>Ga0209488_10000702_pt1 | contig 28298 bp, 24 predicted proteins | sample Rivendell_Oct201_8_FD_188349 | JGI IMG/M metagenome (GOLD analysis project Ga0209488, IMG submission 188349) | Vadose zone soil microbial communities from the Eel River Critical Zone Observatory, Northern California, USA -... | ecosystem: Environmental > Terrestrial > Soil > Vadose zone >...
CCACACTAGATCAATAAGTTGCTAGTGTCCTTCGATTCCGAAGTTCGCAAACGAGGGTGCCGCAGAATGATGCGAACTTCGGAATCGGGACACTAGTGCCCCCTTTGTTTCCGAAGTTCGTGTCAGAGCTTGCTGCGACGTATCACGAACTTCGCAAACGGGGCACTAGGCTGGCACCGCTGGCGCCCCCGCAACCTCGAGATCGGCGCGGTTCCAGCGCGCCTGCACGACCGCGCCTCGCCCAGGGAAGACCCGGTTCTCGAAGGTGAGGGTCGCCCCGGACCGCTCCAGCAGCGTCTTGGCAATGAAGACGCCGAGGCCGAGGCCGCCGCCGGCTTCGCCACCGACATTGAACCGCCGCCGGCGCGAGCTGGTGACATAAGGCTCGCCGACTCGATCCATGATCTCTGGCGCGAAGCCCGGTCCGTCGTCGCTGATAGTGACGTTCACCTCCTCGCCGCTGTAGGTCACCGCCACGTCGACCCGCTCGCGCGCGAAGTCGACTGCATTCTCCACCAGATTGCCAAGGCCATAGAGAATGCCTGGATTGCGCCCTCCCACCGGCTCGGTAGCGTCGTTCCGCGCCGCCAGCGACACGTTGATGGCGACGCCGAAATTGCGGTGGGGCGCCACGGCCTCATCGATTAACGCCGACAGCGGCATGCGGTCGAACGGCTCGACGTTTGAGGAGAGCTCGGTGAGCTTGGCCAGGATGGCGCGGCAGCGCTGTGCCTGCTCGCGCAACAGGCTGACGTCGTCCATATAGGGCGAGTCGGGCTCGATCGCGCGCTCAAGCTCGGTCGCAATCACCGTGATGGTGGAGAGCGGCGTGCCGAGCTCGTGTGCGGCGGCGGCTGCAAGCCCGTCGAGCTGGGAGAGGTGCTGCTCGCGCGCCAGCACCAGCTCGGTGGCGGCCAGTGCGTCGGCGAGCTGGCGCGATTCCTCGGCCAGCTGCCACGCATGCACCGCGATGAACCCGAGTGCGAGCAGCGTCGCGATCCATACCCCCATGACGTAGATCGAAGGCAGCTTCAGCGTTTCATCCGGATCCCACGGCAGCGGATAGGAGTAGAAGGCGAGCACGGTCGCGCACAGCGCCGCAAAGCTGCCGAGAATGCCGATCATGCGCGGCGGCAGCGCGGTCGCTGACAGCAGCACCGGCCCGAGCAGCAGAAACGAGAACGGGTTCTGCAGTCCGCCGGTGAGAAACAGGAGGATTGCGATCTCGGCAATGTCGAAGGCGAACAGCCACGCCGCCCGGTCGGGCTCGATCCGCTGCGTCACCCGGAAGCGTACGCGCAGCGCCACATTGAGCCAGGCCGCAAGCGTGATCACGGCTAGGCAGGCCCAGATCGGCAGCTCGAAGTCGAGCCCGAAATAGACGACCAGCACCGCGGTGGTCTGGCCGAGCACCGCAACCCAGCGCAGCCGCACCAGCGTGTCGAGACGCACATTGCGCCCCGGCCGGCCGGCATGTTCGTGCAGCTCGATCGTCATGGGGGGACACTACCCCTCTGCACGCTACGCTCAAGCGTGGTGGATTGTCCCGCGACAAGGCGGCGACGCCCGCGAAACTGGCTGGCTCAAGGACGGCGGGGGCAATTTGGCTATTCGAGATTAGCGATCATAAGACCCGCTTTGTAGGCCCGTACGGCAAGCAAGCCTCGCGCGACCTCGATCGGGCCATCAAGCGCGACGAGCTGTTCGAGGCTTGTCTCGACCTGGCGCAGGTTCAAACGCGCTCAGATTTGCGCGACTACGGCGGAAGCGTTCCAGATGTCCGGCCATAACGCCTACATTCCGCCGGCGCTCGTCGCCAAAGCGCGCAAGTCAATGGCCGAGGCCTCGGCGATTGCTCTATTTGACGACCTTATTGACTGGCTAGCTTGCGGAACTCTGCGGGGCTCATCACTCAATTTCGGTCGCTTGCACGCGTCTGGACCAGACCGGCCGAACGCTCTCCGAAACGGCGTCGTAGATCGCCAGCGCATCAAGCACCCGACCCTGGTGGCAGACGATGCGCGCGTTCATCATCTCGAGCAACGCTTCGCTGATTTTTTCGGCGGGAATCGATCCGGCGTTCTCCTGCTCCTCGATGACAGTGAGCAGTTGCAGGTCGCGCGCCGCGCATCCGCGCGTGAACGAGCCCGCGGTCGCCGCATGCGTCATCACGCCAAAAGCGATCGTTGCGAGCATCCATCGTGTTGGACGGAATAGTGTTGGACGGAATATCCTGGGCATCGCGAGCCTCCTCATTGGGATTCGGTCGGCAAGTGCAATTTGTACGGTTCGCAAGTGGCGGCCGACCGGACCGAGCGACCGCCACTTGCGATGGGCCGCCATTAGCGGCCCGCTTCGGGGTCACGCGCGAGTGTTGAACGAATCGTCGGATCCGGGTCAGAGCCGACGTACTTGCCGTTGACGTACACGTCGTTGGCGGGGTTGGTGCTGTACTTCTTGGGCGCAGCCAGCGCGCTCGATGCAGTGGCGATGGCGATGGCGATGGCGAGTGCGGTCTTGGCGAACATGGGCGTATCTCCTGCGGGTTGGTCACACCTCATCCGGTGTGCGTGCATCTAGAGCCCGCAAAGTGATTCCGTGAATCACCTAGAGGTCCCGCGACGGGACAGCACAAGCAGCTGCATCAGGGGCCGCGTGAGACCTAGTTGGCCTTCATAGTCCTCACAATAAAGGATTTCGGGTCTTCAGAGCCGCCGGTACGTCGAAGGTATAGGTCCCGGTCATGAAGTATCAAAACCAGCCCAGACCTGATGACGACGCCTGAAGACAAGGATGCCTGGCGAAAATGACCCATGTTCACTGACATCGCGAAAACGACGTTCGTGACACAACTCGGAAGTGTCGGCGGTGCTCGTGCTCGAGAGCAGGGCCGAGATGCGCCGGCGCGACGTCTCCTCGCTGGACGAATGGGACGCGGTCGCGCTCGCCTTTGCGGAGCCGGTCGCGCCGCGGGCGTTCGGAAGACGCACAAGGGCAGGGCCTTGCGCAAGGCGGCCAGCGGCGTCACATCTCACGTTCATGGCCGCCGTTGAACCCGCCGTCGCCGTCGAGAACCTCGTCAAGGTCTACAACACCACGCGTGCGGTGGACGGCATCTCGTTTGCGCTCGAGCCCGGCTCGGTCACTGGGCTCCTGGGCGGCAATGGCGCCGGCAAGACCACCACCATCGCGATGGTTCTGGGGCTCGTCATGCCGACGTCGGGCTCGGCGCGGGTCTTGGGGGCCGACATGTCGCGCCAAAGCCATAAGGTGCTGCAACGGATGAATTTCGAAAGCCCTTATGTCGACATGCCGCATCGGCTCACCGTGCGGCAGAACCTGGCGGTGTTCGGGCGGCTCTATGCGGTGCCTGACCTTGCGGCGCGCATTGCGCAGATCGCGGATGAGCTCAGCCTCACCGAGTTCCTTGACCGCCCGACCGGCAAGCTCTCGGCCGGCCAGAAGACGCGCGTGGCGCTTGCCAAGGCCCTGATCAATGCACCCGAGGTGCTGCTCCTCGATGAGCCGACCGCCTCGCTCGACCCCGATACCGCCGACTGGGTGCGCACCAGGCTTGAGCGCTACCGGGCCGAACGTGGCACGACCGTGCTGCTTGCCTCCCACAACATGGCCGAGGTCGAGCGACTGTGCGACCGGGTCATCATCATGAAGCTTGGCCGCATCGAGGATGACGATACTCCGTCGCAGCTGTTGGCCCGCTACGGCCGCGATACGCTCGAGGAGGTGTTCCTCGATGTCGCGCGCGGACGCGGCGAAGCCGCGCGCGAGGCCGCCCAATGAGCCTGCCGCTTTCTTCCGCCCTCATGATCTCGCCGCATCGCATCGGCGCCATGGTGCTGCGCTATCTCTATCTGCTGCGCTCGTCGTGGTCGCGGGTGCTGGAGCTGATCTATTGGCCGGCCGTGCAGCTCCTGGTCTGGGGGTTCCTGCAGTTCTACATCGCGCAGAATTCCGGCTTCTTTGCCCGCGCCGGCGGCGTCTTCATCGGCGCCGTGATGATGTGGGACATCCTGTTCCGCGGCCAGCTCGGCTTCTCGATCTCGTTTCTGGAAGAGATGTGGTCGCGCAACCTCGCCAACCTGATGATCAGTCCGCTGCGCCCGATCGAGTTCGTCATGGCGCTGATGGTCATGAGCGTCGTGCGGCTGGCGATCGGCATGGTGCCGGTCTCTCTCCTTGCCATCGCGTTCTTTGGCTTCAACATCTACGGGCTTGGGCTCGCGTTTGCTGTCTTCTTCATGAACCTGATCCTGACCAGCTGGTCGGTCGGCCTCGTGGTGTCGGGTTTGGTGATGCGCAACGGCATGGGCGCCGAAAGCTTGGCCTGGACCATGATGTTCCTGATCATGCCGGTGATCTGCGTCTACTATCCGGTCAGCGTGCTGCCGCACTGGCTGCAATGGGTGGCCTGGTCGCTGCCGCCGACCTATGTGTTCGAAGGCATGCGCGCTCTTATTCTGGAGCAGCAGTTCCGTGCCGACCTGATGGTCGCCGCGTTCGCCCTCAACGCAGCCTACTTTGCAGTTGCGGTCGCCATCTTTCTGGCCTTGCTGCGCAGCGCGCGCCGCATCGGCTCCCTGCTGCAGAGCGGGGAATAATGAATACCCCGTTAAGGATATCGAATCACCCCAGAATCCCTATTTAAAGCGGTGCAAACACATCTTGCTGTATGTTGACGGAATGATGAAAAAAGAACAGGCTGCTGCACTGCACAACGCGCCGGGGGGCCGTTCGATGCCTATAGGTGAATTCGCCGGCGCCGCGGCCGCCACGGGCCATCATGGCCCAATGTACGCGGCGCCTGCCTATTGGCTCTACGAGCTAAGCCATGCGGCGCTCAATCCGGCGCGCGCCTTCGCCGATGCCGGACGGCTGTTCTTCAAGAATCCGGCCAATCCGCTGGCCCACACGCCATTTGGCAAGGCCACCTCGGCCGCGCTGGAGCTGTTCGAGCGCACGACCCGCCGTTACGGCCAGCCGGGCTGGAACATCAAGGAAACCCTGGTCGGGGGCGAGCGCGTGCCGGTGCATGTCACCCCGATCTGGGAGCGGCCGTTCTGCCGGCTGCTGCATTTCAAGCGCGTATTCGAGCGCCCGCCGCGCCGGCCGCAGCCGCGGCTTCTCATTGTGGCGCCGATGTCGGGTCACTACGCCACGCTCCTGCGCGGCACGGTGGAGGGCTTGCTGCCCAACCACGAAATCTACATCACGGAATGGATCGACGCCCGCATGGTGCCGCTGTCGCTCGGCAGCTTCGATCTCGACGACTACATCGACTACGTGATCTCGATGCTGCACTTTCTGGGCGGCGACTGTCATGTCATTGCGGTTTGCCAGCCTTCGGTGCCGGTGCTCGCGGCGGTCGCGCGCATGGAGGCGGACGGCGATCCCTATGTGCCGCATTCCATGGTGCTGATGGGCGGCCCGATCGATACGCGCGTGAACCCGACAGCCGTGAATACGCTGGCCGAGCGGCGCGGCATGGAGTGGTTCCGCAGCAACGTCATCACCAAGGTGCCGTTCCCCAATCCAGGCTTCATGCGCGATGTCTATCCCGGCTTCCTGCAGCTGCATGGCTTCATGAGCATGAACTTGGACCGCCACCTGGAGGCGCATCGCAAGCTGTTCCAGCACCTGATTTCGGGCGACGGCGACTCCGCGCAGAAGCATCGCGAGTTCTATGACGAATACCTCGCCGTCATGGATCTGTGCGCCGAGTTCTATCTGCAGACCGTCGACACCGTGTTTATCCGTCACGCGCTGCCGAAAGGGCACATGACCCATCGCGGTATCCCGATCGATCCCGCAGCCATCCGCCGCGTCGCGCTGATGACGGTCGAAGGCGAGCACGATGACATTTCGGGCGTCGGCCAGACCGAGGCGGCGCACGCTCTGTGCGCCAATGTTCCGCCGAGCCGCAAGGTCCACTGGCTGCAACCCGACGTCGGGCACTACGGTGTGTTCAACGGCTCGCGCTTTCGTGCCGAGATCGTGCCGCGCATTTCTGATTTCGCGCTTTCGATCAACGCCGTGGCCACCAAGCGTGTGCCGTCGGTCGTTGGCCCGCGCGCGAGCGTCAACGGGGCAGCACATCCGCCAGCTGCGGAATAGCCGTTAACTCTTGTGTCAAAGGCCAGGAAGCCGCGTCGCAGCAGGGTTTCTTGCCTGATTCGCTGTTTCGCGCCCAGCAAATACGGGTCAAGGCTTTGTTTTAATTGTGGAAATTAGGTTAGCGCCGAGCCTCCTCAGGTGTGACTGGGCGGCGGGCACCCGACACCTTCCAAAAAGATTATATGAATACGAATTCATAGCTTGCGACACACAAATTGTTGTGGATGGTTTTGGGGAGTGCCCCATGCCCTTGGGGAAGCCCTAAATTTCGCGGCGAGGCGAGCGGCAGGGCATTGCGGCTATGGCACTATTTCGTCCCCGGATTTTCTTGGATGGATTGGAAGTCATGTCGCGCGCCTTGCTCTATCGCCGTCCGACCGAGCCTTCGGCGTTCGAGATCATTTTCGAGCGCTCAGTATTTCTTGTGACCCTGCGCCGGCACCGGCAGGCGCGCCGCTATACGCTGCGCATCGATGCGGTGACGCGCGAGGTGATCCTCACCATTCCGCCGCGCGGTAGCCTCAAGGAGGCGCGTGACTTCGTCCAGTCTCATGGCGGATGGATCGCGGCACGACTCAAGCGGATGCCCGCGGCGGCGCCGTTCATGCACGGCATTGAGGTGCCACTCCGTGGCGTGGCGCACCGCATCGTGCATCGGCGCGGCATGCGCGGCACGGTCTGGACCGAGATCGACGATAACGGCGATCGGTTGCTCTGCGTGGCGGGCGACCCGCCGCATCTTGATCGCCGCATCGCCGAATTTCTCAAGCGCGAGGCGCGTCGCGATCTTGAAAACGCCAGCCGCCGCCATGCCGAAAGCCTGGGTGTCAAGGTCAAGCGCATCTCGGTGCGCGACCAGTCGAGCCGTTGGGGCTCCTGCTCATCGGCGGGCGTGCTGTCGTTTTCCTGGCGACTGATTTTGGCGCCGCCGTTCGTGCTCGACTATCTGGCCGCGCACGAGGTGGCTCATCTGGTCGAGCTCAATCACTCGCCGCGGTTCTGGCGGCTGGTCCGCCGTCTGCATCCAGGCTTCGATCGCGCCAAAAGCTGGCTCGATTCACGCGGCACCGACCTGCACCGCTACGGCCTGCCGGCGCGGCGGCGCGAGCGGGCCGGTCCCTGAGCTAGTCAGTTCGTCAGCTTGACGCTGTTGCCATAGGGGCCGACGCCGGGCGGAACCGGCACGTCGGAGGCGCTGTAGTCCGAGTTGAGAATCAGGTTCGGGCCGGAATGCAGGTCGATGCGCTGCACCACCAGCACCGTGTAGGCCGACTTGTCCGCGATCGGCTTGTTGGCGTCGATGATGAGCCGGCCTTTCGGCATGTAGATCGTGCCGAGCAGCATGCGGGCATTATCGCTTAGGATCTTGTGCTCGCGCGGCGGGCCTTTGAGGAGCTTTCCCAGCAGTCCGCCAATGAGCGGAATCGGCAGCGCATAGGGCGGTATTGCCAGCGCACTGGCACCGGTCGGATCGTCAAAGATCAGGAGACCAGCGAGCGGGCCGTCCTTGGGCGCGGACAGGCTGATGGTGCTATCGGCCGCAAATGTGAGGTTCGAGCCCAGCCCGGTCAGATAGAAGCCAACATTCGCACCGCGCAGGGTGGCGCCTTTGTCGACGATCAGCGGTCCATCTTTGATGATGTAAACCCCGCTCGCGAGCGTGACATCGGCGCCATTGGTGATCTTCAGACCGCCGCAATAGACCCCCGGCTGCAGCGTCTGCACAACTTTGCTGACGACCGTGTGGTTGAATCGGCAGGTCGTATCGGACGGCGGCGTGCGAGACTTCAGCGGGTCCGCCATCACCGGGCAGTCGGTGACCGGATCAGGAGCCACTGTCGCGCCTGCCGTCTTGGCCTTGCCGCCTGCCGTGCAGACAAGGCCGGCCTTGAGCGTGGCCTGATCCTTGGCCTGCAGGCCGCCGGAGTTCTTTGAGTTGGAATAGACCATGCAGCCGGCCGCGGTCATCATTGCCGATTCCTCGAGCTCCAGCGCTGCAGGTGCGCTCGGATCGAGCGTCAACAGGCACAGCGGCATGGTGCCGCTGAGCTTGGCGGTTGCGCTCACCGCGATCGTGGGTGCCTTCGCCCAGAAGTATGCGCCAATCTTGGGCACATACGTCTCTTTCGCCGAGACCGTCACCGACAGGGCAGTCATGTCCACTTTCGTCGTGACCGTCGCTTGCGGCTCGGAATTGTGCACAAAGTTTTCAGCGACCGCGACAATCCTGGCTGTGTTGGTTTGCGCCAACTGCATCTCGCGCGCCGCCGCGATGGCGGCGGCATCGACCTGCGCCTGCAGCCGGCTGCGGCCGCGCTCGAACATTCCGTAGTCCACGGCCGCCGCGATGCCCATGAGCAGGATGGGAGTGACGATGCCGAAGGTGCTCAGAACGCCGCCCGCGTTGCAGCGCGCCAGCGCGCGCAGCGCGCCGCGGCCGGACTGTTGGGACTGCATGTCAGTGGAACATATCGAACGCATTGCACTGTGCCCTGTTTAGCTTGCGCGCGGCAGCGACTGCTGACTCGGCCGCAGGAATGTCAAAGCCTGGCCTTCTTGCTCCTGGGTCACCACGGATTTGAGCAGAAGAGCCTCGGCGGCCTTGATGATCTCTTGCGCGGCTTCGCTGCTCGGCGCGCGGCCGTTGGCGATGCGTTTGGCCGCGTTGATGATGGCTCCCAGCGACGTTGCGAACTCGCGGCGCGTTGCAGCCGACATCCAGGCCGGGGAGCCGCCGCGCGAAGTGCTAGCGTCCTGCGGAAGCGGCGCGGCTGGCTGCTGTCTGCTCGCCCGAAGGACATAGCGCAATTGGTGACTGAGCTGACGCCAGTTGACCGGCTTGGTGACGAACGACGTTGCACCCACCGCATAGGCCCGGTCGATCGACACGATGTCCTCGCGCCCAGTGACTATTACGATCGGCAGGTTGCGCAGCTTGTCCTGACCGCGGATGCATTCGGTAAGCTCGAAGCCATCCATGCCCGGCATGTCGATGTCGACCAGCGCGATGTCGAATTGCTCTCGCGCCAGCAGCTCCAGCGCCGTCGACGCGTCAGGCGCCAGCGCGACCGTGCTCATGGGCGTCGTCAGATAGACGCTGGCGAACTCACGCAGAATTGGGTCGTCGTCGACAACAAGAATGCGAGTCTGCTCGTCGAAGACATACCACCACTGCTGTGGGGTGTCGGTCATGTTAACGCGCACCTTCCATTTGTACGCCAATTATCCGGAATTTTTTTTAATTGCACGTTCGAGCCTGCGGTAAACTTCTATTCAGATTCTTAGTGTTTTATTCATCAATGCGTCGCCCGCCCGACCAGAAATCAACGAGGCGCCTGTCGTTGAGTCGCCGGCTGATAGCCGTCGTGCTCACCGCCGTCGGCACCGGCATGGTCGTTTCCGCCGCGGTGTCGGTCTGGCAGCAATCCCTGCAATTCATCGATGGCCGGCGCGAGGTGCTGCACGCCACCGCCCAGGCGTTTTCCGCCGCGGTGGCCGCCGCCGCCGCCAATCGTGACGCCGCGGGCGCCTACGCGGCGATCCGGGGAATTGGCAACGTGCCTAATATTTTCTATGCGGAGGTCAGAATCGCGGAAGGTGCGCGGCTTGCCACGCTCGGCAGCGCGCCGCGGCTGGTCAGCGATGAAGACCTCGACGGCAGCGAATCCGTTTACGCTTTGCTAACCAGTCGAACCGTGCTGGTGAGCGCGCCGATTATGAATGGCGGCGAGCCCGCCGGCCAATTGATCCTGATCGGTGGAACGGAAGGCCTGTGGGGGCGCCTGCTCGGCTCGGTTGTGATCACAGCCCTCGGCGGGTTGATGGCGCTCATTGTGGGGCTCGCCGTAGGCGTCCGGTTCCAGCGCGGCATCACGCAGCCGCTGCAGCGGCTCCTCGCCGCGACCGCGAAGGTGCGCGAGCAGCACCACTACGATATCGCGCTCGACGCCTCCGGCGACCGCGAGGTCGGACAGCTGATCGACGGCTTCAACGCCATGCTCAGCGACATCAAGGGGCGTGACGCGCGGCTCGAGGCACACCGGCGCAACCTCGAGCGTGACATCGCCGATCGCACCCGCGATCTGCGCGAGGCGCGCGATGCCGCGGAGGCGGCAAACCACGCAAAGTCCGATTTTCTCGCCACTATGAGCCATGAAATCCGCACGCCGATGAACGGCATCATGGTGATGGCCGAGCTGCTCGCCAAGGAGGAGATGCCGCCACGGCAGCGCCGCTGCGCGGACGTGATCGTCAATTCGGGACAGAGCCTGCTCGCGATCATCAACGACATTCTGGATTTCTCCAAGATCGAGGCCGGCAAGCTCGAGCTCGAGGCGCTGCCGGTCGATCTGGCCATGCAAGCTGATACGGCAATCAGCCTGTTTGCCGAGCGCGCCCGCAGCAAGGGTGTCGACCTCGCCGCCATCGTCGACCCCACGACGCCGCGGAGCATCACGGGCGACCCGGTGCGGCTGTCGCAGGTGATCGGCAACCTGATCAATAACGCGCTAAAGTTCACCGAGCGAGGCTCTGTGCAGCTGTCGATCGGCCCGGTTGCGGAACGGCCGGGCATCCTGGCGATCGCGGTGAAGGACACCGGCATCGGCATCTCGCCCGACAAGCTTGCAACCATCTTCGATGCTTTCGCGCAAGCTGACCAGTCGACCACGCGGCAATATGGCGGCACTGGCCTTGGTCTTGCGATCTGCCGGAAGCTGGTTGCGGCCTGGGGCGGCGAGATCAGCGTCACCAGCACGCCCGGGCTGGGCTCGACGTTCACAGTGACAGTTCCGTTCAACGTGGCCGAGGCCACCGCGCATGATCGCGCCTGGCCGCGGCTTGCCATCGAGAGCACTTGGCCTTTGTGTGTGCTCGATCTCGCAGGCGAGGCAACCGTCGCGACCGCCACCCGCTATTTCGGCGCCTCTGGCTATATGGTCGATGAGGTCGGCGAGCGACGCTATGGTGACGCCGCGCTGGTGTGCGCCGACGCCGAGCGGCTGCGGAAAGCGGGCTTCGATCGTGGTTCTGAGCGCAGACCGATCATCATCGCGGTTGCGGATTTCAGCGATGGCTCAATTGATCACCTGATCGCCGAAGGCCTGGCGGACGCTGGCCTCACGCGGCCGCTCCTGCGCGCCGATGTGGAGGACCTGCTTGGACGCATCGTTGCGGGCGAGCCCGTGCTGGCCAGGGCCGAGATGGCCGCCAGGGAGCCCGCGGCCTTGCAGTTCCCAGGTCTCAGGGTCCTGGTTGCGGACGACGGTGCGGTCAATCGCGAGGTCGCGACCGCTGCGCTTGCGCGGCTTGGTGCGGCCGTGCACACCGTCGAGAACGGCGCGCAGGCGATTGCGGCTGTGCGCGACGGCGCCTTTGATGTGGTGCTGATGGACGGCAGCATGCCGGACATTGATGGTTTCGCGGCCGCGCGCGCCATTCGCGAGCAGGAGCAGCGCGGCGGGCGGGAGCGGCTGCCGATCGTGGCTCTGACGGCGCATGTGATCGGCAAGGCGGCGGATGCCTGGCGCGACGCCGGCATGGATGACATCGTGCACAAGCCGTTCACGCTGGCCCGGCTCGGCGCCGCTCTGCAGCGGCTGTTTCCGGCTTGGTCGGCGCCTGGCTCGGCTGCGATCATCGGCGGCGTGGAGGCCGCGGGCGAGGAACACAAGGGCGACACGCTGCTCGATGCGAGCGTCCTGCGTGAGCTCGAGGAGATGGCGGGGCCTGCTGGCGTTGGATTCATGCGTCGGGTCTTCGGGCTCTACGTCGATCACGTCCCGCGCATCCGCGCTGAATTGACAACGGCCGTCGAGACTGGCGCGGCGGAATCCGTTGCGCGCGCCGCCCATGCGCTCAAATCAATGAGCCACAATATCGGCGCCCGACAGGTCGCCGTGGCGGCCGAGGCGATCGAACGCCACGCGCGCGAGACGGGTGTGCCAGCAGCGGGCCAGATGGAGACGCTCGTTCGCCTGCTCGATGCCACGATGGCGAGCGTCAGCAAAAGGCTGGACACGCAGGCGCGGCAGCCAGCCAACCAAAGCATGTTGCAGCAAGGCTTGACCGGCTGATCGGGCTGCCAGCGACAGCCATTTCCGCTTGTATTGAGCGTTACGTGATTGGCCGCCCGATTTCCGTGTGCCAAGCCCCCCTTGACATCGCTTCCGAAGTTTCCGATATTTCTGTCATGACAGAAAATACGGAAAAGACCGTAAAGTTGCCCGCCGCCGTCGAGCGTTTCGTGCTGCACTGGGGCGACATGGGCTCGCAGTGGGGGGTGAATCGTTCGGTCGCGCAGATCCACGCGCTGCTCTATCTCTCCGGGCGGCCGCTCACCGCCGACGAGATTGCCGGCACGCTCGGGCTCGCGCGCTCCAACGTGTCCAACTCGATCCGCGAGCTGATCGCCTGGAACCTGATCCGGCGCGTCCCGGTGAGGGGCGACCGGCGCGAGCATTTCGAGGCGGAGACCGATCTCTGGGAGATCGCGATGCGGATCGCCGCCGTGCGCAAGGAGCGCGAGCTCGATCCCGCCGTCGATGCGCTCAAGTCCTGCGTGGCGGATGCCGAGGGCGATCGGGCGCTCGATCCGGTCGCCGGCAAGCGGCTCAAGGAGATGCTCAGCTTCGTCGAAAGTCTCGATCGCTGGTATGCGCAGATGCTGACCGTGCCCAAGCCGAAACTCGCCGCGCTGATCCGGCTCGGCACCCGCATCGTTGCGCTCCTGCCGCTCGGGAAAAGCAGATAGGACGTGCCATGCGCATCGAAGCCTCCGTATTGGAAGCCCCTTCCGGTCGCCCGCGCAAGGATGATGGTGGCGACACGCGCTTTCGCTCGCTGATGCGAGCGGAAGACTGGGAGTCGCTGCCAGCCGCGATCAGGCGGCGCTTCAGCAAGCGCCTCGCCAACGGCGCGACCGTGCTCTACGCCGGCGAGGTGCTCGAGACCAAGATGAGCCGCATGGGCTGGCTGTGGGCGCAGGCCTTGCGACTGATCGGCGGGCCGCTCCCGCTCACGCGCAACCGGCATGTGCCGGCTGTTGTGGTGGTGACCGAGGATGATGCGAGCCGCGGCCAGGCCTGGACGAGACTTTATGGACGGGCCGGCCGCTTTGCGCAGGTGGTGCAGTCCGCGAGGCGCTTTGCTGGCCCGACCGGGCTCGAGGAATATGTCGGCTACGGCGTCGGCATGACGCTCACTGTCGAGGCGCGCGAGGGCGCCCTGATTTTTCGCAGCAAGGATTACTTTGTTGAGCTGTTCGGCTTTCGCTGGCGGTTGCCGGCCTGGCTCGCGCCCGGCGACACCGTCGTGACGCATGCGGAGCTGCCCGACGGGCGCTTCAGCTTCACGCTGCAGCTCATCCATCCCCGGCTTGGCCACATGATTCGCCAGATGGGGATGTTTCGAGAGGTCGTGACATGAACTCTCCAGTGTTGTGGAGCCTGGTCGCCATTCAGCTCGCACTCGGGGCGTTCGACGTTCTCTATCACCATGAGCTGACCGAGCGGCTGGCCTGGCGGCGCTCGCAGCGGCGCGAGCTGGTGTTGCATGGCGTGCGCAACGCCATCTATGCGGTGCTGTTCCTCGGGCTCGGCTGGCTCGAATCGCACGGTGTGTGGGCGATGCTGGTCCTCCTGCTGTTGGCGGCCGAGGTCGTGGTGACGCTCATTGATTTCGTCGAGGAGGATCTGACGCGGCATCTGCCGGCGAGCGAGCGCGTCACCCATACGCTCCTGGCGCTCAATTATGGTGCGATCCTGGTCCTGCTCACACCGGTGCTGCTGGCATGGGCCGGCGAGCCCAGCGCGCTCGTGCCGGCCTGGCATGGATTCGCCACAGTGCTGGTGACGCTTGCCGCCTTCGGCATCGCCATGTTCGGGCTGCGCGACGGCTTTGCGGCACGGCGCATGGAACAGCTCGTTCCGGCGGCCGCGGCAGAGCTGGTGGCAGCGCTGCCGGCCCGCCAGCGTGTGCTCATCACCGGCGCGACCGGGTTCATCGGACGCCGTCTGACCGAGGCGTTCGCCGCCGCCGGACACGATGTCATCGTGCTGGCGCGCGATCCACGCAAGGCTGCCGCCCTGCGCCCGCCGTTCCGGCTGGTGACGAGCCTTGACCAGATCGGCAGCGCAACCGCGATCGATGCCATCGTCAATCTCGCCGGCGAGCCGATCTCAAACGGATTGTGGACGCGCAGAAAGCGTCGCCGCATCCTGGCCTCGCGGCTGCGCATCACCCGTCATGTGGTGCGACTGATCACCCGCCTCGAGCGCCGGCCTGCAGTGCTGATCAGCGGCTCCGCCATCGGCTGGTACGGCCTCTGGCAGGATGAAGTGCTCACCGAGTTCGACGGCGGCAAGCGCTGCTTCAGTCATCGGGTCTGCGAGGCCTGGGAGCGCGCTACCAAGCGCGCGGAGCGGCTCGGTACGCGCGTGGTGCGGCTGCGCATCGGGCTGGTGCTCGGCATCGAGGGCGGCATGCTGGCGCAGCTTCTGCTGCCGTTCGAGTTTGGCCTCGGCGGTCCGATCGGCTCGGGCCGGCAGTGGATGAGCTGGATCGAGCGCGACGATCTCATTCGCCTGATTGCGCACGCGATCGCGACGCCGCGACTCACCGGCCCGGTCAATGCAACCGCGCCCACGCCGGTCACGAATGCGGTGTTCGCGGCCGAGCTCGCCCGCGCGCTGCATCGCCCGGCGCTGCTGCGGATGCCGGCATGGCTGTTGCGCCTGGTCGCCGGTGATCTCGCCAACGAGCTGCTCATCGGCGGCCAGCGCGTCATTCCGGACAAGGCCGACGTGAGCGGATTTGTGTTCCGGCATGAAACGCTTGCGAGCGCGCTCGCGGCGATGCTTGGAGGAAACAGTGCAAACGCGAGTGTTGCATCGTCTCGCGCGTCGCTGCCGTCGACGCAGAACCCATCCGGACATTCGGCGCGGGCTGCGTAAGGCGCCCTCAGCGCCGCCCGAACAAGCGGTCCACCAGCCAGCCGTCGATGCCGTTGCTGCTCGGCGGCTGTTGCGGTGGCGCGCGGCCGCTGATCGGTGCCGGAGGGACCGGGACTCCTGCGGGCGGTGCGCTTGCTGCGACCGGCGCACTGTTGACTGCGGGAGGGAGGGCTGCCGAAGGCGGCGCCACGCCTGCTGCCGGCGGCATGCTTGGCGTCGCGAAGCTTATGCCCGTGCCGGGCAGTGCCGCGACCGCCACGCCCTGGTGCGCGACCTTCATCACCCGGCTCCAGATGTCGGCTGGCAGTCCGCCGCCGGTCGCCTTGCGGGTCGGTGAAGAATCGTCGTTGCCGATCCAGACGCCGGTGATGAGGTGGGTGGTGTAGCCGACGAACCAGGCGTCGCGGAAATCCTGGCTGGTGCCGGTCTTGCCGGCGGCCGGCCAGCCCGCGAGCTGCGCCCTTTGGGCGGTGCCGATGCGCAAGGTCTCGCGCATCATGGCGTTCATCATTGCGACATAGCGTGGCTCAATGACGCGGCCGTAGTCCTGCAGCGTGCGCACATAGAGCGTCTTGCCGGTCGCGGTGCGCACCCGCTCGACCACCGATGGCACGATCGCGCTGCCGCCATTGGCGAATGGCGCATAGGCCGCGACCAACTCGATCAATGAGACTTCCGAAGTGCCGAGCGCAAGTGACGGATTGGTCTCGAGCTTGGAGGCGATGCCGAGCCGGTAGGCGGTCTTCGCCACCGCTGCGCCGCCAACCTCCTGCATCAGCCGCACCGCCACCGTGTTGAGCGAGAGCGCGAGCGCCTGCGTGAGCGTCACCGGCCCATAGTATTCGTGCGCGTAGTTCTCCGGCTTCCAGTCTTTGATCACGATCGGTTTGTCCTCACGCACCGTATCGGGAGTCAATCCTTGTTCGAGCGCCGTCAGGTAGACGAACGGCTTGAAGGCGGAGCCGGGCTGGCGGCGCGCAGCCACGGCCCTATTGTATTGACTGTCCGCGTAGTTGCGGCCGCCGACCAGCGCCCGCACCGCGCCCGCTGGCGTCATCGCCACGATCGCGCCCTGCTGGACGTCGAGCTTGGCGCCTCTCTGCGTGAGCTCGTCGACCAGCGCCTTCTCGGCCGCCGCCTGCAGGGCCGGATCGATCGAGGTGACAATGACAATATCCTCCTCGACGTGTCCGACCAGATCATCGAGCACGTCCATGACCCAGTCGGCGACGTAGTTGACCGTTCCGGTGCCGAGCGGCTTCACGGCGCGCGCGGGCTGCAGCAGCGCGGTCTTGGCTATCGGCTCGGTGATGAAGCCTTGCTCCGCCATGGCGGCGACCACGGCCTGCGCGCGCTTCTCAGCGCCGTTCGGATTGCGGCTCGGGGCAAGCCGCGAGGGCGACTTGACGAGGCCGGCGAGCATCGCAGCCTCCGCAACGCGCACGTGTTTCGCGCTCTTGCCGAAATAGCGCTGCGCGGCGGCGTCGACCCCATAGGCGCCGGCGCCGAAATAGACGCGGTTGAGATAGAGCTCGAGGATCTCTGTCTTTGAGAACTTGCGCTCGAGCCAGAGCGCGAGCACGACCTCCTGCAGCTTGCGCCAGTAGGTTCGCTCCTGTGTCAGAAACAGATTTTTGGCGAGCTGCTGTGTGATGGTCGAGCCGCCCTGCGCCACGCCGCGCCGCATCACGTTGGCGGCTGCGGCGCGCAGGAGCCCGACCGGATCGATGCCGAAGTGGCTGTAGAAGCGGCGATCCTCGATCGCGACAAAGGCGCGCGGCAGGTAGGGCGGCAACTCCCTGAGAGTGACGGTCGCGCCGTGCATCTCACCGCGCGTGGCGAGCGGCTTGCCGTCGAGCCCGACGATCTCGATCTGCGGCGGGCGTTTGGGGATCTCGAGCGACTGGATCGGCGGCAGGCTGATTGCGACCCAGACCATGGTGCCGGCTGCGGCGATCACCAGCCACAGGCCGAGCACCAGGCTCCAATAGACGAGGCGGGGCAGCCGCGACGGGCGGCGCTTGGTGCTGCGGCGCGGCGCCGAATCGGGCTCTGATTCGCGGCGCTCTGACCCCTTCCGACGTCCCTCCGCCATGTCAATCGCCCCAGGCGAATACTGCTTCCCGGCGGCACGGTAGAGAGCGCGATTTAATGTGCCGTTACCGGCCGACAGGCCCTCGTAACCATCTTGGTTAACGAGAGAATTGCGATCCGGCGAGGGCGCTGCAGCATGCATCAGGTTGCAAATAAATGCGGGGGACTGTGAGCAGCCCGCACCAAACGACTTCCATCAAACAAACTTCCCGCTTAATCTCGTGACGCCGGGAGAAGACCGGTTCGCGAATGCTTGGGGGTAATCATGCGAAAACTTGCAGCTCTACTTGCGGCGACCCTGATGGTGTCTGTGCCGCTGACCATGACTGTGACGACGGACGTGTACGCAGCGTCAAAGAAAGTTAAGAAGCACAAGCGCGCCAAGGCGGCGCCTAAGGCAGCACCCGCGGAAGCGGGCGTGCAGCCGCCATTCGCCGCAATTGTCCGCGCGATTGACGACCTCGGCCGTCAGCTCGCCAAACGGTAAGAGAAGGGGCCCGTAGTCGGTCCTGTCGGGCCGGGGTCCGTCAAGGCTGCGCGAACCGTTCACGCTCACCGCGGCCAGGGAGAGAATCTCGCATTCGCACGGCGGACACGGTCCGCCGTGCGTTTGTTATTTGAGTATTCGGGCAAAGAGTCCACACACGCGGGACTGCCGCAACGGGTTCGTTGGCCAAACCATCAAGCGATCAGATTGCAGGATGGGAAACAACGCAAGCCCCTGTTTTCAGGCAGCCGATCGCCTGGAATGACCCGGGCAAAAGTTGCCGGATCGTAGCTGATCCGAACCATTTTTGCCGGGAGTGATCCAGCCATTCTCCAGTATTTTCGCGGCCTACCGTCTGGCGCGCGGTTTGCATCAGGGTCTGCGGGGCAGCTTCGCCAACGGATTCAGGAGGTGGACGTGGCATGACAGTTTCATCCTTAGGCGCTTCGACCAGTGCGTATTCCTACCTGCAGTCCCTGCTGCCGCAGCAGGCCGATGATGGTAAGCGAACGGGATCATCCGATCCCGTCACCGAACTCCTGAAAGCCTTCTATCCCAACAGCTCCGCGGACGCGGGGACGAGCCCGGATGCGGCCGGGGGCGGCGGCACTGGGACGCTCACGTTCTTCAATCACGACACGATGACGGCATTGATGTTTGCGCAGGAGCAGCCATCGGGCGACAACCCGTTCGTAACGGCACGAGCGCAGTCGCTGTTCTCGCAGGTGGACGCCAACGCTGATGGCCAGGTCAGCCAGTCCGAGTTCGAGAATATCTTCGGCTCGGACGCCGACACGTCCAAGGTCGATGGCCTGTTCAACGCCCTCGATGGCAACGGCGATGGCTCGGTGAGCCTGGACGAGCTGACATCGGCGGCGCAAGCAAGCCACGCTCATCACCACGGCCAACACCATCATGGCGACGGAGGCCAGGGCATCGGCCAAACCATTGACGCGCTGCTGGCGTCCGGCACGCAGGGCGCCAGTGTCGACAGCACGTCCAATGCGGACGGCTCGAGCACGACGACTATCAGCTATGCCGATGGGTCGAAGGTAGCGCTGACCACGCCTTCTGGTTCAGGTGATTCGGCGGGCGATTCGACGTCGGGCTCGGGCGGCACGAGCTCGGGCAACACGAATTCCGGTAACGCGAACTACGCGGGCCTCTTGGAGCAGCTCATCCGACTCCAGGCCCAGGTGCTTTCGGCGTCATCCAGCCAGAGCCTGACTAGCCAGACGCTCGCGAGTGTCTAGTGCGGCGAACTTGAGGTTCCAGCCAACTAAAGCCTGTCCAGCCGCCGCAACGGGCGGCTGGCGGCCTCGGCGGTAGCCGATTGGGGTGGGCACCCTCGCGCTTTCAATGCGTCGCTTTGGAGCGGCCAAACAGGCGCTTTGGAAATTCCTTAAGCTTTTGGCCTTATGCACGCGCGCGGCGCCGACGGCGCCTGTGCGACATTTCGGCACGCCAAAATTGATCTTTATGTTCAGCGCAATAGCCAGCGCCCAGAATTGGCGAGGACTGGCGCGGGGCTTGAAACGCAAGAATGCGGTTCCCAGATCGCCCGTCGTCGCCCTTCGCCTCCTCGGCTGACTCCGGTTGCAGTGCAGCAAGTTGAGCGCTAGCGGCGGCTTCTACTGATTGCGCTGAACATTGGGACGGATCGCAGGGAGGACCAAATGTTCGACGTGAATAAACGCATCCCCACCAACGAGACCGATGACAACGCGGCCCAGCCGGGCGGCGGCACGCTGCTCGAGCGGCTTGCCGACGTCGAGGGCCAGCGGATCTACCTGCCGCGCGGCTCGGCGCAGTCCCGCTTCGAGCCGAGATCCTATTACTACCCGGCGTCCGACAGTGGCGCGGTGCCGAGCTGGGTGGCCGACGAGGCTTGGCGCAAGCGCGGTCGCCGAGTCCACTGACAGGTCAATGGACGAGTCGACAGGCCATTGACCGAGTCGATTGAGGGGTCATGGCTCTTGAAGGGTCATGGCTCTTGAAGGGTCATGGCTCTGCGCGAGCGGTGCAGTCGCGTTGACCGCAAGTGCCCCCGTGAGGCGCTTGCAGCGAATCGCGCGCGTTGTGGCCGGGTGCCATAGTAGTCCTTCATGTCGCCCAATTTTTCGGGCGCACTGCGGGAGGAGCCTAACGATTGATTAGGCGGGCGCCCGCATTCTTGTGCGGCGATTCGGGGGTGCCACGTTGAGTGCCAAGATTATCAGGCTGAGCGACCGTCAGGTCGCGAGTGAAGCCGACCTCGCCATCGACCTGCGTACGGCCGTCGATGTCGCGATTCGAGACCTGCGAGAAATCGCGAGCTGCTGGGGTACCGACGTGGCGCGCGAGCGGCTCATCGAATGCCAGGACATGCTGCAGAAGGTCCTGGCGGCGTCTTGACGCGGTCGCCGCGGGAACTCAATTTCCCCGGCTCAATCCACGGCCTGTCGAAGCTTCCGGGCGTGAGTCTCGCCGACGGGAGCGGCCGCGCGCGGCGACTTGATACGCTGATGGGCCGTAGGACGTTGGCCAGCAATTCGGTAGCGCAGCCATGTCCCCTTCGCGCACACAAGCGCCACCTGCCAGCCGACTGTGCCGTCAAGGATGCCGCCTTTGATGATGAGGCCGCGCAACAATGTCCAGGCGGAGTGCAGCAGAGCCGAGACGGTACCGCCACGGCCGCGCGCGCTCAGAGTGCGCGCGCCGATCTCGGCATAGCGATGACATTTCTCGTTCGCCTCAGCTTCGGACGCGACGGTATGGTGGATCATCAGTCCGTTGAGCGTGGCCGTCGGAGACTCACAGGTGACGCGCTCATGCACTGGATCGTCGGTGAATTGCGCATGGCCGCGGCGGAACAAGCGCAGATGGCGCTTGCCTGCCCAGTCACCAAAGCGCACCGGCTTGCCACACCAGGTGGCAAGAAAAGCTATGAAGTAGCCGTTCACAGTCGCGATCGGGGACTCGATTGCGGCACGAATGGAAGCGGCGAGCTCGGGAGTCACATGCTCGTCGGCATCGATCGCCAGCACCCACTCGCCTTGTGCCCGAGCGAGTGCGCGATTCTTTTGCGGCCCAAAGCCTGGCCAGTCTGTCACCTCGACCTTGGCGCCGAAGGACCGCGCGATCGACACGGTGTCGTCGCGGCTGCCGGCATCAAGCACAATGATCTCGTCCACAATCGGAGCAATCGAACGCAAGCATTGCTGCAAGCAATGCGCTTCGTCTTGAACGATCAGAATTGCGCTGAGCTTTGGTGTGTACTCAGGTACTTTATTGCCCATTAAACCCCGCTCTGAGAGGTAAATTAGGGCGGCCAGTTTTGGAAAGCAATCAACAAATAAAAATCAACTAAATTACTTTTGGTGAACTGGCGGCTTATTGCCGATTATTGTCTTATCTAGGCAATTATTTGCCTATCTGGCTAGAATAGCTTTCCGATCCAAAGCTTTCGTCGAAAGGTCATCTCGCTCGCGTCGCCGCGCACATCGATGCGCTGGATTTCATAAGGATTCGCAAGGGGAAGCCGGTTGAGCCGGTTGCCGAGGCGGAAGGCGAGCGGAATGCCCAGCCGGGCCATGAGCGCTCCCTGCGCTGGCCGCGGGCGCGAGCCATACGGGTAGGCCAAAACGGGCGTCATGTTCAGGTTGTGCTCGTGAAAGAAGGCGAGGTTTCTTCGAAGGTCGTCTTCGATCTCGTCGGACGACAGCGAGCCAAACGCGCGATGCCAATGCGAGTGCAATGCAAGCTCGATGAGGCTTTGGTCGAGCTGATGGAGCTGCCGCGGGCTCATCAGCGCAGCGCCGTCCGCATTCCATTGCGCGCGATCGCCTGCATAGGCCGTGACGATGAAGATCGTCGCCTTGGCACGATGTTGCTGCAGGACCGGCTGCGCATGCTCGAGGTTGTCGAGATAGCCGTCATCGAAGGTCAGAAGCAGCGGGCGTTCGGGCAGAGGGCTGCCGAAGACAAGATCGCGCGCATGAATGAAGTTGAAGCCTTTGCCGACGAGATAGCGAAGCTGCGCGTCGAGTTGCTGCGGCGTCACCGTGAAGCGGTCCGGGCCGCCCGGATTGATCTGGTGATAGCAAAGAACGCGCAGCGCTGGCCGCCAGAAGGCAAGGTGCGCAAAGCGCGTTGACCGATGTCTTCGATCCGTGGGCTCAAGTGTGAGAGCCACGCCTCACCCAACCACCACCGGCTGCTTCGGCGCCGGCTGCTCGGTCGCACCGAATAGTCCCACCAGCGCGCGCTTGATCGCGGCCTGCCGCGTTGCCGCGGTGATCTTGGCGCCGAGCAGATCGGTCACGTAGAACACGTCGACTACACGCTCGCCGAAGGTCGCCACATGTGCGGAAGCGATGTTGAGGTTGAGCTTGGAGAGCGTGGCGGTGAGCTCGAACAGGAGGCCGGGGCGATCAAGCCCGGTGACCTCCATCATGGTATAGCGGTTCGACCAGTTGTTGTTGATCGTCACCTCCGGCTCGATCGCAAAGGCCTTGATGCGGCCCTTCGGGGGCGGGCGCTTCGCCAGCATGTCCGGAATCTTGATATCGCCGGTGAGCGCCTTCTCGATGGTGTCGGCGACGCGCGCGGCGCGCCGCCGCTCGTCCTCATCGTGATCGAATTCGCGCGTGAGCGCGATGGTGTCGAGCGCGCGCCCGTCAGTCGTGGTGAAGATCTGCGCGTCCACGATATTGGCGCCTGCCATCGCGCAGGCGCCCGCGATGATCGAAAGCAGCCACGGATGGTCGGGCGCGAGCACGGTCAGCTCGGTCACACTGCGCGCGGAATCGAAGCTCACGGTGGTGGCGAGGGATTTGCCGGAAGCCTCCGCCTGCCGCACGAAGCGAGCATTCTCGATCTTTTGCGGCAGGTCGACCTTGAGCCAATAGGCCGGATAGTGGCGCGCCATATAGGCGTCGATCTCGCCGGCCGGCCAGTCGGCGAGGGCATGCCTGAGCTCGGCCTGCGCCATCGCGACCCGCTGCGCGCGGTTGACCTCGGAGAATCCGCCGGTGAGCACCGGCTCTGTCTCATAGTAAAGCGTGCGGATGAGCTGCGCCTTCCAGCCGTTCCAGACCCCCGGCCCGACGCCCTTGATGTCGGCGGTGGTGAGCAGCGTGAGCAGCTTGAGCCGCTCGACCGACTGCACCACCTCCGCGAAGGTCTGAATGGTGACGCGGTCGGACAGGTCCCGCGACTGCGCGACGCTCGACATGACGAGGTGCTGCTCGACCAGCCACGCCACCGTGTCGATCTCTGCTGGCGTGAAGCCAAGGCGCGGGCAGAAGCGACGCGCCACGCGCGCGCCCGCGATCGAATGGTCCTCGATGCGGCCTTTGGCAATGTCGTGCAGGAACAGCGCCACATAGAGGACCCTGCGGCTTGCAGGCTGCAGCGTGCGCATCAGCTCGGTCGCAAACGTCGTGTCCTGCGAGCGGCCAGCCTCGATGTCAGCAAGGATGCCGATGCAGCGCAAGAGATGCTCATCCACCGTATAGTGGTGATACATGTTGAACTGCATCATTGCCACGATGCGGCCGAACGAGCGTACGAACTGGCCGAGCACGCCGACCTCGTTCATCCGCCGCAGCACGATCTCGGAATCGTTCTTGGAGGTGAGGATCTCGAGGAACAGCCGGTTGGCCTCCTCGTTGGCGCGCAGCTTGTCGTCGATGAGCTTGAGCGAGCGTGTGACCGCGCGCATGGCGTCGGGATGGAAGGCGAGGCCGTATTTCTGCGCCAGATAGAAGATGCGGATCAGGTTGACCGGATCGCGCGAAAAGACATCGGCGTCCGCAAGGGTGATGCGATTGTAGTCGACGATGAAATCGTCGGTCTCGACGAATGTGCGGCGGGGGCGCGGGCGCAGGCGCGCCATCATGCGATTGAGCACCGGCATCGGCTTCGCTTGCCGGTCCTCGAGCTCGGCGCACAAAATCGCGGTGAGGTCGCCGACATCCTTGGCGACCAGGAAGTAGTGCTTCATGAAGCGCTCGACGTCGCGCTGGCCAGGATGCGAGGTGTAGCCGAGCCGCACCGCGACCTCGCGCTGGATATCGAAGGAAAGCCTCTCCTCGGCGCGGCCGGTGAGGAAATGCATGTTGCAGCGGACTGCCCACAGGAAGTCGCCGCAGCGGCGGAAGCGCCGGTATTCGCGCGGATCGTAGACGCCGAACTTGATCAGCTCCTCGCGCTCACGCACGCGATAGACATATTTGGCGATCCAGTAGAGCGTGTGCAGGTCGCGCAGGCCGCCCTTGCCGTCCTTGACATTGGGCTCCACGAGATAGCGTGACTGGCCGGCGCGGCGATGACGCTCCTCGCGCTCGGCGAGCTTGGCGGATACGAACTGCGCGCCGGTGCCTTGCACGACTTCCTTGTCGAAGCGGACCATCAGCTCGTCGAAGAGCTTGCTCTCACCGAGCAGGAAGCGCGCTTCCAGGATCGCGGTGCGGATGGTCATGTCCGCCTTTGACTGGCGCATGCACTCATTAATCGAGCGGGTGGCGTGGCCGACCTTGAGCCCCATGTCCCACAGGCAATAGAGGATCGCTTCGGCGATCTGCTCGCTCCAGGCGGTCCGCTTGTAGGGAAGCAGAAACAGCAGATCGATGTCGGAGCCCGGCGCCAGGATGCCGCGTCCATAGCCGCCGGTCGCCACGATCGCCAGGCGTTCGGCTTCCGACGGGTTCTCCGCCGGATAGAGATGCTTTTGCGCGAACTCGAACAGGATGCGGATGATCTCATCCTGCATGAAGCAGAGCCGCTCGGCGCACAGCCGGCCGCGGCGATCACGCAGCAGCATGCGCTCGACGACCGCACGTCCACGCATGAGGGCGGCCTTGAGCTTCTGCGCGACGGCGGCGCGCAGCTCGAGCTCGTTTCCGCTCCGCAGCGCCGGCAGTTGTTCGAGCTCGGCCGCGACCGCGGCCGCGTCGAAGATCTCGGCGAAGCCTGCCGGGGCAGGGGAAGGGATCGGCGCAGGCACGTTGAGCATGGGTTCTCGATTAGCGGAGCAGGCATGCGCTGTCACGGACAAGCCGCGCACCATTGGGTTGCGGCGGGCAAAGTTTCCATGCGAGCCATTCTCGATGGCATGGGTACAGTATATCATTCCAATTTATTGGATAAACGAAGAATTGTGTTTCCATTGACCCCCATCAATCCACCATATATAGAATAAACTAGCGCCGATTTGAGCATGCAGCTTGCGGGCGCTTAATAAATGCAGCTAAAGCGCGGATGCCCGCGCCAGGCTGACTGAGCTGGCGGGCCGAACAATCCCGCCTGGAGTGCTGTTGTCGTCCTGCCCGCCCACGGGGTGTGGCTTTACGCGTGGAGGATATCGATGAGTTTCTGTTCCCGACGCATCCTGCTAGCGGCGGTTCTGACGGTCGTGGCCGGCGCAGGCGTCAATGCCGCCGAAAAGCCCAGGGAGATCCGCATCGACTGGGCGACCTACAATCCGGTGTCGATGCTGCTCAAGGAGAAGGGCTATCTCGAGCGCGAGCTTGGCAAGGACAACATCGCGGTGCGCTGGGTGCAGACCGTCTCCTCGAGCAACGCGCTGCAGTTCCTCAATGCCGGCTCGATCGACTTCGGCTCGACCGCGGGCTCCGCCGCACTCGTTGCCAAGGTCAACGGCAACCCGATCAAGTCGGTGTACGTCTATTCCAAGCCGGAATGGACCGCGCTGGTGACGGCCAAGGATTCAAAGATTACCAAGGTCGCGGACCTCAAAGGCAAGAAGGTTGCGATGGTGCGTGGCACTGACCCGCACATCTTCGCGGTGCGGGCGCTGCTTGCCGCCGGCCTCACCGACAAGGACATCACGCCGGTCCTGGTGCAGCAGCATGCCGATGGCGGCACTGCACTCCTCCGCGGCGACGTCGACGCCTGGGCGGGGCTCGACCCGATGATGGCGCAGCATGAGATCCTCGACGGTGCCAAACTGTTCTATCGCAATCCCGACGCCAACACCTGGGGCATCCTCAACGCCCGCGAGGAGTTCGTCAAAGACCATCCCGATCTGGTCAAGCGCGTGATCTCGGCCTACGAGGAGGCGCGCAAGTATTCGCTTGCCAACTATGATGAGCTCAAAAAGATATTCATCGCCGTGACCAAGCTGCGTGACGATGTGGTCGACAAGCAGCTCAAGGAGCGCACCGGGCTCGTCTACAACAAGGTCGGCCCGGCGCAGCGCGAGTCGATCCTGGAGGCCGGCATCGCGCTGCAGAAGGCGGGCGTGATCGGTCCGCGCGTTGATGTCAAGAAGTCGCTCGAGGACCTGATCGACGATCGCTACGTGGTGACGAACTGAGGGCGTTGTGCTGGCTTGTAGCTCGCATTGAGCATCAGCGAAATGCGGGAATGACTGAACAATGTGCATCATCGTTCCCGGATGTCGCCATAGCGCGTCGAAGGCGCGCGTAACCACGCTTATGGCTCCATCCGGGCCGCAGTCGTCAGAGCACTGCCGACGCCAGTTGCATTTGTGGCATGGGTCATGTCTCTTTTCTTTATGACCGCAACTGCTGAACAGTCCGCCGCGGAGCGCGAGGCGCCCAAGGAAACTCCAAAACAGGCGCCCCAAAGCCTGTTGTCGCGCCTGGCCTGGCCGACGCTCGGGCTGGTGCTGCCGGTGACGCTCGCGGCTGGCTGGGAGATCGCGGTCGGGCTCGGGCTCTCGAGCGGGCGGCTGTTGCCGCCGCCATCGGTGATCTTCGATACCTTCCTCGACCTGGCCTCAACCGGCGAACTGCAGGCCCACACACTGGCCACCGTCATGCGGGTGGTGGCCGGCTTCTTCTTCGGGGTCGTGGCGGGAACGATCGTGGGGGCGATCGCCGGCTACTCGGCGCTGACCCACCGTCTGGTTGACCCGACGTTGCAGGGGCTGCGGGCTATACCGTCGATAGCCTGGGTGCCGCTGTTCATTCTCTGGTTCGGCATCTTCGAAGCCTCCAAGATCATTCTCATTGCTGTCGGCGTATTCTTCCCGGTCTATCTCGGCGTGATGGGCGCGGTGATGTCGGTCGACCGCAAGATCGTCGAGGTTGGCCGCGTGTTCCGCCTCTCCGGCCCCGCGATGATAAGACGTATCCTCCTGCCGGCGGTGTTGCCGGCCTATGTGCTCTCGCTGCGAGCGGGCCTCGGGCTTGGCTGGATGTTTGTGCTGGCGGCCGAGTTCCTCGGCGCCTCGACGGGCCTGGGCTTCCTGCTCATCGACGGCCAGCAGCTCGGCAAGCCGGCGCAGATCGTCGCCGCCATCGTGGCCTTCGGGGTCCTGGGCAAGGCCTCGGACTTCCTGCTCGCGTGGGCGGCGGCGCCGTTCCTGCGGTGGGAAGACGTGGTGGCGCGCCGTTAGGAGCCATGCATGTTGGTGCTTGATCACGTCGGCAAGACCTATCCCAACGGCGTGCATGCGCTGGAAGGGATTTCGCTGACGGTCGCGCCGGGCGAGATCCTGGTCGTCATCGGCGGCTCGGGCTGCGGCAAGTCGACCATGTTGCGCGCCATCTCCGGCCTCGACACCCCATCGCAAGGGACAGTCTCGCTCGACGATGCCGCCATCACGGCGCCGCGCGAGGAGATCGGCATCATCTTCCAGGAGCCGCGCCTGCTGCCCTGGCTCACCGTTGCCGACAATGTCGGCTTCGGCCTCGATGGCGTTCCGCGCGAGGAGCGGCGCGCGCGCGTGCAACGCGCGCTCGCGCGCGTCGGTCTCGCCGACAAGGCGAACGTGTGGCCGCGCGAATTGTCCGGCGGGCAGGCGCAGCGGGTCGCGATCGCGCGCGCCCTGGTGCCACGTCCGCAAGTGCTGCTGCTTGATGAGCCGTTCTCCTCGCTCGATGCTTTCACGCGCGCCGACCTGCAGGTGCATCTCCTCGACCTCTGGGCCGAGCTCAAGCCGACCCTGATCATGGTCACCCATGACGTCGAGGAGGCGGTCGTGCTCGCCGACCGGATCATGGTGATGTGCCCGCGGCCGGGGCGCCTCTACGAGGAGATCGCCTGCGACCTGCCGCGCCCGCGCGACCGCCAGTCGGCGGCCTTCGACTTCGTCAAACGACGCGTGCTGGCCGCACTCGACCGCTCGCTCGAGCGCGCGGTGATTACCGACGCCGACGAGGTCAAGGCGACCCAGGGCGGCGGCCTCTGGTGGTGAGGCGGCTGCCTCGCTATATGCGGGCCCGGACCATCATTTCAGGAGTATCGGAATGGATGCCACCGCGCTGCGCGCTATGCAGGCGCCGCTCAAGGACCGCTACAAGAGCGACCCCAAGTCCGCCTATATCACGCTTAAAGCCAAGGGTTCGCTCGACGACACCAACATCGCCTGCAAGGTCGAGACCGGGCGCGCGCTCGCGGTCGCCGGCCTGCATCCGGCCACCGGCGGCTCCGGGATGGAGCTATGCTCTGGCGATATGCTGCTCGAGGCGCTGGTCGCCTGCGCCGGCGTTACGCTCAAGGCGGTGGCGACCGCGCTCGACATTCCGCTCAAGTCCGGACACGTGTCGGCCGAGGGCGATCTCGATTTCCGCGGCACGCTCGGGGTCGACAAGACCGCGCCCGTTGGCTTTGCGCAGATCAGGCTGCGCTTCGACGTCGATACGGAGGCGCCGCAGGAGAAG
>Ga0209488_10000703_pt1 | contig 28286 bp, 25 predicted proteins | sample Rivendell_Oct201_8_FD_188349 | JGI IMG/M metagenome (GOLD analysis project Ga0209488, IMG submission 188349) | Vadose zone soil microbial communities from the Eel River Critical Zone Observatory, Northern California, USA -... | ecosystem: Environmental > Terrestrial > Soil > Vadose zone >...
GGCGGAAATTTCCCGCCAAACTGTTCCGGCCAAAACAGAACAAGGGTGCGGCGCGTCGCTGCCGCTATTCCGATCACCGCCAGGAAAATTACCCCGGCCCATACCCACCGGCTTGTCCGCCTCTGTGTCATAACTTCTTCTCTATCTTCTACGCCCCGAGCCGCCAAGACACATTTCGTCAAAACATGATTCGGTAAACCATGATTTGTCAGAGCATGATTCGGCGGAGCATGATTCGCCCATCGGCGACATCAAAATGGCGAAGAAGGAAATTGTTGCTATTTAATTAAACATACTATATATTTAATTATTAAGCAAGAGGATTACTCATTTGTCTCCACGCACATACCGAATGGAAACGAGGGATGCTGCAGCCGCCCAGACCAGAGATAGAATCCTGAGCGCCGCTCGTGACTTGCTGGTAAGCGAAGACTTCTCCGAATTCACGATGGACGCTGTGGCGCGGAAAGCCGACGTTTCACGGCTCACGGTCTATTATCAGTTCGAATCGAAGGTGGGGCTACTCGAAGCGCTCTACGACTTTATTGCCAAGTGTGGTCACATGGAGCGCCTGCCCGAAATTTTTCGGCAGGGCAACGATCCGCTCAGAACTCTGATTGACTTTATGAGAGTATTTGCGGAGTTTTGGGCTTCAGACCGGAATGTCATCCGGCGACTGCATGCGCTGGCGGCAATCGATGCTCAGATTGCGCAGGGAATACATGCGCGAAATGAACGACGACGCAATGGCTTGCGAGTGATCGTCGACCGCTATTGCAGAAGCTATCCTCCGCTTACGGCGCTTCAGGTGCCGGTGGCAATCGACACGCTGCACATGTTGACCAGCTTCGAAACGTTTGACGCTTTGGCGCGAAGCGGAAGGGCCTTCGAAGAAGTCGTCGACATCGTCCGCAAGATGGCGTATCACGCAATCGGGTTCACGCCAAAGTTTGTTCCTCCGCCCTCCGGCCGAGGGCGTTGACGACGGACCGTCACTGGGTCGAGTGGCGGAGCCTCTTACATCTCAATCAGCACATCGCCGTTTTCGATCTTCAGCGGATAGACAGCAACTTTCGCGGCGGGATTGTGCACTGCCTCGCCCGTCTTGGGACTCCACTGCCAGCCGTGCCACGGGCAGACGAGTTTGTCGCCTTCAATCATTCCCTGCCCCAGCGGGCCGCCACGATGCAGGCAAACGTTGTCCATGGCAGAGATTGTGCCGTTCACATTAGCGACGCAGATGATTTTGTCGGCGCACGGAAATTCTTTGGCTTCGCCTTCGGGTGGGAGTTCGGATTGGGTAGTGAGCTTTTGGAAAGTAGACATGGTTGGGAATGAGCAATCAGCACTCCGCATTTAGCACTCAGCCCTTGCAGTTTCGCAGCGTTACCTTTTGTACCTCGGATTAAGAGCTGCCGAGCTTCGCTCGGCTGGACAGCCGAGGGCGGCTGTCCCCACATTGATTTGGCTGACGGCTGAATGCTGATTGCTGAATGCTACTTCGGCTGCAACGTTTGCGCGATCATCACTTGGCGCTTGAAATTTTCTACCATGTTCGGGTCAAGGCGGACTTCGGTCGGCTTCCTGGCCAGAGTCATGGTATCGATCTTGTCTTGTAACTTTAGCAGTGCGTAGAAAAGATTCTCCGGGCGCGGCGGGCAGCCGGTCACATAAACGTCGGTGGGAACGATCTTGTCGACTCCCTGCAGAACCGCGTACGTATTGAACGGGCCGCCTACGGATGAGCACGCGCCCATCGAGATCACCCATTTGGGATCGGGCATCTGGTCGTAGATGCGCTTGACCACCGGCGCCATCTTCAACGTCACGGTGCCGGCAACTATCATCAGATCGCTCTGACGCGGGCTGGGACGGAATACCTCAGAACCGAAGCGCGCGATATCAAAGCGCGCAGTAGACGAGGCGATCATCTCAATCGCACAGCAGGCCAGTCCAAACGTCATCGGCCAGACGGCAGACTTGCGCGCCCAGTTGAAGACGTAGTCCACCGTGCTGATCATGAAATTCTTTTCGAACTTGTTCTGCAGCCAGCCCATGGAGAGTCCCCGTTCGCTTGTCCTAAAAGAAGTTCGATCGTCGACAGTAGCCAGTCTAGGTCTGGCTGCCGGAGGTGTCAATTGTCGGTAGTGTCTTAATCAGCGTGTCGCTATCAATGTGTCGCTGCGTTTCGGAGCAGTCAGTTGCCGGGCATACGTTTTTAAGACACTACCAGCCATCGGGACCGTTTGACCCTCCGCGGAGAAGTCCTTACACTGGAGTGTTCTCCGCCTATTGTTACGACCATCCTGCGGGAGGTTTTCCTGAGTCTTTTCTGGAGTTTGGGGGTGCGAGGTTCGTTTCTGGCGGCCTTGTTGGGGCTGCTGGGGTCTTTCTGCGTGGCAGAAGGCACGTCTCAGATTTCCCTGGATACGAATGAGACGCTGTTCGCCGTGCTGACGGCGATCAATACCTGCGGGTACGACCAGAGCCTGGATATTTCGGACGCGATGCGCAGCAACATCCGGGCTGAGGTGCAAAAGAACCTGCAGGCCTCCGAGGAGGCGCAGGGGACGGCGACCACTCTTTGCGACTTTTATCAGACCCATCGCGGAAGGGATGCCGCACATGATCTCTCGCAGTATGTGTCGCTGGCGCTCTATCTGCAGGACCCGCCTCATTTTCTTCCGCGGGTGAAAGAGGATGAATTGCCTCCGGACGCTGCCGCCATCGTGGGGTTCGCGGCGATATTGGAAAGGTTTTACGACAAGGCCGGATTGCACGCGATCTGGGAGCGGCATCGAAATAACTACGCGGCTTTGACCGAGCGCTATCACGATGCGCTGGCCAAGATGGTGTTTGATACCGAGATCTATCTCAAGCTAGCATCTGCGGGATATCTGGGACACACATTCACGATCCATCTGGACTTCATGGGCGATCCCAACCAGGTGAACGCGCGGAGCTATGGACCGGATTATTACGTGGTGGTCTTTCCGTCTCCTGATGCGGCCTCCGGTTCGCCGTTGAAGATGGATCAGATCCGGCATACTTATCTGCACTACCTGATGGATCCGTTGGCGGAAAAGCATTTCAGCTCGATCAAGCGGCTGGAACCGCTGCTGCAATCGGTGAAGAGAGCTCCGATTGAGGAGAATTTCAAGAGCGACATTTCCCTGCTGGTCACGGAATGCATGGTGCGGGCCATCGAAATCCGGACCACTGGCGGCAAGCAGACTGCGGAAGCGATGCGGACTCAGGCGGTGGACGAGGCGGTGCGGCAGGGATACATCCTTACTCGAACCTTCTACGACGGGCTGGCGGCGTTTGAGAAGGATCCTTCAGGTATTCGCAACGCGTACTCTGGCTTTCTCGACAAGGTGGACGTGAAGCGGGAAGAGAAGGCTGCGTCGGAGGTGCAGTTTGCCGCGGCGGCGACGCCTGAACTGTTGCAGTTATCCGGCATGAAAGAACGGCAAGTGCTGGTGACCGCGGAGAAACGTCTCGCGGCGGGCGATGCCAAAGGAGCGCAGGAACTGGCGCAGCAGGCCCTCGACAAGAAGATTGGAGATCAGGGGCGGGCGCTGTTTATCCTGGCCCAGGTGGCAGTGTCCAGGAAAGATATGGCCGGAGCCCGCGACAATTTTCAGAAGGCAATCGAAGCCGCGAAAGATCCGAAGGTGTTGGGATGGTCGCACGTGTATCTGGGACGAATTCTGGATCTGAAAGAAGAGCGTGAGGCGGCTCTAAACGAGTATCGGGCCGCTTTAAGCACGGGCGCGGATTTGCCTGAGATCAAAGCGGCGGCGCAGCGCGGTCTTGAGCAGCCTTACGAGCCGCCGTCCAAGCCACAATAGCAGTGCTGGGCCGGCGTCCGGTTACAATGCGGCAAGCCGTCTACAGCGGGGAATTTGTAGTCCGGAATTTTGCATTTAAGAATCTGCAATTTACGGAAGCGGAGCCAAGGAGAACGCATGAAGCGAGCAGCGATCGTTATCGCGATGCTGGGAATCACGGCCTGGGGTTTCGGGCAGAGTACTGACAAGCCTGCGACTCAGAACGCGGATGCCGGACAACAACCTGGGCAGGCGACTGCTCCTCAAGGCAAGCGCCCGCCACAGGCGAAGACACAGCCCGAGTTTGACGCGTACAAAGTCGCTGCGGCGCTGACCGATCCGGCGGCGCAGGAGAAAGCGGCTGACGACTTCGCGGCAAAGTTTCCCGACAGCGAATTGCGTTCGGTGCTCTACAAATCCGCGACGCATGGGTACCAGCAAACCAACAACGCCGAGAAGATGATGGATATGGCGAAGAAAGTTTTGAGCTACGATCCCGACGATCCCGAAGCCTTGCTGGGCGTGGCACAGGTGCTGGCAGAGCGGACCCGAGACACGGACCTGGATAAGGATCAACGCCTTGCGGAGGCGAAGAAGGATGCAGAGCGGGCGCTGCAGACCGTCGAAACCGACATTCCCACTGCCGGACAGCCACCGGACAGGATCGAGGCTTACAAGGGATTCCTGCGGTCTGAAGCCTACGCCATTTTGGGGACAATCTCATTTAACGCAAAGGCATGGCCCGACGCAGAAGCGAACCTGCGTAAGTCGATTGACGCCTTTCCGCAGCAGGTGGATCCCATCGCCGTCTTCCGGTTGGCGGTCGCGCTGGATATGCAGAATAAGATTCCAGAAGCGTTGAAATACGCCAACCAGGCAGTGGACCTGACCAAGGAAGAGACGGCTGCCGGAAAAGCGGCTCGCGCGGAGAAGGACCGCTTGACCAAGTTGAACGTCGGCAGCGCCCCGGCACAAACTGCGGGTCCTCCGAAATAAGCGCTTCTCGGGCTCGCGGCGACTGTTTCGTTGTGGTCCGTTTCTGTTGTGGTTTGTTTCTGCCGTGGTCCGTCTCTGTTGTGGATCAGTCATGAAAGAACGGGAAATTACGGCGCTGGAAACGGCGCTGGGCTACCACTTCCGGCGGCGTGCCGTCGTGGAGCAGGCGGTCACACATAGTTCCCAGGCGCGCGAGCAGGAAGCGCAGCAGGCCGGCGATAAGTACAACCTCAGCGACAACGAACAGATGGAGTTCCTGGGCGATGCCGTGCTGGCGCTGGTCACCAGCGAAGAGCTGTTCCAGCGATTTCCGCAATTTCGGGAAGGGGAACTTTCCAAACTTCGCGCCCACCTCGTCAGCGAACGGCATCTAATCCAGGTAGCGCAACAGTTGGAACTCGGCCACTACCTGCGCTTGGGACGGGGCGAAGAAAAGAGTGGAGGCCGCGGCAAGACGGCTTTGCTGGTCGACGCGCTGGAAGCAATCCTGGCCGCCATCTATCTGGATGGAGGACTCGAGCCGGCGCGCGAGTTCGTGGTCCGCGAAATCGTATCCCCCGAACTGGCACGGATGGAGCGCGAAGGCGGCACTCTTCCCGTGACCGATTTCAAATCTGCGCTCCAGGAGGCGGTGCAGGGGCTGGGTCTTCCGCAGCCGTCTTATGTGCTGGTGCAGGAAGCAGGTCCAGAACACAGCAAGACTTTCACTGTCGAGGCTCGTCTAAATACGAAGGACCACAAGGGTCATGGGGAGTTTGTAGGGCGGGCGCAGGGATTGACCAAGAAAACCGCCGAGCAGGATGCGGCGCGGCAGCTGCTCACCTACCTGGCCTCGCGTTCCAAGGCGACAGAAGTGAAAGCGGCGCAAGCCACACATCCGCCGGACAAGTAGAGTGAATGAATTTTTCAAACGATGGCAGAATTGAGACGGCGGGAGCGGATCTGGTTGGCTCGCTGCAGTCGCTGGCAGGCACAGTAGTGATCGCTGTGTTTGTAATCACGTTTGTGGTGCAAGCTTTTCAGATTCCGTCGGAATCGATGATGAACACGCTTCTTGTAGGCGACTATTTGCTGGTGAACAAGCTCTGCTACGGCGGACCTAGTCTGGGCGATCGTGTGATGCCGTACCAGAAGATTGCGCGCGGCGACGTTGTCGTCTTTCACTATCCGGTCGATCCTCAGCAACATTTCGTCAAGCGTGTGATTGGGCTGCCGGGAGACAAGTTGCGCCTGGTCAATAAGCAGGTGTGGATTAACGGCAAGGCGTTGGAGGAACCCTACGTGCGCTTTCTGGACCCTCCGAACAATATGTTCCGGGACAACTTTCCCCGTCTCGACATTCCCGCGATCGGGTTGGAGGGAAAGTGGTGGCTGGAAATGCGGAAACTGGTTGAAGACGGGCAGCTCATCGTCCCAGCGGGGCACTATTTTGTGATGGGGGACAACCGCGACAACAGCCAGGACAGCAGGTTCTGGGGATTCGTGCCGCGGGAAAACATTATCGGGCGGCCGCTGGTGATCTACTGGTCTGTAGAAACATGGGATCGGAACGCGGCTTCTTCGTTCAGCGGCAGGCTTTATCACTTCGCCTATGGGCTGACACATCTGTTTGAGGTCACACGGTGGCACCGCACCCTGCGGCTGGTAAACTAAGAACTTCTCTGCCTGGCCTTGCAGAAAGGGCCGTTTCAAAAACACTTCGGCTCTGAGGAACGAGCTAGCATGGAAAGCATATTGGCGAAAAAAGAAAACAAGGCCGAAAACGCCGTTGTTGAAGAGAAACCGAAGGAGACGACGGTCGAGTTTCTGGCGTCGCTGGCGGCGGTACTCGTGACTGGACTGTTCATCATCACTTTTGTGATGCAGGCGTTCGAAATCCCCTCCAGCTCGATGGAAAACACGTTGCTGATCGGTGACCACGTCTTCGTCAACCGGATCCAGTTTGCCCCCAAGAGTTCGTGGGCCGGGCCCTTGCTTCCCTATCGCGATGTGCGCCACGGGGACATTGTGGTATTTTTGTCCCCGGCCGAACCGGGGCTGTACGTGGTGAAACGCATCATTGGCACGGCGGGCGATCACATCCATCTGCGCAATGGAGTGGTGTACCGGAATGGCGAAGAGTTAAAAGAACCTTACGTCATTCACCCTCAGGATTCGATTCCTAATCCTTATCGCGATAATTTCCCCGCGGTGCCGCCGTCGGAATCGTACAACGTCTATCCATCGTGGGAACAAGAACTGCCAATGCACATTCAGGGCGACGATCTCGTAGTGCCTCCCGATCATTATTTCGCGATGGGAGACAACCGCGATGTGAGCCTGGACAGTCGCTTTTGGGGTTTTATTCCGAAAGAAAACGTGATCGGCCGGCCCATGTTCATCTACTGGTCGTTTGAAACGCCGGGGGATCAGTACCGAAAAACAGCGATTGGCGACCGGGTGGGATTCCTGACCCATGTAATCATTCACTTCTTCGATGAAACACGGTGGCGGCGTACGCTGCGAGTAGTGCAGTGAAGCTTTCTTCAAAACGGCGCGTGGTGGCGTTTGGGACCGGAGTTGTGCTGCTGCTGTTTCTGCTGCGTCCCGGAGCATCGCGGTTGAAAGCGCGCATTGCGGGCTCGATCAGCGCGGCAGTGGCCCGTCCGGTGGAGATAGGTTCGGTCCACATCCGGCTCTTGCCGCGGCCGGGCTTCGATCTCGAAAATCTGGTCGTGTATGACGACCCTGCTTTCGGCGCTGAGCCCATGCTGCGAGCGGGCCAGGTCACTGCCGACCTGCGGCTAACTTCGCTGGTCCGTGGAAGGCTTGAGCTTGCGCGTCTCGACCTTACGGAACCAAGCCTGAACCTGGTGCGCGGAGCAAACGGACGCTGGAACCTGGGAGTGCTGCTGCAGCGCGCGGCGCAAACGCCTCTGGCACCGACGTCGAATGAGGCTGGGCCGCGTCCGGCATTTCCCTACATTGAAGGCAGCTCGGCACGAATCAACTTCAAGATCGGGCAGGAAAAAAAGTCCTACGCGCTGACCAATGCCGACTTCGCTTTCTGGCAGGACTCGGAAGATACCTGGGGCGTGCGACTGAAGGCGCAACCGTTTCGTAGCGACTTGAGCCTGAGCGACACCGGTATCCTCCGAGTGAGCGGGACCTGGCAGCGTGCGGCTAACCTGCGCGAAACTCCCTTGCAATTCAGCCTGGAATGGGATGGGCCGCAACTTGGGCAACTCACGAAGTTCGTTACCGGCGGCGACAAGGGATGGCGTGGAACGCTGCAATTGAATGTCACGATGTCCGGGACTCCCGCGCAATTGCAGCTGAGCAGCGATGCCTCGATCCGCGACTTTCACCGATATGACATTTCGAGCGGGGAGTCGTTAGTGCTGGCGGCGCACTGCGATGGACAATACAGGTCGCTTGACCACGCGGTGCACGAATTGTTCTGTCGAGGTCCGGTTGGGAACGGGGCGATCACTTTGCACGGCGATGTGGGATTGCCCGGCAGTCACAAGTACGACCTGATGCTGATGGCGGAGAGCGTCCCTGCCAGCGCCCTGGTCGCGCTGGCTCAACGGGCCAAGAAGAACATGCCGGAAGATCTGACCGCCGCGGGAGATATTGAGGGGAGTCTGTCGATTCGAGAGAGCGGAATGTCGTCGCAAGGGCCGCAAATCCTGGGCAGTGGCGAGATCGCCAAACTTCGCTTGAAATCGGCTAGCAACAAAGTCGAGCTTGATCTGGACAGCATTCCCCTCGTTCTCGCCACAGCCGAATCGATTGAGATTGCTTCGTTGGAGAAAAAGCGATTTCCTTTGACGAGTGCTCAGCCCCGCACGCAATCCCTCGCTGGACCGTTCCTTGAGTTCGGACCGTTCCCGCTGACCATTGGGCGGGGTTTGCAGCCCGCAGCACAGGGGTGGGTTGGTCGCTCTGGTTATCGCATCTCCTTAAGCGGAGAGGCGGAGATTGCACGAGCGTTGCGCGTCGCACGGTTGTTCGGGTTGCCAGCGTTGAGCACGGCCGCCGACGGTGTTGCACAGATTGACCTCCAGATTGCAGGATCGTGGACGGAATGGGCGACCGGCGCTCCGTCCAGTTTCGCTGAACCGCAGGTTACGGGCACGGCAAAGTTGCACAACGTTCGCGTAGAAGTCCGCGGTGTGGACGGGCCGATTGAGATTGCCTCCGCAAACCTACAGCTCTTGCCTGATGTGGTGCACGTTGCCAAGCTGAACGCGAGTGCAGCGCACGCGCTATGGACGGGGTCGCTGGAGTTGCCGCGGGGATGCGGTACTCCGGCCGCATGTGCGGTGCGCTTCAATCTCAGCGCAGATGAAATCGGCTTGAGCCAAGTAACGCAGTGGGTCAGTCCGGGACCGAAGAAGCAGCCCTGGTACAAACTGTTGTCGTCAGGCACGCAGGTGGGACCGTCATTCCTGACCAGCTTGCGGGCTTCCGGACAGGTGAATACCAAACGGTTGATCGTTCGCGATCTCATCGCGACGCATGTCTCTGCAAACATGAATCTGGATTCCAGAAAATTACGGATCTCACAGCTGCGCGGAGATCTGCTGGGAGGAAAGCAGCACAGTGATTGGCTGGTGGACTTCAGCGTGAAACCTGCTGCCTGCTCCGGCAATGGTATGGTCACCGAGATTTCTCTGGAGCATCTGACTACAGCTAAAGATGGGTGGATCGCGGGAACTGCAAATGGCAGCTATCAAGTAACAGGATCGGTCTCAACCGCCGATGAATTCTGGCAGTCAGCCAGGGGCACGGTGCAGTTTGACATGCACGATGGAATTCTGCCGCGCATCTCCCTTGGGGAGGATGCCGAGCCACTGAAGGTGGAGCATTTCGAGGGCAGCGCGCGCCTGCGGGATGGCAAGCTTGAGCTGGAGGACGGTCAACTGGAATCTCCAGAGGGACAGTTCCTTGTGACTGGCACGGCGTCGCTGGGTCGCGAGCTTCATCTCAAGCTCACCCGCAGCACCGCGATAAGTGCCGGTAGCTCCGCGGTTCCCGGCTACACGATTACAGGTACGGTTACAGAACCGCGAGTCGCGCCCTTGTCGAATCTGGAAACGCGGGCTCAGCTCAAACCTTAGGTTAGACCGCGGGCTGCGATGGCCCTCAGCGGCTAAAAGCCGCTGTTGATTTGTAGAACTTACGGCGCGGCTTGAAGCCGCGCCCTTTCAAAGCAAAATCAACCCAGACTTTTCCGCAACGCGCTATGGCACATATCCTGGTCCGCGTACGACTTTGCCTGGAAGAGCTCCAGTCATCTTGCCTTGATCGACTACCGGCACTCCATTGACCAGCACGTATTCCATGCCTTCGGAAAGCTGATTCGGATTCTCGAATGTGGCCAGATCACGCACGGTTGCGGAATCAAAGATTACCACGTCGGCCCACATGCCGGCCTTGATGAGGCCGCGATCCACTAAACGCAAGCGTTGCGCCGGCAGGGCAGAGAACTTCCGAATCGCATCCTCCAGCGTCAACGCCTTATCTTCGCGGACATACTTCCGCAAGACGCGCGGAAAGGTGCCGTAGGCGCGGGGATGCGGATGCTCCTGGCCAAGAAGACCTTCGGGAGAAGTTCCCGAAGAATCATTGTCGACCGCGACCCAGGGTTGTTGAAGCGCGAGAGTTACGTCGGGTTGCGACATGCCGAATACAGCAACGCCTGCGTAGGGATCTTCGATCAGGAAATCGAAGAGCGAGTCCATCGGATCTTTATTCCACACCTTGGCGATCTCCGAAAGGCGTTTACCCTGCAGCGGCAGCAGCTTGGGATTTTGAACCACGCCGATCATGATCGCTTCGGGGCCGGGGATCTCCTGCCATTCGTTGTCCCAGGTTTTGGAGGGCATGAGCATGTCTTTACGGATGCGCTGACGCGCTACGGGATCTTTCAAGCGCTCGACCAGTTTGGCTGTGCCGCCATCATGCGCCCAGGGCGGCACGAAGGCTGAGAAGTCATTGAACCATGCGGTGTAGGCGTAGGTGTCGGCTGTAACGTCGGCCCCGGCATTGCGAGCGGCGTTGATCTTGGCTACGACTTCCGGCATGCGTCCCCAGTTGTTTTTGCCGGCAACTTTGAGGTGCCATATCTCGACGGGGACGTGTGCTTCGCGGCCGATGCGGAGAGCTTCATCGATTGAGTCCAGCACCGCATCGCTCTCGCTGCGCATGTGGGTGGAGTAAATGCCGCCGAATTTCCCGCCTTCGGTGGCAAGGGCGATGAGTTCGTCCGTCTTGGCATAGGGGGCGGGAGCGTATTCGAGCGAAGTGGAAACTCCGACGGTGCCGTCTTGCATTGCTTCGCGCACCAACGCTTTCATCTGTTCGAGCTGTGCCGGAGTTGGTTGCTTGTCGTCGTCGCCGAGCACCATGCGCCGAACCTGCGTGGCGCCAACATAGCTGGCAAGGTTGATGCCCATCCCCTGTTTTTCCAGCCGCGCGAAGTATTGACGGAAAGTCTTCCAGTCGGGCGTGATCTTGTAGTGATCGTAGCCGGAGCGGTCCGTCTGAATGATGGCGTCGTTGAGCGGAGCGGCGCTCCCGCCTTCGCCCGTGATCTCGGTCGTGATGCCCTGATAGATTTTCGATGGGAGGCGCGGATCGACAAGAATCGTCAGCTCAGATTGGCCGAGCATGTCGATGAAACCGGGAGCGACTACTTTACCGGCGGCGTCGATAGTGCGCTTGCGCGACGCAGTAGTCAGGTTGCCGATGGCGGCGATTTTTCCGTCGCGAATGCCGAGATCGCCGGAATACCACGGGGAGCCCGTTCCGTCGATAATGTGGCCATTGGTGATGACGAGATCGAAGGTTGGGACTGCTGATTGGGCTCCGAGCAGGTGAGGAGTTCCTAGCAGAACGAGTGCGATGAGACAACTACACAATCCGGGCTTAGCCTTCATCGATTCCTCTTTTCTTTTAGGGTTGCGTATGAACTACTTCTCTGCGCCGCAAGATCGCGCCCGATGCAACCCATACTCCCAGTGCCAGCCATTCGTAGCTGGTGAAATGGCCGGGGACGCCAGGGACGATCTTCATCAAAGCCATTGCGACTCCGACCAGCAATCCGACGATGGCGACTATCCACCCCATGGCGGAGAGTCTGATGCTTTTCGTTCCGTCGGTACGCGCCAGATACAGGCAAGCCGCACAAGTGGCCGACCATCCTATCGCACATGCTACCGAGCCGACCTCGGTAATCGGAACCAGGATCGCGTCTCCCAGGAGCATACACGCTGCCGTGGCAAGTCCCACGCAGAGCGTCGCGACCGACGGGGTCTGATACTCGGCATGAACTTGCCCGGCCCGCACATCGACCATGCCGCGGCGTCCCAAGGCAAACAGCAGGCGGCTGGCGGCGACGAAGTTTCCATTGAAGCACTTGAACAGCGACAGTATCGCTGCGGCAAGAATGATGTTCACAATCCAGCGCGAACCCACCGCACGCTGGAAGGCCACGGCCGTCATAAACTTCTCGCCAATCAGTTGATGCCAGGGCGCCACGAAACCGACAGCGGCCACCACAATTGTGTAGAAGAGAATGCCCACGGCAATGGCCATCCAGATGGCGCGAACGAAATTCCGACTGCTGAAGTCGGGGCTCGCCTCTTCAGCGGCCTTGCCTACGGATTCGAATCCGGTCATGAAATAGGGCACGATTTGAATGACCAGCAGAATCGAGACCAGTGGGGCATGGGTGAACAGAGGCGGAAAGTTGCGCGGCGATCCCCGGCTCGCACCCAGCACCACAAATATGATGAAGAGCGCGAGCGTGCCAAAGCTGGTCCAATTCTGAAAGACAGCGCTAAGGCGGATGCCGCGGTAATTCAGGACGGTGAGAAGTGTCGTAAGTCCGAGCCCGATCGCAAGGTGCGGAAGGAAAATCGGGCGCCCGGCAACGCGATAAAGTTCTATTGAATCAAGCGCGGGAACGATGTAGCCGGCAATGCGGCCGACGGCAACGGCCTCCCACGGGCAAACGATGAAGTAGGCCAGCAGCATCATCCAACCAGTCGCGAAACTGGTGAAGCGGGGAAAAACCGCCGAAGTGTACGCGACTTCGCCCGCGGCATCGGGCATGGCGACAATAAGTTTGCCGTAGACCCAACCGATTGGCAGCAGCAGAGCGCCGCCAATGGCGAAGCCGAGCAGCGCGCCCAGTGAACCGCCACGCAGCAGCCAGTCGTCCATCACGACCAGCCAGCCCACACCGACCATGGTTCCCCAACCCAGGGTGAAGTAGTCGGCGATACGCAGTTTGCGGGCGAGTTGGTTCATGGCTCGCGGAGAGCGTCTTGCGGGTGCGCAGCTTTTTCCAAGGGCATTTAGGCTGCGCGATTATAAAGCACCGGGCATGCGGCTGACCTATGTTCGCTCCAAGAGCTTTCAACCACGAAGGACACGAAGTTTCGCGAAGGTTTACTTTCTCATGTTCGTGATGCTTTCGTGCTCCTCGTGATCTGGTGTGTATCATGGTTTGATTTCTTAGACTGAAGATTGTGAGACGACTATGCCCCGATACGAATATCGCGATCTGCACCCGATCCCGGCGGCAGAGAAAGCTTTTCTGGAGTGGATCGAGCAACTCGACCGGGAGTTCATGAACCGCGATCCCGAACATCGCAGTAAGGTCGTACGCGACGCGTTGCACCAACTTTACCTCGGGCGTGCGTACGCAGCTCCGAATGTGAGTGGCCCCGTGGCAGAACAGGTACTGGTACATTCGTTTGATCCGCGCAACGCCACGCTCGAGCCGGAGTATTACGGAGACGCCGACGCCGCGAAGTATGCGGAGCGCAAGCCGCTTATCTGGTTCTGGATGATGTATGACCGGTCGCCGGTGGGGCTGAATCACTGGCTGGGTTATCAGGTGCGCGCCATGCTGGCCCGGCATGTCTTCAAACATTTCGGGAAGAACGTGAAGATTTTTCATGGCGTGGAATTTTCCTTCGGCTACAACCTCACCATCGAAGACAATTGCACCATCCACAAGTACGCCCTGCTCGATGACCGCGGCGAGATCGTGATCCACGAGGGGAGTTCGATCTCCGACTATGCCAACGTGTATTCGCACGGGCACGACTTGAATGACGGCATGATCGTCGACAATCACAAGACAGAGATTGGGCCGCGGGCGCGCATCACTTACCACTCAACTGTGCTCAGTGGCGTGAACGTAGGCGAGCACGGCATGGTCGGCTCGATGGGAGTGGCCTCGAAGAACGTAGAGCCTTATCACATTGTGGCGGGAATTCCAGCCAAGACGATCAAGGTGAAGTCCATTGCTCCGGAAGAGCTACGCAAAAAGATGGAGAAGCCTTAGCGAAAACGCGAAAGGTTCACCGTCACCCAACAGGGCACGGTGGCGGCGCGGAATGGCCTTTTTGCATGTTAGTATCGAATCCAGCCCCGCAATGACACTGCAACATGTGGATTATGTATTTAAGCTGATTGCATTTCTGTTTGCCATCAGCTTTCACGAGTCGGCGCACGCCTGGATGGCGAACCGTTGCGGCGACCCGACCGCGCGTATGCTGGGCCGGATCACGTTGAATCCGATAAAACATATTGATCCAGTGGGGACAGTGCTTCTACCTCTGATCGCTCTGATCTACCACGTTCCGATGATGGGGTGGGCGAAACCTACGCCGGTCGATCCGCGCAATTTTCATAACCAGGTGCTGGACGATATTAAGACCTCGGTGGTCGGGCCAATCAGCAACTTCGTGATTGCAAGCGGGGCTCTGATAATTTTGATTGCGATCGCGCTAACCTCGCAGTTAGGCGCCGGGATCGTGAATCTTATCCCGTATGTGTATCCCGACCGGCTTGACGTGCTGGCGAATCAGACTAGTTCTTTCCTCATGCCGCTCAGCCTTCTGGTGTATGAGTTTTTGGTGATGAACGTCATATTGGCCGTTTTCAATCTGATTCCTGTGCCGCCACTGGATGGCAGCCACGTCCTGCGGCATTTTCTACCGGAACCGGTGTTGAAGGTCTATGACACGATTGGTTGGGTGGGATTGGTCGCGCTGGTCTACCTTGGAGGCGGACTCCTCGGGCGGTTGATCTGGCCGGTTCTTGGACTCTTCGACTCCGTTTTGCTATCGGTCACCAGGTCGCGTTGAGACAGATGATACCGTCCGCTAAATCTCGTAAACGCGTGCTCAGCGGGATGCGCTCGACTGGAAAGCTGCACCTCGGCAACTACGTAGGCGCACTCGACAACTGGGTGCGCATGCAGGATGAGTACGAATGCTTCTTCGAAGTGGCGGACTGGCACGCGCTGACCACCGACTACGCCGACACCTCGCGCGTAAAAGAGAATTCGCTGGAGGTCGCGCTGGATTGGCTGGCGGCGGGGCTCGACCCGGAGAAGTCGGTAATCTTCATCCAGTCGCATGTGCCGGCGCATGCCGAGTTGCACCTGCTGCTTTCGATGATCACGCCGCTAGGCTGGCTGGAACGGGTTCCCACGTACAAGGAACAGCGTGACAACATTCAGGACAAAGACCTCGGGACTTATGGATTCCTGGGCTATCCCGTGCTGCAGTCGGCGGACATTTTGATCTACAGGGCGGATGTGGTTCCCGTGGGCGAAGATCAAGTCGCGCACGTCGAACTGACGCGGGAGATTGTGCGAAGGTTCAACAGTCTCTACGGTAAGCCGCGGGAGGTATTCCCCGAACCGCAGTCTCTCCTAACGCCCGCTGCCAAATTACCTGGCACCGATGGCCGCAAAATGTCGAAGTCGTACGGGAACACGATATTGCTAACCGATCCTGAACCGGTCGTGCGGCAAAAGCTGAAGACGATGGTCACGGACCCGGCACGCGTGCGGCGGTCGGACCCGGGCAATCCTGATGTTTGTCCGGTGGGCGATCTGCACAAGATTTTCAGCGATCGTGCGACCATGGACAAAGTAAACGTCGGCTGCCGCTCGGCGGGGATCGGCTGCATCGAGTGCAAAAGCTGGGCCGCCGACTCACTGGTGAAACTCCTGAGTCCCATGCAGGAGAAACGCAAGAAATATGAGGGGAATCCGCGGCTGGCCTGGGATATTCTGGAGGCTGGCACGGAACGGGCGCGGAACGCAGCAGCCGAGACCATGGACGATGTGCGGGAAGCTATGGGAATGTCCCTCGCGTATGAGCCTGCCAAGGTAAGAAGCGCGACGTAGCAGGTGGAAGCAGATGATGGAAGAAATAAAAATCTTTAGCGGCGCTGATCGATCGCCGAGCTCCATCTCGCCCGCTGTGGTCGGGCAGCATATGGCGACCGCGAATAAAGCTAACCCTTCAGGCCAAAACGGGTCGAAAAAGGAAGAGAGCGATTCTCCGTTTGCGGTTTCGGTCAGCGATGTTTACGAAGGTCCGCTTGACCTGCTGCTGGACCTGATCCGCAAGCAGGATATCGACATTTACGATATCCCTATCGCCCGCATCACGGCGCAGTATCTGGCCTACGTCGAAAAGATTCGGGAGCTGGACGTTAACGTGGCCGCCGACTTCATTTACATGGCCGCCGTGCTGATTCACATTAAGTCGAAGATGCTCTTGCCGCGCGATCCGCTGGCGCCGGCTGAGGAACAGGACGATCCGCGGAACGAACTGGTCAACCGGCTGCTTGAGCACGAAAAGTACAAGTCGGCTGCCCAGATGCTTTTGCAGAAGCAGCAGATCGAGGATGCGGTATTTTCGAATCCGTCTCTAAAAGAGTTCGCCGATGCTGAGGGGACCGATCCGGAGATTGCCGCCGATGTGATTGACCTGGTCAAGACTTTCCAGCAGGTTCTGGAACGGGTGCGAACGCGGCCTGTGCTCAACGTCGACGAAGAGACGGTCACCGTGGGTCAAATGATTGACTATCTTCGGCGGAGGCTTTCGCTGGAGGACCGGCCCATTCGGCTCAAGCAACTTTTGGTGCGCGTCCCGTCACGGCAGGCACTCGTTTGCATGTTCCTGGCCCTGCTCGAAATGGTGAGACTGCAGGCGATTCAGGTACGGCAGGATCGGTTGTTCGGCGAGATCGCGGTGCGCAAGCATACCGGGTTTGATGCGATTATGAGCGAGCAGGCGGCCGTGCGCGACGATTGGCGGTAAGAAGGACTGGCGCCAGAAACGGAAATTTGCCAACTGAATTCTATGAGTCTTAAAGCTCAACTCGAAGCCATCATTTACGCGGCGGAGACGCCGATTACTTTGGAGCAGATGACCCAACTGGTTAAGGAAACGATCATCGCGGCGGGTGCAGTCGACGATGCCGAGGTCAAGTCGCGGGTGCGATCGAGTCTTGAAGAATTGATCGACGAGTACAACGGGTCCGATCACGGCATCGAAATCCGGCAGGTCGCCGGCGGATACCGGATGTCAACCAAGCCCGAGCAGCATGAAACGGTGCGCGCCTTTGCCAAGAGCCTGAAGCCGCCGATTCGCCTGTCTCTTCCAGCGCTGGAGACTCTTGCCGTCATTGCCTATAAGCAACCTGCAACCGTGCCGGAGATCAACGAAATTCGTGGCGTCGATTCCGGTGGAGTGATCGGCACGCTGCTCGACCGCAAACTGATTACGACCGCCGGACGCAAGCAGGTGATTGGACGGCCGATCCTGTATAAGACAACTAAAGAGTTCCTGATGCGGTTCGGATTGAAGGACGTCAACGAACTGCCCAGCATGGAAGAGTTTGAAAAGCTGGTGGCCGAATCGTTTCAGGCGGAATTGATTCCGACTGAAACGGCGGCAGCGGAGGCTTCGGGCATTCCGGCAGAATCGGACGCAGATGGGTCAGAAAGCGACGCTCCGTCACGCGGCCCAAGTGCTCGGACCCAAGAGGCCAGGCATGCCGAGACAGAAGAGGTCGAAAAATCTGCAAGTGCTTGGGAAGACTGATAGTCACAAATAGACCTTCGCAGAATTGACCGTCACAGAATGACCGCTATCGCGGATCGAAAGCCGTCACACTATGCCTGCTGAGCGTCTGCAAAAAATTATCGCTGCCGCCGGAATCGCTTCGCGGCGCAAGGCAGAGCAACTCATTTCGTCGGGCCACGTGCTTGTAAATGGCCAAGCAGTCACCGAACTGGGAAGCAAGGCTGACCCGGAGACCGACCACATCCGCGTGAACGGAAAGCTTCTTCAGGGAGCGCAGCGGCATGTGTACCTTTTGCTGAACAAGCCGAAGGGATTCGTGACTACGATGAGCGACCCGCAGAAGCGTCCTACGGTGATGGATCTGATTCGCGGGGTGAAGGGGCGAGTTTACCCCGTGGGGCGGCTTGATTATGCCAGCGAAGGTCTGTTGATCCTGACTAATGACGGCGAACTCGCACACCGGCTGATGAAGGCGGCTTCGCATGTTCCGAAGACATATCTGGTCAAGGTAGCCGGGACTCCAAAAGAAGAAGCTATCGCCAAACTGCGAGCGGGAGTTTCGATTGCCACCGACGACGGCAAGCGAGTGAAGACGGGCTCTGCCGGAGTGCGTATCGTGAAGGAGGCGGCGAATCCGTGGTATGAAATTACCCTGGTCGAGGGACGCAATCGCCAGATCCGGCGCATGTTCGAAGCTGTGGGCCATCACGTAGAGAAAATCAAGCGCGTGCGTTACGGTCCGCTCACATTGGACATTCCACCCGGTAAGTTCCGTGCTCTCACGCAGAAAGAAGTCGACCGCTTGCAGACAGCCTGCGCCATCGGGATCGCAAGCCGGACGCGATCGAAGGCTTGATGTCGGGCCTGATGTGCGGGCGTGCTCTGCAAGCATGATGTGCGGCAAACATGAGCCGATTCTTTGATCTGGTTTCGAAGCCGGCCCGTAACATGGGTAGGTACGCGTCCAGTCCGCTTCCCCAGCAAGCAGCATCGGGAGCGCAACCGCGGCTCATCCGACTCGACTCCAACGAAAATCCTTATGGACCGGCGCCCCTGGCGATCACCGCCATGCGAAACGCACTGGCCGCCGCAAGCGCCTATCCCGATGACGACTGCAGCGATCTACGCCGCAAGCTAGCCGCTTCGCATGGATTGCCTGTGGAACAAGTGCTGGTGACTGCCGGTTCGACGGCGTTGCTGGGCCTCCTGTGCCAGACGCTGCTTACGCCCGGACTCAACGCCGTAACCAGCGAGCGCTCGTTCATTGTCTACTCGATGGCGGTGCACGCGACCGGAGCGCAGCTGATCGAAACTCCCATGCGGGATGATTCTTTTGATCTGGGTGCGATTCTGGACGCGATCGACGCCAACACGCGGCTGATATTTCTGGCGAATCCCAACAATCCAACTGGCACGGTGCTGGAATCTGCAACGGTGGAGAAGTTCCTTACGCTGGTTCCTGATCACGTCGTGGTTATTCTGGACGAGGCGTACTACGAGTTCGCCATGTATTTCGCCTCCTTACGCAAGGCTGCCTACTCGAATTCTGTGGCGTATGTAAAGCGAGGTGCGAGCGTTGTGGTCCTGCGAACATTTTCGAAGGCCCACGGGCTGGCAGGTCTCCGCGTGGGATACGGGATTGGACCGGCCGAGCTTCTAGGATATTGCGCGCGGATGCGGAATACGTTTTCTGTGTCGTCGGTGGCTCAGGCAGCAGCGCTCGCCGCGATAGACGATCACAGCCACGTTGAGCGTGTGGTCGCGAACAATGCCGTGCAGGCAAAGCTCTTAACTGAAGGACTCACAGAATTTGGCTACCGGGTGACCCCGACTGCCGCCAATTTCGTCTACTGTGATGTACGCGAGGACGCGGCTCTCATCGCCCAGCGCCTTTCGGAAGAAGGGGTCAGCGTGCGGCCATTGGGAGCGTGGGGTGCACGAAATTGCATCCGCGTGAGTATCGGAACGCCGGAGCAGAACCAGTTGTTTCTGCAGGCAGTTCGCAACATTACTGCACACAATACATCTCAGCCTGCCGCGCGCCGGTGAGCCAGCCGGCTTATTCGCGAGTGTGTCCTAAAATCATCAACCACGAAGAACACGAAGTTACACGAAGGCATGAATCCGCTGGGTTTGATTCGTACCATGGGGATTAGCGGCTCAGGGTTGGAATCCACGCCGCACCGTAAAGACCCGCATCGCTTCCCAGCAAAGCACGCGTGATAATGGTTTTTCGCCGGGTGCGTCCTTCGATCAGCGCTGAAGCACCTTCCTCTTTTCCCAGAGGATCTTCCGGAGCCGTCGCAGCATAGACCAGCGATCGCTCGCGCATCTCCTCAAACATGGTTGGAGCGAAGGCGTCCCAAGCACTTGAGACTCCGCCTCCGATAACAAACATGTCGAGGTTCAACACGTTTACCATGCCAGCGAGCAGAATGCCCAGATACCTGCCAAAGCGGCGGAAGATACGACGCGCCTCTTCATCGCCCTGAATCGCCAGGTTGTAGATTGACTTGGCGCCGAACTCGGGATCGGAACCTGCGGCGCCGGCTAAAGTCGGGGCATGACCGCCGGCAATGGCTTCGCGCGCCATCCGGACAACGGCAGTGGCGGAGGCGTAACGCTCGGCGCAACCGTGGTTACCGCAGCCGCAAGGCGGGCCCTCCGGTTCGACGGTGACGTGTCCGAACTCGCCCGCCATCCCGTTCATCCCATGCCATATTTTTCCGTTCAGTACGATCCCGCCGCCAATGCCGGTGCCTAAAGTTACGATGGCCATATTCGGCACGCCGCGAGCAGCGCCCAGCCACTTCTCGCCGAGAGCGGCAACGTTCGCGTCGTTCTCAAGGAAGACGCGTGCTCCAAGGCGCTGCTCGATTTCCGCGCGCACCGGATACTCGGACCATCCCGGCAGGTTGGCCGACTTGTGCAACATGCCAGTCTCCATATCGATGATGCCGGGAATGCCGATGCCGGCGCCGAGGAGCGCTCCCAGGCCGCGATACTGTTCCGTCAGCCGATGAATGGCGTCGCACATTTCGGTGATGACGTGATCACGGCCCAAGGCGACTTTAGTCCCGAGCGTGACCTTTTCGAGAAGCTGGCCGTCGCTGCTGATTGCCGCGATGCGCAGGTTGGTCCCGCCGAGATCGACGCCGATAGAGAAATCAGGCATAAGGTAGAAATAGCAGATTTATGCGGGGAAGTGCACTGTTGATTTGCGATTGGCACTTCGGGGCACGACCTCTTACTTCTGACACTTCGGACAGTAGTGGCTGCTGCGTCCGGCGATGACGACGCGTTTGATAGGAGTCTTGCACACCAGGCAGGGTTCGCCTTCGCGGCCGTAGACGCGGTGCTGGAGTTGGAAGAATCCCTCTTCGCCGTCGGCATCGACGTAGTCGGAGATGGAAGAACCGCCGAGTGCGATCGCCTCCTGCAATACCTCTTTCACCGACAAGAACAGTTTCCGCAAATGTTCCTGCGAGATCGTCGACGCACGCCGGCGCGGCCGAATGCCGGCGCGGAACAAGGACTCGTCGGCGTAAATGTTGCCGACGCCTCGCAGCAGTTTCTGGTTGAGAAGCGCGCTCTTGATTGGAGTCTTGCGCCCGTGGAACAATTCCCCGAAGCGGTCGAGTTCGACTTCGAGCGGCTCAAAGCCACCCGCATTGAAGTCTCCGGCTTGCGCAACACTTAGCCTCCCGAAGCGCCGCGGATCTACAAATCGCAGTTCCCTTCCCGATGCGAGCTTGAGAACGGCGTGGGTGTGTTTGAGTATTTCGGCCTGCGGGTCGCAAACCTGCAAGCGGCCGGTCATCCCCAGGTGGACAATCCACTGGGCCCGGGAGTGCCCGGGACGCACTTGCGCTTGGACCGTACGCGCTGCAGGGCCAGACTTATTCCTGCTTCCGCGCCGCATCCGAGGAGCAACCTTCGCGGGCGAGAGCGCCCGCGCCACATTCTCCCGCTGAAGATCGAATACGATGTGCTTGCCAATCCGGCGAACTGTGGTGATGCGACTGCGCTCGAGGACCTCAGCCATTTCGCGGGCTGGAGACTTCAAGGGCTCGGGCTTTTCGCCGAGCCAGACCGATTCGATCACGTCCCCTGTAATGCGCTGAGCGAGGCCTCGCGCGATGGTCTCGACCTCAGGAAGTTCGGGCATTCCTCAAGTTTACAAAAACGGTTCGCTCTGCGTCGCTGTTCAAGACGCCGTGCCGGAATGCTGGTCTGCTTTGTGGGAGTTGCTAGGGCGGTGTCCAGTAGATTTTTGGGGGAGGGTTGAAGCTTAGGGCTGGCGTGGGTTGCCTATCCAAGGCCGATGGAGACGAGTTTAGTCTTTCAGCGGCACGACTGCACTGCCATCCTTGCAAAACGTGGCCACTCGCTGCAGGTCACCGTTGGCGCCGGGCACGACCATGACCGGCCCGTAGCAGTAAATGGCGTGACCGTTGGCGGCAAAATACCATTGGCCGCCCTTCGAATGCTGTGCCGTGATGTGGCCGGAGGGCTGGCGCAACTGCGGCGCCAGCTTAGGGACCGGCAGACTTAACAACAAGACCAGGGTCAGAGTCTTCATTGTTTCCTTCCAACTACCACTTAACTCCCTACCGATAACGGTTACAGCTTCTCTAAATCGTGATCAGCGCACGGCGATCATCCGCGAGATCGGAAGCGGGCCGGGACGGAGGACGGAGTTGAGGCTTTTGCGCCTTGCCTTGATGGCTCTGGGCGCGATTTTGCGTTGTTGCCTGGGACGACGGGGCCTGCGTAGACGGGTTCTGGGTAGACGGAGTTTGAACTCCCGGGTCATGGGTCAAAGGAGCTTGAGCTCGGGCGGACGGCGCCTGGGCGCTACGCTGGGCGCCCGTACGATTCTTTTCGGCCACAGCCCTGCCCTTCGCGGTCCACAATTCAGTGCTATCGCGCAGCAGGTCCCGGATCAGGGCGCGCTGCGATTCGATGGTTGAACCCTGCTCGACAATGAGCATGGTCATCAGTCCGTAGGAAATCAAAAACAGCACGGTCAGCAATGGCATCCAGCCGCGCTTTTGTGGAACTGTGGGCGTTACGGACTGAACCGCGGTGTTACCGAACAGGGTCGTCAAAGTGGCTCCCGGCTCTGCCTTGCAGAAGGCAGGTACCCTGGGAGAAATGCAGCTAGAGCACCAACAGGCGGCGCCGGGTAAAGCCGTTGAAACAATGAAGGTTAGGGCCTGCGTGTTGGGTCAGGAAAGGAAGAGCAAGTGCAACTCAATGCACATAATGAGTAACTCGAATTTGTTACGACGGTGACTTGCGTTGACCAAAAGCCGCGCCAGTCGAGGATTTCAGCTCTTGAGACATCGTGGCAGAAGGCTAAGATCAGTTACTTTCCGCCGAGCACCAGCTTGGCAATCGTGGCGAGTTGCATGTTAGAAGTGCCCTCATAGATTTTACCGATCTTGGCGTCACGCCAATATTTTTCGACGGGATAGTCTTTCGTGAAACCGTAACCGCCATAGATTTCAATCGCCAAGGAAGTCACGCGCTCGGCAACTTGTGAAGCGAACAGCTTGGTCATCGCGGCTTCCTTCACGAAGTTAACTCCGGCATCCTTCATGCGCGCCGCGTTGTAGACCATGAGGCGTGCAGCTTCGATCTCAGTAGCCATCTGCGCAATCTGGAACTGAATCCCCTGATAATCGGCGATGGGCTTGCCGAACTGTTTGCGTTCCTGCGCATACTTGCAGGCGTATTCCCATGCTCCGCGGGCCAAGCCGATCATCTGCGCCCCGATGCCGATGCGGCCCTCGTTCAGCGTCTCAATGGCGATTTTGTAGCCCTTGCCGGATTCGCCCAGCACGTTCTCTTTCGGTACGCGGCAATCTTCGAGAATCAGTTCGCAGGTTGACGATGCGCGAATTCCCAGCTTGTCTTCCTTCTTGCCCACAGTAAATCCGGGAAAATCTTTCTCGACCAGGAACGCCGTGATGCCCTTGTATCCGGCTGCTGGATCGAGGGTGGCGAAGAGTACGAACAGTCCAGCTTCCTTTGCGTTGGTGATCCAAAGCTTGCGTCCATTCAGTACATAATCGCCGCCCTTGAGCACCGCTCGTGTCTGCAAGCCAAACGCGTCGGAACCCGAACTCGCCTCGCTGAGCGCGTAGGCACCGACCGTATCCGCGGCCATCTTGGGCAAATAGCGCTTCTTCTGCTCCTCATTGCCCCAGCGCAGCAAGGCATTGTTGACCAGCGTGTTCTGGACATCGACTACAACTCCGGCCGACGCATCCACTCGGGACAACTCCTCCACGGCCAGAATCGCCTCGAAGAACTTCGCTCCCCCTCCGCCGTATTGTTCGGGAATCTCAATCCCCATCAGGCCCAGCTGGAAAAATTCGTGGATGAGATCCTTTTCAAACACGCCTCTTTCGTCCATCTCTTTCACAAGCGGACGGATCTTCTCGTCGGCAAACTGCCGGATATTGTCACGGAAGAGAATTTCATCTTCGGAGAGAGTGGTTAGGGGCATGGACTGAGGAACTTGCAAGGTGGTCTCGGGCATAAAGGACCTTCAACGAGAAGTTGCAAACCCTGAATTTTAGCACTTGACCTGACGTCCAGGGCTATCCGGCATTACCGAGCGTGGAGAGCCAGCCCCACCATCGCCGCCGCCGCGATGATGATCGGTTCCGGCACCTTCCACCGGAAAAGCACGGCCAGGCTTACGATTCCGATGATCGCGGTGGGCAGATCATAAATCGATCTTCGTGCCAACACGATCACAGAACCCGCAATCGCGCCCGTAGCCGCTGCTGTCACTCCCCGGACGAAGGCATTCAACTGCGGATTCTTCGCCCAGCGCTTGTACGAAGGCGCCAGCGCAATCACCACCACATACACAGGCAGAAAGATGCCGAGCGCTGCTGCCGATGCGCCCGCCACTCCCGCAACCAAATAGCCGATGAACGCGACCGTAATCACCACCGGCCCCGGCGTGATCATCGCGACGGCAACGGCATCCACAAACTGCTTGTCGGTGAGCCAGTGATGTCCCTGCACCACGCCGCCGTAAAGGAAAGGCACAACAGCCAGGCCACTACCAAAGACGAACATCCCAGCCTTCGCAAAGTAAAAAAATATCTCCCGGAGTTGGCCTGTCGCAGACAGCGACGCGACCGCCACGAATAATCCCGCCGCGCTACCCGCTCGTGCGCGTGCCGGAAGACCCTTCACCAGCACTGCAACTACTCCGCCCAGAAGAAATAGCCAGATGATTTCCCGTGAGGTCCACGCCGTAGCGAGCGCCAGCACCGAGAAAATTCCCCACAGCAATCTGTCTTTGCCCAGGGTCAGCTTGGTCAGTTTGAATGCGGACCGCGCGATGATCCCCATAACCGCCGCGCCAATTCCGTAGAACATCCCTTGCATCCACGCCAAGCCGCCAAAGCGCACGTAGGCCGCAGAAAGCGCCAAGACCATCAGGAATGATGGCAGCACAAACGCCAGACCCACGGCGGTCGCGCCCAGGACGCCAGCCCTCACATAACCCAGGTAGATTGCCAGTTGCGCCGCCAGTGGTCCTGGGGCGAGTTGCGCCAGCGCGAGCCCTTCCACGTAGTCTTCCCTGCTGATCCAGCCGTGCCGGTCGACCAAATCCTGCTGCATGTGTCCAGCTAAAGCGATGGGCCCGCCAAAGCCCACCGTTCCCAGCCAGAGAAAGTAGCCAGTAAACCGCATCAGAGACACATTGTTTGTGGAGGTCGCGTGCAAGGGCGGAGCAGATTGCGAAGGTTCAGGTTGTACCAGGGGAAGTCCGGTCTCGGATTGCAAGTTTATGCCTCAGGGACGGGAGCGGTTCAGCGGGAGTGTACCAGTTTCAGGCCATCCGCCTGCAGTATCCGCTGAATCTGATTGCGGGCGTGGACCGACCACGGACCCGTAGTGTCGAGCCTGACGTATACCTGCCAGTGCTTGAGGGCTTTGCGAGGCTCGCGCACCTTTTCATACGCCAGCGCCAGATTGTAGTGGGCGTCGGCGTAAGTGGGCGCCAGCTGGATGGCTGTCTTGTAAATTTGAATCGCCTCTTGCACACGTCCTGTTTCATCCAGCACATTGCCCAGATCAAAGTAAGCCAGCGCATAACGGGCATCCGCCTGGAGCGCCGAACGATAGTGCTTCTCGGCAAGCTTAAAATCCTGACGATTGTAGTACAGGGTACCCAGATTGATGTGGGCGGCAGCGTGACCCGGTTCGAAATCCAGCACTTTCTGATAGGCAGCGATGGCTGCGGTCTGGGTATTGGGATCTTCCTCTAGCGCGATGCCCCGAGCAAACCATATGGCAACCTCGTCCTCGTGGGGAGTCGGCTCGTGCCGCGGCACAGACGTGGTGGTGACCACTTCCGCGTGCGCGGAAAAGTCCATCAGGAATTGGCCGGCGATCGGCTCGAGCAACTTGCCCTCGTGACGGAAGGCTATGCGATGCTTTCTGGTTGAGGACGCTCCTGCCTCCAGCAGCGGCTTTTGCAGTCCGCTTACTTGCTTGCGCATCGCCTCAAGGGATTCGCGAATCACAGCCGGACGCACACTCATGGCGCAAAGATCACGTACTTTTTTTACTTCGAGGAGATCCGCAAAGGAATAGGCTTCAGCAGACGGTACCAGACCCGCTCGCTCCCAGTTCGCCAACTGGCGCGGGTTAAGGTGAAGAATTCTCAGTAAATCTGCTCGAGTGTACACAGGGGATACTTAACGTCCCGCGCCCCCGCGCAGAAACGTTTCCGCAATCATTATGTGCAACTTGCGGGTGTAAACGCAAGCGCAAAGGCGGTGGAAGCCTGTGGAGAACCTGGATAATTTACATGTAACAGAAAAGGGTTAACTCAAATGGTGCAGCAGCGCGATCCTCTTTGACAGAAAGGCCGCGAGGAATCTGCCGTTTCCTACACCGGTACCGCAGCCTGATACTCTTCGTACGAACCTTTGAAGTCGGTGATCTTATGATCGCTTTCGAAGTGCCAAATGCGCGTGGCGACCTCATCGATCAGATCGTGGTCATGGGTCACGAGGAACACCGTCCCTTGGTACCGCTGCAGGGAGATGTTCAGCGCGTTGATCGATTCCAAATCCAGGTGGTTGGTCGGTTCGTCCAGCACGAGGACGTTCGGTTTTTGCAGCATCAGCTTACAGAAGAGCATTCGCGCGGCTTCGCCACCTGACAATACACTGGTCGACTTCGTGGCTTCTTCACGGGCAAACAACATCTGGCCAAGAATCCCACGAAGTTCCTCCGTCACTGCCGCACCGTCCCATTGATGCAGCCACTCGATCGCGGTCATGCCTCCTTCGATCAAGCTGCGGTGGTCCTGGGCAAAGTATCCGACAGACGCTTCGTGTCCCCAGATCACTTTGCCGGAGTCGAGGAAAGGGCCGTCGTAGCCGCTGGTCTTGCGCAGTTCGGCGTCGGGTGTGGTCGGAGAATTCGCCAGCAGCGCGTTCACCAGCGTCGTCTTCCCTGCTCCGTTGCGGCCCATGAGCGCGATTCGTTCTCCCCGCGTAACACTGGCGGTGAAATCACGAATGACCGACTTGTCTGCGTAAGCCTTGCTTAGATGTTGGACTTCGAGGATGTGCTTGCCCGATGGCCGCTTTTGATCGAACTTGATGTATGGCCTCTGAATATTCGACTTCGCCAGTTCGGTTACCTGCAGCCTTTCTACTTCTTTGCGTCGCGACTGTACCTGGCTCGATCGCGTGCCGGCCGCAAAGCGCGCGATGAATTCGTTCAACTGCGAGATCTTCTTTTCCCGCTGCGCATTCTGGGATTCAATCTGCGAACGCACCTGGGTCTTGGCCACGACCATATCGTCGTAGGTGCCGGTGTAGGTAATGATGGTCTGGTAATCGATGTCGGCAATGTGCGTGCAAATGCTGTTGAGGAAGTGCCGGTCGTGGGAGATCGCAATCACCACGCCGTCGTAGACATTGAGAAATCCCTGCAGCCAATGGATCGAATCCAGATCGAGATGGTTGGTAGGCTCATCGAGCAGTAACGCCTGCGGATGCCCGAACAGCGCCTGCGCCAGCAGCACGCGGACTTTTTGTCCGCCCTGCAGTTCGCCCATCTTGCGGCTGTGCAGTTCGTCTGCAATATCCAAACCCTGAAGCAGGATAGCGGCATCGCTTTCAGCTGTGTAGCCGTCTTCCTCGCCGACCGTGCCTTCGAGTTCGCCCAGCTTCATGCCGTCCGCGTCGGTGATCTCAGATTTCTCGTAGATGGCATCGCGCTCCTGCATCGCTGCCCACAAGCGCTTGTTGCCCATGATGACGGTGTCGATCACGGAGTAGGCGTCGAACGCGAACTGATCTTGGCTCAGGACTCCAAGCTTTCGCGGACGGACGACCGTACCCTTTTGCGGCTCCAGTTCACCGGAAAGGACCTTCATCAAAGTCGACTTGCCGGCACCATTCGGTCCGGTCAGGCCATAGCGCTTTCCCGGCGTGAAAGCCGTGGAGACTTCTTCGAACAGTACTTTGGCGCCGTAGCGCATGGAAAGATTGCTGACTGAAAGCATGGT
>Ga0209488_10000704_pt1 | contig 28263 bp, 34 predicted proteins | sample Rivendell_Oct201_8_FD_188349 | JGI IMG/M metagenome (GOLD analysis project Ga0209488, IMG submission 188349) | Vadose zone soil microbial communities from the Eel River Critical Zone Observatory, Northern California, USA -... | ecosystem: Environmental > Terrestrial > Soil > Vadose zone >...
GTTGGCCATTTCAGTTTGCTGCGGGCGGGGGACGGCTCTGTCCCACGGTCGTTGGTTCTGGTTGTGGCGCAGTTCGCTCGCCAAAGAAGCCGAGCGAAGCTATCGCAATGACGAGCGCAACCACGGCGAAGAAAACAATTACATTTCCAACCGTGCTGCGTGCTGGTCCTGGATTCGTGTCTTGTTGATACGTCATGCGAGCACCTAACGTTGATCACTCGTTTGGGTCGGCGGTGGATTGACCGGTGTCGGCAATCCCAAACCCGACAGCGTCAATCCAAGAATAAATGCGAAGGTGACGGCGAAGCTGAGAATCGTACCCCAACCCCGACGGGCGCGATGGTGGTGTGGTGATCGCGACGGTAGCGGCGCGACATCAAGAAGCTGGTGCGGATGGTTGAAATGATCTTGGTGGGACATGGCTGCCTCCCTTATGAGTGTTCTGCACAAACGCGCGAATCCGCGCCTCGTTCCAGACACTTAAATTCAGAGGCATGTGTGAAATCAGCGGAACGACTAGACGCGAGCGGGGTTTGAATTGACATGTCCGGGCGCCCCCCTTGGTCATGGGGCGCTTCTTTGAGCGGTCTTGTTTTGCCTTATAGGGCGCGGGCCGTTTCAATCGGTGCTCAAGATGCCGCCAATGAAAGTACAGCGGAAAGTGGCAATTGTCGCTTCGACGGCACCTGGGAATGTCTGGACGAGTGATAAGTTCGCGATCCTGGTTCGCGATACCGTGGCGAAACTGCTCGATGTTCGTCCGGATGATCTGCCGAAGGCAAATGAGGCCGAAATCACTAATGCTATGATGCAGGTGTGCAGCGAGATCAATTGTCAGGCGCCGGCGGGCAATGCGTAGAGGTGAGACCCTCACGCGTTGGTCTGTTCGCAGTAGGGCATTCAAATTTGCGCGTCGCTGGGTCTGCATTGATCTTCCACTGCCAACCTTGCTCTATAGGCCGTGTATCGTTGGCCTATCTCCATATTCGGCAAAACCCCCGCTCGCCATCTCGGCACCATTTCGACTCCCAACCTAACCGCAGCAATCGAGAAGGGTATTGAGTTCTTTGTCGTCAGCGAAGAGCAACAGTTTCGCGTGGTCGCTGAAAAGTGGGCACCGCGTCGGGCTAAACGGACACCTGTACGGTGAATGCAGGATCCAACCCTTACGCGGTATCTTTTGGCGGGTCGTTTGGCGCCTCGGTTTCGGCCTCAGCTCGTTGCGCCAATTGAAGCCAGTGTTCAGCAATTGCAATCATTCGCGCTTTATGATCTTTCAAAGACATTCGCTCTGCCACTTCCAAGCACTCGGCAGCCCTTTTCCGGAACTGAGCAGCTTTTTCTTTTGCACTTGGCATGTTCGTTTTGCATTCGCGCTTACGACAGCTCTTAGTGCACAACGACGCGCCGCTCGTGGCGTTCCGAATGCTTCTCTGGGTTTCAATGGAACATGGGCTGTTAATGGAACTCATCCCATATCTGGGCAAATGACCGAACCTGGCGCTTGTCGATGCTGCGCTGGATAAATAATGGAGGTCGACGTGACAGTCACGGTGCCGGATGTCCATTTAAACAACAACCCCCAGGACGTAATCATAGCAGTCGAGGAACCGAGACGCCCTTCAACGCTTGGATGGCACGCGCGGCTACAACTCGATGTGCTTGGATTGCCCGTGGGGGCCGTTCACCAATGCGCTTGCAGCACCGCTTCCACGGTCGTGATTCCCGCAATCAGTGAGCCGGTAATTCCGATCAGCGCGGGTGTGCCACGCGGCAATTCGAGGTTGATCAACGAGGCGAGGAAGATCGCGCCCACAGGCAGAGCGATGACAAAGTAACGTCCTTGAACGCCCAAGACATGGGGCGAGTCGAGAGGCGTGTAAGTGAGGAAAAAGATCAGATAGACGATGACAATGTAACTAAGGGCCGCCAGGCCTGTCATCGCCGCCGCCTGCGCACGCGTTGCACCGTCGATCGGCAGCTTTTCTAGCGGCATAAGCAGGAGGAGAACGGTGAGCATGAGATAGGTCCAGGGCCGAAGCGGAATGTCCTGCCACCCCAGGATGCCAATGAGCTCCGGCCACAGCGGGGCGCCCCAGTCTCTCACGGCCGCCCATGCCGCCAGCGGGAAATGGTATGGATGCCGCTCGCTCAGCGCTTCGACGTCACTTAGTTTCGGCTAAGTGGGTTGCCACAAACTTTGAAGCTTCTCGGAACGGGTGTACTTGGCCGGCAGCGCCTTCAGAAGCTGCTTCAATGTGGATAAGGTGCGAACAGCTAGTCCTTCAGGGGATACTGGCGCCCGCGATCCAACCGAGCACCGCATTTAGCCCGGCCGAGTCCTGGGTTCCGCCTTCTTGCATAAAGACGCGGAGTTGCGCGTCAGCCGAACTTCCGGCGCGCACGATCTCCCGGCAGTGAATCACGTCGTGCGAGCAACCCATTGCTTCGGCATCTGGAGCAACTGCATCGAGAGTATGCTCGAGCGCCTCGATCATCGAAATTGCCCCCGCAGGGGACGCAAAAGTTGTTTCGACCCCGTACCGCTGCGCCCGCCATTTGTTTTCGACAGCAACGCCACGTTCCACCGCGTCCAATTCGGCATTTACCGATGGCCGCCGGCAAAGATAGCAGACCAAGCAGCGATACAAAGCTGCTATTGCCAGGGCGTCGTCAATTCGCGTGCAGCAGTCCGTTGCTCGCAGCTCCAGGGTCGGATACTTGTCGGAGGGCCTGATTGCCCACCACACGTGCGTCGCGTTGGGAATGGCACGGGAGTAGACTAGCGCGGACACATAAGCGTCATAGTCTTGCATGGAGCGAAACAATTCAGGCATTCCGGTCCGTGGCAGCTCGTCGTAGGCTGTGAGGCGATACCCCTTCAGACCTGTGCATTGCGACCGCCAGAATGGTGATGATGTGGACAGCGCGAGGAGCAACGGGAGATAGGGGATCATTCGATTCATCAGGTCGACCCGTGTATCGGGATCGGGCACCTCGACGTGGACATGCATGCCGCAGAGCAAATTGCGTTTCCCGACCATCTGCAGTTGTTGCATGAGGTCGTTATAACGCTCCATTGGACTTTGAACCGCCTGCCGCCAGTCGGCAGTGGGGTGCGTGCCACATGCAAGGAGCGCCAAGCCGTGTGCGGCGGCGGCCTCAGCCGCTAGCCGCCGAAGTTCGATTAATTCGTTTCGAGCCTCCTGCGAGCTAGTATGTGGGCGCGTCCCTACTTCGAGTTGAGCTTGGAGCATTTCGCGGTTGAGAGGCCCCCCGCTGCTTCCCCGTCGATAATCAAACAGGCTATCTGGCGTGTTCGTAGCTAGCTGCAAGGTCGCAGCGTCGCACACAAAATACTCCTCTTCGATACCGTACTGGAATGCGCCGACGTCGCGTCGGACACTTGGTTTTCTTCTCAGATCAAATTCCATATGTGCGGCCGGGATTCGATGGGGTTAACGCGCCAGAGCTTGGAGTAGCCTTTAGGGGTGGGTGCTGAGGACTTCGCGGAAGTGACGTCGCGAAAACAAACACCCTGAGCCAGGATTGCTTATGGCCGCCCCGGAGAGGCACGTACTAACGTACCAGCCTTGCCGCTGTTCCAACCTGCTCCCTGACAACGTCTAATTTGCAAATACGGGCACTCCAAATCGGGCAGATGAAAGCTTAGGCGTGATAGCACTCAACGCTGACAATCCTGACGCGCCCTCGGGGCGAGGGATTTGAAATCAAACGCAAACATTCTTGGTTAGCGCCCCGCGGGCGGGACATTCCTGTTGTTGGGCTCTCGCGTCTCGCGGTTCTGTTCGCGGTTCACTTTGTCCATCGCCGAGCCCGGTTGTGCGGGGCGTGTCGAGCTGCCGGTTGTTTCAGCTGTTTGGTTGATGCTCCGTGTGATTACGACGCTGCCGATCACGATGACAATGCAGAAGGCGATCATGCCGGCCACAGCCGTAGCAACGAGTGCTTTTGGGGTATCCTCGCGCGTCGTTCCTATTCGGCCATGGCGATACCGATAGACCCCATAGGCAAGCGCCAAAGCGAGAACAAGCGGGCCAACGACGACTTGCAGAATAGTAACGATTCCTAGGGATTGGTTCTCGAGCATTTCAAAAAGGCCCACGACTGAACTTTCGCCCGCCATTTAAGGAGAGAACAGTAGGGAAAGTCGTAGAAATGCTGAAGGTTCCTAGGGGCGACTATCGAATCCGGCGGTCAGACTTTATTGAGAACACCGCAGGAAACGTCCACCTTCGTTCCCCGGTCAGACGCATAGGCAATCTCCGCGTTCACCCGAGAGACGAGTGTCGCAACAAGCTGCTTGCCGAACGACTTTGCTGAGCGACTTTCGGGTTCGGGCGGCATTCCGTGGCCGTTGTCGTGGACCCAAAGACGCCAGCCGGCACCATCCTGGCGGTAACCCAACACGATCTCTCCCTTGTCCCGACCTGCAAACGCGTATTTTGCAGCATTTGTCACGAGTTCGTTAGCAATGAGCGTTAGCGATTCGACGCAATCTCCCAATATCCACCCGCTGCACTTCGGAGTCAGGACAACACCGGCCGGCAAGAGTGAGCGAAGCATACCGCAAAGCTCCTCGAAATGCGACGCAGCGTCGACCTTTGCCACCGATGACGTGAAGAGCTGAAGCCGGTCATGTACGAGGGCGAAATTGTTGACCCGCGTCACCGCGTTTCCCAATTGCTCGCGCACCTCGGATTCGGTTGAACGCCGGGCCTGCAGCGACAGCATGGCCGCGACGAGACTCAGATTGTTCTTGATCCGATGGTTCATTTCTCGAATAAGGAGCTCTTTCTCCTTGAATGCGGCCTCCATCGCGTTCATGGCGCGCCTCAACTCCACTGCGCGCGCGACAGTGTTTCCCAATCCCGTCAGGAAGTTGATGTCATCCGCCGAAAAAGTGCACGTTGATGTGTTATCCACTTCCAGCACCCCAAAGTTGCCGCGGTCTGTGCGCAGCGGAACGTTGAGGCTCGCGACACAACCGTGTTCTTTGAGAATAGTCGGACGGCAATGCACTTTTTCCGAATTGTAGTCTGAGATCGGCACGGGCTCGGACAAAGCAAAAGCGTAGCCGATCGGAGTGTCGATATTGGGCGCCACCTCATATTGTCCGACATATCCCTCCTTCCAGCCCACGCCAGCGCGCAGCAATAGACGATCGCGATCCGGCGAGTATTCCAAGAGTTTCGCATGGGTCACATTCATGCCGGCCCGCGCCCGCAAGCAGGCATCCATCATCAGGGAATCGATGTTGGTTTCGCCCAGCGAGCGGGTGGTGAAATTGGCAAATGAGGCGAGCTGACGCCTCAGGATTTTCTCAGGTTCTTCGCGGTTTCGCATATTGGGGAAATAGCTTGAGGCCTTGGCGGTTCCCGCGCCGACAGCAGAGTGCCGTGTGCAGCCTGCAACTCCTCCCCGCAAGAATTTGAATCACCAGGAATGTGGGAACGAAGCAAATAACCGGTTGTTATCGATAAAAGAGGAGTGGAATGATGAAACGCGCGTGTATGACAGCAGCGGCCTTGCTTCTGTGCAGCACTGCCGCTTTAGCTCAGGGCTCAGGCGGGTCCGGCGGAACAAGTGGCGGCGCTACAGGGTCAACCGGCACTACTCAGGGCCGGTCGTCCAGCCAAAACCCTAGTTCTCAAGGGACGACTCCAGGCGTTACCGCGCCTTCCCCGTCCGAGGGAGCCACCACAGGACGCGCGCCAGGAGCAAATCCGAGCAATCCGCAAGATCTAAATCAACGTCAGAACCCACAAGATCTGACCCGGCCAGGCGGCAGTAACTCTCAAGACTTATCGAGTGGCACAGGGACGCCTCAGATTGCGGTTCCGGAGCGACGGTGACAAGAAGGACGCCGCTCCGTTCCCAGCTAACGGGGATTGAGCGGTAAGCTGTTGTGAATACTCGTTGCGGCGATCGCGGCGTGGCCGAAGGCGACGCTTAATTGGTGAAGATCACTGACTACATCACCAGCGGCATAAAATCCGTCTGCTGTCGTGCGCTGATGTTCGTCAACCTTGAGGTTCCCAAACTCACTGCAAGATGCACCTAAACCAATCGCGAGTTCAGACCGCACGTTGCATCCGAGAGCGGGATACAGGAAATCCATACTCTGACGTTCGCCGTTGGGCATAATGACAGCAATCCGATCATCGCTCAGGCGGCAAATCCGCGCCGGCTTTCCCCTGACCCTGACGCCGGCCTTCCTCAACTCGTCAAGGCAGTGGTCATCTGGCTTTACGTCGTCAGTCACGAAAAGTGAGACGTTTTGAGTGAACGTCCGCAGAAAAAATGCCTTCTTGCTACCCGACTCGATGCCGCCTACCACGGCAACTTCCTTGTCGGTGGCCTCATACCCATCACAAACCGGGCAAAACCGGACTGCCGTGGAAGCCTGACCGTCCCCTTCAATTCTCGGACACTCGTCTACCAGGCCGGTCGCCAGCAGAACGAAACGCGCCTGAATCTCCAATCCAGAGTGTCCTCTAGCGATCAACACTCCGTCGCTGCGTCGACGCAATGTGGAGACCACACCTTTTACGACTTCAGCTCCGTAATGCCGCGCCTGTTCGCCTAGCCGGAGTAGCAGCTGGGGCCCTCCGATGCCGTGGAAGCCGGGATAATTGTGACTTTCTGGAATCAGAGCAGCCCGACTTTCGCCCGCATCGACAACGCAGGTGCGCCGGTGGTAGCGACCAAGATAAAGCGCAGCAACAAGGCCGGCGGGGCCTCCGCCAATGATCAAACAATCCAGCATGTGTAGTGTCCGCTCATGTCTGTGCCGGCATCCGGAGAACTGGAAAGGAAGCCTTTGGGTGACGAGACTGCTGGCGCGGCTTATCTATGTCACACCACCCACTGCGCCATCAGCGTGTCGCAATCACTGGAGAAGTCCCCCCATGCCGTCTCAGGAAAAAAGCATTTCGAAACTGTTTGGCGATCTGGCCAATGTAGTCGCTCGAGCGGCAGGGCGCCCATCCGCCTTCGTCATCGCAATCGCGATCGTCTTGCTGTGGGGCGTTGCCGGACCGATCTTCAAATATTCGGATACGTGGCAACTCGTCATCAACACTGGAACGACGATTGTCACGTTCCTGATGGTGTTTCTCATTCAAAATTCTCAGAACCGTGACAATGCCGCGATACAAGTAAAGCTCGACGAACTGGTCCGCGTCAGTGAAGTGAAAAACCTGTTCGTCGGCATTGAGCACTTAACCGAAGACGAAATCGAGGAGCTGCGCACTCGATGCGAAGCTCGCGCAAAGGCAGACGGCGACCGCGTCGTCCGTCGCGTAGATAAAGCGGCGCGCGACGCGGCGGACTCAGCAGCCTAGTCCCGACTTACTCGACACTCGCCGGCATCCTTGCGACCGACATCAATGGTTGCGCCACCTGATCCAGGAGCTGTCCCGCATTCTGCTCTTCGCCCAGCGACATTGTCAGGAGCTGCACGATCAACGGCTGCCGAAGTTGCAGAGCAAGGTTTCGGGCGGTCGTGTAGGCCGCGATCTCGTAATGCTCCACCCGTTGTGCAGCGCCGATAAGGGCCAGGTCAGCGGGGGCGTCTTTTTTATCCTTCCCCTCGCTCATCACTTCCTCACCTTCCTCCACGAGACCAGCCATTCCCTTGCACGGTTTCGCGCGAGCAGGTACGCCGAGGATTTGCAGACTCTCATTAAGCCGTTCGACTTGTCCCTCGGTCTCCACAAGATGAGTTTGCAATAGCGCTTGCAGTTGCGCTGAACGTGCAGCCTTTGCCATTTTAGGTAGCGCCTTAACGAGCTGCTTTTCAGCGTGCAGAATGTCGCGCAGTTGATCAACTAAAAGCTCTTGGATCGACTCGGAATCGCTCGGGTCTGAACTTTCTGCGTGGATGGAAGCCCCTTGGTGGTCGCCCCCGTTAAAATCTTGAAATGCGGGCGACTCCACGAATTCCCAAGGTTCGCCCTCATTCCAGGGCCCTCGAGCGTCTACCTCACCGCGATCACCCTCGCCGGTGGAGTCATTGAAGAACTGATCGACCAACTTCGGCGTCGGCGCGATTTTTCCAATGCTGAACGGAGGTTTGCCCATGCTCTCAAGCGCGAGCGTGAATGCTCGCATGTGGGTGATCTCGCGGGTCATAAGGAATTGAAGCGCGTCCTTCGTGCCGGCGTCCCGACAGAAATTGATCAGGCGCTCATAGGCAATCTTCGCACGCGCCTCTGCCGCGATATTGCTACGCAAGTCCACGTCTAATTCACCGGTGATCTTGAGATAATCGGCCGTCCAAGCGTTACCCATGGAGTTGAACAGGTTCACGCCCCCACCTCCGGCGATCGCAATGAGCGGGTCGACTTCGGCTTTCTCCCGCACCGATTTCAGCGGTTTCAAATGCATGCGGGCCAAAGTTCCGACGATTTCCAGGTGACTTAATTCCTCTGTCCCGATATCCATCAGAAGGTCTTTGCGGCCCGGATCTTCGCAGTTCAGACCCTGAATTGAATATTGCATGGCGGCTGCTAACTCGCCATTTGCTCCGCCGAATTGTTCAAGCAGCATGTTGCCGAATTTCGGATCAGGCTCGTCCACGCGGACCGTATACATAAGCTTTTTTACATGATGATACATGGGACACCGATGATGAGAGGAGATGGACGCCACAAAGACGTACCACTTCTAAACAGAAGTCCTCATAGCGGTGGATGTTCCAGTTATCAGAGGAATCTTTCGAGCTATCAAAGTCTAGTGCCTGGGTTCATGCACCCCGCGCGGCCTGAAACTGAACCCACCAGAGGGAGCTTTATTTTTCAACGACGACGTCTAGGTGGACCGGATTGTGAAGCGTATTGGCAACGGCGGACCACATGGCTGTGTGTCTACAAGCGCTTCCAATATTTCACGCGACACATCAGCCTCGATGTGCACGCGCACGGTGATGGTTTCAAAACCAAGCGGCTTGGGCGTGAGATCGCCGGTGCCCCACAGGGGGGGCAACTCCGATTTCCCCGGCAATTTCGATCTCAAGGTGGCGTATCGGAATGGTCGCGTGAATTCCAATCGAGAGACACGAACCATGAGCAGCGAGAAGAGCTTCGCAGGGTGTCGCCGTGCCCTCGTCGGTCAGCGACGATCTCTCGGCAACTTCCCCACCCAACGGAGGAAGTTCACGGATGTAGGTCCGGTGACCAAGCCGTCCCATGGCAACAGTGCGGCAACGGAACTTGCGGACATTGGGGGTCCCTCAGTGTCGGGACGTGGAACTTTGGTCTCGGCTTTTCCCAACAACTGGCCTTTCGTCTGAGCGGCAGGTGTTGGGTCGCAGGTGGCGTTCCTGCCCCTAAGCTAGGCCTTCCGGATGGCACCGGGGAGCAATAACTTGGTTCTCGGCTAGGCGAAAATCCACCGGACGTAGATGTGCCGTGCTCGATTGGGATGACCTCCGTTTCTTTCTTTCAATAGCTCGACACGGCAGCTTGACTGCCGCAGCGACTGAACTCCGGGTCGCTCAGTCCACGGTCGGACGACGACTTGCATCGCTTGAGGCGGGGCTGGGGGTGCGACTTTTGCATCGTACACCCGATGGCTATGTGCTGACTCTCGCTGGAGAAGGCGTGCGCGCCCAGGCTGAACGGGCCGAGGCCGAGATTATCGGTGTGCTGCGCAGCGTGGGGGGACACGACACACGGCTTGAGGGACTGGTGCGCGTGACATGCACCGAAACATTCGCGGTTTACGTCCTGGCGTCCTGTTTCGCAGGCCTACAAGCCAAGCACCCCGGCATTCTCGTGGAACTTTTTCCCAGCGCTCGGTCGCTGAGCTTATCAATGCGTGAAGCTGACATCGCAGTGCGGCTCACATCGTCCGATCAACACGATCTTGTCGTGCGGCGATTGGGTCGGATTGCGTTTGGGCTTTATGCCTCGCCGACTTATCTCGAACGTTACGGCGAGCCCGACTTCGAGGCAGGCTGCCCCGGACACAGGTTGATGACCCAGCTTGGCGACGGGGAGCAGGATGCCCAAACAACCTGGGTCACGGAACTCGCCCCGCGCGCCCGCCTGGGACTGCAAACGAGCAGCCATGAGGCCCTGCTTTCCACCGCGCGTTCCGGAGGCGGTCTGGCCTGTCTGGCCCGTTTTCGGGCAGATGTTGAACAAGGCCTCAGCCGCCTCAAGACGCCTTCAGTTGCTCCCACGACGGACATATGGCTCGTCGTCCACAAGGACAGCCGGAACACTCCCCGGGTCAGGGCGACCCTGACGGCGATCACGAAGTGCGTGAGGGCGCTCTCTGCGGTTTTGGATCCGCCAGATGAGAGCCTCACGACGTAGAAAGCTTGCGTGCATCCGCGCATAGCGAGTCGCCGAAATCAGGCTGCATCTCAATTCATTGAGCAACGTTAGACCCGTGGATGTCGAGCGCCGCGCGCTCGTCATTCTCCGATTTCATCACCCGCCTAGCGCTAACGCGGGAGGCTCGCGAACATGAGGAGAGTACCATGGATGCCGTAGTAGGACCTGAGACGCGCCGACGTGGCGATGATGATGCTCCTGAAACAGTTGTAACCACCCCCTCTGAAGATGCACGTACGATTTTGGTCAACCAGGTCTCGCTGGGCGCTGTCCTTGCGGGCGTCGCGGCCGCCCTGGTCTTCCAGGTTCTTTTTAACATGCTTGGAATCGGGGTCGGAGCGTCCACGCTCAATCCCGGCGCGGGCGACAATCCAACCCCAGTCAGCTTCTCAATCGGCGCCGGGGTATGGTGGGCTGCGTCAGGCGTGATTGCTGCCCTCATCGGCGGCTACATTGCGAGCCGACTGTCTGGGAAGCCAAAGGCGTCTACCGGGGGATGGCACGGATTGACCTCCTGGGCCCTGACGACCCTCATTGTTTTCTATCTGCTCAGCACCGCTGTCGGGAGTCTTGTAGGCGGCGCCTTCAACACGGTGAGCAGCGCGTTGGGCGGTCTTGGCCGAACGGCAGCTACCGCCGCCCAAACAGCAGCTCCTGCACTGACCAACGTCACGGATCCATTTGCTTCGATCGACCAAGCCGTCCGAGCGAATGGCACAGATCCAGCAGCACTTCGTGATGCGGCATCGGCTGCTATGAAGGCTTTGCTCACCGGCGACGCGGCGTCCGCCAACGACGCGCGCGAGCGGGCTGCACAGGCTCTCGTTCAAGCGCAAAACATTTCAATCGAAGAGGCTCGTACGCGGGTCACCGGCTATGAACAGCAGTATCGCGAGTCCGTGGACCGCGCAAAAGCGAAAGCAACTGAGGTCGCGGACACGGCGGCCAAAGCCGTCTCGCGCGGAGCTTTGCTCGGAAGCCTTGCATTGCTTCTTGGTGCCCTGGCCGCCTACCTCGGTGGTCTCATGGGAGCTGTCCATCCGATGACCACTGCTCGGTTTCTTGGTGCTCGGGTAAGAGAATGAACACGGCCAACACCGTATTGCCCATCGTGGAGGAAGAGCTGCAGGTTGGCAAAAGGCGCATCGAAAGTGAGCGTATTCAAGTTCGAACGCTCACTGATTTAACCGAAGAGTTGGTCCGTCAGGAGTTGACAGGCGAACATCTAGAGGTCGAACGGGTCCCGATCGACTTGTTGATTCAGCCGGGCTCCGACCTGCCGCGCATTCGAACGGAGGGCAGTGTCACGATTTTTCCCGTTCTGGAAGAGGTTGTGGTCGTGGAGAAACGCCTGCGCCTCAAGGAAGAGGTGCGCATCACCAAGCGAGTGACGACTGAGACTACTGAAACCCCGATTACGGTACGTAAACAACGCGCCGTCATCGAACGCCTAAACAGTGAGGGCGGACCTATCACTGAAGCAAAGGACTAGGAAATGACGCAACAGATGATCAGCGCGATTTTTGATAGCCGCCCGGAGGCTCTCCGAGCAGTCGACGAGTTGGTGAAGGCCGGCATACCGCGCACCAGCGTTCGCCTTCTGCCAGAGAATGATGTGCCCGCGGCGACCGCAACGGGTTCCTACGATCAAAAGCGAGACGACAAGGGCTTCTGGGCCTCCCTTAGCAATTTTTTCCTTCCGGATGACGACCGATATACCTATGCCGAAGCGATGAACCGCGGGAGCATTATGGTGAGCGTGACCGTAGACCCTGCTCACAGTGATGAAGCGGAAGACATCCTCGAAAAGCATGGCACTGTAAACATCGACGAACGAGAGAACTCCTGGCGAAAGGAAGGGTGGCCTGGATACTCTGCTGGTTCAGCAGGGGTAGGTGCTATCAAAACGTCTAGTCCTCAACGACCTGGATCGTCCACACCTAACGAAGGAGGGGTTATCCCGGTCGTCGAAGAGCAGCTCAAGGTCGGCAAGCGCCAGGTCTCGGGTGGGCGCGTCAAGATACGCAGTTACGTCGTGGAAACTCCCATACAAGAGCAAGTCAGCTTGCGGACTGAAAGCGTTCGTGTCGATCGCCGCCCGGTCGATCGCCCGGTGACCCCCGGTGAGGACGCTTTCCGAGAACGGACAGTGGAAGCCCAGGCGAACTCGGAACAGGCTGTGGTGTCGAAGACTGCCCGCGTAACGGGCGAGGTCGTTGTCAAAAAGGACGCTAAGCAGCGAACCGAATCCGTCTCCGACACCGTTCGATCGACAAAGGTTGACGTTGAGGACGAACGCACGCCTGCGAACCGGCGTTGACCGTCGCGGGATGGGCCGAGCGATCTATTGTCGCTCGGCAGACCGCTTCCTCGCGACCTGCTGGAGCCGGCTCCGGATCGCTATAAGGCCAACGACTTTAAACCATGGAACATTTTATGTCCCATCGTGGCCCTGTGGTTGGTCGGTCTGCTATAGTACTGCACGGATAATTGGGTGATTAGGCATCACCACACGATGCGACTCCCAAATTGTTAGGCAATTTTCCAGTCACCGCACAGGCCGCGGGCCGCTTCGTCGCGGCCTGTGGAGCTAGGCCCCGGATCGCTGTAAGGCTACCGACTTTAAACCATAAAGAAAATTCCATTTCCCATTGTGCCGTTAAACCCCCGTAGCGGGTGGTCGATTTGGTATAGTGGCGCACGGTCAATTGGGTGATTAGACATCACCCCACAGCGATGCTACCTCCCTATTTGGTAGGCAATTAGCACTCACCGCAACAGACTTTGCGGGACATTCCAACTTATCACACGCGCACATAAGGGACCCCATGCTGGACGGCCGCGTGAGGCCTTTACTCTTTGCTGCGCGCCGCTCACAGGAGGGAAAGTCAATGACCAAGCGGGTCCGCGACATCGAGTGGCTGTTGCAATGGGCCATACGTGACGAGCTTAAGAAGAGGCGTCAAGTCAGGCGCCGAGGGAGACCGAGTGCGGTCATACCGAGTGCCTGGGATAGTATCACAAACTATTACACACTCGGCACAAGGATCGATGTATCACGTCGCAGCTGTGATCCATTCGACCTTATGCTGGGTGCCTCACACGACGATGCCAAAGCGGGCGAGCCACACGATGATGCCAAGGCGGTTGCTCGCGCGGTGAACGCTCTACCGAAGGATCAGAGCTTTGCCAACATCGAAAAGGTTCGGGCCCTCGTGCAGGACTATGAGGTGCCTGCCATAGAGGCAGGCGAGATGGTCATGCGAAATCTTCTATGCCCGCCTGGCAGCAAACTAGAGAAAGCGCTGTTCGCGGAGAAATACAATGTTACGAACATTGTGATTATACATGCCGAGTATGCCTCGCGTCCAAGCTGTGAGTTTCGCCCGACGCCGCACCAGGTTAAAGGCACGCGCGGCCAACCGCAGCTTATTGGCAAGTGTTATGGCAAGAATCGCTATGACCCCGGCGCGCACATGCCACTGGAATACTGTCCCTCAGTCGAATCCGTGATGTGTGCGCGTGCGGATTACGCGGTTTGGCATGCTGCGCTCGAACAGCTGGCCGTCGAGCTTGCGGGCAAGCTCACCGAATACGAAGTATCCGGTCCAGCCGCGCCGGCCGAACCGTGGATTACAGGCAAGCCGCGCGTGTTCCCCAGCTCTTTGGCGGCGGCTTAAGACGCGGGAGATTCCTGATGATTCGAGGTATAGCGGCCGACGTTGCGGCTTACAGTGCGGGTCTCACCGTCGAGGACCTTACGAGCTATCGCCGGGCGGGTTTGGTGGATGGAATTGGCGAACGGCAAACGAACGCATTCCATTACTCGCTTGCAGAAGTGCTGTTTTGGCTTGCGCCGCTTCGCGCGCTGGCGCGGTCCGGCTTTGGATTGCAGCGGGCCCATGCGATCGTGCGGCGAGAGTTTCAGCGACTCGCCGCGAGCGCTGACGCTCCGGATGCGACAGAGCATATCGTGGTGATTGACGTCTCTGCGCCGGTGACCAAACGAAGGGCCACAGAGGAGGCCGTCACGGACGCCGACGTGCCAAAAACACGAGTGGTAGTGGACTTTGGCGCCATCGCGGCATTCGCTCGCGCGCGGCTCGAATTCGCCACAGCGGCTCGGCATTCGATCGTTCGCCGACGCGGAAGCCAGCGTCCGACCGTTGCTGCCATTCACTCGTCCTCGTCTTCACTCGATTCCCGCTAGCCATCGAGTGTCAAACAAATTCGGATCCGTTTCGGCGCCCCTGGCGCCGGCGGACGCATGGAGTAATTTTATGGTCAATGTCGATGCATCAATCCCAATTCCGGCTGCACAGGACGATCGGGGGTTGCTCATCTTCGCCTGCGTGCACAAACTGTCTCCGGCGGATTTGCATAAGTTGGTGGAAACGCTCAGACGCGGCGCAGGGCAAGTTTCCTTCCGCTGAAATATATGCCGCACGCATGGTCGGCCACTCTGCGCACTATCGGCGCATTGCCCAGGTCGCTGTCGATTGAGCCGGCGCGGCCATTCGCGCCGTTTTGTATCCCACGTCGCCGCGGACGTGCCCCCCTATTCCCCTGAATGGCTCTTTGGAGCTGGTTTATGCCAGATGATGTCAGTCAAGCAATTGCACAGCTAATCGATGGCGGCCCGAACCGCACTCCAATCCTGGACGGTTCGGTCAGCACCTCCCCTGCAAGCAGGTCCGATGGTGAGATCGTTCGGCCTCCCGCATTCAGCGATATCGCAATAGCGGATCGATTTGCTGAAAAGCACCACGTCAGACTCCGCTACGTCGCCGTTTGGGGTAGATGGTTCGAGTGGTGCAGCGGATGTTGGCGCCCTGACGCCACGCTCAATGTGCCGCAATCTTCTCAAGCTCGTCTGCCAGGAGGTTGCCAGCGAGTGCGGCCAGCCCAAGCTCAAGGTCGCGATCGCGAGCGCAAAAACGGTAGCGGCCGTCGAGCGCTTGGTCCAGGCCGATCGCCGACTGGCCGCCACGACCGAGCAATGGGACCTCGACCCGTTCGCGTTGAATACGCCGGCTGGCATCCTTGATCTGCGCAGCGGTCAACTGAGTGCCTCCGATCCGCTGGCGTATTGCACAAAAATGACCGGTGTTGCGCCCCGAGGCACGCTAGTGGCCCGCTCGGCGAAGCCTTGGCAGCGGGACGGCCGATGCCAACGACAGCACGCGACCGGGAGCCGGGGGCGTGTCCTATCAGAACATCCAGACACAGCACCGCGGGCAGACCAAGCGCCTCCTCGAGCAGCATCGGATCCCCACAGGAGCTCTGCCGGTGAAACACTCTCACTCGAGCACGATTGATTGTTGGCACTGTGCGAACATTAAACGGCGCACCTTTTAAGCTTGCATGGCAGCATCATGTGAACCGCTATTACTCATTTTGAGTGCACCGCGGTCACCACGGTGACACGGTCGGGTGATTTGCTGCGCGGTCCTCCGTGTTGTTTTCATCAGATGTCATGAAAACGTACATTCAAAACAAACCAGAAGCTTCGCGCGTCTAACCGTTTTCACCTTGTCACCGTGTTACCTTGTTTTCCTGACCTTAGCCGCGCACTCTTCAGCGGCGCTACAGCGATGTGCCGAGCAAATTCTCGGATTTTTCGGAGAGGTATTGTATGCTTCAATTGCTACGCGAATCACTTCGGGGGAAGCGCATGCCCTTGTTGCCGCACAAGACGATCCTGGTGGTCGGGGCGGTTGTTGATATCGCGCTACATTCAGGCGAAGGGGCGGTCCCGGCCCGTGATGTTGCAGATCGGCTTCATCTATCACCGCGCCACTTGGAGGCTTTTTTGCAGGCACTCGTTCGCGAAGGCATTCTTGGGGGAGTGCGCGGGGCGCGGGGCGGGTACATATTAGGGAAAGCTCGGCAGGCCATCAGTGTTTACTGATATATCTGAGGCAGTGAAGACTGTTGAGACAGAGGAGCCAGACAAGGAACTCCCTTCATTGCTGAGCACGGTGGTGCTGCCCACGCTTGCGCAGGCTGAGGAGTACCTCAAGTCCCGTCTGAAGCGGATAACCGTAGAAGACTTGGTGCGGGCCGCGAGCCTCCGGATGCTCGCTAACTACAGGCCGGCCGCACTAGCTCCGTAGGAACTCTGGTGCGAGCGAGGCGGAGGCAACCTCTGTCGGCAGGGAGCGTAATCTTCGGTCCTTTGTTTCTCCCAATGTTCCAGCAGTCGCCGCCTCAAGAGATTGAGCCAAGCCAATGTCCGCCGAATATTTACACCAGCGATCTCTCAAGCTACCAGAGGAATCTCAAGCTACCAGTGAAGGATAAACGACGCATCCGCATCCGCGCCCGCGCACGGACGCCGGGCGCGCCGGAAAGCACGGCGCGAAGGTCTATGCTAAAGCAGCGCATTCCTTGCCTGCACAGCAATTGTCGCAGTCGCTACCACTGGACCGCCTCCGGCCATCCGCATCTTCCAGAGCGATTGAGAGCCAAGCGCTAGTGTCAGAAGCGCCCAGAACTCTTCTTTGCGCCTATCATAATCGGCGAACGCCTGCGCTGATCTCAGAGCCGAACGGGGGCTGTGACCAAATAGATTAGGGACCATTGAACTCAAGGTCCAATAGTCCCGTCGCAGTCGACCACTTATCGTTCAACAGCAAGCCGCTTACCAGCGACCCCGGTGGCCACCAAAGCCTCGGCCACCGAACCCAAAGGATATGCTCGGGCCGCCGTACCCGTAGCCGCCATAGTAACCCGGGGCATAGGCATACGGTTCATAGTAGGACGGACCATAGCTGTAGTACGACGGCGCGTAGTAGCGCCTAACGTGGAGTCGGCCGCAACCGCGATACCGACAATAGCGCACACTGTCAGTGATTGGCGGTGCCATCGCGGCGAGATTTGAGGTGGGCATTGCCGGAGCTGGCGTGCTCGCCAATACACTTCCGAGAGCCACTGTTGCTGCGAGAGATTTCAGAATCATGTCGGATACTCCTTTCCCGTTATCGATAATAAATGAGGAGACGGAGCCAGGGTTCCGAATGAAATTCCGAAATTTACTGAACGTCTGTTAATTTCACTGGCCCGATCTCTGTGCGATGACCGGCCACGGCACCTGAATTTGGAAAAGGAGAAAATCGGAAATTCTTGAGCATTGGCTGGTCGGGCAGCGCGAGTAAGCGGCGCGCGACCGAGATGCTCCGTGCCGACCCGCTCAACGAGATTTTTCCGCTCGCCGAAGCGGCAGCGAGACCAGCGTAGCCGAGCCAAACCTTGCTGAAGGTGGTGAGATCGGCCGCGATGACCACATCGACATTCCTGGCGGGCGTCTTGAGGCAGACCTCGATATCGTCGGGGCGCATCACAAGCCACCAGTAGCGCGGGCTCCGGTTGGATTTTGCCATGCCGCGGAAATCGAAGCGGATGACGAAGCCTTGCGCGGGTATTTGAGCAGGATCGATCTGCCGCCGCATCCCCCAGACGAGCATTCCGGGATCGAAGTCGTCGGGTTCGATCATCCCTTGACCCCAGCGCTGCCCCCACACGCTAAACAACTCGACGATCGGTCGGAAATCCTCGCCGGCCCTCGTCAACCGATAAAGATGACCCTTGCCCTTCGGCTTCGCCTCGATTTGCACCACGCCGGCGTCGGCGAGCTCCTTGAGGCGCTGCGCCAGCACCGTGCGAGATATGAGCGGCGCCGCTGACAGCAGGTCGCCGAAGCCGCGCGTGCCAAAGCACAGCTCGCGCATGATGATCGGGCTCCAGCGATCGCCGAACACTTCGGCCGCCTTGGCGACGGGACAAAATTGGCCATACCTGATCATGGGATAATGCTCCTCCCGTTTCGGCGACGATTCTCCGCTGTGTCACGGTACCGCAAGTACGTATTTCGCACTTGAACGGGGCAATGCTCCTCCCGTTTCAACAATAATCCTGCGCTTTCTCCAACCTCACAAGTACGTATTCCGTACTTGAACGATCGCACTACGGAGAGACGATAGGCGCGTGATCCAACCTCGGAGGTTAGCATGCTCTTTTCCGCGAAAGCCGCGAGTGCCGGTTCGCTGTTGACAGTCATTGTCCTGTCTCTCGCCCCCGCCGCGTCGGCGGGACCGAAGGAGGACGTAGCCGCGGCTGCGGCGTCGTGGGCGACCGCACTCGGCACGGACGATCCCGAGAAAGTGCTGCCGTTCTATGCCAACGACGCCGTGCTATGGGGCACGCTGTCGCCAACAGTGCGCGCCGACCGGGGGGCCTTGGGCGATTATTTCGTGACCGCGTTCAAGGTGCTTCCCGGCCTCAAGGTTTCCTTCGGCGAACAGCTGATCCGCGTGTATGGCACGACCGCGGTCAATACGGGCTACTACACATTCTCTTACGTCCAGAACGGGGAACCCAAGACGCTACCGGCGCGCTACAGCTTCACCTACGTCCAGAACGGCGATCGCTGGCTCATTGTTGACCACCATTCCTCCGCCGTGCCGTCGGCACCTAAATAGCCATTCACCGGCATCGGAGTTGCGCCCGGCGCGTGAGACAGAATCGCTGTCTTCGATTCGCCCGCCCCGCGCATCCCAGGGGGACGAGCTGATTCAATTGCAGATCGACCTACAAAAAAGTGGGCTTTAGGCCCGCGCCAGGGATGCGGGGATTTGTTGCGGTTGCTCACGGCCGGAATTGGCCCCTCTGCGACATGACGAGGTGATCCAGTTATGTCGGCTTATGGGGCAAGAGCGGTCGTATTCTGATTTCAGCTACACGACCGAGTTTGACCGATGCTGTCGAAAAAGGCTTGAGATTGGCGACGAACAGTGATTCCGCTTTTCCGACGCGATGAGCTCGGGGCGGGATCGTGGTGGGTCGACGGAGCGGGGACCGAGCGAGCCAATTCTATGAGTTTTGAAGGCACATCGCCGTGCCGCTCGCAGCCCCAGAACGTGTCGTCACAGCGTTTGCATTTCGGGGCTCTTCGCGGTCCGTCGTACGACCTTCGGATAGTAACAACAGCTCTTTGGATGGATGTCTCAATGCGAGGGAACTTCCACACAGGGAGGCGAATTCATGGCTTAGTAAGAGGAGAGTTCCGTGTCGGATAACAGATCAAATCGACGCAGGCGTGACCGCAGCCGGGTGGCTGGTGGTGAGGCCTATGAGGTCAGCTACTTTGCTCGAAAGCACGGCATTTCCCACGCGCAGGCCGAAAGGATCATCGGGCGGGCGCGCGGCAACCGTCAGCGAGCCAACGCGCTCTTCATCCTAATTAAAAAGCAATTCCTGGTGGCCTGAGGGTGCTTCGTTGACGGGGAACGGCTCCCGCTCGACCTCGCCATCCTTCTATCCCGGATGCTCAACGTCACGCGCCAACACGAAACACAGTGTAGCGCGCAATAAAGTAGGTGCTGGGTTTCAGGGCGCTCCCTCGGCAGGAGACGAATGGCATACTGGGGCACACCGCTTAACCATCTCGGCTTCGCAGAAATCGAGGAACGCACCAACCCTCCAAATCCTCTTTAGATCGGGATGCGCGACAATCCACAACTGGCCCTCAAGCTCTGGCAAAGGCGGAGACAGACGAGCGATGCCGGGCGTAGTCTCGCCAATGTAGCACGGCAACAACGCCAAGCCGATCTCGTTAGCAACGGCCTCGGCGATTCCCAGCAACGTGTTCACCTTGTAAACAATCCGGGTTTCGTCTACGCCATGATCCTTCAACCATTTTGTGGGCCGGGCGAGTGCCGTCTCGTCGGCAAATGCCACCCATGTGTGCCGCACCGGATCAGCCAAAAGGTTGAAGCGCGTTCCGTCGAAGCTGTTTGCGCCGAAGACGGCCCAAGCGATGGGGCTGACACATCGTCCAATTAGGGAGCGCGATTCCTGATAGGTCGCGCGAATGGCCACGTCGGCGTCGCGTTTCGACAGATTGAGCAACGTGTTCGACACTATGATGTCGAGAGTGATTTCGGGATACGCGCGGCGGAATCCTGCCAGCACATCAGTGAGAAGGTGAAGGAGCACCATGTCGTTGGTGGTGATCCGCAACTCACCGGACCGCCGGAGATCCTGTCCAGAGGTACGACGCTCGAACGTGGTGATGTCATCGGCGATGTGATCGGCGAGCCGCACCATGTCCTCGCCACAAGGCGTTAGCGTGTAACCGGACTTCCTTCGGTCGAACAGGCGCGATCTGAGGTTGTGCTCGATCTGTCCGAGCCGCCGCCAAACAGTGGAATGATTGACGCCCAGGGACTGCGCCGCGCCACCAAGGGATCCCGAGTCGGCAATCGCCTTCACATACTGGAAGTCATCCCAGGACAGCATCTGCTCGCTTTAACCCCATGGATCGTGCAACCGGATCTACGGCGGCGGTTTCTACGATCGCCTTCCGCGGTTGCTCAAGCATGCGCCAAAACAGGCCTTCGGTCGATCTCATCGTATCGTCCGGCCTCCTTGCTGCCCACCGTCTCTAGTGGGCGAACGCAAGGGTGGCGGCGCGCCGTTCGTTCTCTACGGCACGCTCTGGATTCTCCTCGTCGCCTGCATCACCCATGGCACCCGATTGCCCTGTGTTGGACAAGCAAGCGTATAAAGCAAAGGTTAAGCAGAACCATCCCGATCGGGTCCACGACATGTCTCCAGCTTTTAAGAGACTCGCCGAAGCTAAAACCAAGAAGCTGAATGGGGCGTATTCTGACTCTACGGCACGAATGATTCGCCTCGATTGTCGTCGATCGGTCTGTCGGGCGCTTCGAGCCACCCGCCGAGATCTATCGGGAGCACTTGAGTGAATCGAGACTTCAGCGCCGGGTCCGCAGGGGGCGTATACACAGAAATCGGCCCCAGGAGCTGGCTAGATTAACGGGATCCTGGCAGCCCTGAGTCAGCGGTCCCAACGGATCGGGAATCCGCAGACGCTCTTCCGACTTGAAGAATATCTCCCGGCTCCAACATCTCCAACACGGAGAGCTGGTCAGATGGAAGCTGCTTCAGCCCTGCGGGCGTACGCCGAACGATCCTGAACTGCAGCGGTGTCCTGCTTCCATCCGCAGCCACGACGGTCTCAACAGAACCCGATAACAGGTACGCCAGCACAGCCTGGCTTACCTGCTCATCGACGATTGCTTCTTGTGTTGACTTGATTTCCCGTTCCCGCTTGATCTGTTCCTCAATACCGGCACGAACCTTTTGTTGTTCAGCTTCCATAAGCTTGCGTTCGAGCTGCGCGATGGTTGTTCTGACCTCGTGCCAGCGCTCCTGGGCGTTGCTGAGCTCACTTTGTGCAAGATGAAAATTGGCGTCGGTAACCGTACCGCGCGCGCGCAATCCGCTCAAGGCCCTAACGTACTCGGTCTTCTCTTTTAGGGACCCTTCAGAATGGGCCATTCGTTCACGCAACAATCGCAGCTCGTGCTTTGTCGCCTCGATCAAGGAGGCGAGGGTCTCCTCCTGGTCGATTCGCTTGCGGAGCTCAAGGCTTCTAAGACGCTCTTCGTCGGCCACTAGCCTTGGCGCAACCGATGCGCCGGCCAGTTCCATCAACTGCTTTGAAATCCCCGCCGGTTTGCCCTCACGTTCTGACACCAGAACCTCCCGCAGGGCCAGCAGCCGGCTTAGCCGCTCTTGCGATTTCTGCAGTCGCTCTCGTTCGCGAGAGAGCTCGAGCCGCTTCCACTGATCCGTCGAAATGCCTTCGACACCCCCGGCCAAAGCCAGTGCATGGAGCACGCTCATTCCAGGAACGTACCTAAACGTGCCCGGTCGCGCGACCGGACCTGTTACATAAATCGGTTCACGGTCCAATAATTGGATGATCACCTTAACCGGGCTACCGAAAAGCCGCTTGAAATCCGATTCCACCGCCAGCCCCAATTCTGCGTGAGTATGTCCCGCGACCAAGACTGCACCAAGCAGCGGCAAGAACACCTTGCCGTCCTGCTGTACGACGTATTCACCTGCTATCTCGGGTCGCTCAACAAGGCTGGCGAGCGCGCTTTCCCGTGCCGCTTCCGGCCGAAGATTTTCAAACAACGTGATCTTCAGCCGATCGCCAATAGCGAATGTGGCGGCGTCACGATCACGGCCAATCATCTCAGCCTTGCTCTCGCGGCCCGTTGATTCAGGGTCGAGCGGTCCCGCCCTGCCGACCGAGATGACCGACGCTGTTGCCGCTATTGCGAAAAAAAGAGCTCGTGCCGACCAATATGGCGCTCGAGGGGTCGATGCGACCGGCACTGTTCTCATGACCCGCTTCCTTGCGGTTGGAAGTTTAGAGGCGGAGGCGATGGAGCAGCCACGCTTCCCGTGCGGATGAGCTTGCCCCATCCGACAAGCCTGCCCTTGATCGCTGCCGACAAGGCGCGGAGAGCGACAACATAGAGTAGCTGCCTGTACGAGAAGCGCTGCAGAAGGATGAGCGGGAGAAGGCGCCAAGGCCGTCTTTCGCCATTCAAGGCAATTCCGATGGCTGCCGCGGCCGCATCGATAGTTTGGAAAAAGATCCAATAGCTGACGAGCATGAGCAACGTTTCATGCTGACTTGATCCCATCAACGCGGCGACGCCGGCATAAACCAGCAACAGGTCCATCATCGGCGCGAGCAATGTAAATCCAAACTGGAACAGAAATATGTTGGGAATGGCGACGAGAGTAACGCCGCGACCGCGGCTCCGAAGTCTGGCGTGTTTGTAGGCGACCTGCAGCGTGCCAAAGCTCCACCGGAACCGCTGCTTCATGAATGCTCGCAAGGTCTCCGGGGCCTCGGTCAGTGCCCGTGCCCTTGGCTCGGTCACAACGCGCCAATTGCGACGTTCGATGGACAGAGTAAGGTCGGCATCCTCCGCCAGCGTATCCCTGGAATATCCTCCAACTTCGACCAGGGCACACCGTCGCCACGCGCCAATCGCGCCAGGAACGACGCCGATGGCATTGCATAACTCGAATGCTCGTCGATCCAAATTTTGGCTGGTGATGTATTCAAGGGCCTGAAAACGAGTCATCAAATTCTTCTGATTGCCTACAAGCACGTTACCTGCGACCGCTCCAACCGTGGGATCGCGGAAATGCGTGACCAGATGCTCGATTGCATCGGGCAGCAGGACTGTATCGCCATCAATGGCGACGATGATCTCGGCATCGGTCCGATCGATTCCATAATTGAGGGCCGAGGCCTTGCCGCCGTTCTCCTTCCGGTAGACCTTGATTTGCTCGCAATCGCCGAAGTCTTGCTTGACAACCTCGGCAGTTCGGTCGCGCGAGCCGTCATCGATCACGATGATTTCGAGCTCGTTGCGGCAGGTTGAGGACAGCAATGTCGAAACCGCCTTGCAGATCACCTCCTCCTCGTTGTAGGCCGGCACCAACACGGCGATTTTCCCAGGACGCCATTCGCTTGCCGGAGCCGATGCCTTGCGCTTCTGGACCAGCGCCCCGATGATGATGAGGAAGATACGCAGGACGCCCAAGATCGCCGTGACGATAGCAACGGTCGGAACCATGGCTTCGAGCCAAAGCAAGAACGCGATGGAGGCCATCCCGGTTTGTGATTCGACCCGACCCGCGACGCCCTGTCCCGTCACCGCCGGCATCAATTCGTTTCTCGACCGGCCAATCAATTCGTGAGTGGCGACGAGTTGGAAACCTCGCTCACGCAGGCGATCAATGATGATAGGCAGCGCATCGACGGTGGGCCGCCGATTCCCGCCGGCGTCGTGCAGCAACACAACCTGCCCTCCATTCTCGACCTGACTGATTGTTTCGGAGACGATCCGGTCCGAACTCAGCAGGAAATCGAGCGGGTCTGCGTCGTAGGCAGCGAATAGATATCCAAGCTCGGATGCCGTTCTCACCAGGTCGGGGGCGTTGTCCAAACGCAAATAATTGCTGGACGTATGAGGCGGGCGGAACAGGCTTGACCTGATCCCGAGTTTCGCTTCGAACACGCGCTGAGTCCCATTGAGCTCGGACTTGATCCTCACGCTGCTGCTCGTGTGCAGGTCCGGGTGCGACCAGCTGTGATTGCCCAGGTCGTGCCCCTCGTCATAGATGCGCTGCAACAGCTCGGGATGCACGAGAGCGCGCATGCCAATGACATAAAAAGTCGCCTTGACCGACTTATCGGCAAGGATGTCCAGGATCTTTGCGGTGTAGGCGGGGTCGGGTCCATCGTCAAAGGTAAGCGCTACCGCTTTGGGGGAATAAGAACTCCACGTCGTCAGGATCGCCTGCTTTGGCGCCTTCGCGATCGATTGATCGATAGCGAGGCCCACGCTTTGATTGTAGGAAACCTTCCGTGTGCCAGGAGAGCCTGGCTGCGCCGACAGCACCACACCCGATGCTCCCGCAAAGGCGTCGTATCCCGGCTCCATGGTCGCGATTTCCGACAGGGCATTTTCATCGGGCAACCGGTTCCGACCCGCCGACGCCCACACGCCCGGATCTTCGAGCCCTAGCCGCCAGATGGCGATGCCCGCCGGTTGCGTGGCGAGCGCAGCCTTCACCTGATTGAAGGCCGTTACGGCGTCGAGATACCAGACGTCACGCTTGTTTCCAGCATCGTCCAGGTAACGAAAGCCGGGATTGAGGGCTTTCGCATCGAACCTCAACGTGGCATGCATTTGCGACATCAGGTCCCAGGCAGTCTGAACAGAAATGAGACGCTTGGCGCCACGTTCACTCCACTCGTATCCGAACGAGCCGATTCCGATGATCAGCTTGCCGCGTTCGACGGCCAAGGACTGCGTGCGTAACTGGGCTTCAAACCAGCCTTGCGGAACGATCGGCCCCTGCTCTGAGCCGCCGATCGTGTCGTCATAAAGCTTCAACAGAACATGGTCGCACGGCCGCGATAGCGCGCGAACGGTTTGAGCGCTCACATGCGCCGGCATCGCGAGGATCAATTCTCGGTCTTCGGATCGCAGCTTCTTGCTCAGCAGTTCCAGAAATATCACCAGGTTTCGGTGGCTCGACGGCGGCAGATCAGGCAGGCTGACCGTCACGCCTTTGAAGCGGTTTTGCCGGAGATGTTGAGCAATCTGTTCGATTAGCTGCGCGCGACTCGTTGGGCTGCCAAGCAGCTCGCCAGTTTCTCTTGCAGTCAAACGGCTCGTAAGCTGCGGAAATATTTTTACGTGCGGTGCGGCGCGCCGCAGCCACTGCGCGACCGGGAGGCTCCGGTCATCGTTCTGCAGGTTAGGTCTCGCTCCGGACTGCGTGATCTGAAGCCAATCCGGAATGATCGCGTCCAGATGGATGACCTGACGCTGTAGGGCCACGAAGCTACCAGCGTCATTGGGGCTGAAGAACGCGAACCGTATCGCCCCCACAGCTTGATCGGGGACAGATCGATCGTTTCCCGCCTTGATCGGGAACTCGGATGCGGCTCTGATCGGCGAGCTTGGAGTGGAAACTACCTGTCGTGTTGCGAGGGATGGCGCGGAAAGGTTGGGTAGCGTGGGTGCTGCCATGAGCGCCCGTGCCACAGCCAGGAGTCCGAGGAATGCCACTAAACAGAGTGCCGCCAATATGACGTTGGTCACAATGACTCTGCGTCCTTGCCTGTCCAAAAAGACCGGGCCCCGACCGCTCTCCGTGCTCGAGAGGTCAGACATCCAACGCATCCCACGCAACGATACCGAACAATTCGGAACGATCACTAACGTTCATTGTTAAGAGATCGTTCCGCTTTCACGGAATCCGAAAGTCCCTGAGGCAAGCAAGCTGTTCGCGGTCAGCGCATGCTCCCGTCAGGTTCAGTACGCGGCACCGTTTGGTGAGCTGAGAGTCCCGTCCACGGCACAAATGCTAGTCCGATGCAAAAGATTTTCGCTGCCGCACTTTTTTCCATGTTGGCGATCTCGATTCCGAGCGGTCCCGCGCCATCATCGAGCCAGAGTTCCGCCTCACGGAAGGCGCCGCTGCCTCAGGTGCGGATCGTCGGCTATTACGCATCATGGGACGCTCACCGCGGGCATTTTGCGGACGCCATACGCGGAGAACTGCTCACGCACGTCAATTACGCCTTTGCCAAGATCTCGGATGAGGGCACCGCCGTTCTTGGCGATTCGTGCTTGGACGTCGGCGACTGTCTTCCTGAGCGCGGCGAAACGGCGCCAAGTCCGGGAGGGAACTTTGCGCATTTGCATCGGCTTAAGGAAAGCTATCCTCATTTGCAAATTCTCATCGCCATCGGCGGCTGGACGTGGTCTGAGAACTTTTCCAATGTCGCTCTGACGCCGAACTCGCGAGAGCGGTTCGTGGCCTCGGCATTGGAGCTCTTCCTGGACCGGTGGCCGGGCCTTTTCGACGGCTTCGACCTCGACTGGGAATACCCCGTCGCGGGCGGTCGTGCCGAAAACACGTACCGACCAGACGATTGGGAGAATTACGCGCTCCTCATTGCCGAGTTTCGTCGGCAGCTTGACAGGCGGAGCGTGGCGGACGGGCGCGGTTACCTGCTCACCATCGCTGCCCCTGCTGTGCCACAGGGAGCCAACGTCGGGTGGTCTCGCATTGGAGCGCATGTCAACTGGATTAACCTGATGACATATGACTACCACACCGGAGGAAACATCGCCCACTTCAATGCACCGCTCTATGCGGCTCCGGATGATCCCACACCTCATCTGAACGTCCATGCCACCGTACAACGCTATCTCGACGCCGGAGTGCCGCGCGAGCAGATCGCTATCGGGTTACCATTCTTTGGACAAGGTTACGGTGGTGTGGCCGCGACACGGGAAGGCCTCTTTCAGGCCGCGCAACAGGACGGCCTTGAGGACAAGAACGCAACGCAAGAATGGGGTATTGGGGCGGTGCCATTTCGGCAGCTGCGCGACGCGCACGAGCGGAGTTTTCGCCGGTTCTGGCACTCCGAGGCTCAGGTACCGTGGCTCTTCAACCCCGAGCGCCGTGTCTGGATCAGCTATGACGATTCCCAATCTCTAGGCCTGAAGTCAGATTACGTTCGCAAGCACAATCTCGGTGGCGTCATGATCTGGGAACTTGGCGGAGACGACGGGACGCTGCTTGAGGGCGTACACCGACGGCTAAACTCGCCAGGGATTGATTTCCCGCGCCATTGAGGCTGTTGTGGCCACGGCAGCAGCGCCACAGCGGCCTGTGGTTTACTCTCCGCGCCCCCGGAACGACCTCGCCTGCAAGCTAGACAGCCTGGTGCGCGACCAGAGCGTCTCCATCCGCCCAAGGACGGTGGGCTGTTCTCGCGGATGGTCTGCGGGTTCCTCGGTGCGCCAATAGCGTCGTTCGATGATGAGATTGTGACCTTCGATGTAGCCGAGGCGGCGCAGTTCATCCCAGAGCTGCGCCCGCTGGGGTGTGGGAGTGCCGACTAAGAGGTGTCCGATCTTGTGGACTTTCGACGGCTGCTGGGCCGCAGGCTGGCTTATGGGCAAGCAGAGCAAAGCGGACAGGAGGAGCAACGTGTATGGGCGGCGATAACGCATTGCCAGCTCCGGCTTCAAGGCTCCCGAGTTCTAAGAAACGCTGGAGACTAGCCAAGGCGAGATGGTCATTTCTTCAGCTAACGCTGATACCGTTGTCCGAAATTTCGCCACCATCCAGGTCCGCTTCATCGCTGTTACGCCTTAATCCCCGGCAACGGTACGCGTGCAAGGATCTCATGATCCTTCCTTTCGATCACGAAAACGTCGTCGATGATCCGCGCCTTGGACGCTGGGAGCATCGTCGCGCAACGCCACGCAGTTCAAGGCGCCGAGCGGATCACCCGCTTCGAGCGCACGCGCCGCAGTGGAACGCGCCATCACACCGTATTCTGATTATTGCTGGCTTTTTTGCGGGATTGGGACGTTGCCAGTCGGCCCGACCGCAGTCACTTGTAAGATCACTTCGCCGTCCTTCGCCCACGCAAAATGCGGCGATCTCGCGGGTTCGGAATATAACG
>Ga0209488_10000705_pt1 | contig 28247 bp, 21 predicted proteins | sample Rivendell_Oct201_8_FD_188349 | JGI IMG/M metagenome (GOLD analysis project Ga0209488, IMG submission 188349) | Vadose zone soil microbial communities from the Eel River Critical Zone Observatory, Northern California, USA -... | ecosystem: Environmental > Terrestrial > Soil > Vadose zone >...
TTCGGATGTTCCCGACTGCCCCGCCAGCCATGCAAACAAGAAGAGATGGATCATGGACGCTCCGGTTCGCGGACTTCCAGAAATTGATCGGCGGGAACGTCGCTGAGCAGCTGTTTGATACCGGAAGGCCAGAGAATTTCTACCGTCGCTTTTTCAGCGGGGCCCAAACCGAAGTGAAGCCGCTTGTCATTGCCGGAGATGTAGCCGCCGGCGGAAGTCGCGAAACGAATCTGGCCATTCACACCCACGCGAGCGCCGTATCCATCACGATTGCTTCGCGTGCCCCGCAGAGTAATCGAGAGCCAATGGCCACCGCTACCGCGGTTGAGGAGCAACATGGGAGGACCGCCGAGAGTCGTCAGAACAACATCCATAAAACCATCGTTGTTGATGTCGCCGAAAGCGGCACCGCGCGCAGCAACGGGCGTCGTGACACCGGAATCGGCGCGTTCGAAGTGGCCGTTATGATTCAGCGCGAGTAGCGGCAGCTCCTGGTATCGCAGAGAAGCATCGATTTGCTGAACGTTATCGAGGACGTGACCTTGCGCTACGAAAAGGTCCTTCCAACCAGCGTTATCGAAATCTTCAAATCCCACGCCCCAGCCTGAACTGCCAGAAGTAAGAGCGCCCAGGCCAGTCTCGAGGCTTTGATAGGTGAAAGTGCCCGCGCCGTCGTTGTGATACAAGCCGTAGAGTTCACGCGGCAGAACGGTGACGATCACGTCGGGGCGACCATCGTTATCGTAGTCCTGAAAAACCGTGCCCATGCCGGAAAGACCTTTACCGTCGGAGGTGAGCGCCGCGCCAGACTCCAAAGCACACTCGGTGAAGGTGCCGTCGCCGTTGTTGTGGAAGAGATACTGCTGCATGCCGTCGTTCGAGACAAAAATGTCGGTGAAGCCGTCGCCATCGTAGTCGGCGAACGCAACGCCAAGAGCCTTTCCCTTCTTAGAGGTAAATCCTGCGTGTTGGCTAACGTTTTCGAATGTGCCGTCGCCGCGATTCCGGTAGAGAAGACAGGTGGTAGCCGGAAAAACGCTGGGCGGACAGTAGGTGTGCCAGTCACCGCCACAAATTTTATTGTGATCGGCGTCCCACTCCATGTAGCGGGTGACAAATAAATCGAGAAGGCCGTCATTGTTGTAATCGAAGAAGCCTGCGGAAACAGACCAGCCGCCGCCTGCCACGCCCGCTTTGGCAGTAACATCAGTGAATGTGCCATCGCCATTGTTGTGATACAGAACGTTCTTGCCATAACTGGTGACGAAGAGATCGGGACAACCGTCATTGTCGTAGTCACCAACCGCGACGCCCATTCCGTAATTACCATTGCCGGCGCTGGCCAGGCCGGCGGCCTGAGTGACATCGGTGAAGCTGCCATCGCGGTTCTGGCGGTAGAGGCGATTCCAGTAGCGAGGATTCGCGCGATCAAAATTTTCAGGAACGTGGAGCGCTTCCGTGATGCGTCCGCCGTTGACAAGAAAAATATCGAGGAGGCCGTCGTTGTTGTAGTCGAACAGAGCTACGCCACCGGGCATGGTCTCAATCAGAAATTTTCTCGGTGTCGGGGAATTCTGCAGGATGAAATCGATTCCCCGCAGCGGTTTTACTTGGAAAATGGGTGCTGCCGCAGCCATCCCCGCAAGACTCAGAACATTGCGCCGAGTAAATCTTCGCACCATGTAGTTGCGTGGCTCCCTGCGCTGCTAGAGTGCAATGAAGAAAAATTGGAGCGGAGATAAGGCTAACACGAAGAGAGGGCACGCGACCGGGTCCGAACTAACGCAAGACAGAGCAACTCGTGCAAGTGTTACGAGAAAACAGGAACCTCAGGGCGGCCGCACTTCCGGCACTACCCTGAGGTTGCTGCGTGTGGCGTTAAAAGACGAATCTTAGCCCGAACTGAACCAGTCGAGGATTGGTTCCGGACGCGCTGCTGCTTACCTGGCCAAACGTCGACGACGTTACGCTGGTGTTGGGAGGAGCAAATTGTGTTCGGTTGAAGAGGTTGAAGAACTCGGTTCGAAACTCAAGTCCGATCTTCTCGTCGGGACCAAAACGAGTTCTCTTAAACAGGGAGAAGTCCCAGTTATTGACGCCGGACGCGCGAAGGTTCGCATCAGTGCGTGACTCATTGCCGAAGGTGAAGTCCGCCGGTGACGCGAAGCAGGCAGTATCGAACCACTCGCTCAGTTTAGCTGAACCACCGGAAGGCGCCGATTTGTTGCAGCCCGAGACGACGTTCGGACGCGAACCCGCACCGAACAACGTGGTGTAGTTGGCAGCGCCATTCGAAAATACCAGCGGGAAACCGCTCTGAAAAATGGTTACGCCGTCAATACCCCAACCGCCGACGAGTTTATCCATAACACCAGTCGAACTCGAGAAGTACTTTTTCCCCCGGCCGAAAGGAAGATCGAGAACATAGCTGATCACCAGGCGCTGGGGCACGTCCTGAGATGATAGCGAACGCTCGCCTTTCAGGTTGTTGAAGTCTTGGATGCTGCCGCTGCTGGCCTCAAGCCAGTTTGTCAGCGTATCCGCATCGCTGATTAACTTCGCATTGGTATAAGCAACTAGCAGTGAGCCAGCACCCGCGAAGCGCCTCTCAAGGGTCAGTTGCAGCGAGTGATAAGTACTGTCGTAATTACCCTGACCGGCGAGCTTTAACCCAGTGTACTGAGGATATGGCCGGTCGAGCTGGCCGGCGGTTGTGGTCGGACCCGAAAGGGCGTAGGCGGTTCCAGCCGTGGCATCGAAGAAGGGATTTGGGACTGATTGCAATAGGGTTACGCCCGTTGCGTCGCAGCGCGTACCTGTTACCGCAACCTGCGAGGCGCACTGCGCCGCGGCCGAACTCAGGAAGTTATCGCCGATCTGGTCAATCTGCGAGTCGTAGAGTTCTAGGTGGGTGCCCTTAGAACCGACGTATGCCGCAGACACAAAGAAACCGCCAGGCAGATTTCGCTGAATGTTCAGATTCCACTGCTGCACGTACCCAGCCGGGTGATCGCCCAAGTCTGCTACGGTGAAGTTTTGAACCGTTTGCGTTGCGTATTGTTGTGTGCCAAGAGCACCCAGGGTTCGGCCGACGGGGGGCACGATCTGTGGCAAAAATGGTGTATTGATGGTGTTCACCGGGTGCGTCCCGTCAATGGTTCCGGTGAAAGATGTCGTTGCGTCATTCACTAAGTCATTGTTGGGGTTCAGGCCGAAGGAGACGTAGTTCGGAATCCAAAAAATTCCGTAGCCGCCACGAATAACTGTCTTCTGATCCAGACTGTATGCAAATCCCACCCGAGGAGAAACGTTGGTTTTGTCGAGAGGGATGTTAGTCCGTTTGCTCGGACTTACGAGGAACACGTCCCCACGAAGGCCCGGTAGGCCGGGCACGTTGCTCAAGCCCGCCGTGGTCGCGGGGCTCGCAAGCCAGTTTTGTGCCGTAGGGTCGAAATAGGATTGCCGGTTGTAGCGCTCCGACCATGGCCCCTGTAAGTCATACCGCATGCCCAGGTTCAGAGTGAGCTTTTTTGTAAGGTGGTAAGTGTCGTCCGCGTAGAATCCGCGATAGATTTGCTGGCCAGCAACCAACGCGGGGACAACTGCCTGACCAAAGAAGTGGTTTTCCACGCTACTGGGATTGTCAGCGAATCCAAGCAAGAAATCTGCGAAGCCGTTACCCGAGAAGCAGGCCAAGCCTGATCCGCAGAATGCGAACGATCCACTCGCCACGTTGGTCTGGGCGTAGTTATCACGCCCGATCTCTAGTTGAAAGCCGAGCTTCAGCGTGTGGCGTCCACGGACCATCGTGACGCTGGGAGAAAAGTTGATTTGGGTGTTGCGATCCTGAATGAAACTTTGTCCCTGAGTACACATAATATTGTCCGCAAAATCAAATACGCACGGAGTTGGTGGCGTCCTAGCGATCGACGGGACGGCATCGTTGTACTGTGCCGGCCAGCCAATGGACGTGAGGTCAAAGCCAGAGTTTGTAGGAGCTCGGTTGTACGCGAACCGGCTGAGGCTGGCGTTCACACCGATGATGGTTGTAGGAGTGACCGAGTAGGTATATCCGAGAGCAGCGGCATTACTTGCGTATTTTTCCGAACAACGGTCGGCGCACAGACCGGTTCCCAGTGGATCGACGGGCAAGTCAAGAACGTTCCAGTAAGAGTCGCGAAAGAAGATGCGCTGTTTGTTGGTGAAAACGTGGTCGAGCCGTCCTACGACCTGGTTTTGGTTTCCGCCGCCGCTGGTGGCCGTTGTGTAGTTGTTCGTGAGGATCCCCGTCTTCGGATCAACTGTGCCGGTAGTGTTGGCTGCCGGGAAGTATTTGAGCAAAGCTAACGAAGTCGGATTAAGACGGGCGGTTGGAATTTGATTTCCACCAAACGGAGTCGCAGACCCGGTATAGTTAGGACAGGCAACCGCAGTCGACACCGTGCCGCCGCAGGGATCCACAACTGCCGTGTTTATCGCAGAGAAGTTACCACCTCGCTCTGCATCTGTAGGCACGGTGGTCGTGAACGCCGTTCCAGTGCGTAGGCGGAAACCTTCCCAGCTGAAAAACCAGAAGGTCTTGTCGCGGCCATCGTAAAGGTGAGGAATGTAGAGCGGACCACCGGCATTGGCTCCGAACTGGTTCTGCGTGAACGGCGGCCGCTTCTGTCCGGCCTTATTCAGGAAGAAATCGTTGGCGTCGAGGACTTTGTTGCGCAGGTATTCATAGGCGGCTCCGTGGAGGCTGTTGGTACCGGATTTTGTGCTCAAATTAATTACTCCGCCTGAGAATTTGCCCCAGTCGGCGCCAAGATTGCTCGTCTGTACTTTGAATTCTTGGATCGAATCCTGCGTCGGAATGATGACCGGTAGATTGATGTAGCCGATGTTGAGCGGCTGGCCGTCGAGGTATTCGGCGCTCTCGTTACCAAACGAACCGTTCACTTGATAATTGCCCCAGCCAAATGGGTTGACACCCACCGGCGTTCCGGTGGCGCTGCCTTGTGGAACCACCGAGGGCGCGAGCGCGACCAGGTTAAAAACGTTGCGCCCGTTGAGAGGCAGCTCGTTGGCTTTACGCTCTTCAACGACCTGACCCATGGAAGAAGTCTCCGACTGCAGTTGCGGCGTCTCTCCCGTGACTTCTATGGTCTGAGTCACCTCACCAACTTGTAACGCCAGATCGATACGGACAACCTGTCCCACCTCGACGATGACTTCCGGACGCGCGATGCGCTTAAATCCAGTTTTCTCAACGTCGATGCGATAACGGCCGGGCAGCAGGTTCACGAAGGAATAGAGTCCATCGGTGCCGCTCTGCTGTACACGTTTCTCGCCCGTGTCAACGTTCGCCAAAGTTACCTGAGCGTCTGAAATGGCAGCCCCGCTGGAATCGGCGACGGTTCCGGCAATAGACCCATACGTGGTCTGTGCTGAGAGCCGCGGGGCGAAGACGGCAGCCAGGGACAAACACAGCGCGGTTTGCAGCAACGCGCCTAAAATCAAATTTAGTTTTCTCTTCATCTGTACTCCTACCCCTCAAGGATTCGCCGATCCTTGGATAACCGGCGAGACAGACAACTCCCCTTGAGTTCCAGCACCGGAACCCATGGGTCTCACACACTTCCCTCGACAATTCACTGGTTCTGACTATGAGTACGAGATAGGCAGGAATTTTGTACCACACCAGATTTGCAGGAATGCAGAACCAAGGAGTCGAGCGTGCGCGAGAGCAAAACAAAAACTGATCACCCTGAAGTGATTTCTCGTTCTGGCGGCGCGGTGAAAATTATTCGAGCTTTTTGCGGAGATTAGGGATGATTTACTTCTTTACGAAGCAGGGCATACAAAAACGGCTTGCTGGTCGGCTTGTGGCTGCCTCCGCGTGGCTCGATCGTAACGAAGACTGCATCGATTTCGGCCAACCGCTTGGGATCGTCAAAGCGCAACACCCAGCGGCGATTTGATTCATTGTCCATGTACAGTATGCCCAGATTCATGGGCAACGGCTGCTCTCCCTCAGGCGCTTCGCGCTGGCCCCAAACCTGGAACGTGCTGGCGTTCACAACGCCCGGCTCCCGATCGAGATCGAAGGCATAAAAGATAAGCGACTTCCCTTGCGTGTAAAAGACCCGACCAAAAGGCTTTTTGGTGCGGCTGCTGCCGTCCACGTCAAAGACATCCGCGATGTAGAGCTTTCGGGCACCCATGAGCTCACGGATATCGCGGTCGGAGACCAAGTACTGCTCGGCGTCCTTAAGGCGGCGCTCCTGATCACGATTGGTCGCGGAGAGATCGGCAATTTTCGATTCGAGCGCCGAGGATTGCTGCAAAGTCTTGTCGCGTTCGGAGCGGAGGCTCGCGAGCTCAGTCTTGTCGTTTTCGTAGGCCTGGCTCAGGGACTGAAGCTGGGCATGCAATTCGTTACGCTGCTGCGAAAGGGATTGCAATTGCGCGGCGGATTGGCTATTTGCTGCCGCGAGTTCGCTTGAGCGAATCTCCACCGCACGTAGCGCGGACTGTAGTTTCTCGATTTCCCGCTGTTTGCCGGAACTTTCTGACTGTAATTCGGCGAGTTTTCTGGTCTGTGCAGCGGAGAGTTCGCCGGCTGCGTTCTTCTCCTGCACAAGTTTCTGCAACTGACCTTCGCCAAGGTCCGCAGTGATTTTGACTTCGGGCGGCGCTACCTGTTTGCGAAGGCCGAGGTGATAGGCGCCAGAAGTTACGGCAAGGACCAAGCCTGCGGCAAGCGCCATCTTCGCCAAATGATTCCTGGCGATGCGCTGCACAAAGTTGAACGGAACCGATACGGACGCGGGACTCTTCCGGTGAAGCAGCATTTGCTGATCGTTGCCGACACGCGCCAGCAAGCGCTCGCGCACGTTCGCGTCATCCCATGCGGCTTCTTCGAGTCTGTCGCTGTAAACATCGGCTAATGCGCTCATCCCTTGCGTGGTCAGAATCCGGTACTGCAAGAGAATCTGAGGGCATTCTTCGCAGCGCTCAAGGTGCGCGCGCAATTCGGAGAGTTCGGCCGGCGTGAGGCTCCCCGAGGCCGCCAAAGCACAACGCTTCTTGAAAATATCGTGCTCGTCTGAGCCACCCTGAACGTTTAGCATCTTTTCGTTTCCCGAAGCTTCTGCACAAACGCGCTCTTACGCAAGCGTTCCAGACCGCGATAAAAATGGTGCCGGGTATTTCCCAGGGGCTCGCTGAGCTTCTCGCTGATTTCTCGTAACTCTAAACCTTCAAAGTAAAACAACTCAAGAGTGACGCGCTGAACGTCGGGCAATTCAGCAAAGGCCTTTTGCAGTTGCGCGCGATTTAGCCTGGAGCCGATCTCGCGGTCCAGGTCCGTTCCTCCCAATAATGTATCGTCGAGAGAAGCGAGGTCTGTACCAAGATAAAAGCCTCTGCGCGCCAGGTGTTCTTTCTTGTCAAGCGCGCGATGCAAAGCGACCTGGAGGATCCAAGTCTTGACGCTGCCTTTTGACCTGTCAAAAAGCGGGCATTTTTTGTACAGATGGAAAAATGCTTCCTGCACGACGTCCTCGGCTTCACCGGTATCGCGCACAACTCCACGGGCAATCCGGAACACCAAGCGAGCATAGCGGTCAAAAAGAATTTCCAGGGCACCGGTATCGTTCGCTTGCAAGCGAGCCATTGTCTCTTCATCGGTGGGAATCCGTGGCTTGGGGACATGCGTGGTGTTAGCCGCGCTTTCTTGGCTAGGGTCCCACACGATTGGAAATGTAAGAGCGCGTCTTGGCGGCATAGAACTCATGCGTAGATCCAATGGGACGGATGAAGCGACACCCCTGGGCAGCACCCGTTGCGTCGGCGATCTTCCCCGGCGAAGCTCCGACGCTTGGAAGAACATACACCACCCAAACGGAAGTGAGAAGATTTTTCGATGTACACGAGCATTTTTTTGCTTCGGGGAAAAAAGGCTTCGGGCGGCTGGTACAGATTCCCGCGCGATCCCGTATAAATATAAATAGCTGGCAGCTCGCTCAAGCCTCGAGCTTCAGAACAAAAACTTCAGCGCAAACTGAACCAACCTCGGATTCGTCCCGGCGGCGGTCGCCGTTACCACGCCGAAATTCTGATTGTTGGCGGTACAGCACACGGTGTTGGGCGCAGCGAACTGAGTTCGGTTAAAGAGGTTGAAGAACTCGGTGCGGAACTCCAAGCCGAACCGTTCGTTGCCCGCGAACCTGGTTCGCTTGAATACCGCAAAGTCGAAATTCGTTATTCCCGCAGCACGAAGGCGCGAGTCCACGCGGGGCTCATTGCCGAACTCAAAATCGGCTGGCGCGCTGAAGCACGCAGCATGGAACCATCCTGCGAGCCTGGAATTTGAATTCGTAGAAACATTCGGATCGCAGGCAGGAACCCTGTTGGGCCGCGAACCTCCGCCGAAAAGCGTGGTTCCATTCACTTGACCGTTCGTAAAAACCAAGGGAAAGCCTCTCTGGAAAATAGTCACGCCGTCAATTCCCCATCCACCGATAACCCTGTCTGTTATTCCTTCGGCGCCCGCAAAATATTTCTTCCCTTTGCCGAAAGGAAGATCCAACACGTAGCTAAGAACCAAGCGTTGCGGAACATCCTGCGAGGACAAGGAGCGTTCTGCGCGCAGATCATTATTGTCCTGAATGCCACCTACTCCCGGTTCTAACCAGGCCGTCAACGTATCTGTATCGCTGATAAGCTTGGCGTTGGTATAAGCGACCAACAATGAACCGGCATCAGCAAAACGCCTTTGCACCGTGAGCTGAAAGGAGTGATAAATGCTGTCGAAAGAACCTTGTCCGGCAAGCTCCACGCCCGTGTACTGAGGATAGGGACGAAGAAGCTGGCCGACCGTGGTAGTGGGGCCAGTGAGTGCCAATGCCTGCCCGTTGATGAAAAAAGGATTTGGCACGGATTGCACCAGTGCGACGTTCTGCCGGGGATTCGGCAGTGCGGGATCGACCTGCGCAGCAGCCTGCGCAAGCAAGGCGTCCGAGATTTGATTGATCTGCTGAGAATATTGTGGCAGGTGAGTGCCCTTCGAACCGACGTAGGCGGCGGAGACGAAGAAACCGGCAGGCAGATCGCGCTGCAGATCAAGGTTCCATTGCTGAATGTATCCTTCGGGATGGTTGCTGGGATTGGCTTCGGTGATGGACTGCACGACTTGCGTCAGGAATTGTTGCGTTCCCGCAGTGCCCAGGCTGAGGCCAGGCGGCGGGGAAATACCCGCTGGGAATGGCAGAGCAATTGTGTTTACCGGATGCGTTCCATCCACGGTGCCAACGTAGGTCGTGGCACCACCGTTCACCATGTCATTCAGCGGGTTCAAGCTAAACGCCGCGTAATTTGGAATCCAGAACATGCCGTAGCCGCTGCGCAGAACCGTTTTGGCATTGATGCTGTAAGCGAGGCCAACGCGCGGAGAGAATTCGTGTTTCTCGATCGGCAAACTGTTTCTGTGATGGGAGTTCGCCAGAAATACGTCTCCGTGGATTGGAGGCGAACTCGTCGGGAGATATTGCGTCAGGTAATTGGTCGCGGTCGGGTCAAAGTAGGACAGCCGGTTGAATCGTTCAGACCAGGGCCCTTGCAGATCGTAACGAACTCCTAAATTCAACGTAAGGTTGTTCGCGGCGTGCCAGGAATTGTCAAAATATAGAGCCTTGTAAATCTGCTGGCCCGCGGTAAACGCGGGAACAACTGCCTGCGCAAAAAAATGGTTTTCAAAATTATTGAAATTGTCGGCATATCCAAGCAAGAAATCAGCAAACGAAAAACCTGTTCCAGAGACACCTGGTAGGGAGGTGAAGCACGCCTGGCCGGAAACGCAGAAGTCAAAAGACCCGCTGGCGATATTGGACTGCGCATAGTTGTCGCGCCCTACTTCGAATTGCAGGCCCAGGTGATATTGATGACGCCCGCGCAGCATCGACAAGCTTGGCGAGAAGTAGTATTGCGTGTTGCGATCACGGATAAAGCTTTGACCCTGGGTGCACATCACATTATCCGCAAAATTCGCCACGCATGGCGTCGGCGGAGTTCGCATCTCGGCAGGAATAACGTCGTTGTAACTCGCCGGCCAACCAATGGTTGTTAACTCAAAACCTGCATTCTTCGGACTCCGGTTGTAGACGAAGCGGCTAAGGCTGGCGTTGAGGCCAAACACCGTTGTGGGGGTAATGTTGTGCGTGTAACTCGCGGCGATAGCGTTGCTGTGATAGTCCTCAAAGCAGCGGTCAGCGCACAGGCCGCTTCCCAACGGATCGACAGGCAAATCCAGAACGTTCCAGTAACTGAAACGGAAAAAGAGCCTCTGCTTGTTGGTAATGTTGTGGTCAATTCGCGCGACCACCTGATTGTGATTTCCTCCGGTCGCCGCCGCGGTCGTGAAATTGTTGTTGCTAGTGCTCGGGTTGTTGGGGCTGGGCCAGAGATCCAAAAGCCTTGCGGACGTTCCGTTAATCCGGTCGGCTGGAAGAATATTATTTGCGAACGGTGTCGGAGTGGCATGGCTGGCCGGGCACGTTCCCTGCCCGTTTACGATGCCTCCACAGGGATCATAAATTTGGTCGATGACCACCGGTTTGCCGCTTGCGTCCATGCCTCTGTCGTTGCAGATGCCGGCGGTGAAACCGGACTTGCATATTTCCGAAAAATTGCCGGCTCTTTCTTGCGCGTCCGGAACGGTGGCAGTGAATGGTTCGCGAGTGCGCAACCGGAAGCCTTCTCCGCTTAAAAACCAAAACGTTTTGTTGCGCCCGCCAAATCGCGAAACGTTTAGGGGTCCGCCGGCGTTCGCGCCGAATTGGTTTTGTACCCACGGAGGCTTCGCCCTGCCAACCGAATTGAGAAAGAAGTCGTTCGCGTTGAAGATCCGGTTACGGAGATATTCGTACGCTTCTCCGTGCAGCGAACTGGTACCCGCCTTCGTGCTGAGATTGGTGACACCTCCGGAAAACTTTCCCCATTCGGGCCCCAGATTACTGGTTTGAACCTTAAACTCCTGTATCGAGTCTTGCGTCGGAATTAGAATCGGCAGGTTAATGTAACCGATATTCAGTGGCTGACCATCCAGATACTCTGCGCTCTCATTCGCAAAAGAGCCGTTAACTTGATAATTGCCCCAACCAAAAGGGTTCACTCCCACGGGCGTTCCGGTGGAGCTGCCTTGCGGAACTACCGACGCCGCGAGTTCGATCAAATTAAATACATTGCGACCATTGAGGGGCAGCTCATTGACCTTCCGCTGTTCCACTACGGTCCCCATTGCGGACGACTCCGTGTCCAGTAATGGGGCTCCTCCCCGCACCGTCACGCTCTCCGTAGCCGAGCCGAGCACCATCTCGAAATTAACTTCCACCGAATCCTGCACGTGCAGAATTAGATCCGCCTTGATCACAACTTTGAATCCGAGCTTTTCCACCTCAATGCGATAAGTTCCGGGAGGTAGGTTCGTCACATAGTAACTGCCGGTTTGGTTGGTGATGGTTTCGTAGCGGATGCGCGTTCCAGTGTTGATCACAATCACTTTCGCGTCCGCGACGACCGCTTTAGTGGAGTCCGTAATACGGCCAGTAAGCGACGCGTTCGTAGATTGCGCGCGAAGTGGGGTGACGGAGGACAAAAGCATACCGGTGAGGACAAGAATAGCCCGCAGAGCCACCGGCCAAGGCGATCTTGCGATGCTCAAGGGGAAAACGAAGTCTAAAATAATCGTATCCATCCCGGCTCGCCTCGATCGAGTCCATACCTACCCCGCTGTAATACGTATATCAGGGCTGTCAAGAAGACAGCGGGAAAATCTTCGCATTAGCGGAGATGTGCCTTTTGACCGATCCACTTGTCGGCTTGCACGTTAATCACGCTCTGGGTGGGGATTCCTGGCAACGATGGTGACTGCACGGCCCAAGCCACTCTACTTCGAGGTGTCTCCGGGGTTAAAATCTCGACCTAACCGCGAAGCACGCTGGATGGCCACATCCTGAAATGAGGACGCTCTTTGAAAAACATGCGAATCCGACTAATCGCCGGTGCGGCACTTCTCCTTGCTTCTCATGCCGAGGCACAATCCCAAACCGCGTTCAATCTCATGCCCATGCCGAGTTCGGTTCAGCCCGGCGTAGGGCGATTGCCAATTGATCAGTCTTTTTGCGTTTCGATCACAGGTAGTGGGGATGAAACATTGGAGCGCGGAGCAGTTAGATTTCTTGCTGAGCTTTCCCGCCAGACGGGAATATTTTTCAAACGGAAACCGGTCGACTCGCCCAGCCCGACTTTGTTGCTCCATGCCGTTCACGCTCGTGAAAAAGTGCAAGGGCTCAACGATGATGAGTCCTATCAGCTGGTGATCAGCGCGTCGGGTGCGAGTCTTACGGCACCCAGTTCCCTGGGAATCCTGCATGGGCTTCAAACCTTCCTTCAACTGGTGGAAACCACCGCAAACGGATTTTCTGTGCCGGTCGTAACGATTACGGACAATCCCCGATTCGCGTGGCGGGGCCTGCTTATTGACGTTGGCCGCCACTTCATTCCGCTGGAGGCGCTAAAGCGTAATCTCGACGGAATGGCAGCGGTGAAGATGAATGTGCTGCATTTGCACTTATACGACAATGAGGGATTTCGCGTCGAAAGCAGACACTTCGCCAAGCTGCAGGAACAAGGGTCGGACGGGCTGTATTACACGCAAAATGAGATTCGCAAGCTCGTGGCCTACGCCCATGATCGCGGCATCCGTATCGTCCCCGAGTTCGAGATGCCGGGCCACAGCCGCTCATTGTTTGTTGGATATCCGCAACTAGCCAGCGGCCCGGGACCCTACAAAATTGAACCCGGTGGTGTCGACGCAGTCATGGATCCGACGCGGGAAGAGACGTACAAATTCATCGACAAGCTGATTGAGGAGATGGCCAGGCTTTTCCCGGATGACTATTTTCATATTGGCGGAGATGAGGTCAACGGCAGTCAGTGGGACGCCAATCCTAAAATCCAGGCCTTCATTCGCTCTCATGGAATGAAAAGCAACCAGGATCTGCAAGCGTACTTCAATCAACGTCTGCAGAAGATCTTGAGCAAGCACCACAAAATAATGATGGGATGGGATGAAGTGCTGCACCCTGATTTGCCCAAGACGGTTGTCGTGCAGTCCTGGCGCGGGCAGCAGTCGTTGGCAACGGCGGCTCAACAAGGTTACCGAGGCTTGCTTTCTTTCGGATACTACCTCGATCTGATGTGGCCAGCTTCGCAGCACTACGCCGTGGACCCCATGAGCGGCGCCGCCGCTTCTCTGAAACCGCAGGAGAAGAGCCGCATCTTGGGTGGCGAGGCCTGCATGTGGTCGGAGTGGATCACTCCGGAGAATATCGATTCGAGAATCTGGCCACGCAATGCTGCGATTGCGGAACGCCTGTGGTCTCCGCCCGAAGTGCAGGATCCAGGCTCGATGTACGCAAGACTGAATGCGCTAAGCCGGCAGCTCGAATGGCTGGGTATGACCCATAGATCTTCCATGGATCTTGCGCTCTACCGCATGGCGGGAACAAATGACATTGCTGCGCTTCGCACCCTCGCCGACGCCGTAGAACCGGTTAAGGACTACACGCGAATGAACAGTCTGAAAACCGTATGGGACTTTCGCGGCCCGCTGAACCGACTGGCAGATATTGCTCGTCCAGAAAGCGATCAGGCGCGGCGTTTCCGTGATGCGGTGCAAACATATATCGGAAGCGGCTACAAGGACCAGACTGCTGAAAGAGAGATTCGGACATGTCTTGTCGCTTGGCGGGACAACGATGCGAGACTACATCCTCTGCTGGCAAGGTCTTTTCTGCTGAACGAACTCTCGCCCCTTTCCGAAGACCTTTCCAGCCTGGGAGCAGCGGGCCTAGTCGCGCTCGATTATCTCGATAAATCCGAACCCTCGCCAAACTTGTGGAGGACGCAACAACTCGCACTAGTTGAGCGGGCAAGAACTGCAAAAGCCGACTTGCTGCTTGGGGTGGTTGAGCCGGTGCAGCAATTGCTTGAACGAAGCGGAGGGCAAGTGCAAGAACCGTGAATCTGCCGCCTGCTACTCTCAAATCGATTCTACTTCTCCGGTCGGCGCGTGCAGGCCCTAGACAAGTTCTGCGACGAAGCGGGTACCAATTGTGATAAGTATGAGCATCCATTATTTCCGAAGGATTAAAGGAGGACCTGAACCATGTCGCTAAAAACCAATGTCCGGCAATCTAGCGATGTCGCGATTCTCGATCTGAACGGACGCTTGAGTCTCGGTGAGGCACTGGCCTTCGGTCCCGGCAGCGGTCTCGTGCTTAGCGAAACCATTCGCGAATTGACCAAGAAGGGGCAAAAGAAGATTTTACTTAACCTTGCGGGCGTGACCTACGTCGACAGTTCTGGCGTCGGGCAGCTCGTTGGTGCGTTGACGACTGCGCGCAATCAAGCTGCCGATATCAAACTGTTGAAGCCGTCTGTCCACGTCCTCGATCTGCTGAAAACCACCAAACTGTACGGTGTGTTCGATATTCAGGAAGACGAAACCGCTGCGATCCAGTCGTTCTCCAGAGGTGCCGGAGCAACTTCGTAATTCGCCCTGTGGTCCCCGTTGTGATTGTCGTGTTGAGTTCCGCGTTCGGCACTTTCGGGAGCACGAGGGGGCGAAACGCTCGAATCTTAGATCCTGAGTGGCGTAGTCGGTGCGATGCTGCCCGCCCGGTCAATCTATCCCGCTGGGAGTCCTTTCTAGATTTCCACTGCCCTGGTTGTAAAGCGCCTGCCAGGGTAATTTATGAGGCTGGTCAGGAGTACGCGATGGGGGCGCACTCCTGGCGTCTGTTAGAAGTCCTCGAAGCCGGTGAATGGCCGCAAGCTGGGTGACGTCGCCACAACGGTTGGTTGGTCCTCGGACAAATTTGATCGACCGGATATTTTTAGGCGCGAGGAGCAGCTCATGCGAAGATTATTTATGGCGTGGGGACTAGCCTGGATGGCTATATCGCCCGGCTGGAGGTCGTTAATCAGGTATACGACCCACTGCGCAATAGCCATAAGGCGATGCGTGCCGTGGCCTAGATACAAAACAGAGGATGCTAGGGGTCGAGGGAGTTGGCGATCGTCGTTCCTAGGCGATCCTGGCTCGAAATTTCTCTGTCGAAAACTGGGAAAAGCAGGAAGAAGGAAAGAAGGAAAAAAGAGAGATAGTATCCAAACAGCCGAGCTCGACCGCCGAGATCAGGTGACTGCGACAGTGCCTGGACCAGCTCCCTTCGAAAGGGGGAACAGAGGTCGCTAATCAGGTAGCAGCACCTACTGAATCGAGTACACCCGACTTGCACCGAGCGACAATCGCTCAACAAAGAGTGCGGATGGAAGGGTGGCGACAGAGGCGGCTTGGCTCGATGGGAACAATTTGGAAAAAGAAGAAGAAAGAAAAAGAGGAAAAACAACTAATAAGCTTGCCACTCACCGGCCTTCTCATGGAAGGCGCTGGGCCAAACTGCTTGATCAAGAACCGGTCCAGGTCCGCAATTCTCGCGCGATTGCTGTCTTTCGCTTCCGGGAAGATTTTCACGTGCTAGGGCTCTATGGTTAAGTCCCAGCAGCAAACCAGTAACCCGGATAACAGTGTCCCTGCGAGGTTCTTTTAGAAATTTCCTCGATGTGGACTTGTGTCGCCGTCTCGGCACGGCTCTACTCAGGAATCACCACTTCTCCATTCTTTGCGGCCATCTCCGCACCTTCCGCTTCCCGCACTACTTGCCTCACCGTGTATCTCCCCGGCTTCAGGGCGAATCTGGAGGTAATTTGAAGTCCGTAGCGGCTCACGCTTGCGTAGGTTTCGTCGGGCAATTCAAGGTTCAGGAGTTTCTGCTCTCCGCTGACATATTCTCCGTTCTGGTTGAAAATTACAGTTGTCACCGTCAACTTGTCGAAGTGCCGTCCATCCGCCTGCCGAAAGGGCAGGTCCTTCGCGCCAACATGCGAAATCACGGTTAATTGCATTCCGCCGTCCTCCGCCTTTCTGTACTGTGTGTGGATTTCGAGCGGAAACTCGTCAATTTCTCCCTGTGAGTACACTGCATCCTGGATCTCCTGGTTGGCTTTCTTCTCCGGGTTATCCGCTCTTTTCGCTGCGTAGTAACCGTGTCGCGCCTGCACTTCGTATTTTCCCTTCCCCGGCAGCGCCACCTTGATCAGGTGATATTTCCCATCCATCTTCTGATCCTGCGGCGAATATCCCAGCAGGTAAGACACTTCCGGGGCCGCGCCCAGTTGCTGCATCCCCCCGGCAAGGTCGTTGGAGTTATGAAAGAAAGTTCCTCCCGTCGACTGGGCAAAATCTCGCAAGACCGAGTCAGCGTCAAATTGCGCGGCCAGTCGGTAATTCGCCTTGTAGTTTCGGGCGCTCATCGTGTCGCTCACCGGCTTGGAAATGTCGTCCGCAGCCGGACTGAACAAGCCGCGGGAATCGAGCGTGTTGATCACTACTCCCGCCCGGTTCGCTCGCTCGATCATCCCCATCTCGTCCGAATAGAGGGAGGCGAGCAGGAATCCCGGCGACACGAGAATCACGATACGTTCCCCAGGCCTCTTCGACATCTCCCTCAACACTTCCTCCATCCGCCGATAGCTCGCCTCGTTGTCCGCATTTCCGGCGGTAAGCTGTTGCTTCAGCAACGACTCCGCCATCGATTTCGCCGCCATCGCCATGCGGTTCTGGTTGTGAAAGGCACACTCCAGCGCCTCTGCCGTTGCCACGTCCAGGATCTCCGTGTTGTGCTGGTTGACGTACTGGTCCGCCATGTAATAGGTCACCTCCGGGCAAGTCGCGTTGATCTTTCCGATGATGGGCCGTGCCGCAAGCGATTTTAATTTCTTCTTCAGCGCCTCTTTGTCGCTCGTAAACTCCTCGATCATCTGTCCCGACGTCGAAAAAATTCCGATCCGGTCGCTCGGCTTGAGGCTATCCATGAGTTTCTCGGACCCCGCCCGCACAGGCAGTATGTCCGTCGTTTGCATATGAACGTCATCGAAGACCACCGCCACATACCGCTGCGGTATCCCCTCTCTCGCGGTCTCCGGGGAACTTTCAACCTTTTCCGTCTTCGCCGCCGCCTCTTCTCTTTTTCGGAAAGTTTCCGGGGTTTCCACCCCGAATGTCGAGATCATCTGCAATTTCCCGTCATCGTAAACCCGAAAATCTTCCCGCTGCAGGTCCGCTACCGATTCTCCCTTTTCATTGCGCACCAGCACTTTCACCTGCACCAGGTTCACGCGCGACTTAATGGTCGGGACGTCCTGGTTGAACACTTCCCCTTTGAGTTCCGTCACAGGTTTCTGTGACTCGGTTAGCGAACCCTTGCCGGCGGGCTTCGCTGCTAGCGGCGTCATGTTCGCTTGTCCCGCGCGGCCCAAACCGGCAAACACCAGGGCTATCGCCAAGGTCATCGGCAAAGACATTCTTGATCGAAGCTCCATCCGGTTTCGCATTTGGCAACCTGCCTCAGGAAGCTCCCTCTCCGGAGCCCATTCCATCATCTCCCGCTCCACGCCGCAGTATACATGGCTACGTCGAACGCGTTGCACGTGCCCGCCTAACCGGAGATCTCTAACCATGTCGGCTCTGTCAAATCCTTTTTGAACAGACCTCTCCATTCACTCCTAAGAGTGGTCTTCCTGGTTGCTTCTTTGACTTCAGCTCGGTAGTCAGCTGATCGAGCCGAATCTCACGGTTGGGCGCAAGCAAATCGCTGCGCATGCGGAGGATTTGGAAGTTGCTTTTGTCCACCCACAAGATTCCTTGCGTCAACATATCGGCTTCTTTCCCGCCGGTTCCCGCCATAACGGTTGTGAAGGTAACTTCGCCAGGGCGCTGAGAAAATGCCAGTACACACGTCTCGCGTGAACCAAGCATTTCGTTGCCGAGATAGCGAAACCGCGCCTGCGGCTGCGCGGCGGTCGAAAACTCAATACAAGTCAAGGCGGTGCCGGCAGTCACCAAGTATCCCTGCGAAAGGCCCATCGGTCCTAGGCGATGGCCCTTGTCATCCATGCGATACTCCGCACCTGGGCCCCATTAAGCTCCGCTACTTCTGCAAGCGCTTCGGCAGCGTCATCGTTTCCCAATGAGATCGCCAGAATGGTCGGTCCGTCTGCTAAAGATTTCGCTTCCATAGACGCGAGTAGATCTTTTTCAGGCATGTGTGATCAATGGCGACTAAATCCAGGTTCGTCGTTCCCTGATTTGCTTCCGTTACCGAGGAAGGCAACCCGCAAATGGGCCAGGGAAATGTCCATCGGCTGAGTTTTGCCGATCAGCACAGCAGTGGTAGATTTGGCTGCGAGGAATCCCAATATGGTCGCATGGACACTTGTGGGACACGTCTTCGGTCTCGTGTTGTGGATGGCGGGTTTGCTTATGACGACGGCTGTTTTGATTCAGCACTCCCAGGAGACCTCGCCGGAAGTCCGACGAACTTTGCCACGCATGGGAAGAATTTGTTTGCGGGGTTTGGCCGATCCAGGCGCCTTCCTAACGTTACTCGCCGGGATTATTCTGGTGGCCACGAACCGAGCTTACTATCTGCATGCGCGCTGGCTGCATATTAAGCTTGTGTTTGTAGCAGTTCTGCTCGGCGTGCACGGGATTGTCGCGATAAGCAACAAGTCCCTGGTGTCGGGACGAGCGAACTTTCAGAGTAGCCATGCAAAGCTTCTGTTTGGGGTGATTCTATTTGTCTTTCTTCTGATTCTCATTTCCACTCTGCCGGGCGAGGTTTTCCTGAAATAGCTTTTTTGGCAGCGTCACTCAATCAAGCAGCACGCTGCCTGACAAACGAAACCGGACATCTGGATCGAATCTCCGGTAACGCGGCTTCGGGCACTGGCACTAGGGGCCCAGATGTGTTTGCGACCTGCGGCCTCATTCTTCAACTTCCTCCCACGACTTCCGCCGATAGCGGCGCCATCCGAGCGCTGGGCAACCCCCCGGCCCCTAGAATCGATATCCCTTACGAACGACCGGGTTGACGATATTAATCAACGAGCCCTAGACAGTCCTCAGCTCTTCTAGCCTTGGCCCGCAGCAGCGGCGCGCTTGTGCATTTCGTCCGGCGCCACATCCTCTACGTGTGTTGCAATGTGCCATTGGTGTCCGAAGGGATCCTCAAAACTGCCAGACCGGTCGCCGTAGAACTGATCCTTCACCGGTCTTACCACCTTCGCGCCGGCTGCGACAGCCAGCTTCGCCTGTGCGTCCACGTCCTGGACGTAGAGAAGGATACTCACCGGTGAGCCACCGAGGGTCTGCGGACTGCGCGCGCCCATTTCCGGAAACTCATCAGCAAGCATGATGTGTGAATCGCCGATCTTGATCTCAGCGTGCCCGATCTTCCCATCCGGCTGCGCAAAACGCATCACTTCCGTCGCACCAAAGGCTTTCTTATAAAACTCGATAGCTTGGGCGGCGTCCTTAATGATCAGATAGGGTGTCGCCGTGTGATATCCCTCGGGAATCTGTTTGGCCTTTCCCATGATTTTTGCCTCCTTCACTGTGCTGTGGGTGAAAAGCTTTTGCTGGAAAAGCCAATCTCCCACCTGCGAAAGACTCAATGATGGAAGAGGGCAGCTCAAATTGCCAGCGAAGAAAAGCCCGAGTGCCGGGCACCTCAGGGGCCGATGCTCCGGCGCTGTATCAAGATGCGACTTGGAGCCATTTTCTTCTTGAATAAGCGTCGGAAAATGCGGATCACCGGTGAGTCGATCCCGCCATCAGTGCACGATTCCCAGGGAAACGCTGCTATCTCATTGTCTGGTGAGGCGACGCGCCGTTGAATTGGGCTTCACGGTTGCCGACATCCAAAAATTCCACGAAGCGATGAGCGCGAAGGGTGTCCGGTTCAGTATGCCACCGACAAAACAAGACTTCGGCGGTTTACTCGCCCAGTTCGTGCACTCAGAAGGCGGGAATTGTAGCGTTGGCAGTCAGTAGCTGTGCCGGATCAATTGCTGCTGGGAGGCACCGAGGAGAACTAACGTCGTCAGTGAAGGAGCTTTTTGTGTATTAGAGGGACCGACGGTCAAAGACGATAAGGTCGGATGGCATCACTGATTGGACGGACCGGCAAAAGTGAAGCTATGGGAGATAAACGGGCGTATATTAAGCAGTTTTCCTCTTCATGGCGGCATTAAGGGCTCTTACTGATTAGGCTAGGCTTCTCATCTTTAGCCTTTGCGGTATTACGGGCAAGATGGTATTCACACTTTAGCCCCGCTCCCAATCCGCTTCGAGGAGGCAGAGCCATGAAGCTCTTCATCGTAGCGGCTGCACTAACTCTTGCTCTCGTTTCTGTCGACACGCAGTTTCCCGACGCACCCACGGGCTTTGACAACAAAGCTAACGGCATTGTGGACGATGAGACGCATCAGGCCGACCAAATGAAATTTGACGAGGTCGAGCAGCTTAGCGATGGCCTCGGACCGTTATACAACGCGCAATCCTGCCGCGAATGCCATCAGAGTCCGGTTTCTGGCGCGGCATCCCAGGTCACGGAATTACGCGTTGGCCATCAGGGACCGGACGGACGGTTCCGCACTCCCGACATCCCGATCGCTCACGGAGCCGAGGTCATCACCGGCCGCTCGCTTGTGAATGATCGCGCCATCTGCCCCAATGCGGCTTTTGCTGAAGAGGAAATTCAAGAACGCGTTCCTGAAAGCGAGACGATCCGCACGCTGCGCCTTTCTTTGAATCTATTGGGGGATGGCTTCGTCGAGGCCATTGCCGATCGGACCCTTATTGATCTCTCCAAGCAACAGTGCAAATCGTCACAAGGAAAAACCTGCGGACAGATTCTGTATGTCCCCATCGTGGAAGCGCCCGGACAGATGGGTGTAGGCCGTTTCGGATGGAAAGACCAGCACGCCAGCCTGCTATCGTTTGCTGGCGACGCGTACCTCAACGAGATGGGCATCACCAATCGGCTGCAACCCAATGAGGTCACCAATCTGTGCAGCAGTGCTTCGGAGCCCAACGATAAGCCAGGACCCGACGGCCTTTCCGATATCGATCGCTTCGCCCGCTTCATTCGCGCGACCAAAGCCCCTGCGCGCGATTCGCAGCTCGCCAGCGGCGCGGCTGCAAAGAAGGGCCTCGGTCTTTTCGACAAGATCGGCTGTGCGACTTGCCACGTCGAGACACTCACCACGGCTCCGATAGGAACAAAAATCAACGGCGGCACGTTTACGATTCCATTAGCACTCGGATCCCTCGCGTTGCACCCGTACGGAGATTTCCTGATGCACGACGTAGGTACCGGCGACGGAATCCTGCAAGCCACTCGCGAGCATTATGGACACCAAGTCTTCCAGCAGATGTCCGGATATCTTTCGAAACAAGACTTCGAGAGCAGCCGGAATAAGATACGCACCGCTCCGCTGTGGGGAGTTCGTTTGCGTCCGCGATTGATGCATGACGGTGCCTCCCTGACGCTTCTCGAAGCCATCAGGCGGCACCGCGGCGAGGCCACTGACGCCATCAAGCAATTTGAAAAACTGAAAGGGCCCGAACAGGAAGCGGTGATCGAGTTCCTAAAATCTCTCTAACCGTGGCGCGAAAATTCTGGTAATGCCTGGCCTGATAAACGCATTATAAAAGGGCGCCCGATCGCATTGGAGGTGACCAGTGGCCTACATCATCGCCGAACCTTGCATCGGAACAAAGGATACCGCCTGTGTGGATGTGTGCCCCGTGGATTGTATCCATCCGGCGAAAGACCGCGCCTATGACGATGGACGCCCGACGTTCGATGAAGTGCCACACCTGTATATCGATCCCACTGAGTGCATTGACTGCGGTGCCTGTGTTCCGGTCTGTCCGGTGACGGCCATCTTCGCGCAGGAAGATGTGCCTGAGAAATGGCACGCTTACATTGAGACCAACAAGAGTTACGTTGACGGCGGTAAATTCCAGCCGGACAAATATCAAAAGGCAAGTAGCTGATATTCGCGAGGGCGCTGCCTCCCGTTCCCCAAGGGTTCAAATTCCTCTGAAAAGATGTCCCGGTGTGTCGCTCATGTTGCCTGTCAAGATCCAAGCGCCCAACCTGCCAAATGCTTGGACCGGGGTTTTGTAAGACTGAAGGCGTGTATCGCTGCTTGATATTCCGCCCCATTCCTGTCATTCAGGCAATTCTGCGCATGGGACAAACTTCGACCACCATACGGCGCACTTCAAAGTGCCTCACTCTATTCGTATTTCCATCGCTTTTCTATTCCAGAAATCCAAGCGGTTGGCTCTGCTCGATATCCCGCCTCTTTCCATAACGAAATGCCATCCACACCCCGACAGTCATGATTCCCAGCGGTGGCACCAAGAGTATAACCACGCCTTTACTGATAGCTTTTCGCCCGTCTTTAGAGGTTGCCTCGGCCGAGCTGCGGCACATGGCACACCCCTGACTGAAAGCGGGCGCTGCCCACAGGAAGACAAACAGGCTAAGAATGGCAAACCGATGTCTCATTTCACTCCAAGATAGAGGATACGAAAAGCATCCGGAAAGAAAAAGATCGTCATCAGGACCAGACAGATGACCAGGGAACTCATCGTCAGCCATTTCATGCGCGAGACTTCATATTTCAAGTGCATGAAGAAGCCAATGATCAAAGCCGCTTTCACAATCGACAAGCCCATAAGGATGGTTAGCATGCGAACCGGTTTCAAGTTCTGATAGGTCAGATAGACCTCGATTGCCGTCATCAACAGCAGCGCACCCCAAACCCAGAAGAACTGCGCTTTGGCGTGATGGCGGTGTCGTTCGGCCACCTGTTCCGCAATGATTTGTTGGAATGCTTCCATAACCTCGCGTCTCCTAGATAATCCTGGCCGACATCAAATAGACCAGCGGAAAGATAAACATCCACACCAGGTCCACAAAGTGCCAGTACAGTCCGGCAACTTCCACGTCGGCAGCATCGTAAACTTTGGGCTTCAGCCACAGAATAACGGAGCAGACAACCGCAGCGATCAGCAAGACGTGAGCGCCGTAGTGGAAAGGGCTGTAGGCGGGTGTCCCCAGCCAGGCGCCCAACCAGCAGAGAACCAAAATAGGAATGAAATTTCGCCGCAGGGCAACGACGCCAAGGTAAACCACTCCAAGCGTTACGTGAAGCATATGCATTCCGGTCAGACCGAAGAAGGTCGCGGGAAACTGCGGAACGCTCTTGGCTACGTCCGCAAACTCGCCAGTTGTTGCGTGTCCTGGCACCGCTGGAAAAACGGGCAGAGTCAGACCAGTCGCAATCAGGTGGCTCCACTCCCGTGCGTGAAGAACAACAAATCCCGTGCCGCAGGCCATGGTCGCCAAAAGCCAGAGGCGCTGCGCTTTGGCATCGCCGTGTACCGCCGCACGCACGGCCAGCACCATGGTCAAGGAACTCGTGAGGAGAAACGCCGTCATGATCGTGGCGTTCACGATGCTTTCGGAATGGAATGGCGTCGGCCAGTTTGCGATCGAAATGCGCCCGTAGCTATAGGCATAAAGCAGCGCCCCAAACGTCAGCGAGTCAGAAAGCAGAAACAACCACATGCCGATTTTCTTGGAGTATGTCCCAAAGAGCGAAGGCTCGTAGACCTCTGGCCGACCGTGCGGCAATGTCGCTTCAGCCATATGTTTGGCTCCTATTAGCGCGCAAACTCCAGCAGACACAAAATGTAAACCCACAACAGAGTCATGAAATGCCAATACCAGGCGGTCACGTCCAAGACAACCACGCGCGATTCTGCCGGCCGCCGGAACAGTACGGTTGCTCCGGCCGACAGCAACGCAAAAATACCGCCTAGCAAGTGCACGCCGTGCGTTCCAGTCAAAAGATAAACGAAGGAGCTGCTGGGGCTACTGGCTACGTAGAAGCCGCTTGCTTCCATCTCGCGCCACACGGTCCACTGTCCCTTCAGGAAACTAACGCCCAGCACCGCGGTTAACGCGAGCCAGAGAATCGTTCCTTCGCGACCTGCGAAAACATTGGGAATGGAAGCGGCCCGCGTCGGTGTAGTCGAGCGCGCGACTTGGCGGCGAGCCAGTTCCATGGTCACGCTGCTGACCAGCAACAAGCCGGTGTTGAAGAACAGGAGTGCCGGCAGGGGTAGCGGAAACCAATCGCGAATCAGTGTGTTCGTCCGCGGGTCGAGTGTTGGCAACCCCTGACGCACGATGTACGCACTGGTGAAAGAGACAAATACCATCACGATCCCAAGTACGCCCACTCCCAATCCCAACCGGGCGCGCCGCAGCCGCATTTCCAGCTGCTGCAAGCCGGCATGGGAAAAGTTCTCTGCGCTTGTGAGGATTGTCATAACGGTTTTTAGCGTACTGCCACGGTCAAAGGGTCGGTTTGCATCACGAAATCGCGGGGCTCGCCCGGCACACTGTATTCGTAAGGCCCGTGATGGATAACGGGCGTGCGACCGGCGAAATTGTCATGCGGAGGGGGCGTCGCGGTCGTCCACTCTAGCGTCGTCGCTTCCCAGGGATTATCGCTCGCCTTCTTCCCAAACTTCATGCTCCAGAAAAGGTTAAACAAGAAAATGAACTGACCGGCGATGGTAATGAACGCCACGTACGTGATGAATTTCTGCAACGGGAGCAAGTTGTGAAGATAGCCGACTTCAGTGAGTTCAGAGTAACGCCGCGGATGTCCCGCCATTCCGAGATAATGCATAGGCATGAAGATGGCGTAAGTGCCGACCAAGCTGAACCAGAAGTGCCATCTCGCCAGACGTTCATTCATCAGGCGTCCAAACATTTTAGGAAACCAGTAATAAGTCGCGGCAAAGATACCAAAGATGGAGGCGACACCCATGATCAGGTGAAAGTGGCCGGTCACGAAGTAAGTGTCGTGCAAAGGAATGTCAAGCACTGGCTGCGCGAGGAAAGGACCGCTGATTCCACCAGAGACAAATAAAGACACAAATCCGATTGCGAACAACATTGGCGATGAAAACCGGATCTTCCCACCCCACAGCGTGCCTAGCCAATTGAAAGTCTTAATCGCCGACGGTACTCCGATAGCCATGGTCATCACCGAAAACGCGAACCCCGAATACGGGCTCATGCCGCTCATGAACATGTGATGGCCCCACACCATGAACCCCATGATGCCAATGGATAACATCGCGTACACCATCGCCTTGTAACCAAAGATCGGTTTGCGGGAGAACACGGAAACCAACTGCGAGCACAATCCCATGGCCGGCAGGATTGCAATGTAAACCTCAGGGTGGCCAAAGAACCAGAACAGGTGCTGCCACAATAGTGGTGAGCCGCCTTTATGGCCAGCCAGTTGCCCATTGATCGTTACTAAGGGAACAAAAAAGCTAGTGCCTGCGTTGCGATCCAGCAGAAGCAGAATGCCTGCCGCAAGAAGAACGCCAAATGCTAATAGTCCCAAGATTGCTGTGATGAACCAGGCCCAACAAGTGAGCGGCATGCGCATCAGCGACATGCCTCGCGCACGCATATCCAGCGTCGTCGTGATGAAGTTCAACGCACTCATCAACGCACCAATGCAGAACAGCGCAATACTGATCACCCACAGGTCCGCGCCTAGAGCTTCGCCAGGCCCGGCCGACGGAAGGGCGCTCAGCGGCGGGTAGCCGGTCCAGCCGTGCAGTGGCGCTCCTCCAGTCACGAAAAACGCCGAGAGCATGACCATGTAGGCGAGGAACGTCACCCAGAACGACAGCATGTTTATCACTGGGAAGGCCATATCGGCAGCGCCGATTTGAATGGGCAGGAAGTAATTCCCGAAGCCCCCCTGCGGCGCCGTGGTGAGCACGAAAAACACCATGATGGTGCCGTGCATCGTCAACAGGCTGAGATACGCCTCGGGTTTAATCTCTCCGAATAGGGGCAACGACACGCTAGGCCAGATTAAGTGGATGCGCATCAGCAAGGAAAGAAACATGCCGACGAACACTGCCGTTAGCGCAAGAAAATAATATTGCAGGCCGATGACTTTATGATCGAGGCTGAAAACCCACTTGCGGATGAACCCTTGAGGACCAGCATGAGCCTGAGCATGAGCCTGAGCTTCAACCATGTTATTGCTTCTCCGACTCGCGCGCGGCCAACCATGCGTCGAACTCTTGTTGGCTGACCACCTTCAACATGCCGTGCATCTTGTAATGTCCCAGCCCGCAGAGTTCCGCGCAGACGATTTCGTAATCGCCCGTCGAAATAGGGGTGAAATGCATGTGAATCGCCAGGCCGGGCACGGCGTCCTGCTTGAAGCGCATCCCAGGAACGAAGAAGCTGTGAATCACGTCGTGGGCTCGCAAGATCACTTCCGCTTCACGCCCCACGGGCAAATACATCGTTCCCGTAACTAAATCGTCTTTGGATGCGGGGTCCGTGGCATCGAGACCCACCGCACCTTCTCCACCTATGGATGGATCAATCAGCTCCGGCTTGGTGGCTCCGAACTTGCCATCCGGGCCCGGATAGCGGAAATACCATTGGAACTGCATTCCGGTGACTTCCACCTGCACGGCGCCAGGTTGCGCGGGCCGGAAACGCTCGGACGCCCAAATGGAACTGCTCATCAGGTTCAGTCCGACAAACAGGATGAAAGTGAGAGCGGTCCACGCGATCTCCAGGCGATCGTTGCCGTGCGAATAGTGGGCGACCGACGAGGTGCCCCGGTCGCGATACCTCCAGGCAAAAAAGCCCAGGATTCCCTGTGCCGCGACGAACACAATTCCCATCAGAAGAAGCGTAACGGTAAAGTAATGGTCAATGCTGGCCGCGGCGGCGGATGCTCCCACCGGGAACCACCATGTCCTGGCGACGAAGAAATAGCTGCTGATTATTGTAATCAGCCAAATGATGATGAGGAGTACGAGGCCCATACGGCGAGACCTCCCGAGTGAGATTCTCGGTCTTCCCACTGCTGCAACTCATGAAATCAGAACAGTGGGGCCACGAACGGTCGGGAGTCTATCACAGCTTCTTTCAAGTGCAAGCAACTTCTTGCACCCGCCACTTATTTTGCTCGCATCGGATTCCTGGTGCAAGCGAACCCAGCTGCCCTGAAAATTCGCAAAGACGCATTGACGAATTTTTTTCTTTTCACTAGGATGATGCCGTTACCAGGGGGGTCCGTGGGATGTTGGGGGCCTCGCAATTTGTAAATGTGGTGCTTTTCCAATTCAGCGGACCTGATAATTTTTCGTCCGTTCAGCCCTTGCTCCGAAGTTTTTCTTGCGCTTCCGCCGTTCCGAGTTTCTCCTCTTCCTGCCCTCGCCGCATGCAGATTTATTTCAGCGGCGCAGGGGGAAAAACTTGCGCATTGCTCCGACGTAATTGGAGCGGTCAACTAACAAACATCCACGGAGAAAGAGTGGCCAATTGCAGGGCCGTCGTTTAGTTATGGGTTGAGCCATCCAGGAGGTATCGCTTGGCGGGCCAGGAAATTCAATCGGACAAAACGAAAGTGGATGCAGAGAAGGCCGCTGCTCCTGACTCCAAGCTGGCAACCAGCTACGTGGGAACACCGGCTGTGGGTACTTCGCAAGCAGCCGCAGCAGCAGGAGTGGCGAGTGTCGGCCCGGACGACAGCCAAATCAACCAGCAGCGACGGCGCTTGGCGTGGTGCGCCATCAGTGCTTTTCTCGGCGCCTGGTTTATAGCGTTCCTGCGTTTTTTCCTGCCCCGCACCCTCTTCGAACCTCCCACCGTATTCAAAATTGGCTATCCCTCGGATTACTCATTGGGTGTGGATACTAAATTTCAACAGAAATACCGCGTCTGGGTGGACCGCACACCGGATCGACTGTTTGTCATTTATGCGCGTTGCACTCATTTAGGTTGCACCCCCGATTGGAAGGCCGGCGAGAACAAATTTAAGTGTCCCTGCCACGGTAGCGGGTACGACAACGAAGGCGTCAATTTTGAAGGACCTGCTCCCCGGCCAATGGACAGAGCCCACGTAGAACTGGCTCCCGACGGTCAGATCGTCGTTGATGTTTCTCGTCTTTATCAGTGGCCCAAGGGGCAGGCAGGCCATTTCAACGATCCTGGGTCGTTTTTGTCGACGTGATGGGCGATGCGGCGGACACTTGGGATTTCTGGGAATAACTAGCGGGAAATGTTCGAGCCATCAATGAGCGAGGACAGGCTCTATGTCAGATGAAAAAAACTCGAATGGCAAGAACGGCAAGTCGGTAGGTCTGGTAG
>Ga0209488_10000706_pt1 | contig 28235 bp, 20 predicted proteins | sample Rivendell_Oct201_8_FD_188349 | JGI IMG/M metagenome (GOLD analysis project Ga0209488, IMG submission 188349) | Vadose zone soil microbial communities from the Eel River Critical Zone Observatory, Northern California, USA -... | ecosystem: Environmental > Terrestrial > Soil > Vadose zone >...
CGCTACGACATGACCGACCCGGAATCGGTCGAGTTGATCAAGGCGGCGCTCGCCGCGATGAAGAAGCAGAAGGTAGCGGACTCGAAGCGCATTGCGGTCTGCGGCTATTGCCAGACCGGCCGGCATCCGCTGGTGTTCGCCGCGGATGTGCCGATCAGCGCCGCCGTGGTCTGGTATGGCGCCGCCTCTAAGCGTGAATGGGAGGTCAACAAGCTGCAGCCGAAAGCGCTCGACGACATCATCGCGGCGCTGCCCTGCCCGGTGTTCGGCGCCTTTGGTGAGACGGATCACATCATCTCGCTCGATGACGTTCGGCGCTTTCGCGAGAGCCTCGAGCGGCACAAGAAGAGCTACGACATCCACGTCTACAAGGATGCCCCGCATGGCTGGCTCAACGACACCATGCCGGGCCGCTATCGCAAGCCACAGGCCGACGCCGGCTGGGCGGCGCAGCAGCAGTTCCTCGCCGAAGTGTTCGGTGGGGGCTATGACTCCGCCACGATCCGCTGGCAGTTTGAGTGCGAGAGCAGCCCGAGCTACGATTTCTCCAAGAATGTGCGGCTGGAGTAGTTGCCGTGTCGGTGCCAAATATCCTCGTGTCCCGGCCGAGCGGAGCGAGAGCCGGGACCCATCTGTCCCCACTTTCGTTTCAAAGAGTGGGTCCCGGCTCTCGCGCTTCGCGCGCGGCCAGGACACGCCGAGTCACAGCCGTAGCTTCCAGTCTCTTCCTTGCGCTCTTGCTTACTACAGTCACCGCCCGCGCCGACGACGTTGCCGACTTCTATCGTGACAAGACTGTCACCATCATGGTGAGCGCGGGCGCGGGAGGCGGCTATGACACGCTCGCTCGTACGCTGGCGCGCTTCCTCACCAAACACCTGCCCGGCAATCCGATCATCGTGGTGCGCAACATGGCGGGCGGCGGCGGGCTTGCCGCCGCCAACGCGCTGTTCAGTGGCGCTGAGACCGACGGCACCTATATCGGCCTCCTGCAGAGCCAGTCGCCATTCGATCCGCTGCTCGGTGCGCGCGAGGCGCGTTTCGACGCGACCAAATTCAACTGGCTCGGCACGCCAAGCGTTGAGACCGGTTTGTTCGTGCTCTGGAACGCGGTGCCAGTCGAGACGCTCGCGCAAGCGCGCGAGAGAGACATCACCGTCGGTGCTGCCGGCGCCAATTCGACGCCCGCCTTCCACGCCCGGCTGCTCAACGACGTGTTCGACCTCAAGCTCAAGATCAAGACCGGCTATCCGGCTTTGACCGATGCCTTCTATGGCTTCGAGCGCGGCGAGCTCGAAGGCTACACCAGTGTGATCCATTCGGCTTTGCAGGCGACCAAATCCGATTGGCTGCCCCAAAGGAAGATCAAAGCGCTGCTGCAGTACGGGCCGGAAAAGCGTGCGGAGCTCGCGGGCGTTCCTTCCGCGCGCGAGGCCGCCAAGAGCGACGAAGACCGCATGCTGCTTGACGCCGCATTCGCGCCGCTCGCGCTTGGCCGCCCGCTGGTGATGCCGCCAGGCGTGCCGGCCGATCGCCTCGCCGCCATGCGCAAAGGAGTCATGGAAACGTTCGCGGATCCAGGCTTCATCTCGGAGAGCACGCGGCTATCACTTGGACCGACTGAGCCACGCAGCGGCGAGGCGCTGCAGGATGTAGTCGCACGCACCTACGCGGCACCGCCAGGCGTCTTGGAGCGGCTGCGCCGATTGCATACCGCGCCGCGCTGACGGTTCTTTCGCGACGACTGGCGAGCTATTTTGTCTTGCTCTTCGTGGGCGCGGCAGCTGTCGCCCCCGATGATCGCGCGGACGACACCGCCTGATAAGCGTCGACGAGGCCCGAACCAAAGTCCCGCTCGCTGCCCCGCGGTCCGAGCGACTTGGCAGTACGCGTGAGAATGCGGCGGACATCGCCGGGCGTCAGCGCGGGATTGCGCTCGATCAGGAGCGCGGCAACGCCGCTCACCTGCGCGGAGGCGACCGAGGTTCCGGTGGTGAGCTGATAAGTGCCCCCGACGCTCGGCGCCAGCACATCGACTCCGGGCGCAGCCACCGCGATGTAAGTGCCGCGATTGGCGCCCGAGAACAGCTTGTCATCCATATCGGTCGCAGTCACCGCGATCACGCTTGGATCGGCGGCTGGATAGAGTGGCGGCGACTGCGGGCCGGCATTGCCGGCGGCGGCGACCAGCACGACGCCCTTCTTGGCGACGCGCGCAAGCGCGTCGCGCAGACGCGGATCGGGCGGCCCTGCGAAGCTCATGTTGATGACGCGGGCACCGCGCTCGACGGCCCAGTCGAGACCCTTGATGATGTTGAACGTGGTGCCATCGACGCTGTTTGGCCGGGTGCCAAAGGCGCGCACCGTCAACAGGCCCACACGCGGGGCGGTGCCGAGCATGCTGCGATGCGCCGCGATCGCGCCCGCCATGCCGGTGCCGTGCGCATGCGGCGCGTTGTCATTAGCCGCATCGAGACTGTCCACGACCGCGCCGACCAGATCGGGATGTGCCGCGTCGACGCCCGAGTCGATCACCGCGACCAGCACGCGGTTGCCGGTGGCGAGCCGGTGGGCTTCGGGCAGGCCGAGCTTCTCCGGCGCATACTGATCGCCGTTCACCAGACCGGCCGTGGATCCCGACATGTCCTGGGTGAGCTCGTAGAGATAGAGCGGCTGCGCGCCCGCGATCTGCTGCTCGCGTGTCAATGCGCGAATCATGTCCGGGACAGTGGTGCCACCATCAAGGCGCCAGCGATGCAGCGTGCGCCCGGTGAGCCGGAACGTCCGCGTCTCCAGCCGTATCATGCCATGGCGCCCCGCCATCGCATCCAACGTCGCAGTCGGCACGCTCGACGGGATGTCGAGCATCACTTCGTTCTGCACGAAGCGAGTCTCGCCAAGCGGCGGGAGGTTGAAGCCGTTGCGCAGATTGGCCGTGCCGCCTTGATTGCTCTGATTGCCTTGGTTGGCCTGCTTGCCCTGCCCTCGCGTGGGCGGCGGGTTCTGCCCTGGCGCTGGTAGCGACACCGGATCGAACGGAGGAATGGCCGGAGGTTGGTCCAATTTTGGCGGCGGGTCCGGATTGAACACGCGCGTGCCAATCATCCAGCCCACGATGGCAACGGCGACGCCACCGACCACATACCAGACTGCTTTGTTGTTGTTGTGGCCGTTCCTTGGAGGCGGGTCATCACGCGACGGCGGAAGGTTGCTGAGTTGAGCACGCGCGCCATCGGTGACACTGGCCGCAGCCAACACCGCCGCCAGCAGCAAGCGGATGAACGTCGCTCTGCCCCTGCCCATACTTGACCGCGTCCTCAGCAACGCACAGCGCGCGTATGGCGCCGTATGTGTCGTCGCGGCTCTTTGCTGCCCCCAGCAAGCCGCAACTCAGGCTTCGGCAACGATCGCCTCAGTTGGCGCAAACCCGTGGCAAAACTGTGATTGTGCCTGTGAACAAGTCAACAGGACGTCGTTACCCGCGCGGACGATCCGGTGCCGCCAAAATTAACGTCCAGAAGACCTTGTATTTCGAGCCAGGCGCGTAAGCGGTTGCAATGCCGATATGCGTTGCGCCCGGCGCCAGCATGTTTTTGCGATGCGGCGGCGAATCGCGCCAGCCCGAGAAGGCCTGCGCCAGCGTGTGGTAGCCAGCCCCGATATTCTCGGCTCCAACCTTAGCATCGTACCCCGATGACCGCAGCCGCGAGCCAAAATCTCGCAGCACATTGTGGTCGAGCTTGTCGCGTGCCGCCATCGCCTGGGCTTGGGCCTGCGCGAGCTTCATCAATTCGGGGTCGACCAGCACTGACGACAAGCCGTTGTTACTGCGGTAGCCCGAGATCATCGAGGCCGCCATGCCGGCATCCACCTTGGCGTCCGCGGATGCCATGCTGTTGTAAAAGCTCGGCTCGGCAGGCGGCGGATCGCGATCGCTGGCGCAGCCGACCAATCCGACTAGCCCCGCCGCAACCGAGAGGCCCACCACAAACCGCGTCGTCAGGTTGATATCCCCCATTTCGCTCGTCTCCCCAACTGCCCCACTAACCCACAGTTCGCGCATTGGAAATAACTGAAAACGCCTCTCGGCAACGGGTTACCGCACAAGGCCGACGATTTCCACGGCTTAGGAGAGAATGCCCGATAGCCTCGCAAGCGATGGTTAAGAACCGGCACTGCGACCGCACGGGCCCTGGCGGGAGGGACTTGGCCCCACTACGATCCTGCTTTCGAACATGGGATGGATAACGAGGAGAGGCGCGATGCCGAGCCAGCCAGCACAAGCCCGCACGCCCGGCGCCAAGCGGGCGGGCCCCGGCGAATACCTGTTCGATCTCGCCCGGATCAATCACATCAAAGGCGGACCGGACTATTCCTCGGTCGAGGGCGGTGTCGTCGAGGGCGACCGCATGATCGTGGCCCTCATGCGCATGCCGGCCGGCACCGGCGCGGTCGCGCACTCGCATCCGAACGAGCAGTGGATCTACATCCTGGAGGGCACCTTCCGCGCCAAGATCGGCGACAGCGAGGTCGTCGCCAAGCCCGGCTCGGTCGTGTACGTGCCCTCGAATGTGATCCATTCGGCCGAAGCTACGCCTGAGGCGGACGTCGTATTCTTCACCGTCAAGGACGCCTCGCACAGCCTGCATGGCACGAAAGCCGCATAGGGAACGCAGCATCACCACAGATCGTCCGGCCGGGCGTGACGCGCGAATAGATGAAAGGACAAGCACATGAAGCGCGTGGGTTTGATCGTCTCCAGCTGCCTGGCCGCCTTGTTTTCCTTGGGCATCGCAGAAGCTTCGGCGCAGAACTGGCCGACAAGGCCGATCAAGGCGTTCATTCCGTTCAGCGCCGGCAGCGCCACCGACATCATCCCGCGTGCGGTGTTTGACCGTGTCGCAGCCGATCTCGGCCAGCCTATCGTGGTCGAAAATCGCGGCGGCGCCGGCGGCACGATCGCGGTCGGCGCCGTGGTCAAGTCCGACCCCGACGGCTACACCATCCTGGCGAACTCGTCGGCACACACGGTGGCGCCGTCGATCATCGACAACATCCCTTACGACACCGCCAAGGATCTCTCCGCCGTGGTCGCGTTTGGCAAGAACGCCAATATCCTGGTGGTCTCGCCGGCGAAGGGCTGGAAGACCGTTGCTGATCTCGTTGCCGCCGCGAAGGCCAAGCCGGGGACGGTGAACTACGGCTCCGCCGGCGTGGGCACCGCCACCCACATCAGCGCCGAGCGATTCCGCCAGAGTGCGGGCATCGAGGCGACCCACGTTCCCTACCGGGGCGGACCGGAAGTGCTCGCCGACATTTTTGGCGGACGCGTCGACTTCTACTACTGCCCGATTTCGACAGCGTTGCCGCTGATCCGCGACGGCCGTGTGGTGGCCCTCGCGACGAGCACGCCGCAGCGCGCGTCCGCCCTGCGCGACGTGCCGACGTCGCTCGAAGCCGGCTATGCGAACTCCGACTACACCGTGTGGTACGGCGTGTTCATGCCGGCGAAAACACCACGCGCCATCCTTGACCGTTTCCATGCGACCACCATGAAAGTGATCGAGACGCCTGCTATGCAGCAGAAGCTCGCCGAGCTTGCTGTCGATCCCATGCCGCTGAAGCCAGCCGAATTCGACGCGCTGGTCGAGAGCGAGATCAAAGCGAACGAAAAGCTGATCAAGGGCGCGGGGATCAAGCCGAACTGAAAACGTTGGATCTCAGTTATCCACTTTGGAAACGCCCCAACAGGACACGGGAGAGTGACATGAGACGGATTGGCGTGACGTTGCTCGCGGCGGCGGGCCTCGCGTTCGCCTTGGCGCAAGCCGGAGCGCAAGACAAGTTCCCGTCGAAGCCGGTGAAGATCCTGGTCCCGTATGCGCCCGGCGGCGCCACCGACATCGTCGCCCGCATCGTGGCCGAGCCGATCCGTCAGTCGCTCGGGCAGTCATTCGTGGTCGAGAACAAGCCGGGCGCCTTCGGCATCCTGGCGATCGAGGAAATGGCGAGGGCGCGACCCGACGGCTACACGCTGCAGGTCGGCAACGTGTCCACCAACGCGATCACGCCCGTCATCTTCGCCAGCAAGCTCAAGGTCAACTACGCCCGCGACGTCGCGCCGGTGACGAACCTCATCGACGTACCGGCGTTCCTGGTGGTGACGACGACGAACTTCGCTGTGAAGGATGTCAAGGAGCTCGTCGAATACGCCAAGAAGAATCCCGGCAAGCTGCGCTACGGCACGGTCGGCGCTGGCAGCTACCCGCACTTTGACATGGCCTATTTCGCCAAGCGGGCGGGCGATCTCGACATGATCGCGATCCATAACAAGGCCGGCGCCTCAGGCGTGATCAACGACATGATCACCGGCGACACCCAAGCCTCCTTCCTCAACGTGGCTTCGACCGCCGCGCAGGTACGCGCCGGCAAGCTCAAGGCGATTGCGGTCGTCAATCGCGAGCGGCTCGCCGCCTATCCCGACGTGCCGACAATGGCGGAAGTCGGTTTCCCGGATGTCGGGACCGTCGCGTGGAACGCCATGTTCGCGCCTGCCGGCACACCCAAGCCCGTGCTCGAGACATTGCACAAGGCCGCCGTCGAGGCCCTGCAGGCGCCGGCTGCAAAAGAGGCGCTAACCAAGCAGAACTTCAACATCGTGCCGTCAAAGTCGGTCGACGAGGCCAAGGCTTGGCTCGCCGGCGAGATCGCCACCTGGCAAAAGATCACTGCTGCAGTGAAGATCGATGTCACGGAGTGAGGGGTTTTCGCGTCCGTGCGGGCTGCTTAGAAGCTAGACGCAGGCACACCATTACAGTAGCGAACGCCAGTGCCACAGCGTTCCCTCCCCCCATGTGGGGGAGGGAACCCTCAAACGACTGCTGAGCGAACCGCGAAGAGAGCAAACCGAGACCGCGGCACAGGCAGATGACCGCCGACAACCCCAACACCACGTCTCCACATCACCCGCTCCACATCCTCGCGCGCAAGAACGTGCTCGCCGGGCTGATGTTCATCGCCATTGCGGCGCTCGGGCTGTGGGTGTCGCGCGACTATCCGATCGGCACGGCGCTGCGCATGGGCACCGGCTATGTGCCGCGCCTTCTCTGCTGGATCCTCATGGGGCTGGGCGCCGCCATCCTGGTGCAGGGGCTGCGCGAGAAAGATGCGCCGCCTGAGCGCACCAGCTGGCGGCAAATCATGCCGATCGTGGTCGTGACCACGAGCCTCATCGCCTTCGCGCTGGCGATCGAGCAGCTCGGCTTCGTGCTCGCGATCCTGCTCCTGGTCGGCATCGGCGCGATCGCGGCGCGCGACATCAAGATTTGGGAGCTGCTCTTGGCGGCCCTCGTGCTCATCGCGCTCTCCTATGCAATCTTCATTCTCGGGCTCGGCTTGACGATCCCGGTCTGGCCGGTGTGGTGATGGAGCTCATCGACAATCTTGCGCTGGGGCTTGGCGTCGCGCTGACGCCGGCCAATCTCGGCTTCGCGCTGATCGGCGCGCTGATCGGAACCTTGATTGGCGTGCTCCCCGGCATCGGGCCGATCGCCACCATCGCGATGCTGTTGCCGCTCACCTTTCATCTCGAGCCGGTGTCGGGCCTGATCATGCTCGCCGGCATTTTCTACGGCGCGCAATATGGCGGCTCGACCACCGCCATTCTGGTCAACCTGCCGGGCGAGACCTCCTCGGTCGTCACCTGCATCGACGGCCATCAGATGGCACGCCAGGGCAAGGCCGGCTCCGCGCTCGCAATCGCGGCGCTCGGCTCGTTCTTTGCCGGTACGGTCGCAACCTTCATCATTGCGGCATTCGCGCCGCCGCTCGCGCGCGTCGGCCAGTCGTTCGGTGCACCGGAATATTTCTCGCTGATGGTGCTCGGCCTGATCGCCGCCGTCGTGCTGGCGCACGGCTCGGTGCTCAAGGCGATCGCCATGATCATCCTCGGCCTCCTGTTCGGACTCGCCGGCACCGACGGGCAGACCGCCAGCCAGCGCTTCACCTTTGACATTACGGAACTCTCCGACGGCATCGACTTCGCCGTGCTGGCCATAGGCGTGTTTGGCGTGGGCGAGGTGATCGCCAATCTCACGCGCGGCGAGGAGAGCCGCTCGGTCATGAGCGAAAGGATCACCCGGCTGTGGCCGACGCGCGAGGATTTCCGCCTGGCCTGGCCGGCGGTCCTGCGCGGCACCGGCCTCGGCTCGATCCTGGGTGTGCTGCCAGGCGGCGGCGCAACGTTGTCCGCCTTCGCAGCCTATGTGCTCGAAAAGAAGATCGCGCGTGATCCCTCCCGCTTCGGCCGCGGCGCGGTCGAGGGCGTGGCTGGACCCGAATCCGCCAACAATGCCGGCGCACAGACCTCATTCATCCCGATGCTCACGCTTGGCATTCCGGGCAATGCCGTGATGGCGCTGATGATCGGCGCCATGACCATCCACGGCATCCAGCCTGGCCCGCAGGTGATGAGCGAGCGTCCGCAGCTGTTCTGGGGCATGGTCGCCTCGATGTGGATCGGCAATCTGATGCTGCTCGTCATCAACCTGCCGCTGATCGGGATCTGGGTGCAGCTGCTCAAGGTCCCCTACCGGTTCCTCTACCTGTCGATCCTTCTGTTCTGCGCCATCGGCGTCTACACCATTGGAAACAGCCCGTTCTCGGTGCTGATCGCGGCGTTTTTCGGCGTCGCCGGCTATATCTTCATGCGGCTCGAATGCGAGCCAGCGCCGATGATCCTCGGCTTCGTGCTGGGGCCGCTGATGGAGGACAATCTGCGCCGCGCGATGCGAATCTCAAGCGGCGATCCGATGATCTTCCTCAACCGGCCGATCAGTCTCGGGCTGCTGATTGCGGCCGCCGTTTTGCTGCTCATTGTTGCGCTGCCGGCGATCCGGCGCGGCCGCCAGGAAGCTTTCCAGGAGACCTGACACTGCCAATGATTGTAGCGTTGGGCCGCCGACAATCATTGGTAGATCGCACTGTTCAGTCATTATTAACGCAAGCACAACGTATTTTTCTTAGGGTTGCCTGCAGCAAAAACAAATTTGTAGCGGGCCAATGTTTCGAGTCTTCAACTGTCTCACCGAACAGCATGACTGGCGCCTGGTCGTGGCGGCGGCGCTCATCTGCCTGTGCTCCAGCCTTGTGACGGTCCAGCTGGTGCGGCGTGCGCGGGCCACCATAGGGCGGGTCCGCGCGATCTGGATCGGCACCGCCGGTTGCGCCGCCGGGTTCGGCATCTGGTCGACGCATTTTGTCGCCATGCTGGCCTACGAGCCGGGGGTTCCTGTCGCCTACGCGATCCTGCCGACCGCGTTTTCGCTGCTGGTGGCGATTGCGGTCACCGCGCTCGGCATTGGGATCGCAACCAGAGGAAAGACCTGGGCGCCCGCCGGGGGCCTTATCGTGGCGCTCGGCGTCGCCGCCATGCACTATCTTGGAATGCAAGCACTCGAGGTTCCCGGCCAGGTCGGCTGGTCTCTGGACCTAGTGGTTGCCTCCATTCTGGTCGGAGCCGTGTTGGCGATGGCGGCCCTTATGGTCGCGGTTCGCCCAAGAACCGTGTTCACAACCCTCGGCGCCGCCGTTCTGCTCACGCTCGCCATCGCATTGCTGCACTTTACAGCAATGGGCGCGGTCGAAATCACGCCCGACCCTAGTCGGACACTGAGCGCGAGCTCACTCTCGCCGATGTGGCTCGCCGCCGTAATCATCAGCCTTGCGGCCGCCGTGCTCAGCACGAGCCTCATCGGAGCATTTGCGGATCGCTTCCAGAGGACCAACGCCCAACTGGCGATGGCCCTCAACAACATGCCGCAAGGCCTGTGCATGTTTGACGGCGCCTTTCAGCTCGTCGTTTGCAACGACCGCTACCGGGGCCTCTATGACCTCAAACCCGAGCAGACCATGCCGGGAACACCACTGCGGAAGCTGCTGGAGAACCGGCGCGCGAACGGCAACTTTGTAGTGGATATCGACACGTATATTGCCTCGGCCAAGCAATCCATCAGCCGGGGCGAAGTATTCGGCACCGTGCTCGAGATCAAGGGACGGTCGATCTCGATCTCGAACCGGCCGATGCCGGACGGCGGCTGGGTGGCCACGCACGAGGACATCACGGAGCGGGACCGGCGGTCCAAGCTGCTCGATCGCGCCGCCGAGCAGGAGGAGCGGCGCGCCGCACTCGAACTGGCCATCTCGGCGTTCCGCGGCCGCGCCGAAGCGACGCTGAAGACCGTAAGCGACCATGCCGCGACGATGCGACAGACCGCAAGCTCGCTGTTCGAGGCATCGCGCAAGACCTCCGAGCGCGCCGAAGGCGCCGTTCACGCTTCCAACGAAGCCTCCGACAATGTCGAGGTCGCGGCTGCCGCCGCCGAAGAGTTGTCGTCCTCGATCAGCGAGATCAGCCGCCAACTCAGCCAGACCAACAGCCTCGTCAGCAACGCGGTGAGCGATGCTGGATCGACCAACGAAGAGATCGGCGGCCTCGCCAGGGCGGCACAGACGATTGGCGACGTGGTCAAGCTCATTCACAGCGTCGCTGGGCAGACCAACCTGCTGGCGCTCAATGCCACCATCGAGGCGGCGCGCGCGGGCGAGGCCGGGCGCGGCTTCGCGGTGGTCGCCTCCGAGGTCAAGTCGCTCGCCATCCAGACTGCGCGAGCGACCGACCAGATCGCCGCCCAGATTGCTGCCGTCCAAACATCGACACGCACCGCGGTCGAATCCATCAGCCGCATCGCGGCGCGCATGAATGAGATCAGCGAGTATACAGAGTCCGCCGCCGCGTCGGTGCATCAGCAGAATGCCGCGACCGGCGACATCTCGCAGAATGTTGCGAGCGCTACGCGTGGGACCAAGCAGATCGTGACCGTGCTGACCGATGTGGTCAGCGCCGCAATCGAAACGCGTCAATCAGCCGAGACGGTGCTCACCGCGTCCGAGGCGGTCGCAGCGGCAGCAGGTGACCTGCGCGCGGAGGTTGAGACTTTCCTGGACAAGGTCGCGGTTTAGACTGGCCTCGACCCATAGGACCTCGCCGAAAGGACTTTGTTAACGCTAAGACAATGCATTCGCCCTACCCTCTGACGGTAATCCACCATAAGCGGTCGCTATGTTTCGAGTCTTCCATAGTCTCGCGACGGAACATGACTGGCGTCTCGTCGCCGGCGCGGCGTTGGTCTGCGTATTCGCGGGCCTGATAGCGGTTCACCTGTTGCGTCGCGCGCAAGTCTTGAGCGGCTCCGCGCGTGCCATGTCGATCGCGGCGTCCAGCGCCGCCACCGGTTTCAGCATCTGGGCAACTCACTTCATCGCCATGCTCGGCTACGAGCCGGGAGTTCCGGTCACCTATGCGCTCCGCCCTACCCTGCTTTCGCTGCTGGTCGCCATCACCACCACATCCTTGGGGCTGGCGACAGCCATCGTCGGCCGCGCTTGGTGGGCCGCACTCATCGGCGGTGCTATCGTCGGCGCCGGCATTGGCGCGACGCACTACGTGGGCATGTGGGCCGTCGAGGGATTGGGAAGTGTGATCTGGGACAGGAGTCTCCCTATCGCATCGACCGCGATCGCAATTCTACTGGCCGTGGCAGCCTTGACGATCGCATCGCGCCGCAGCAGCACGCAAGCAACGCTCGCGGCCACGACCCTGCTGACCCTCGCAATCATTTCGCAACATTTCGCCACGATGGGCGCCATCGAGGTCGTTCCGGACTCCGCACGCACGATCAGTGCGCTCTCGCTTGCGCCCGGGCTGCTTGCTGTCGCGGTCGCATGCGTGGCCGTCGCCGTTCTAAGTGTCTGCCTCGCCGCCACCTTCATCGACCGTCGCCACGGCGAGCAGGATCAGGAGATGGCCACGGCATTCGATCACATGTCACAGGGACTGGGCATGTTCGATTCGACCGGGCGACTGATCCTCATCAACAATCGTTATCGCGAGATGTACGGCTTGTCGGCGGAGCAGGCGAAACGCGGCGACACGCTGCGCGAACTGTTCCAGCACCGCGTCAAGGTGGGCACATTCACCGGCGACATAGACAAGTATATCGATAGCGTGATGCGGCAATTCGCACGCGGCGAGAGCGTCGATCGAATTGTGGAGACGCCTGACGGGCGTTTCTATTCCGTCTCGAACCGCCTGCTGCCGCGCGGCGGCTGGGTGTCGACGCATGAAGACATCACCGCGCGGCTCCGCCAGGACCAGGAACGCGACCGCGTGGCCGCACAGGATAAGCGCCGCGCCGAGATCGACATGGCCATCACGACGTTCCGCGGCCGCGCCGAATCCATGCTCAAGACCGTGAGCGACTATGCGGACGCGATGCGAAAGACGGCGAACACGCTGTTTGCCGCCTCGCGCAAGACCTCCGAGCGCGCCGAGGGCGCTGTCCATGCGTCGAACGAGGCATCGGACAATGTCGAGGTTGCCGCCGCCGCCGCCGAAGCGATGTCGACCTCGATCAACGAGATCAGTCGCCAGCTCGGCCAGACCAACGATCTGGTGAGCAACGCTGTCAGTGATGCCGGATCGACCAACGAAGAGATCGGCGGCCTCGCCAAGGCGGCGCAGAAGATCGGCGACGTGGTCAAGCTCATCCAGACCGTCGCCGGACAGACCAACCTCCTGGCGCTCAACGCCACCATCGAGGCGGCCCGGGCCGGAGAGGCCGGGCGCGGCTTCGCGGTTGTCGCCTCCGAGGTGAAGTCGCTCGCAATCCAGACCGCACGGGCGACCGATGAGATCACCGGTCAGATCGCCGCCGTGCAGACTTCGACGCGTACTGTCGTGGAGGCGATTGGCCGCATAGCCGAGCGCATGGGCGAAATCAGCCGGTTCACCGCATCAGCTGCCGCATCCGTAGATGAGCAGAACGCCGCTACAGCGGACATTTCAAGGAACGTCGCCGGCGCCACGCGCGGAACCAGGCAGATCGTCACGGTCCTGGCCGATGTTGCGGGCGCCGCCGGCGAGACACGCGAATCGGCCGAGACCGTGCTGTCCGCATCCGAGGCGGTTGCGGCGGCGGCCGGCGACCTGCGCGCCGAAGTCGAGACCTTCCTGCGCAAGGTCGCGGTCTAAGCCGAGCCGTAGGGCGCAATCGCTTTATTGCGCCGCTTCGTCGGCAATCGACGACGCGCATGTGCCCGTCTGACGTCTAGCGGAGGCTTTCCTCGAATCGGATGTTGGGGCCTATCTTGGTATGGCGCAATAAAGCGATTGCGCCCTACAAGCCGGCGCGCTCGATCGAGCTCAACATCATGGATGAGGGTGAGCCGGCGCTCGAGCTGGGTCAGCGACTGAGGTCACATTCCAGTCCGCAACGATCCAGCGGAGGAACCGTCATCCGAACAGTCCCGACAGCGCATAGAACAGCGCGCCGATGAAGGCCGTCGCCGGGATCGTGATGACCCAGGCGATCACAATGTTGTTGGCCACGCTCCAGCGCACCGACGAGACGCGCCGCGCCGCGCCAACTGCAACGATGGCACCAGTGATCGTATGCGTGGTCGAAACGGGAATGCCGAGCCAGGTCGCCGCGAACAACGTGATGGCGCCGCCGGTCTCGGCGCAGAAGCCCTGAAACGGACGCAGCCGCGTGATGCGCGAGCCCATCGTGTGCACGATCCGCCAGCCGCCCATCAAGGTGCCGAGCCCCATGCAGGCGTAACAGGCCAGCATGACCCAGAACGGCACATAGAACTCGTTGCCCAGATAGCCCTGCGAGTAGAGCAGCACCGCGATGATGCCCATGGTCTTCTGCGCGTCGTTGCCGCCATGCCCGAGCGAATAGAGCGAGGCCGACACGAATTGCAGCGAGCGAAAGGTCTCGTCGACCGCGAAGGGTGTGTAGCGGACGAACAGCCAGGACACGATCAGGAACAGAAACAGCGCCAGCACGAAGCCGCTCACCGGCGAGACCACGATCGCGGCACTGGTCTTGGCGAGTCCACCCCACACGATCGCCTTGACTCCGACTTTGGCGGTGCCGGCGCCGACAAGACCGCCGATTAAAGCGTGCGAACTCGATGACGGGATACCGAGCGCCCAGGTGATCACATTCCAGGAGATCGCGCCCATCAGGGCGCCGAACACGACCCGCGCGTCGACGATGTCCGCCGCCACGATGCCGGTACCAACCGTCTGGGCAACGTGCGCTCCAAAAACCAGGAAGGCGACGAAGTTGAAGAACGCCGCCCAGGCGACAGCCATCTGTGGCCGCAGCACCCGCGTCGACACGATCGTGGCGATCGAGTTGGCGGCGTCGTGCAGGCCATTGAGGAAATCGAAAATAAGCGCGACCACGACGAGCGCAATCAGAACCGGCAGAGCGAGCGCGACTGCATCCATGTTCAGGCGGCTCCGCGGCCGTCACACGTTTTCGAGCACAATGCCGTGGACCTCGTTGGCCACGTCGTCGAAGCGATCGACCACTTTCTCGAGGTGATCGTAGATCTCCACGCCGACGAAGAATGACATCGAATTCGAAGGCTGGTTCGCAAGATAAAGCTCGTGCAAACCGTTATCGTGGAGCTCGTCGGCCTCCCCTTCGATCTTCGAAATCTGCTCGCTGATGCGGCTGATCCGGCCGGCATTCGCGTTGATCGCCGCAAGCAGCGGCATCGCTTCCTGCATTAATCCCGCCGCAGTCACGATGGCGTCGCCCATCTGCTTCTGCTGTTGGGTGAACGAGCGCTGCTCGAACAGGATGATGGTCTTGGCGGTTTTCTGCATCTGGTCGATGGCGTTGTCCATCGACGTGATCAGGTCCTTCACGTCACCACGGTCGAACGGCGTGATGAAGGTGCGCCGGACGGCGATGAGCACCTCGCGCGTGATGTCGTCGGCATCGTGCTCTCGATCCATCACAGTTTTGTAGTTGCGTGCGACGGCATCGCCGCCATCAAGCATGTCGCGCAGCGCCTTCGCACCAGCGACCACGACATCGGAATGGCGGGTGAACAGCTCAAAAAAGCGCTCTTCCCGCGGCATGAGGGCGCGAAACCAGCGCATGACGAGCTCCCGAGCTTGATCCCATGTCGAGCGGCCTTCTAGCAGGAGCCGACGGGACTTGGGGGGCGGACGAATGTCCGCCCACAGGAATCGATTGCGACGTCGACCAGTCGCTTGCTGCCGCGCGCATTGCGGCAGCGTACAACCGTCGGACACGCGCCGATCTTAGCGCAGCTTCAGGAGAAAATCTCGTTGAACCGGCGCTTGATCCGCTGGGTCTCGCGCTCGATATAGTCGCCGTCCACCGCGATGATCTTGAGGCTCTTGAGATCGGGCGAGCCGGCCGGCGGCGCAACATCGATGCGCACCGAATACCCACCATCGGCGGGGAAGACCTTCTGGGCGTCATCGCCGATCATGAACTCCGCGAACAGTTTTGCAGCATTCGGATGCGGCGAGCCCTTCACCACCGATGTTGGCGAGGGAATGATGAAGACACCATCGGTCGGGTAGAGCGTCTTGATCTGATGGCCCTCGCGCTTGAGATCGGCCGCGTAGCTGTCGAGCGCGCCGACCGCGATCAGCCGCTCGCCGCGCTTGAGCATGTCGGAGACCTGCTGATTGCCCTGCACGATCATGGTGTCGTTCGCGCGCAGCTTCTCGTAGTAACCCCAGCCGCGCTCCTTCGCCATGGTCCCGACCACCGACACCTGCAGCGAAGTGAATGCGGGATCGGTCATCACCAGCTTGCCCTTGAACTTGGTGTTGGTGAGATCGTCCCAGGTCTTGGGCTCGTCAGCTGCCGCGACACGGTCGCTGCGATAGTAGTGCGTCATGAGATTGAGCCGCTGGCCGATGAACGAACCGTCGGCCGCCTTGGCGGCATCCGGAACCTTGTCGAAGTTCTTCGGCTTGAACAGAACGAAGTAGCCTTTCTTGGCGAGCGCATTGGCGGCGGCAGGCTCGGAATGGGTCAGCACGTCGGCCGCGGCACGGCCCGCGACCATCTCCTGCTGGAAGCGGCTGAGGATCGCCGAGCCGCCGGAGCGGAACAGCTCGACCTCGATGCCGGTCTGCTGCTTGAACAGGGCGGAGATCTTCTGCGCCTGCTCGATCGGCGTCGACGTGTACCAGCTCACCTTGCCTTCGACCTTGGCTTTGGCGACGTCGACAGCCTCCTGCGCGTTCGCGGGCGAAAGCGCGATCAGCACCGTGGCGCAGCACAAAATGAGTTTGAGCTTGAGCATGTTCGCGTTCTCCAAGTTGGGCTTTGCTTCAACCAGACCCCCTGTCGGTGAGCACGGACTCTCATCGCGGCACGGCGGAACTCCCTCTCCCCGTCGGGGAGAGGGAGCAGGCCGAGTCCGCGGCGCCGTCGTGCCCTAATTCATTCGATCAAGGTCCACCTTAATGCTCGCTCCGATAGATCGGTTCCGGCTGCGTGAAGAAGCTCAGCAGGATGTGTTTGACCAGCGTGTGATTCTTCTGCTGCAGCGAGGCGTGCGCGATGCCTGGCATGACCACGAACTGCTTGTCCGGGTTGGGCAGCTTCTCGAAGAACTTCACCAGGTCTTCGAGGCTCGCGATGCCGTCGTATTGGCCGCGCATGATGATGGTCGCCGCCTTGATCTTCTCCGGATTGCAGACCGGAAGACGGGCGCACATGTCAACGTAGGTGCCAGTCGGCACCGAATCGTCGAGCTTGAGGATGGCGTCCGCGAACGCCTCGATCACGTCGTTGTCGGCAGTGCCGGGGTGGTCGCGGGTGAAGATCGAATGCACGAAGGCGCGATCGATCGGCCGGCGGTTCTTGCTCTGGAATTCGGGCAAACGCTTCCTTCGATCGGCGAGCGTGGGCGAGCCCTCGCCAGTCCATACCATGGCGTCGAGCGCCAGGCGCCCGACCATCTCGGGATGACGCTCCGCAAACAACGCGGCGCGCAGCGCGCCTGACGAGATGCCATAAACCAGGAACGGGCGCTTGCCGCGCAGCTTCTGGATATAGGTCGCGGCTTCGAAGCAATCGTCGGCGCCGTAGGAAATCGGCGCATTGTTGTCGCGCGTCTTGGTCGAGCGACCATAGCCTTCCATGTCGACACACCAGGTGTCGAAGCCGCGCGCTGCGAAGAAATCCATCGCCGAGAACTCGTTGCGGCCCGGCACCTGCAGGTCGAAGGTCGGCTGCGAGGCCATCGAGGAGCCATGCACGAACAGGATCGTGCCGCGCGTCTGCGCCGGATCGCCGGCGCATTTCTCCCACATGAACAGCTTTACCTCGCTGCCCTTGTTGGTCCAGTGCTCCTCGCCGCGGATGGCGGCGCTTGGCGTGGTCGGCTTGTTCATACTTCTGCTCCGATTGCTATGACGGCTCGCTGCCCGCGCCGCGCCGAAAGACGCTGCATTGCTTGGCGTCGATCTCGAGCGCAACGTCGGATCCGACCTCGAAGCGCTCAAGCGGGTGGGTCTGCACCCGCAGCACCTGTCCGGACGGCAGTGCCGCGTAGTATTCGCTGATGTTGCCGAGGAAGACGTGACTGGTGATCTTGGCCTGCGCAGCCGTGGCCGCCGACGGTACGCGCAATCGAATATTCTCGGGCCGGATCGACACCTCCACGCTCTCGCCCGCGCCAGCGCCGTCAAGCGCAGGCGCCTCGATCACGAGGTTGCCTGCGAGCTCGATCGTGCCGGCGCCATTGCGCACATCGCGCACCTTGCCGGGCAAGAGATTCACCAGCCCCATGAAATCGGCCACCATGCGGTTGGCCGGCCGGGTATAGACCTCGAGCGGCGTTCCGAATTGCTGCACCTTGCCAAGCTGCATCACCGCAATGCGGTCGGAGAGCGCCAGCGCCTCGGCCTGATCGTGAGTAACATACACGAAGGTGATGCCGGTGCGCCGCTGCAGCACCTTGAGCTCGGTGCGCATGCGCTCGCGCAGCTTGGCGTCGAGATTGGAGAGCGGCTCGTCGAGCAGAAGGATCTCGGGCTCAACTACGAGAGAGCGTGCGAGCGCGACGCGCTGCTGCTGGCCGCCCGAAAGCTCGTTCGGGTAGCGCTGCTCAAGGCCCGCGAGATTGACCAGCGCGAGCGCGTCGGAGACTTTCTTCTTGGCGTCAGCCGCAGGCACCTTGCGCAGCTTGAGGCCGAAGACAACGTTTTCGTAGACGTTCTTGTGCGGCCAGATCGCGTAATTCTGGAACACCATGCCCATGCCGCGCGATTCCGGCGACACGACCGATGAAGCCGACGACACGGTCCGGCCGTCGACCTCGATCGTACCCTCGTCAGGCACGATGTAGCCGGCGATCAGGCGCAGCGTCGTGGTCTTGCCGCAGCCGGACGGGCCGAGCAGCGTCACGAACGAATTGTCCGCGATCTCGAGATTGATGTCGGAGACCGCCGCGACCTCGGCATTGGCGCCGAAATTCTTCGACAAGCCACGGATCGTGATGCCCGCCATTACGCCTACCTTGTTTGAAGCTGCCTTGTTAGTTGCTGACCGGCGCGGCCTCGCGCGCGGACACCGAGCGCCCGCCAATCCGATACGCGAGCCAGATCGCCACCCCGATGATCGCCATGTTGACCATCGCGAGCGCGGCAACCGGTTCGATATAGCCGGTCTCGTAGAGATTATAGACCGCGACCGCGAGCGTGATCGAGCTCGAGGAAAACAGAAGGATCGACGCGCTCAATTCCTGGATCACCGGCACGAACACCAGCAGCCAGCCGGCAAACAGTCCGGGGCGAATGAGCGGCAGCGTCACCTCGCGCAGCGTGGTGGTCCAGCTGGCGCCGAGGATCTGTGCGCTCTCCTCGAGAGAGGGATCGACCTGCCGCAGCGACGCGTTGGCGGCGCGCACGCCGAGCGGAAGGTAGCGACCCACATAGGCAAGGAGCAGGATGGTCAGCGTGCCGTAAAGCGCGATCGGCATTGCCAGCCAGAACTGGATCAGCGCCACCGCCACCACGATGCCGGGTAGGCCAAGCGGAATGAGCGAGGCGTAGTCAAGGATCTTGCGGCCGGGAATGCGGGTGCGCAGATCGATCCAGCCCATCACCACGCCGAGAAAGACCGCGAGCGTTGCCGCGATGGTCGCGAGGAAGAGGCTGTTGAGGATGGCGCGCTGGGTGACGTTGTATTCGAAGAGGATGAACTTGTAGTTGGCAAAAGTGAGATTTTTCCAGAACTCCAGACCCCACGACTTCGAGAACGACACCGCGATCAGTGTCGCATAGGGGGCGAGGATTGCGATCACGAAGATGACAACTGCAAAGCCGAACACCACCCAGCGGAAGATGCCGAGCTCCATGAGCTGCGGACGCGAGCCCTTGCCGCCAAGCGTCACATAGGAGCGCTTGGCCAGGAACGAGCGCTGCAGATAGAGCGCCCCCACGGTCAGCAACACGAATACGAGCGAGAGCGCGGACGCGAGCCCGTACTCGGGCGGATAGTCGAACAGCGCGTAGATGCGCGTCGGCAGCGTCACGATGCGGCCAGGCAGCCCGATGATCGCCTGCGAGCCGAACAGCGCGATGGCATTCACGAAGGCGAGCAACGTGCCCGACAGCACTGCCGGCGCCACCAAAGGCCCCGTGATCGCAAACGCAGTGCGCAGTTTGCTGGCGCCTAGGATCTGCGCCGCCTCCTCGTAGGAGGCGTCGACTGATTGCAAGGCGCTCGACGCCAGCAGATAGACGAACGGGAAGGTGTGCATCACCGTCACGATGACGAGACCGGTCATCGAGAAGATGTTGAAGGTGAGCCAGGGCAGCCCCAGCACGTCGCGCATGAGTACGTTCATCAGGCCCGCGTTGGGGCTGAACAGGTAGGTGAACGCGATCGCGGTCAGGAACGGCGGCAGCAGGTAGGAGAGCGTCGCGGTGGCCTGGATGAACTTCTTGCCCGGCACGTCGGTGCGGCTCACAGCCCAGGCCAGCGTCAGGCCGATCAGCAGGCTGAACAGGCCAGTCCAGGCGCCGAGGATCAGGGAATTCAGGAGTGCGTTAACGTAAAGCCGGCCTGAGAGCACCTCGGCGAAATGGTCGAGGCTCAGCCCCTGCTCCCCGCGCAGGCTGCCGTAGAACAGCCAGAGCAGCGGCAGCACCACCAGGATGATCAGCGACAGGATCGCGCCCGCCATGACGACGTGCTCGAACCGAACCCGCCGCGCGCCTGCACGCGCTGCCGAGCCCGCCCGCAGCACCGTACCCATCACTTCAGTAGACATTCCCTGACCCTGCTGGCGCGCCTATGGTGGCGCCTTCTCCTAGATCATAAGCCCATGGGATACCAGACCGTCCGCATCCCCTGCGGCAAGGGGCGCTGAGCCGCCTTTCTGGTCACCCGAGGCCTTGCCAGGCGCTCACGCAGTCACGGTTATGGCACAATGAGTTCCGACCCGAGATCAGCAAACACTGAGGTGAATTCGGATGCCGAGCCACATGCTACCGCGCGAGCGCTGCGACTATTCGGCCATCGTCGACCGACCACCGCTGCGGCTGCCGGGCGGGGCGCGCGTCGTGCTTTGGACCATCGTCAACTACGAAGTCTGGGACATCGCCAAGTCAATGGCGCGCCAGGTACTGCCGGCGCCCACCGGGCAGCCGCAAATCCCTGACGTGCCGAACTGGAGCTGGCACGAATACGGCATGCGGGTCGGCGCCTGGCGGTTCTTCGATCTATTCGCGCGGCTCGGCATCAAGCCAACGCTGGCTGTGAATGCGCGCGTCTGCGAGGACTATCCGCGCGTCGCGGAGCAGGCCAAGCGCGCCGGCTGGGAATTCATGGGCCACTCCTATCAGCAGGGCCCCATTCACCAGGAGCCGGACCAGGCCGCCATGATCGAGCGTTCGCTCTCGACCATCGAGCGCTTTACCGGAGCACGCCCGATCGGCTGGCTTGGGCCCGGCCTGACGGAGACGTTCGAGACACCGGAGCTCCTCGTCGCAGCCGGCATCAAGTATATCGGCGACTGGGTCTACGACGACGAGCCAACCACGATCCGTACCGCCAATGGACCGCTGGTGACTCTCCCCTATTCGGTCGAGCTCAACGACATCCCGATGATGATCGTGCAGCACCACGAAGGTGAGCATCTGCTCAAGCGCGCGACCGACCAGTTCGACCGGCTGTACATGGAGGGACGCGAGCGCGCCAAGATCATGGCGCTCGCCATCCATCCCTACATCAGCGGCCAGCCGCACCGAATCAAATACCTCGAAGCCATCTACGACTACGCCGCTCGATTCGAGGGCGTGCTGCATTGGAATGGTCTTGAGATTCTCGAGTGGTATCAGGCAGCCCGGCGCTAAGCCCTCAGCTCAATGCCGTCCCTGGATACCAAAGACTTTGTTTTTGCTTGAGAAATGGAGATCTCGCACAGGCGCGTGAGGAGACATTCTGATCACACCGGGGCAGAAACCCACAGCCTTTCGCTTATTTTATGTGGTCGCGCGTGATTACGCTGTTAGTTTGCGGCCAACGGTCGCCGCGGCTCCCGGGGGGTACGTGGGGAGCAGCGTTTGCGGCGATCGGGGGTTGGGGTCCTAAGCTCGTAGAACGCGGGTCATCCATGGCCACGCCTTTTCAGGCGCGCGCAGAATGCGCGACAAGTCGTCGATTCCGCCGGATTTTTGCCGTGGCGGTCGGATTGTGTCTGGCGCCCATGCTCGCCGGATGCCTCCTCACTGAACGGCCTGATCTCGCGCTTGAGATTCCGGACTCCTATAAAGCGGCTCCGGGCAGCCGGACCAGCGCACCGCCCAAGCTCGACTGGTGGCGCGACTTCCGCTCGAAGGAGCTCACCAGCCTCATGGAGGAAGCGCAGGCCGCAAATTTCGACATTTCGGCCGCGATCGCGCGCATCATTCAAGCGGACGCAGCCAGCAAGATCGCGGGCGCACCGCTATTCCCCAGTGTCGATCTGAACGCCAGCGCGACCCGCACGCGCAGCTCGCAGGCGCTCCGCAGTGGCGGTGGTGGCGGCGGCTCCGAAAGTGTCAGCTACACGGCGGCGCTCAACGCCAGCTATGAGATCGACTTTTGGGGCAAGAACCGCGCCACTTCGGAGGCCGCGCAGGAAAACGCGCTTGCGTCGCGCTTCGACCGCGACACCGTCGTGATCAGCACGGAGGCGAGCGTCGCCACCGCCTATTTCCTGGTCCTGTCCTCGCAGGACCGGCTGCGGATCGCGCGGCAAAACGTCGAGGCCGCCAACCGCGTACTCACCCTGATCAAGCAGCGCTTCGAAGCCGGCACTGCCTCCGCGCTCGAGGTCGCCCAGCAGGAAACGCTCGTGGCACAACAGCGTGCACAGATTCCTCCGCTCGACCAGGCGCTGCGGCAGAACGTCGCGACGCTCGCGCTGCTGGTCGGCCGCGCGCCCGCGCTCGTGAAAGTGCGCGGCGGCAGCGTGTTCAGGCTAGGGATCCCGGCCGTAACCGCTGGCCTGCCCTCGGAGCTGTTGATCCAGCGGCCCGACATCCGCTTTGCGGAAGCGCAGCTCGCCTCTGCCGACGCCAGCGTGACGGCCGCGCGCGCCGCCTTCTTCCCGAGCATTACGCTGACCGGCCAATATGGTATCGCCAGCACGGCGCTGAAGAACTTATTCACTCCGCAGGCGATCTTTTACCAGATCGCCGCCAACCTGGCGCAGCCGATATTTGATGGTTTCAGGCTCGAAGGCCTGCTGGAGCAGGCCAGAGGCCGTCAGCTCGAGCTGCTCAGCAACTACCGCAAGAGCATCATCTCCGGGTTCACGGACGTGGAGCGGGCGCTGATTGCGATCGCCGAAAATGCGGAGTTGGAAAGGCTGCAGCAACAGGTAGTTACAGCCTCACGGCAGGCCTTCAACATAGCCGAATCGAGGCTGCGTGAAGGGACCGTTGACCTGACGACGGTTCTGATCACGCAGCAGGCGCTGTTCGCCGCGCAGGATAACCAAGTCGTAGCCCGGCTGGCGCGCTTGCAGGCTGTGCTAAGCCTGTACCAGGCGCTCGGGGGGAGCTGGATGCCACCAGCCCAAAATGGCGCTATAAACGCCAACTGATGACCCGGACCGGACGTATCGCCTTTAGCCTCGTTTGCCTGACCCTCGCGGCAGGCATCGTTTATTATTGGGCACCCTGGCAGAGCTCGGCGCAACAGACCGTCGTCAACAAGAAGGGCAAAGGCAAGCGCGGCTTCGGCACCGCCACGCCGGGCGAGGCGGTTCCGGTGCTTGCGGTTGCGGCGAATGTTGCCGATGTTCCAGTCTACCTTGACGGCGTTGGTACTGCGCGGGCGCTCAACACCGTCACGGTCCGCCCGCAGGTCGACGGCAAGCTGCTCTCGCTCTCATTTGTTGAAGGGCAGGAAGTTCCAAAAGGCTTCCTGCTGGCCAAGATCGATCCGGCGACCTATCAGGCGATGTACGATCAGGCCGTGGCCAAGAAGGCGCAGGATGAGGCCACTCTCGCCAATGCCAGGCTCGATCTCGAGCGCTATCTGAGGCTGGCAGCCTCGAACGCCGTCAACAAGCAGCAGCTCGACACCCAGCGCGCGCTGGTGGCGCAGTTGGAAGCGCAGGTCAGATCGGATCAGGCCGCCATCGACAACACGCGCTCGATCCTTTCCTACACTGATATTATTGCGCCCATCGCGGGTCGAACCGGAATCCGCATGGTGGACGAGGGCAATATCGTGCACGCCTCCGACGCCACCGGCATCGTCGTCATTACTCAGATCAAGCCGATCACCGTGCTGTTCAACCTGCCGCAGCAGGAGCTGCCGCAGCTGACAAAAGGCCTCAGCGAAGGGCCGCTGCCGCTTGACGCCCTTGGCCAGAACGGAAAGCCGATCGACAAAGGCAAGCTGCTGGTGATCGACAACCAGGTCGACCAAACCACCGGCACCGTGAAACTCAAGGCCGAGTTCCCGAACGACAGTCTGCAGCTCTGGCCGGGCCAGTTCGTCAACGTGCGGCTTCTGATCGAGACCCTGAACCACATTGTGGTGGTGCCGACGGCTGCCATTCAGCGCGGCCCGACCGGGACATTCGTGTATGTGGTCCGCGCCGACGACACGGTGACAGTACGCCAGGTCAAGGTGAAGCAGCAGAACGACCAGGAAGCCGCAGTCGAGGAAGGGCTCAGCACCGGCGAGATCGTGGTCACGAGCGGCTTTGGCCGGCTGCGTGAGGGCGAGCACGTAATCGTCGAACGGCCCGATGTCACTGGCCCCGTCGACCAGGGTAAAGGTGGCAAAGGCAAGGCCAAGGGGAAGCGCGTTTCGAAGTCGAGTGATTAGCGGATCGCCATGAGCGTTTCGTCGCCCTTCATCCATCGGCCCATCGCCACCTCGCTGCTTGGCATCGCGGTCATGCTAGGCGGCATTCTGGGCTATCTGCGGCTGCCAATCTCCTCGCTGCCACAGGTCGATTTCCCGACCATCCAGGTCACCACGCAGTTTCCTGGAGCAAGCCCCGACACCATGGCGGCGCTGGTGACGGCGCCGCTCGAGCGCAACTTCGGGCAGATCCCCTCGCTGCAGCTGATGACCTCGTCGAGCTCGTTCGGGATCAGCCAGGTCACGCTGCAGTTCGAGCTCAACCGTGACATCGATGCCGCCGCGCAGGACGTCCAGTCCGCGATCAACGCGGCCAACTCCTCGCTGCCGCGCACGCTCCTCTATCCGCCGATCTATTCCAAGGTGAACCCGGCCGACTCCCCGATCGTGACGCTGGCAGTGACCTCGCCGACCGTGTCGCTGCGGCAGCTCAGCGATCTCACCGATACCGTCCTGGTGCAGCGCCTGAGCGAGCTCAGCGGTGTCGGCCGCGTCACCATCCAGGGCGGCATCCGCCCCGCCATCCGCATCCAGGTTGATCTCGCGCGGCTCTCCAACTACGGCATCAGCCTCGAGGACGTGCGCGCCGCCGTTGTCGCCACCAATTCCGCCGGCGCCAAGGGCTCGCTCGACGGCGCACACCAAGCCTACACCATCGCCGGCAACGACCAGATCATGCAGGCGGAGGCCTATCGCGCCATTGTGATCGCCTACCGCAACAGCGCGCCGGTGATGCTCAAGGATGTCGCCGATATCGTCGACGGCCTGGAGAACAACAAGGTCGGCGGCTGGTACCAGGGCCGGCCGGCTATCATCGCCGACATCCAGCGCCAGCCCGGCGCCAACGTGATCGAGACGGTCCAGCGCATCCAGCGCGAGATACCACGGCTGCAACGCGTGTTTCCGGCCGACGCGACCTTGACCGTCGTGCACGACGCCACCCGCACCATCCGGGCATCCGTCCATGACGTGCAGTTCACGCTGGTCTTGAGCGTGGGGCTCGTGATTCTGGTCGTGCTGATGTTCCTGCGCACCATTCGTGCCACCATCATCGCAGGCGTGGCCCTGCCGCTGTCGTTGGTGGCGACCTTCGGCATCATGTGGTTCTGCGGCTTCTCACTCGACAACCTCTCCCTGATGGCGCTGACCATCGGCACCGGCTTCGTGGTCGACGACGCCATCGTCATGATCGAGAATATCGTCCGCCACATGGAGGATGGCCAGGACCCGTTCGAGGCCGCGCTCGAAGGCGCACGCGAGATCGGCTTCACTGTGATCTCACTGACGCTGTCGCTGATCGCAGTGTTCATCCCGCTGCTGTTCATGAGCGGCATTGTCGGCCGCATGTTCCGCGAGTTCGCGCTCACGCTCACCATCGCGGTGGTGACGTCGGCCATCGTATCGCTGACGCTGACCCCGATGATGTGCAGCCGGATGCTCAAGCATGGCGTCGGAGGGCACGGCAACGCCGTGACCCGCGGGTTCAATCGCCTCGTCGATGGGATCATCGAGATTTACCGGCGCACCCTCGAATGGGTGCTCCGGCACGAGAGTCTTGCGCTCATCGCAACCTTCGGGACGCTGGCCGCCACCATATGGCTCTACGTCATCGTGCCGAAGGGCTTCCTGCCGCTGCAGGACACCGGGCTCATTTTCGGGGTGATGGAGGGCGGCGAAGCAGTTTCGTTCACCGAGATGCAGCGGCTCCGCGGTGTGGTCGAGACCGCTATCCGCCGGGACCCAGACGTTGTCGGCGTCGTATCAGTGGTGGGCGTGACCCCGCTCAATTCCACGCCCAACGCCGGCCGACTCGCCATCACGCTGCGGCCGCGTGACGAGCGCAAGGAGACCGTGGCTCCGATCATCGAGCGTCTCAAACGGCTGGTCGCCCCGATCCCGGGCGTCACGGTGTTCTTCCAGCCGGTGCAGGATATCCAGATTTCCACGCGCATGAGCCGCGCCCAGTTCCAGTACACCTTGACCGGCGCCGACGCCAATGACGTCGCCGACTGGGCTGATCGGCTGGCCGTGCAGCTGCAGTCCTCGAGCGTCTTGCGCGATGTCGCGTCCGAGGCACAGGACGACGGGTTGCGGATGAATATCGTGGTCGACCGCGAGCTCGCCGGCCGCCTGGGCGTGTCGCTGCAGATGGTCAACGATACGCTCAACGACGCCTTCGGCCAGCGGCAGATCGCCACCATCTACGGCCAGTCCAACCAATATCGCATCGTGCTGGAGGCAATGCCGCACTACCAGCTCGATCCGTCCTCGCTCTCGAAGCTCTACGTTCCCGGCACGGCCGTTCCTGGTACCGCCGGCGGCCCCAGCACCGGCGCCGCGCAGGTGCCGCTGTCGGCAGTGGCGCGCTTCGAGACGACCACCGCTCCGCTCGTGATTGCGCACCAGGAGCAATTTCCGTCGGTCACGATCAGCTTCAATCTGGCGCCGCACGCGGCGCTCAGCGACGCCGTGACTGCGATCAACGCCGCCGAGCGCGAGGTCGGGGTGCCGTCGTCGGTGCTGGGCAGCTATTCGGGCGATGCCGCGGAGTTCGCCAAGTCGCTGGAGAATGAGCCGTGGCTGATCCTCGCGGCCGCCATCACCATCTACATCGTGCTCGGCGTTCTCTACGAAAGCTTCATTCATCCAATCACAATTCTGTCCACGCTGCCGTCCGCAGGCGTCGGTGCGTTGCTCGCCCTGATGCTGTTCCGGCAGGACCTGTCGATCATTGCGCTGATCGGCATCGTGCTGCTGATGGGCATCGTGAAGAAGAACGCGATCATGATGATCGACTTTGCGCTGGAGGCGGAGCGCGGCGAGGGCCTCGCCCCGCGCGACGCGATCGTGAAGGCGTGCCTGCTGCGCTTCCGTCCGATCATGATGACCACGCTCGCGGCGCTGTTCGGTGCGATCCCCCTCGCCGTCGAAGGCGGCACCGGATCCGAATTGCGCAATCCTCTCGGGATCACCATCGTCGGCGGGCTGCTCTTGAGCCAGCTGCTGACGCTCTACACTACACCGGTCATCTACCTGCAGCTGGAACGGCTGCGGCAGCGATGGGTAGGCGACGAGCGGCGCGAGGTGCAGCAGGAGCTCGACCTGCCGCTGCGGCCGGACCCCTCGCAACGCCCGGCGGAGTGAGACCATGACTTGTAGGGTGGGCACAGGCGCTGGCACAGCATCACCACAAATGGGGGCCTGGCGTGCGCCTTGCCCACCAGCAACCGCACGACCTACGTCGATGCTGATGGTGGGCAAGGCGCACGCCAGGTTTTCCGTTTGGTCACTGACCGTGCCCGCGCCTTTGCCCACCCTACAGCGCTGCGGCTCGCATCTGCGGAGTGCCCCATGAACGTCAGCGAGCCCGCCATCCGTCGGCCGATCGGCACCACGCTGCTCGCCATCGGTCTGTTTCTCGTGGGCGCCGTGGCCTACGCCTTCCTGCCGGTCGCCAGCATGCCGACGGTCGATTTCCCGACCATCTCGGTGACCGCGAGCCGGCCCGGCGCCGACCCTGAAATCATGGCGGCGACCGTCGCAGCGCCGCTCGAGCGGCGGCTTGGCGAGATTCCCGGCGTGACCGAGATGACGTCACGGAGCTCGCTCGGGATGACGCGCATAACGCTTCAGTTCGACCTCAACCGGCGCATTGACGGCGCCGCCCGCGACGTGCAATCCGCCATCAACGCGGCGCAAACCGATCTGCCGACCGACCTGCCGTCGCGGCCGACGTTCCGCAAGTCCAATCCGAACTCCGTGCCGATCATGATCCTGGCGCTCACGTCGAGCACCAGGCAGGCGAGCCAGCTCTACGACATCGCCGACACTGTGGTCCTCCAGCGACTGTCCCAGGTCGACGGCGTCGCCGAGGTCACCGTCAACGGCGCCGATCAACCGGCCATCCGCGTACGCGTCAACCCGATCGCACTCGCCTCCATGGGGCTG
>Ga0209488_10000707_pt1 | contig 28224 bp, 31 predicted proteins | sample Rivendell_Oct201_8_FD_188349 | JGI IMG/M metagenome (GOLD analysis project Ga0209488, IMG submission 188349) | Vadose zone soil microbial communities from the Eel River Critical Zone Observatory, Northern California, USA -... | ecosystem: Environmental > Terrestrial > Soil > Vadose zone >...
CCTGAAAATGCATTTGGGAATCAACTTTTTTTGGATTCTAGGTTACTCGTCGACTTATCTACTTTTTCACTCGTACGAGCTCGCACGAGCTCGCACGAGTGCAAAAAAGTAAGTGGCAGGTTTCCTGATGTATACCTGTCACCGCAGTTGTGTCCGAGTCCCAGTCGGTAAGAGCCCTCATTTAGATTAGCAAAGTATATAAGCTCTCCGAAAGGAGCAGGATACAGTAGAGCGGCAGTGCCGGAAAACATCCCATTTTTCCCCACTCTCCTTTGGAACCTGACTCTTCCGGACTCACATACGCGTCGATTCGTACCTACATGTCTAAGTTCTTCAAAGAGGAAAGGCCGTCGTCCAATTAAACGGACATCGAGTGAAAACAACTGTAACGTTCCCGAGAGACCATGGGAGCGTTGTAGATTGACGAGTCGGATAAGTTACGATTGCTCAAAATATAGGCTGGCCGGTGAAACAGGCCTTTCAAAAGTGAGCGCGTCCCTCCAAGAGGAAGAGTCAATCTCGGGTGTCTCGAAGGCACTGGCAGCTGGCAGCAGGTCACTCAACCACGTTGATCAAAGGATTGTCACCTATTGCTCACCGGGGCAATCCTTCTTCCTGACCACCTCCCAATCACTAGAAAATACATTATTCATGAGGCTCATCGTCTTGCAAGGGAAGTGAACCATATGTCGACGTACGTCTTTTCAAAATACCGATGCTGCAAAAGATCCTTCAGTTTCAACCGTTTTGCTGGGTCCACCTCAAGCAACTAAAAGAAGAGTGTTGTAAGTTCCCTGATTTGCACGTACACCACCCGTGCATACCTTAACTATCAAATCCTGCAGGAGCTTATTGTCAATCTTCTTGTAGACCATATCTGGGATGTCCCAGGCCCAAACCTCGTTCCTTACTGCATTAATGTCAGACGAGAAGAGTCGCTGAACATATCCGGAGGCGTTCAATCAGACCTGACAAACCAGTTGCCGGATGGCCGAGGACGCACCTCCCCAGCGCATATCTCGTAGATGATGGCCCCAAGCGCCCACATGTCCGCTGCGCACGTAAAGTCCACCCTATCATGGGAGATGAGGATCTCGGGGGGCTGGTACGCGTGTGTTCCGCCGTAGCCAAAGACGGTGCATTCTTCGAAAGGCTTGTTTGCATCTGCAAGCGTCAGGGCTATCCCGAAATCGGCAATGGCGAGATGGCCATCCTGCGAGAGGAGGACGTTCGAAGGCTTTAAGTCACAGTGGACAATACGGTAATCGTACAGGTCGCACATGGCCAAGGTCTGATAAACAAAAAGAATGGGCTTTCTTTGACAGCAGACAACAGGGAAACAAGGAGGAAGCTGCGTACCAGTTCTTCGACAAATAGACGGACGACGCTACTTGACAGTGGGGTACACTTTGGATTGAAAATGATATCCGATAGCGTGTTCGGGTAATAATCCTGAGCAGCAGCAATGAAACCAAATGAACCGCGCACATCATCCTCGACAGAGACTCGTCTCACCATGACCAAATATTTGTTCCAAAAATCACCAAATGCACCCCTCAACCCCACAAGCCACTGATAGCCACGCTTTGTAATATCGAACATGATCTCCCGCTCGAGGTTGAACATCTCTGCCAAGTAGGGATCCGCGATGAGCGTATCCTTGCAGTACACCTTGATCGCGAACTGTTTGGGAGGTTCGGGGCCTATGGTCGTGGCCACCGCAACGCGGCCGTATGAGCCTGCGGCGATGAGGCCATCGACTTGGTACACCCGCTTTCCCCATCTGAGGACGGGGCTTAGCGGGCCAACGAGTTCGACGGCGCCGGGCGATGGGGGAGGGGTGCAGGGGGCGACAACAACCCGGCGCCCGAGAGTCGGAACGTAGATGTCAGGCTGTGAGCTGGAGAGGGGCGGGATGGGCGGCCTCTCGCTCTCTCCCCGAACGGACACGGCCTGCGTGTCGACAAAAAGGCGAGGACGGTCGGGGAGCGGGGCGGGGGGCGCTAGGAGGGTATGGGTAGGGGTAGGGCGTTTCATCTGGATGTGCGCGTGGCTGTTGTACACGAGAAAGCAGAGAGGGAGGACGAATAGCGCGGGAGTTTCCAGCGTCCGGAGGACGACCCGCTCTAGCACGAGGTGCGGACAGAAGACAAGGAGGACAAAGGCGACGCGCTGATTACCAGTGAGCCACCAGCGCGTGTCGGCTCAGAGTGTTGGAAGAGAGGGAGAACTGTTTCTGATCTCGAGAGCCGTGAGGGGTGGTCTAAGCAGCCAAGTTTAGGGGGGAAGGGTAAGATGTAGTACCAGCAAAACTCGGCTAGTATAGGGAACTGTGGGTGGGAAAGTGGTTTGTGTTGAAACCACATCCCTCAGACCTTTATATCGAGAGCGATAGTGGCTCAATGCGAAAGTGTGGCCGGTGGCAAACACAGACAGAGTAATTGAACGCTGCTAGGCTCTGATAGGTAACGACGACGACGCTACGTCATCCGCGCATCGATGCGCTCGCCACAGCAACAGTGTGGTATCCCCCGACTGTTCTATTAAACGCGCTCTTTGAGTCCCAGGAATAGTCGGACGGGGAACAGCCATGGTCACCCAACCTTATCTTGAACGCGGAGGGATTGAGTCAGTTTCTTCATGCGTCCCCAGCCTAGGTGCAAAATGAGACATTGCGCAGAGAGCGAACCGAGCCACGGGCTCAGAATCGGTTATTAGCCGACAGGTGCCAGTGACGGAAACTGAAGGCAAAAGGGCAAAGCGAGAGAAACGGACGAATCATCCACACACGAGGAGACTATCGTGACAGTTAGTACTTTAGGTAGCTGATCAAAGCACCCTCCCAATGTCAGAGAGCGTTGGAGACAAGAGGTGGCGACTATCTTGTCAGCTGAACGACACAATCTTGTAGCCGAGGCACGAGGAACCGACAGACACAAGGTCCAAGCGTTAAGCATTAGACGTCATGCTCGTTCGCCGTTTTCGGGGATCTTAGCGACGCCACATCCCCCACATCTGCTCTCAGCCACTCCCCCAATCTCTAAATTACACAATTAGGATTGGTGCACTGCTTCGAAGAAACGTAGGTTTTCTAAAACAGAGGAAAGTAAGAAAAAGAAAAGAAATACAATGTAGTCATGACAGACAGCTGGCCGGAGAATGTGGAGATAAACCAGCTGACCTTTCCCCCCTGATGACCTTTGAAAGGGTTTGAATGAAAGCAAGGTATGTGTGAGAAGAAAAAAAAAAGAAAAAAGTAAGCTGAGGCACGTCTAACTACGTTTCCGACTGTGGGACGCCGAATCCCGTTGTGCGAGGGCTTGCTTCAAGTTTTCTTTGGCCGTCGCAGACGCAGGACGTGGCATCTGGAGCGTGGGTGGGTTGTTCACAGCCGCTCCGGCTGGTGGCCGTTCCTCGTCGGTGGTAGGCGAATCATCATCGACTGGCTTGAGCGCATCGAGGTCGGCTACTGAGGGCGCACTGGACGATGGCAAGCGTCGGCGAGCCTCTTCCTCCTCCGCACGCAGGATGACATCGACTTCACCCTGGACAACGATACCGTCCAGCCACCGGTGGTGCACAAGCTCACCTGCGCCTGCGCGCTTCTCCGGGTTCAGGCGCGCCATCGGGCTCAGGAAGGAGGCGATCGTTTGTGCCGTTTCCCGCGAGAACTCATACTTGTCATGCAACACGTCCTCAAGGGGCCAAAAGCGGAGCTTGTTAATATGCCTGAGCTCACCTGGGAAAGCGTGAGAGCGCGGTTTCGCGAGAAGAAGGGCACTTACCTTTGCGGTTGAAGAAGCGTGAGCTGTATTTGCCCGAAAACGCAAGGGACTGTGGAAATTCGCCGACAAGCTCGATGATTTGTGCGATGTGATCCTCATCCTTGCTGTATCGTGACCCAGCCTGTGGGTCGAAGAGGTAATCCCCGCCAGCGAGGAGTTCAAATAGCTGGTGAGAAAACGATCAACACGCGCGAGTCCGTCAAGCAAGGGAATCGAACGAGCGTACTACGCAAGCGACACTCCAAATATCGGCACTTGGACCCCATCGTGCACCAAGCAACACCTCTGGGCAGCGATACTGACGCGTTTGGATATCATCCGTAAAGTGGTGGTTAACCCAGGTGGCTTGCCCAGAAATCAGCAGTGGGAAGTCCAAAGGGGAAAATTAGCGCTCACCATTCCCAAGATCCGCAATTTTTACCGTGATCCGGTCCATGGACTCGGGACCGCCTGACTGCGGGTCTAGCACCATCGAAGAGCCTGCACCCGAGGAAGGGGGACTAAGGCCGTCGTCGCTTTCGTCCGCGGTTATCCGTTGCGCGTTGGGGGGACGGCCGTGAGGTGGAGCCTGCTGGGAGAGGAGGGAGGGGCCGGGTGTCTTGTGCGCGGTCGGGGCGGACTCAAAACCGGGTTCTCGGAGGAGCTGGGCGATGCGCTCGGAGGCCTGGTCCATCTCGACAGCGTGCACCTTTGCGTCTGCACTGCTGTCGCGGACCCCGCTCGGGGGGCTGGTGAGGGAGGCGGGCCCACTGGGACCTGCGCTGGCGGCACCGTCGATCTTGCTCATGCCAAAGGCCCAGCGGTCAAGCATAGGTGAGGCACCATGGGAGGATGAAGGAGAAGGAAGGGGTTGAGAACCTGTGATAAAGACAGATTCTGGGCGTGGAGTCTGGTTACCGCCTCGGCCGCGGGACGGGGGCACGCCGACAAGCCTTGTAGGCGGTTGTGCTGGATTGCCATTGGCAGAGGCAGCGGCGAACTCATTCTGGATGATAGACTCGACGTCATCGATGCATATGAGCACATTCTCAGGTTTGAGATCTGTGGTGTATCGACGGCTCTGAACTGAGCCGAGGGAGAAACGGTGGCGTGGATATTTGGATGTGCGCACCGGTGTGAATAACCCCACAACAACGGTGCATGTAGTCGAGACCGAGAAGGATTTGTTTTGCAATCTGGCGAACGAGATGCTGGGGAACGCCCTTGCGTTGGTGACGCTTGATTAAGCCTAGTAGATTTTCTCCGAGAACTTCGAAAACCATACAAACATGGGTTCCGTGAGGACCTTTGTGGCGAAAGTGGTCGAGAAAGGAGATGACATGAGATCTGCCAGGGTGCGTTTGAGATGGAGAAGGAGAAGCGGCTGTAGGGGATGTAGCAGAGGTGATGAGACGTTGGAGTAACTTGATTTCGTCGAGCGCGGTCTCGGTATAGCGGGGAGCAGATTTGACGATTTTGAGCGCTACGTGGCGATTTAACCTGAATAGAATAAGATAAGAGTGAGTGATGGGATAGAATCGGACAGACTTTGCATCCTTTGCTAGCCAGACGGTAGAGAAATGGCCCCAACCGAGCTTGCGAACGACAGTGTAACGAGCATCTGAGAAAGTGTCGCCTATTTGAACGGGATGGTAACCGCCCTTGCAGTAGTCCTCCCAGTCCTCCTCGTCTTCAGTCATGACAGACTGAGAATAAGATGAATAGGATCCGTGAGACATGATAAGCAGCCAACTGCCACGAGAGTGAGTTAGACGATGGGAGATAAGACGCACTCACTCACACTGCTTACCTAATACCCACGCCCTTGACCTCATTCTCTCTCTCTCCCAATGTACAACTGAACCCGTCCCTCTCTCTCTCTCCTTCAACACCTCCCTACTTGGCATGTCCTCAGCAAACCGGTCGGTACCTCGGAATGCGCTTTCTTTCGTCTTAACCCTTATCTTAGCCAACCTTCAAACGGAACCAGCCGTGACTATGTCGACTCATCCGCCTCCTCGTCCTCGGACCATTCAGACAGGGGTACTCATTCCCATCAGAGGTCCGTCGCTCATTTCCCGATTGGCCCCCTAGCTAACCCACTCCCCCCAGTTCCAGTCGTCGTGTGCTAGCTCAGGTTCTCGCGCGCAAGGAACACGACACGCGGCAGATGCAACACCTTCTCAAACTCACCTTTGCCAAACTCGACGAAGAGTCACAACGTGCATCGGACGCTGAACGCCGTGCCACAGAGTGTCTCATCCATGCTCGCACGGCCATAGATGCTCGTGCACAGTCAGATGCTGACGCCGCCGCCATTCGTGCTGAACTCTCCTTGTACAAGATGCAGCTAGAACAGGCACAGCGCGAAATTTCTCGTGCTCAGGAGTTCCTCGACAACGTTGAGGCACGCCGCCAGGATGCAGAGCAAGACGCCGCCCGCGCCCGCAGCGTGGCCCGCAAACTCCAGGAAGAGCGAGCGATCGAGGCTGCCCGAGAGGAAGGCAAGCAGCAAGGCTGGCACGAGGGTCTGCGTCAGGGCATCATCCTTGGCCGCCGAGAAGCGGAGAATCAACTCAGATCTCGACGCCGCGAGGAGGAACATGACCGGCGTTCTCGATCTAGACCGCGTGGCCGTGGACACGGAGATGCTGTTTTCACCCAAGTCATTCCCGAATCCCCACAGCAAAGCCCATCTGAGCGCTCATCTCCGGATCACCTACCTCAGTACGTGCCCCAACCCTTATCTTCATCTCATCTACGTATTCATTCATCTTTACAAAGGGGAAGCACACCCGATATTGTCCCGCTGGCACAGGTGCCTACCCCCCCTAATTTCTCCATTGCCCGCACGCCTGATGGGCAACCATACGACTCTCCTGAGCCTTCACCTTCACCCCCAAGGTCACGATCCCGATCACGTCCCCGCTTGGAGGCGCCCACGCCGGAGCTGGCCCGTTCGCGTCCGTATACACCTCATGACGATTCAACGCCTTCGATCATCCAGCCCATCCCGATACCTGCCTCTGGGTCATCCATTGGGCCACTCCCATTGCCTCCATCGCCCAGCCACAGCCCTGTACACCACCCATCTGTTCGTATCCCACCTGATAACTGGATTCCGCATGCCCAAGACCCCGGCGATGGCCGTCTCTCCATCTTCCTACCCCCACCTCATGAGCTCATTGAACGTGTTCGCGTGCCAGAAGGTCCTTACGACATTGCTGCAACCCCAGAGAGTGGCAGTCCCGCAGTCATCCCCCCTCCCCCACTTCTTTCTCCAGGTCCCGGCGCTAGGCGCAGCCCTGAATATACCTACGCCACCCCCCCTCCGCCCCCCAACCTTGGTACAGCCAGCGATGAACGTACTTACATACCTCCGCAGCGTATTGCTCAGGTCGCCTCCAACCACTCGCGCGCTTCGACGCATCTCTCTGAGTTTGATCTCCTTGGCCCTGTCGACTACCCACGACAGCCGCCTAACATTGGGCCTCCCCCTGCTGAGGAAGACGAGTTGGAATACATCGACGCTGAAACGGTGCCCATCCCCCGTCAACTCATCACCCCCGATCCGCCCCCGCAGCACAAGCCCTCGAAGGGAGTAAGCGTATCCGCCTGTCCGAATACCCATTGCTGATCATCATTGGCTCCAGAAACGGCCCTTCCGGGGTCCGCCTCGCCCACGAAATGTTGTTCTACCCGCGCCGTTAGGCCAGGCTGCTGCGCGAGCCGTATTTCCCGGACAGCCACCGTACATGCCGCGTCCGCCCGTGCCCCACCAGCAGTACATGCCGCCGCCCCCGCAAGCGCAAGACGAGGATGACATACCTTTGCAACCAACGGCAACGTCAAGCCGGCCGCAACGCTCGCACACGCAGTCCAGCATTGGCATCCACGTCGAGCCTCCCGTGCGCACTCCCTTTCATTCTACCCCATCTGAAGCTGACTTGTGCTCTTTCTCATCTGTCTCACAGTCACCGGAAGATTCCCCGCCTTCATCCGGAAACAAGAGACAGCGCCGTCCAGACCTCCTTAGTCCTGAGCACGCGGAGCGCTCCCTGCCCATGTCAATCATGGAGAACTTCATCTCGCACAACAAGCCGCAGCCTCCGCTCCCGCACCAACTTCTACAGGAGGAACGTCCACTGACGCCCTTGCCCGAGCTCGATGGCATCGCACCTCTGTCAGGCGCACCTCCAGCAAGCACTGGCGGATCCCGCCGGCAAGCGCGCGCGCGCGCGGCGTCCCGGTACCCCTACGAGGCTGCCTTCGTGCCAGTTGGCATCGAGTACCCCCCGTCGCCACTGCAGGCCATGGCACAAGACTTTTCGGGAAAGATGATTGCCGGCGCGGACGAGGACGCCTTGCCACAGAGCAACCCGTCAGGCTTTTGGAGCAAGCTGCGATTGCGGCGGAATACAGTCAAGTAGTGTGATCTGGTCTCAATTCTTCTGTCTCGCTTGCATCACTCACCCCTCATTTTGCACTCTCTCTCTCACACACATCAACCCTTCTTTTTATTTTTATTTTTTTCTCCCCCTCCTCAACTACCTGTCTTATGTGCGCGTGCTGGACTCCACTATTTTCCTCTTGACCGAGGCTGGTACTTTTTTTTTTTCACGCTGGATTCGCACATTCGTATTGATCACCCAGATGACAAACGCCATGACACACATAATCACGCATTCACGATCTGGTCTCCCGAACCTGCGCATTGCCGCAACCTGGTTGAGATCACAATCAATACTATTCCATACATCTCTCATTACCCTGTAGCAAACTATTTCTCTCCCTCCCTCTGGACATTGATAGTGTTGTCTCGTTGTCGTACACATACACACCCAATGGTTTGTTTTTTTTCCTTTCCTCGAATGTTGTCCGTGTATACCGGTGCCTTGACTGCGCAGGGACGAAGCATAAAACATGTACAATAGGAATCTTTACAAAGATGTTGTTCGACTTCTCCATCACTACAGTATCAGCGCGTCAGTGCGCACAGCATCCAGGAACTGTCTTCCCGTCACGATTGGTCAAGATCCTGGCGACGTGGTTCGGGTATCAGTAAGTGCCGTAAAAAAAGAACATGCGGCAAAAATGTCAACCTTGTGTCCATCCAAAGAAGACATGATGACGCACGGGTACAGTAAGGATTGCACCATTCCGACGACATGTAACAATTGAAAGGTCCCTCTACAGTATTGAATAGTGAACGGCGGAAAGAGCGCAATACGTCCCCCCAACAGTGGCGGCAATTGTCCAGTGGCGCGGACGTGCGAACGACGCGCAGGTGACAAAGAGGTTTCAGAGGGCGTTTTTTGGTTTCACAAGATGCCCGCCGTGAGAGCCGTGGATACGCTTCCGGATCCACGCCATAAATCATGGCGAATCCGGATTTTTCCTTTTCCTTACTCCGGCAGGCATCCCGTGACGATGATGATCGGTAGGACGAACAGCCCTCCCTGCGGGGGAGCAGATCCGTTGATGGATGTGTTGATCGCGTGCGTGCGCGCAATCCGGTGAAACGCCAAGCGAATTGATGCGGGGTCCAGCGAGGGTGCCAAAAATGGGAGCATCGTGATAGACACTAAGTTAGATAACGCCTTGGAGCTGCAAGTCTGCACCCGCTTGACAAGGAAGATTGTCAGTGTCTGTCTGTCTTCCCGAGGAGTATCTTTCTCAGACCAGTGGCGGCGGCGGCAGCGCCATTCGACCGTCGGTTTGGCAGCCGCAGCCGCTAGCCATGAACGGCGAGGGTTTTCCCCTCCCCCCGCACATTTCAGGGTCTTAAAATTGACCTTTTTCATGGCCGAGGAGCGCAATCACGACTTCTTCCGGATGGCTCTCTCCGAATGAAGGCGCCAAAGTGGGGCGCGAAGATAGATGTGGGGCCGATGCAATAGAATTGGCCAGCGAAGGGGGCGCAAGTCCGAGTCCGCGATGCGCCCCCCAGCGTTTGATTGCGTACGGATGGGTCGGCGGGTTTTACGGCTCAGGGTTGTCTATTCATTCTAGATATCGATATCAGATGTCCAGCCACTGGCGCGGAATTCCCAGGACCCGGGAAGGACCGTCATGGGGTAACGGTGATGATAAAAATGGGCCTCGCGGGTGATTCACTTGCGCGTGGCGGAGACAAGGAAAAGATACCATAGAGAGTTAGGCGAGCGTCAACTTGAAATGGGTGACCGTGGGTCGGTTGCGGCCAGAAAATCGTTCGGGAAAGTTCGGGCTAGAACACGCTCCACGTGTGCGAGATATCGGAGAGTTACGACTTGGGAGGACATACGGACGGTGCGACGAATGGGTGGGCAGAACCATTTGCCACCGGTCTGAACAGTACAGCGCCTGCATGTCGAAGGCGCCAATCGTATTTATGAGATGTATCGAGTAAAAACCAATGAAACCAACGGAGGCCGAAGTCCGGCGGATATGCCCAAGCAAGGAACCATTGCGATACGTGGCGCCCGAAGTTATTCTACATAAAATGAGCCCGGCCGCCAAAGCAGCGAAAACTTGAATGGCCCTTCAGAAGTGACCCCCAACATTCGTTTTTATCGGGCCTTTGGTCTCGGGAAAAATTTTGACAGGAAAGGTGGGAAGTGACCGATCGGTGGCTGAGGTTTCCTCCCCAACGTATTCAGGGTTGACGTACTGGACTGCAACTTGAGCGGGTTCCACTGGCAGCTGACCAATACAGTAGACAGACGCTGCCGGACGTGTGAGAGATGCGCCACATTCGATACATTCAAGCGAAACACAAGGTCAAATTAATGGGTGCGCGCCACTGCGAGCACGACGCAACGCCGTTACGGTATCATGATCGTGTAAGTTTGCAAGTAGGTTCGCGGCGCGGCTTGATGGTAGGCCAGATATCCCAACCGGAACGAGTAGGACGATGAGTGCCGGGAGCGGGTAAAATGTCTTATCACGAGAAACTCCATCCTTTGGCAAATCGGGAAGGCACGCGGCACCGCGCAACGGGTGGGAAAGAGGGAAAGAGGAAAACGACGATAACGACGCAAATTTGATTACGAACAAGTAGAGTTCTGTCTCAGGCGATAGTCTATCTTTTCATGACCAATCATCTGATTGGATCAACTGTGTCGGGGAGTGTCAGGGGCCAAGTGAGGCATCTCAGACGAACGTTTCGGGTCCGCATCAACGACATAATTTTATAAACTTGACAGCGAAGGGGGAATAAGAAGAAAAGAAGACGTCTTCTATACGTGTTAGCGTGTGATGGTCGCGTGAAATTACAAACGACAAGTCTTGTGTACGCCTTGTCAGAATTCGAGGGGACTAACACTCGGGATTAACCGAGATTGTTCCCTTGTCCAGCTCTCAACTCCAATCAGACGGAATACAGACTATGAAGGTTCCACCTATAGCAGTACCACATTTTAAATGTCCCACTTACCGGCTACACATAGGTTGCCGTGGAAGGTTGCTGTCATGGAGAGCTTGACGCGATCTATGCGCACATTCAGAACCTAGAGACACAAAAACAGTACAAAGTAGATCTCCTCCTGATCTGCGGCGATTTTGAAGCTATTCGCGATGAACACGACCTCGAAACAATGGCAGTGCCTCCAAAGTACAAGCGCATGGGTGACTTCTACAAGTGAGCTGTCGTTTGTCGTGTGGCAACACAAAGGACGCGTGCCCAAATTGAGCTTTCATTTCTCAAGATATTACACCGGTCAGGCTACGGCACCAATCTTCACAGTCGTCATCGGTGGGAATCACGAAGCGTCCAACCATTTGTGGGAACTGTAAGGATCTGGGCGCGTTCCTGTTATGAACGCGCGTAATTGACTTTGGGGTTTCCCCACAGCTATCACGGAGGATGGCTCGCCCCGAATATCTACTTTCTTGGCCACGCTGGATGCGTTCAAGTGAATGGGATCCGAATCGCGGGTGCATCGGGCATTTTCAAACAACATGACTATCGTTCTGGTACGTCTCTCGACGGATGTTGCTAGCTTTGGGCGATTCAAAGTTGACCGCACAGGCCACTTTGAAAAACCGCCGTACAATTACTCCTCGATGAGGAGCATATATCATATTCGCGAATACAACGTTCGCCGTCTGTCATTGGTGAGTATACAAACTACGAAAAAGTTTACAGTGACAGTAGTTAATCACGTCCAGCTCTCGTCACCAGATGTCTTTCTATCCCACGACTGGCCTAGGGGTATCGAACAGCACGGTGATCTCAATGACCTACTTCGGCGCAAACCGTTCTTTCGTGATGACATCCAGTCAAACCAGCTCGGCTCGCCGCCACTGATGAGCCTGTTGCACAACCTCCAACCAACATGGTGGTTCGCTGCCCATCTGCACACGCGCTTCGAGGCGCGTGTGCTGCATGGCCCACCTCAGCCACTGTCATCAGAACTGCCGCCCCGGGAGAGTAACCCTGATGAAATCACGATCAGCGACGACGAAGGACAGTTTGATGGCCCAAGCGGTGGCGCAAATGTTTCTAGTGCATCAGTTACACAGCAAAACCCGGACGAGATCACGCTTGACGAAGAGATCGAGACCGTCGAGCGTCCGCCACAGCCACCACGTGAGACTAGGTTTTTGGCACTTGACAAGTGTCTCCCTCGCCATCAATTTCTTGAGGCGAGTCCGGAAGCGTCCAAAACTAATAGACATGTCACTTAAGCCGCTAAACCGCAGGTCGTCGATATCCCCGCCCCCGCGTGGGATGCAAAAGAAAAAGCAGAGCTGTCAGGCGACGGGTCTCCTCCAGCAGTCGTACTTTCATATGACCCCGAATGGCTCGCGATAACGCGCGCCTTTCAGCCGTACCTCTCGCGGGACCGTAAGCAAGCTGTGTACCCCGACGCCGACGCCGCCCGCGCCGCCGTCACACGCGAGTGGGATTGGGTGCAGGCGCACGTGCGGCCCAAGCTCGGCGACGGGTGGCGCGTCGACGCCTGTCAACGATTCGGGCGGGGCCCCGATGGCGCGCACCAGCAGACCGAGGCTTTTGTGGCGTTGCTCGAGATGGAGAACGTCGTGCGATAACCTGATAATGCGTATGTGACTAACTGCCAGGGGCTAGTGCTAGGGAAAGGTGCGGGCAGCGGTCACCGGCAAGGCGCACTATACCTATACTAATGATGGTGCCGAGGGTGCATGTGTGCCATGTGTGCCAGTCTGTATGTGTATCGTCTTCTTCCGAGGAAGTATGAGGGGAATGAGGGATGAATGTAGGAGGTTTTTCCGAGCTGGACTGGCCGATGTCCCCAAGTCCCGGATTGTGATTATCCGCAACGTCAACTGGTCCGTTGACTGGTGGTTACTCCTGACGTCTGAGCAGGTTAGTCGGTTTATGTGGATGGCAACCGGTTAACGGACTAGCCTTCGTTCCGTTTAATGCATCACTGTGTTCTTCATCGACGCTTGCTTTTATGTGCGCATCTCTCTCCCACCGCTCCATCTCGACTCCTCTCGCAAAGCAGAACGTTCTGCATGCACTCTGTCTGCACTTGATTTGATCTGATCGTCATTCATGCAATCAGTTCGCACAACGTTTGATCATTCTGAACTCTGGGTCTCATACCATAACCCCGATCGCTCGGTTGATAGCCGACTTCGCCCCCCGTCCTGTCCTCGTCCGTGCGGTGTAGCGATACCACGCGAGGTGGGACGGACGGTGTGTGACGCAGGTTTGTGATTCTTTTCCGAGCCCCAACGTTCCTTGTTCCTTGCATTGATTGCACCGACTTAGACTACTAGCTTAGCGCATATGTATGCAAGTCAAGCAACAAGGATTCCTTCTGGCCACTGCACACGTAGTAAGTACAGTACGCACAAATGTGTATGGGCACACAGATACGACTGGTCACTATCATGCCAATCGCAATCGAAACGGCACGCATAAAATGGGTTTTTATTTTTATTTTTATTTTGCATTTTACTTTTTCGAGGCATTTTATTATTACGTGCTTTTGTAGTAACGCGCGTACGTACAGTTCCGTAGTTTGTCCTACCCGTGACATCCACACAGGGCCCGCAAGCTGGCAATGAACACGCATGACCACGGTGAAAAGATAATGCAAAGGGCAAAGGGAGAACGAGGAGGGGCACACGTCCCCAAGCCATGCGCCGAATCGGGCCCGATAGCAAGGCGAGTCGTCAAATTGTATTATTATCTGTACAGTACCACCACTGGCACTGGCGGCGCAATAAACGGAAAGAATAAATAGAGCACAAACAACGATCCTAAACGGTGGCCTGCAGATGAAGCGAGAACAAGAATAGAGAGTGTGGGAGTCCGGTCTAATCGTAAGGTACGACTCAGAGGGTGGTTATTAACAGTGCCGACCCCAGTAAGGCAAAAATACGTTATTATGTTACTTGTACGGTGTAATGTGATGACTCTTGTAAGACTGACAACGCAGTCGCCGTCGCCGATCAGAACGATTCGCGTTCGCGTCGATCAATTGCGTTCCGTAGGGCCGCACTGGCTCACGTGAGGTTGCGGGTTCGAGCTTATACAAATCGCAATGACGGCTCAGTTGGCAAACCGGCTGGGATTCGAGAAGAAGAAAAAAAAATTGACAGGTGGGTCCGGCTGATTTCAGGACCGCCTTCCGAGTTCTTCCATCACTCCACCGCCTTGTCGTCCACGGATTCGGTGTGGGGGGGATTGGTACATTTTTATAAAAATTTAAAAAAATTGTGGAGCAGGGTGAAAGAGACGCCACGAGAAGTATTAAGACGATGATGGCAGAAGGAGAGGGCTATGCGTGGCTGGGGGACGAGAACGTTTCCGAATTGGGCCGACGCAAAGGTGGTCGGATATCGAATCGGTCAGAGGTTCGCGCGCTCATCTCACGGGTGGCGAAACCGGCCGTCAGGCGTCAAGCGCTAGGCGAGAGTTCTTTCTGCTCTTCTTTTCTTTTTTCAAAGGCAGAGAGCAACATTCTGGAACCGACCGTTTATACGTAAGCAATCCAGTTTTTTTTTGGTGTGCCTCGGTGTGATTTGCCGTAAAGGAGTGTGAGAGTGGGAGCCGTCCTTGAATGATGCTTGGCTTTTGGTGAGGGGGGTTTAACTTTTCTGTGACCCCCGGCTCCGCAATAGAACGTCGAGAGGTGGTGTGAGACGCGGAGATAAAATTCGCACTATCTAGTCCGACCCGACCGCGTGGAAAAGCCCACGGCTTTGGACATGAGTGGGGGATCAGAAGACTGCTTCGGTTCAAGTTTGGAGAGGTGCGCGCAAAAGGCTGGACGTTCTCGTTCTCGTTCTCCGTGAGAAACGGGTGAAAATGAGAGTTTAATAACAAAGGCTATTTGAACTAAGTCGAGGGAAACGGTATAGCAAAGGAAGAGGAAGAGATTTGGGCGAACACGTGGAGAAATAAGGCGGGAAGATGAGGGGATACTAAAGGATCAGGGACGGAGGGGGAGAATCGGGGATCTGCAGGGGGAGGGAGGACTGGAGGGGGGAGGAAGAGTGGGGCCAGGGTAAGGTTTGAAGGAAGGCATTAGACCTAAAGAGGATAAGAGCAATCGATCAGGGGGGTTGTCGGAGCCGGGTATATGGCGATAATAAAAATAAATTAGGGAAAGATAAGGGGTCAGCCAGGCACTTATAGACTTCGGCTTTGGATTTTCTTTCTCTCTAAACGGTTCCCCCGACTTTCCTCGATAATGGACACCTCGGCCTCGGATTCCCCTCACAGAGACATGGCCACCACCCTCGTCCTCCCACCTAATCCTCTTCCCTCTCAGTCCCAGCAGCAGAACGGTGCAGGCGTAAACAGGCGCTATCGTCCCGCGCCTGCAAAAACATTCCAATGTCGTGGTTATGGCGATTGTCGCATGGTTTTTAGCAGGAGCGAACACTTGGCCAGGCACATTAGGTCCGCGTTCCTTGCCCTTCCTCCGTTCCCCCCTCATCCCGTCCCTGGCTCACCCCCAACTCCATCCACAGAAAACATACTGGCGAGCGTCCCTTCACTTGCCATTGTGGCAAGCAGTTCTCTCGTCTCGACAATTTGCGCCAACATGCCCAGACCGTTCATGCAGATAAGCAAGACGCCAACGAGCGTATGATGCGCGAGCTCTCTTCGCTCCACGCTACAATGGCTGCCGCCAACAAGGCCACCCAGCAGCGGGGCAAGCGTGGTGCTCAGCATCCCCAGCCCGTCGCCGTCTCCCTCTCATCTGATACTATCTCGGATGCATCCGGTGATGGCCCCGGTGCCCACCACTTACGCCAGCAACGGCAACATCAACAACAAAATGCCGGTGGTGGAGGTGGCAGCGGCGGCAGTGGTGGTGTCAAGCAGGAAGACATTCAACCCGCTCTCTCCTTGGTCTCGCAGCGTCCTGGCACGAGCACCGGCTACGAAGGGGACACCGATCTCCTTTACCACCCCCACCACTCCTCCGTCCCTTCTGGTACCTGGTACGTACAAGACGCAGATCGCTCCCATACCCGTCAAGCCAGTAGTCATTCCTTTCGTGACCCCGGCCAGTCCTTTCGTGCCCCCTCCGCCGCATCACCTACCTCACCTACATCCTCAACCGCTCCATCCGCCACCACACCGTCATCATCCCCATCAACATATCAACCCCACCCCGGCCAGTCCTTTCTCGCCTCAGGAGAGTCATTCGTCGAACTCGGTGTCCCCGATCTCCCATCCTCCTCATGGTCCACATCCCGCACCCCAAACGCAGATGTCAGACCCCGCTCTAGCAGCAGCCGCCCACTCACTGCATCTCGCGACTCTACCGACTCGCATCCTCGATCACTCCCACCCCTCTCATCTGTCGTCTCATCCCTCCCCCAGTCCCAATGGGGTACCGTCCCCGCACAATCCACATTTCCCATACCCTCCGGGCCAGGGATTGTCCCGGGCAGACCGTCCACCGCTACACGTCCAGGCACAGCTCCCGCTTCGTACTACTCCTCCCACCCTTTCGGCGGTATCGGTGGAGGATCTGGACTGGTATTATCCTCAACAGCAGCAGCATACCCCTACGGATCCTCAGAATTGGTCCGTTCATCGTCAGGATATGGCCCCGCCTCTGATGCCACTGACTCCTCAGTCGGCGGTGGATACGACTCCCCATTTTCTTTCCACCCACCGGCGCTCACCGACCAGTCTGTCATCCCACGGAAGCGACCACTCCCTGGAATCGACGATGATGACCGCGAACGGCTCGGTTCCTCAGCAGGCGGCTCGGAGTCTCGACCCCAATCTCGCAGACTCTCCGTCATGGAACTCTGCAATGACACAGATGCAGATCCAACCGCCCGACCATTTTTACCACTTTCAGCAGGGCAGAGTGCCGTCCCAGGCACAGGGTCCCTCTCGCGTCCAAGTACAGCCTCAACGAGCCTCGCTGCACTCGCAATCGCCGATCCCCCCATTGCGCACGAACAGTCGTACAGGCACCAGTCACCCGTTCGCGCAGGAGTTCAGCAGGCATCAGCAACAGCAACAGGAGGAGGCCCACATCCGGGCCTTTCAAGCCCAAGCGCGAGCTCAACAGGCTCGGGTACAAGCGCAAGCACAAGCCCGCGTGGAAGCTCAGTCGCCAGCACAAGCCCACGGGTCGCAGGACGAGTTTACCAGCAACAGCAGTACCAGCCGCGCACATCCGTATTCGGCAACGTCGTACCCACACCCGCCGTACTTCGGCATGGTGGAGCCGCCTCCGCATCACCTCCCTTACGGGCAGTCTCAGGTGGGCCCGGGGTCGCGGCCTCGTACGCCTCCCCAGGGTCCAGCCCCGGGTCAAATGCAAGCGCTCCACGCGGTTACGGCACGGCCGAATCTCGCCGGGAACGGGCTGAGCAAGTTCGACTCGCGGTCTCTTCTCCCCACGCCGCCTCTGCTCTAGGAATGAGGGTCTAAAAAGGTTTCGTTTTCTTGCCCTCGCTTTCTCGTCTCTTCCCATCCTGGTGGGGTCTCTTACTGGCTTGGTGTTTGATACCCGTGGCCTTTTGGCTGTGATTATACCTTTTCGATTGCTTGTTGGGATTCGTGCGGACTCGGGTTTTGTTTCTCGTGTTACCCTTTTCTCTCGGGTTTATGTCCTATATGTGTTGCTTTGCTCGCTCTTTTACTCTCCAGGTACATACTCAGTATACTTACCTCTGACTGATTTGCTGCGCTGCCCCCTCACAATATTCCCCACTCGTTCAAAAACGATATCCCCTTCGCTTTCTTTTGTAAACCCTTCCGATTCCGCCATCTTTTTTCTCGTTACTTTTTTCTTCTGGATCCGCAGTGCGTTTTATTCTTATTGTTGACCCTGTAACATGTGTCACCCCCATTGTCTCCTTCCCTTACCGCGCACTTCCATATCCCCCCTTGCATCCTGTGCAGTTTTACGCGCTACACTTGCGCACCCAAAAAAGAAAGGAAAGAAAATGTGATCACTCTTACTTTTGCCATCTGCGTAGATGATGACGATGAATTATCCTAAGGTCCCTGATTGCTGAGGCTGGAGAAGATATTGTAGTTACGTCAATGATAGTGGGGAGGAATAAGAATAGGGAACACGACAATAGGCAACTCTCACGATCGGAGGTAGAGCGCGATCGATGGGGAGGTACGCGACCCCCCACTGTAGAGTACGGTACGCAACTTGACATACACAATGGGCAATCTCATGGCGCTCACGCGGCAAGGATTTTTATTCCCGGATAGTCGTAGCACTGGCACTTGACCACACCTGTCAAAATCTGGACCCGGTTCAAATCCCTCCGGCTGCATACCCCCGCTGTTTTTTTTTTACTGAACTGAAAGTGGGCAAGTGGCGTCTGCACCCGGTCATTTGTAGCCTCTCCATTTCCCCCGAATGGACAGTCGTTTCTTCTCACAAAGGCTCAGACCCATTCGCACGATCTAAGCTCAAGGCTTGGCATTATATTGTGCGTAGATTCACGTCGCACGAAAATGTCATAAAATGCTTTCCAAGGGAAGACAATGACTTGCTGGTGTTACCGACAGGTTTTGTATGCCTGGAGCTGAAAAACAATTACTACAGCACAACAATACTTTTGTGAAGTACAGATAGAGGATCGTATGATAACCGATACTGGACCCATACTAAACCGTAACTGGGTGAATGCGCGTTTACCGGGCCCGAATTGAACCCGATCTAAATCTATCTACTCGTCGCTGTTTGGCGGTGCTAATATATATCTCTTTGAACCAGAACAATACCTGTCGGCCTGCCCTCCCCAGTTCAGATCCCACCGTCATCTTGCCCTCTTGTATCCAACTCATACCGACTCCGGGGTCAGTCATCATCTCGCGGTCCGAGCATCCGAACCCTGTGAGAGAGTTCTACGGGCGGGACTGGGGTTATAATATTTAAGACTAATAGACATCATCATCGGATGGCGGGGTGTCAGAAGAAAGAAGACGAAGAAAGTCTTAAGCCTACTCGGGAACTTCTTCTAGCCATTTACCGACGTTCTGGCCCCTTCCTGGGAGCTGGGGTCCCCCAAAGTCCTTTCGGATCATTCCTATCACCGTTGCTCTTTTCTGTCCTTTTCCGTCCACAATTCCCTTCCCGTATGCGCAGACAAGCGTTCCCTAGACCGAGTCGGGCAAGCAAGCTGCTGCAGTACAACCACACCCTTTCCCTTTTTCGGACGCCGTAAACGTTTTTTTTGGTCGTGGGGGTCTGGGTACTACCCACTGCACCAATGGCGACCGTTCTGGTGCCATAACGGTGCGGAACGAACAAAGAAGGAGGAAGACCTTCTCTCATCTCCCTCGCGCGCGCTATGTGCTATGCGCACAACTCGTGGTAAACACTTCACGATCATCTGCAACGCGGCGCTGTGCGAATGTAGCAATAGCAAGTGGGAAGGACAACGGAACTGTCGTTCCGTAAGGGTATATATATATGCCGTCTCATCAAGATTTCAATTGATTTGTCATCAACTCTTCAACAACAGTATTATTTACACCCCACAACTGCCAATTAGCCTTTATTTTAGGCTCGTGCTTGTCAAGGCAGGCTTGCCGGTCTTCTGGAGAAAAAAAAAAGGAGAAATCCATGCTTTTTTGCTTTACTGATCTGACTGATTGGACAGAGGGATCACCAGAAAGAGATTGGGCAGGACGACTCGTGATCGGGCTCAGTCTAGACGGTCTATTTTCGCTCTTTTCCAAAAATGGTTCTCATGGCGGCAGCAAAATGGGGGTATTATTTATTTGCCACTAGAATCGTCGGAGTTTCGAATCTATCCAAGAAAGGTGTTATGGCTAGTGAAAATATAAAAAAAACCGAGTGCGCCCGCATCCCCGTTTCATGGCCGAGTAGCATTAGCCGTCGTTGATTGACAAGCGGCGAAATGTTCTGAAACGGACGCAACACTCAGCTTTACCTGTTCTTCCTAATCGCGCGGATTGGACCCCCAATGGTCCTGCGTGGGGTCTCGATGGAGTGCTGTATATTTGCCGCCGTCTAGGCGCTACACGGTGATGCAAAAATGTTTCGTTTTCGCGGAGCACTATCGGTCCGTAACATTTTGAACTTCCACCCGTCCACAGCCACGACCTGTACCAACTCGATGACCGCGGTCATTCATCCAGTTGGACTCTTTACCACACCGTCAACCGACGGGGACGCACAGCTCAGGATCGAGAAAGGAGGCGTGGTTGCCTCGGTCTCTTAAATGCTGTCCTCGGAACTTATCTCTCGTCCACAGGATGGCCAAACACATTGGGCGATCGAATAAAGGTCTTAAAGCTGAATGGAAGATTTTGTTGGTTCCACGCCCCGCTGACTTTGATGGCCGTCGGATATCAGCAATCCATCAACAAGTCGGATCATTCCGCAAACGGTGGACTGGGAAACAGGAGTTCTTTGCTTAAGTTGGCTCATCATGGTCTCATATCAATCAATTTGGAGATTGAGGGCGTAGATGCAATGCAGTACTGAGCGTACAGATTACCTGACATCATGAACGTGATTGGGTCACGAAAGCGTGCAACGCCAATGCTTAGAAGAGCAGGGCAAAAGGGTCTTAGAAGGGATAGAACTCGTGACACTCAAAGACCACGATCAGCTGTACGTGTAAACCCATATCCACATGTGTATCGAGCGTCGTGGCCCGTAAAGACCCGTTGAGATATAAGATTTGCAGCAATACCGACGACTATTTCAAATTTGCGAACATCTCCTTCGAGGATTCCAGCGAGGAAACCTCGGCCTCTAAAGTTTTCCTCTGGGAGAAAGTCGTAGGTAGGTAATCGCACGGTCGAAATACTGGTGATTTCACGCACCCTGTCTTCATTTATGAGGCGTACGTTCTCAGGAACGGCCTCCGCATAATCTGGCTGCGCTTCTACCTTTCTGACCTTGTCCAAGTTCAATCGTGCGAGTTGAAGCTTCTTTTCGCATTTTGCAATCTCGGCATCCAAGTCGACCAGGCCCTGAAGTTCATGACGGTCAGGAAAGAAAACCCCAAGCCGATAGGTGAACTTACCCGGACGAGAATGTGCACACTGATCGTCGATGAAAGAACAGTTGACCCACAGCCAGGCGGGACCTCGCCAGCGTCGCGCACAACCTCCACCGACTTGCAGCCTTTTGTAAGTGTAGTGATAACACCTTTCTGAGACTCGAAAAGGGCCACTTCGTTATCGTCCTGTATATGTAGGAAAACTATACGCAATAGTCAGCGAGGGGAGCGTTGTCTGTCATCGAGACGTACTCTGAATATCAAATTGTAGATTATAAGACGCTGCGAGCGAGCGGCCTGCCCGAATTGTGTTAAAGAGCAGGTCGAAGTGTTTATCGGCCTCATCAAACACAAATTCTTTCTCCTATAAAGTGTTTCAGACCCGGATGATCCCACATAGCCACCGACGACTTACCCATATAGGGTACCTCGACACCATAATTGAAGGTGTCACATCATTTGGCCGTCTGGCGAGGCGTTGCCATAACTCTTCGGTTACAAAGGGCATAAATGGATGCAGCAGCCGGAGTCCATGATCCAGACATGTGTAGAGCGTCTGTTGAGCTGAGATTCGGGATTTTATGGGCGCAGATGGGTCTGTCATGGGCTTCATCGCTTCCTGTTTTTACACCCGCCGTTAGCAAGCTGGCTGAAGCACGGTAGTGGTGGCGCACAATATATACGTCACAAAGCTCGTAGAGCCAAAAGTTATACGCAGCGTTGGTCGCAGCCATAAAGTTACGTTCGCTGAGTTGCTTGTTGGTCTCCGCGGTGGCGATGTTGAGCTTGTGTAGAATCCACTTCTCGACGAGACTCTCATTGCCGGCGGGCTGTCACCAAGAAAATCAGAGGGTATGGTCTCTTCAAGAAGGAACAAACCTTGGGTGTTGGTTCAGGTTTGAATGTCTCATCGAGTTTCAACATCGCGAATTTGGTTGCATTGAAGATCTTGTTGCAGAACTTGCGGTAGCCTTCAACACGCAGTATTTCGAGGTTGATGTCACGTCCTGAAATCCCTCATCAATCATGGCCTCGAGCAGGTACAAAAGGCCCTTACCTCCGCCACTATAAGCGCAGAGCGCGAAACGCAACGCATCCGTTCCGCATTGTGGTATGCCCTTTGGGAAATCCTTCTTCTGACCTGACTTGGCTTTCTCAATTTCTGCAGTGTCGAGGTTACCCTCATACAACTTTTCGTGAAGCTTCTCAAGCGAGAGACCCTGAATGACATCGAGAGGGTCGATGACATTCCCGAGGGACTTCGACATCTTACGACCGTGTGCGTCACGAATCATCGCATGGCAAAATACCTCGTTAAAAGGCATCTTTCCGGTCAGCCGTAGGCCGAGCATCACCATGCGTGCCACCCAGAAGAAAAGGATATCCCATCCAGTTTCGAGCATAGAGGTAGGATAGAACTTTTCGAAGTCTACGGTCTGTGGAGTGCACTGCTTAGATATTTCAAAGGATACTACATTATTGTGAGTTTACCTTGTCGGGCCAACCAAGGATGGAGAACGGCCAGAGACCGGAGGAGAACCACGTGTCGAGCACATCGTCGTCCTGCTCTAATGTGAAATTCGAGCTACCCGCGAGCTTCTTCGCCCGTTCAGTGGCTTCTTCTTGGTCACGGCCCACCACCCACCACTTGCTATCCGCACTCTACAAGAGAGTTATGATGAAGTAAGGGGATAAGACGGAAAAGCTTACATCTTGCTCCTGACCCTCAATTCGCACAAAGTATGCCGGACAGCGGTGGCCCCACCAGAGTTGACGCGAAATACACCAGTCCTGAATGTTCTCCAGCCATCTGAACCAGTCACCTTCAGACTGCTTTGGTGCTATGTGAAGCTCGCCAGCCCTTGTACGCTGTAAAGGGTGCGCATCTTTAACACGTCACTAGAGCTGTAAACAGAAACTAACCTTGATGGCTTCTTCAGCGAGAGGCTTGCAGTTCACCCACCACTGTGGCTTAAGTATGGGCTCGATAATGTCACCAGATTTACTGTAACAACATCAGATTTGCCTTGTCGCAACAAAGTCTCGTGTACCTGCAGATAGGAATCGGCATGGGATTGTCCTTCGTCTCAACGTAGAGCCCAAGCTCTTTTAGTCTTTTCACGACCTCCACGCGCGCATGAAAACGTTTCATGCCCTATCGAAGATTCTGGTCAGGACATTGTTGCATTCCGTGGGGGCCCACGCACATGGAAATGAGGTCCTGCATTGGCATTGAAAGTGCCGTCATCATTTAAGATGTTTATGAACTCCAGCTTATGTCGCACTCCAACCTCATAATCATTCGGATCGTGGGCTGGGGTGATCTTTACAGCACCGGTTCCAAAAGTCATGTCGACGACAATATCATCCGTAACTATTGGAATTCGACGGTCTACGAACGGATGGACGGCAAACTTGCCGTGAAGATGCTGTCGCGCGGGGTCAATTTCCGTTTGTCTTTGGCGAAGGAAAGTAGATTATTCACTTTGTAACGGTCATCATTGGGATGCACGGCAATGGCAGTGTCCCCGAGCATGGTCTCTGGACGGGTGGTCGCCACTATTATCTTGTCATCTGGCCGATAGCCTCAAATCAGCAAGGGATTACTCTCATATGGGAATTTGCCAAACCCGAGTTTTCGATGGGGTACGCAAAGGACGTGATGACACCGAACTCGAACTTCTCTTTGGGATCGTAACCAGGCACGCTCAAAAATGTCCGCTTTTCAAGATGTTTTTGATCAACCTGGACAAATAACCTGCTAAGAACCACACCACGCTGGACAGTACCATAAAAATACCCACTTCGAGGTTTGAGAGTGTAGTGTTGAGACGGACACACCAGTTTACAAGGCGGTTTGCTCTATATATGATCCCTTCTTCATGTAGACGACAGAAGTTCTCAACCACAGCTTTCGAAAGTTGCTAAGAATCGAGATGAGCACAAAGAAGTGAGTCTAATACGTCGTCCTACAGGATTCATGGTGAAGGCGACACGAGACCAGTCATAGCTGCCACCCAGTCTATGAAGTTGATTCGTGATGCGTTCTTGGTAACTGTCCGCGACGGAATCAAGAACAGGTCACCAAAAAAAGACGGCGGGCGCACTCGTTTTTCCAGTCCATCACAGTCTCTACGAACTTGGTGCGACCTAAATCGTGACGCGTCTTACCCGTCTTGAACAATCGCTTTTCAACGACGGATTGTGTCGAAATGCCTGCATGATCAAAACCAGGGATAAATAATGTAGTCTTTCCCAGCATGCGGTACCTTCAAGGATGATGTTAGAGCCGAATAGCATTCCCTCCTTCATACTCACCATCGCACGAGCGCATCCTGGATAGCAGCCGTGAGCGCGTGGCCGATATGTAGGCTTCCAGTAACGTTCGGGGGCGGCGCTGATATCACAAACAGACCCTCTGGCTTGGGTCCGCCATCGGGACCAAGCTCTGGCTTAAAGAAACCCTGCTCAAGCCACCAGTCGTACCAAGCAGATTCAACAGCGATGGGATCGTAGCCAGCAGCCATGGGCCCTGACACATCTGCAAAAGAGGTAACGGAAAATGAGCATGGTGCTCGACGGCGACGGCGATTCCTTGCATGACATTCGTAGTGTGATGCGTGTGTGATAGGGAAAGGCCGATGCCTCTGCACCATGTATGACCCTCGCGAATAGTAAGCGTACAAACTCACCCTTTTTCTGTCCCTTGGGTGTCGTGTTGACAAACGGGGCGACCTGTTCTTTGGCGGCCTTTTCCTTGGCCTTTTTTTCCCCTGCAGATGTGGTAATAGCCACAACTTTGGCTGATTTCGCAGCGAGCTTGGCCTCTTTCTCTAACCGCTTGGCCTCTTTTTTGGCTGTATTGCGATGAACTAGAGATCTCGTCTAAACTTTGAGTGCGAACACACCTGCACTCTTCGAATGGGCATTATTAGATTCACCGGACAACGGAGTTGCGGTCCCGGAGGGAGGGTCCGATCTCGGTGGAGGAAGATTTTCACGGGCTTGTGACATTGTGGGGCTGCGGAAGACGCGTCGAAGAGGGAATGCGAGTAAAGATCGATAATGCAAGTGCAGCTTCGAGCCGAGCATACGACTTCCGAGTCATTTACACGAAACCGAGTCACTCTGGTCACGTGTCTCATATCTCAGGTCTCATCTCGTCTATTATATAGATACAACGTAAATTCAAGTTACACTACGTATCAAGTGGACAGAAATGAAGTCGTGATGATGGAGCATATGAAACATACTGTATTATATCTAGGGTGAAATGGACCAATCGGGCCCACGGTGCGCCCCCCGACCAAACGACGAGCTGCCGTACCTGAGCGACCCGACGTTTCCGAAGGTATCGATTCCACCTGGGCCTGCAGACGCCAGGACGGCTGACACCGCATCGGCACGCGCAGAGATAGGCGTGCGGGGCGGGAGTGTTGACGCACGCGATGACACGGACGCACTTGACGCGGGGCGGCCTTGTACAAGGGCGGGCGTCGATGTCGCGCTTGGTACGGGGGAGGTGGAGTGCAATACTTGCTGTGTCGCAACCGGAACAGGCAATGGTGCCGGTTGCCCAAAAGGATTGTTTGACGCGAAGGGGTTGTTCGACCTACGAGCCGCCAAGGTCAGCATAAGGTGAATGAGGACAGTGACGAGAACCGGGTGAGAAGGGTTGGAAGGAAAGACTCACCCAAATGCGGTCTTCCGTGGTAAGAGCTCGGGCTGCTGGGAAGCTTGCAACTGCACGGCCTGAAATTGCGCGGCCTGAAGTTGTAGTGCATAGTACTGCTGTTGCTGCTCCGCCGCCTCAGCTTGCTGTCGCGCATATTCCGCCTGAAGCATCGCCTCGTACTGTGCCTGTTGGACGTACGGATCGAACGCCGTAAACTGTGCCTGTACTGCGGCGGGGTCGTACGTAGTGTATGAAACTGCCGTCGTCTGTGGGGGTAGCATTGTGAACTGTGGCTGAAGCTGCCTTGGCTGGGAGTCATCGACCGTGAGATCGATGAGGTTACTGGCCGTACGCAGGTGGGTCAGGTAGGGCGGCAAGGGACAAACAGGTGTATGACGTACCTCGAGGCAGGTTTCGGATCATCAAACAAACCCTCCTTGCTCTGCTCCGCGAGCCGCCGCTGGCGCTCTACTTCATCTCTTTCGCTTAACTGCAACGCACGCTGAACATCTTGTTCCTCCCGGCTAGGCTTTTTTGGTTGTTGTGGGCGCCGTGGGACCTCAGATGTCTCGTCATTGCTCTCGCTGACTCGCTTTCCTGCCATGCGGTCACGCATTTGTTTGCGTCGCTGCCGTGTCTCAGCCAGAGCCTTGTCATCCGCGAGCAAACGGGAGAGCTCGCGCGCGCGCACACGGACGTCGGCGCCAACGTCGCGGCCATTGTCGTCGATGGCTTGGAATTCGGTGAGCGTTTTGATGAGGTAGACGTTGTCGCGGAAGTACTGTGCGACATTAGGTGAGCCGCTGTGCAGGAGATATTCGACGACAACGAGGGACTGGAAGTATTTGTCAGGCTCGGAGAAGCCGGTGGATAGCGGGGGTGCACGTACTTTGTATACATGTCTCCAATACTTGCCCTTATCGTTCAGACGTTTGTCTAGCATGGTGACCATGTCGACAAAATATTCGCTATTGTTTGAATGTAAACAAGAGGTTTGACCGCGTAGACAAGAAACGTACTGCCTGTGGGACAGCTCGGCCAGTTCTTGCATCTGGGCACCGCTGGGGATAACATTATCGTTGCTCGTGACAGTGCGGACTTTAGCTTCAACGCCCGAGTAGCCATTAGTGACGTTCTTTACAGTGCGCAGGGTACCCTTAAAGACCATGTGTGGACGCCGCTGTGTATGAGGATTCACGAGCTGAAGGCTGTGATGGGAGTTTTAGAGAAGGATCCGAGTATCCGAATGGTAACCCACTGCGTGTGGGGAAGAGATCGGGGGTGAACAAGAGGGAAATCGGCGAAGAGAGGAAGGGGGATAATATTTGTAGTAAAGAGGCTGTGTCTTAATGGACCATCGTATGATACGATTCGACAGCGTTATTAAACTTCGTTTCCGATGCGGTCTTGATCCTGATCCACGAACAATGACCGGTTGCTTACACCAGGATTGCTTGATGCCATTCCTTGGTTCCTCGCGGCTATCATCAGGGTAAAGCGTCATCAGAGTGAGAATATTCTTCGGGGATGCAGTAACCGTCGCCTTGCTGGGTGGGTGGGTTGGTAGTGAGTGCTGACCTATCTGAGCCAGAAGCTAGAGTAATTCGTATTACTCTATCTGACTCTCACGCTTATCTCCCCAGCCCAGACTTGGCCCATCCTCGCACCACGCACATCTCGACACTTGCTTTTGTATTATACAGTACTTTCCCTAGAAACCTGGAACAAAGAAAGGATAATATAATAACGTGCGGGGCCAGAGCACAAGCAGAAGCCACCCTTCGCTTCGTTCCTTTTGGAGCCGATGCATCGCGTCATCTCTCCGTCTCGGGGTCTAGGTCTTACTGCGCAGCCACGAATGTTTCATGACACCGATGACCGGCGCCCAGACTGGCCCCGATTAGTGAGGTTCATTCTGCCGGTGCCGGAAATTTTAGTTGTGAATAGTAAGCCTAGTCAACGAATGGTGCGCATGTACACCCTGGACCTTCATATCTGTGTATCCTGCGCCGAATCGCCGATCCAGGTGCCAATCACTTGGGCGATCCATTTCAAGCACGTGGGTCACGGTATCTGGATTACCAAGCTAAGCGTCAACACTACCGACGCTCCTTTGCAAAAATGGTCCCTTGTGCAGAACTATGATCATCCTTGGCAAACTTCCAGACAATTTCGCTGGGATCGATGTAGTAAGAATTGGGTAGGTGGTACAGTATGGCAAAATATTATTTTCTTTGGTCCGTTCCTGAGGAGAAAGGGACAGTTCTTCCAGTCACATTTCAAGCATACTGTAGCACTGCCGAATGTCCTTTTGACTCGGAGCTT
>Ga0209488_10000708_pt1 | contig 28214 bp, 32 predicted proteins | sample Rivendell_Oct201_8_FD_188349 | JGI IMG/M metagenome (GOLD analysis project Ga0209488, IMG submission 188349) | Vadose zone soil microbial communities from the Eel River Critical Zone Observatory, Northern California, USA -... | ecosystem: Environmental > Terrestrial > Soil > Vadose zone >...
CATCACCTCATCGACCGCGACGGTCTCATTGCGCGGATGTGGCCGGTGCAACCCCGCAGGAGCCTGCCCTTGGGTGTGGCGATCCGATGATGTATGTCGGCCCAACACCGGCTTTTTCCAGAACGTCGGCACCACGCGCCGCCGCGGCCTGGAACTGGGCGCCTCGGGCAGCGCCGGGCGGCTGAGCCTGGGCGCGAGCTACGCCTACATCGACGCGCGCTTCCGCAGCGCCTTCACCGAGCACAGCCCGAACAACTCCGCGGCCGACGCGAACGGCGACATCCAGGTGGGGCCCGGCGACCGCATTCCCGGGATTCCGCGAAACATCTTCAAGCTGCGCGCCGCCTGGCGCGCCGCCGACGCCGTCGATCTCAGCGCCGGCATGATCGCGGCGGGGAGCCAGCTCGCGCGTGGCAACGAGAACAACCAGGACGCCCGCGGCAGGGCCCCGGGCTACGCCGTGTTCGACTTCGACGCGCGCTGGCGGTTCGCGCGCGGCTGGGAGCTCTTCGCCGAGGTCGACAACCTGTTCAACACGAAGTACGAGACGCTGGGGATCCTCGGCCGCAATTTCTTCAACGGGCCGGGGCGCACCTTCGACGCTAACGCCGCGGCGAGCGAACTGTTCCTGTCGCCGGGCGCCCCGTTCGGCGCGTGGCTCGGCGTCCGCTACACCCTCGGAACTTGAACGGATGAGCCGCCGCATGCCCGTTACCCGGTCCGGCCACAAGAGCCTGGGAATCGCTATGGCTGCCTCGCTCGCGGTCCATGTCGCCTTGATGTCGTTCTCGCGGCCCGCTCCGCACGCTTCCATGGTCTGGGCGTCGACGGCCCTCGATGCGGTCGACGTGGTTCTGCGCAGACCCGCAGCGTCTCCGGGTGCTCGAACGCACGCCGAGGTTCCACCGGTCCGCAAGGGCGAACCGCTCGAGGTATCGCGGGCGGCAGGCGCGGATCAGGATGCGGTTCAGGTCGCGACGTCGGCGCCCGAGCCGGCTGCCGTGGAGGCCGCTCCGCCGGTCGCGCGGGAGCGTTTGCCTGCGCCGCCGCCGAATGCGGTGACTGCGAATACCTCGGAGTTGCTCTCCGCCTATGGACAGATGATTTCGCAAGCTCTGGCGCCGTACAAGCGGTACCCCGTGATCGCGCAGATGCGGGGCTGGGAGGGGTCCGTGACCATGCAGCTCCACGTCGCCCCGACGGGCCGCCTGCTTGAAGCCGAGGTTCGCATCTCCAGCGGCTACGATGTACTCGACCGGCAGGCGCTCGCGATGGCCTCGCTTGCCGACCCGTACCCCGTGCCGCCGGAGGCGCTAAGTGCCCGGGAAATCGCAGTGCTCGTCCCGGTCGTCTTCCGTCTGGAGCGCTAGAGTCTAACGTCCGCCACCGGCTTGATGAAAGATCTCGGCACTGGCACCGGTTGGAGGCCTGATGACGCCGGTGTCGCGGTCGCCGCCGAAATCGTCCTGGTAGGAATTGATCTCGGCATCCATCTTCACTTCGACGAATTCCGCCGGTTCCCAAATCACGATGCCTGCGAGATACAGCGGGGTGCTTGATTGCTTCATTGCGTTCTCCTGTGGTGGTTGTCAGTCTGTAGTCGCACTATCGAGCGCCAGGGCCTTGGACCTCAGAACTTGTACACTGCGCCGATCGAGCCCATGCGGATCGTCCGGCCGTTGACGTCGTCGGGTGCCGTGAAGTTCTTGGTCAGGGCCGCCGATCCGTTGGGGCGGAAGCCAGCGCCCGGATCGTTCGCGATCGAGTTCGCCAGACCGTAGAACATCTGAACGTTGGCCCCGTCCTTGCTGTAGCTCAGCACTCCTTGGGCGTTGCAAATTCCTGCCGAGATCAATGCCAACCCGGCTAGCGCCGGGAAAACCTGGTCTTATTCACGACGCCTCCGTAATGTTTCGATGGTTGTCTGGGTGCTGCATGGCTTTCGAGCGCTCGGCCTTGGCGAAAAGCCGCAGGCTCGCGGGTTGGTTTCGCGCGGACTCGCGGAATGCGCCGGGCGTCGTTCCGAGATGCTTCCGGAAGAGCGTGGTGAGATGACTTTGGCACGAGCACCCGACCTCAAGGGCCACGTCGGCGAGGCTCATCTCTCTGCGCGCCAGCAGTCTCATGGCCTGGCGCAGCCGGCAGCGGATGATGTATTGATGGGGCGTCATCCCGGCGATCAGCTTGAAACCGCGCGCGAACCTGAACGGATTCAAGCCTACGGCTTGAGAGATCTCATCCCACCTGAGCTTGGAATCCAGATTGGCATTCACATACTCCACGGCGCGTCGCAAGGCCTGGGTTCCCAGCTTGGCGTCCGGCCCAAACGTTTCACGGCGGCGCTCTTCCGCGTTTTCCTCGAGGCAGGCGACGATCGTCTGTGACAGCTCCTCGACTCGATCGTCGCCCCAGTCGTCGCGAACCGCGCGCTCCACCAGGTAGATCCGCATCATGTTCAGAGCGTGCTCGACCTTGCTGAGTATCGCCGTCCCACTGCTCTCACCGAACGCGCTGATCGCGTCTTCCCTCGAAATAGCGGCTGTTGCGGCTGGCACAGCTTCTCCTAAGCTAGATCCGGCGCCGGATGGGGTGGAACACCGCGCGGCTGGCGCCGGCTTATAGCCGCGCGAGCCCTTAGGGTCTACTGAGTTGACTTCAGCGCGATGGCGAATCAGGTGCCGTCTGTGGCATCGGCCATCAAATTGGCGGCGACGGACTTACATCAGGTGCCGTCTGTGACATCAGCCATCAAATGCTGGCCGCACGGGAGGGGCGAGCGGGTGCTGGTCGCGGACGACGAGGAACCGCTAGTACGTCTGGCTGACCGTAATCTCCGGGCGCTCGACTACACGCCGGTCCCTTTCGGGCGACTAAATTCTATCGCCGTCACTTGGCGTACTCGAACTTCGGGATCGCCTTGATCGCTTCCTTCGTCGCGCCGGGGAGAACGAGCTTGCCGTCGACCAGGTTAAGCAAGCCCACCGGGATCGCAACGTCGTGCACACCGAAGCCCAGGAAGCCGCCCGCACTGACGACGGCGTAGGAGACCGACATGTCGGGAGCGACCACGACATCGTCGATGGCGCCGACCCATTCGTTCCTGTCGTTGAACACCCCCTTGCCGAGCACCTGACGCTTCACGCTCCATCCGAGGGCGAGACTGCGAAATTCAGTCGCCTCTACACCGACTACCGTGGATCCGGCGACCTGCGCTTGCGGGGCGAGCGGGGTCAGGATGAGGATTCCTGCGAAATACAGAAGCGTGCTTGACCTCTTCATGCGTTCTCCTTTGTTGGTTGCCTGTCGGATCTTCCGCGCCTATTTGGCGTCTAAAGCGCAGCGACCGCGAGCACTGCGGACACGCGGGCGACGAATCCCGGAGTCTTGTCCATCGGCTTCATCTTCTTTCTCCTTATCGAAAGCCTTCAGAACGCATTCACCAGCCGCAGCAACAGCCCGAAGTTCTGCCTGAACTGGCCTTCGACGTGCATGTCGTGGCTGACCTCGATCAGGCCCTGCGTTTTGGGCGAGAAATTCATCATGTAGGTGGCCCGCACCTGGTCCTGGCGAGCCTTCTGCCCGTTGGAGATGCCGTCGACCTTCTGCTCGCCGCCGAAGATGCCCATGTATCCGATTCCGACATGGGCGTTCAATGCGCCGGGAAAGGCGCGGCGGACGGCATCGCTTACGTCGTACGTGAGCCAGCCGTAGGCCTCGTAGCTCGTGTCCTGCGTCAACCGCTGCGAGCCGTTGCCGGCTTTCGTGTTGTCGCCGTACCAGGTCCAGCCCGCGGAGACGTCGATCGCGAATTTCTCGCCAATGCCCTGCGTGTAGTCACCCTGAAAGTTGTAAACCCAACGGTTGCCCCCGAGGTTGAGGGGCTTGTCCCGGTCGTACGATCCGATCGGGATCGTGACATAGGGGGCGAAGGTGAGCCATCTCTTCTTCTCGGGCTCGGCGAGGAAGAAGTAGCCGATGGATGCGACAGGATCCGAAACGCCGCTCGCGTTGCCCAGCGGCTGGCCGCCGATGCGGCCGTCGCGCAGGGTGCCGAACGGCACGAGCACGTTCCAGTCCCATTGGCGGCCGAACAACGGGTCGTTGCCGTAATGGATGTAACGGACGATGCCGATGTGGCTCTCCAGCTTCGTGTCGCTGCCGAAGGTGCCGTTGATCGTGTTGTCGTACGAGTCGTGCTTGCCATACTCGTAATAAAGCGACAGCACATTCGTTCCGCTCGGCAGCGGTACCCAGTCGAACGGCTGGTAATCGATCGCCCACGCCGGGGCGGATGCGATCGCCGCGCCGAGGCAGGCGATCGCAGGCACGACGCTTCGCTTCTTCATCGCGTTGCCGCGGCCTTATCTTCGTTCGCCCGCTTGATCAGGTACGCGCGGATCGCATCGGCGTCTTTCTGCTCGAGCACGGCCTTGAACGATGCCATGCCGGCATCCTTCAACATTCCATCGAGCACGATCTTGTTGAAGAAGTCGTTGCCCAGGAAAGTCGATGCACGCAGATCGGGAACCACGCCGCCGCCGACTGCGCTTTCGCCGTGACACACGCCGCAGTACTGGGCGAAGAGTCCTTCACCGGCGGCGACGGTCGCCGCATCGGCAGTTGCCGGCGGCGGATTGAGCACGAGCTCCCGATCGGGCGGCAGCGGTGGCAGCGTTGCGGTGCCGCCGACCTTGAACGCGAGCACGCGGCTGACATTGCGCAGATTGCCTGATTGAGCAGATTCCTTCCCCTGCAGCAGGGGGAACGCGCCTCCCCAACCGCTCATCACGGCGATGTACTGCTCCCCGTTCACCTCATAGGTGGAGGGGCCCGCCATGACGGCGCTTTGCGTGGGTGTGGACCACAGTTTCTCGCCGGAGTCCGCGCGGTATACGTTGAAGTTGCCCGCGGCGTCGCCTTGCGCGACTAGATTCCCAGCGGTCGTCAGTGTTCCGCCGTTCCATGGCCCCCGGTAGCCCACGCGCCAGACTTCCTTCTGGCGCACCGGATCCCATGCGATGAGATAGCCCTTGGTGCCGGGCGTATTCGTGGTCGCGACGGCGACGTTCCAGCCCATCGCCGACGGCGCCAGGCCTGCAACCGGCGTGAACGTGAGGCCGATCTCCTGCGCCGGGATGTACACGAGCCCCGTCTTCGGATTGTAGGCCATCGGCTGCCAGCTATGGGCACCGAGAGCGCCCGGCATCATGCTGACCGGCTTCCCGGTCTGGTCGTAGCGGATCCCGGGGTTCTCAATCGGCCGTCCAGTCTTTGCGTCGATACCGCTTGCCCAGTTGATCGGCACGAATGTCTTGGCTGAGATGAACTGGCCGTTGCGCCGGTCGAGGACATAGAAGAAGCCGTTCTTGTTGGCCTGCATGATGACCTTGCGGGACTTTCCTTCGATCGTGAGATCGGCGAGGATCAACTGCTGGACGGCGTCGAAGTCCCACTCCTCGCCGGGTGTGGCCTGGTAGTGCCAGACGTATTTGCCGGTGTCGGCGTTGAGCGCGACGATTGAGGACAGGAACAGGTTGTCGCCCTTGCTTGCGGTGCGGTAGTTGCGAGCCCATTCGATGCCGTTGCCGACGCCGAAGTAGACGAGATTGAGATCGGGGTCGTAGGAGATCGCGTCCCACACCGTGCCGCCGCCGCCGAGCTTCCACCACTCACCGCTCCAGGTCCTCGCGGCCATCTCCATGGCCTTGTTCTCGAACGGCTTGGAGGGATCGCCCGGCACTGTGTAGAACCGCCATGCGAGCTTGCCGGTCTGCGCGTCGTAGGCCGAGATGTAGCCGCGAATGCCGTATTCACCGCCGCTCATGCCGATAATCACGCGTCCCTTCACCACGCGCGGCGCCTGCGTGATGGTGAAGGCCTTACTCTGATCGCCGGTGACCACGCTCCAGACCGGCTTGCCGCTGCGCGCATCGAGCGCAACCAGCCTGCCGTCAATCGTACCGACGTAGATCTTTCCCTGCCAGGCCGCTACGCCACGATTGACGACGTCGCAGCAGGCTTTGACTCCGTATTCACGCGGGACTTCGGGGTCGTACGACCAGAGGAGTTTTCCACTGGCCGCGTCGTACGCCTTCACCATGCTCCAGGCGGTCGACACGTACATCACACCGTCGATCACCAGAGGGGTGGCCTGTTGTCCGCGATCGGTATCAAGGTCGGCGTACCACGCGAGGCCCAGTCGCGCCGCGTTGTCAGCCGTGATCTTCGGCAGCGGGCTGAAGCGCTGCTCGCTGTAGGTTCGCCCATAGCTCAGCCAGTTCGCGGCGTCGCGGTCGGCGAATTTCATGCGCGCGGCATTGACGTCGGCGGGTGCATTTGCGTCGCGCGCGTGCCCGATGCCGGACGCGAGGGCGACAAATGCTCCGAGCAGTGCGCTCGAGAGGAATGGGATGCCTGAGCGTTTCATTTCAATCTCCTCAATGATTGTGAGTCTCGAGCCCCACCTGTGAGTGCGGGGCCTGGGCCTTGGAATCAGGAAGTGAAAAGACGACGATCGCACTGGTTCGCGAACACGGTTTTTCCAGCGACGGGGTCGCCGCCGGCGAGCGCGACGCCGGTACAGAAAGCCGACACCAGCAGGATGGTTGCCGTTTGCCTGGCCAGGAGGGGTTGGCCTTGCCCAAGGGGTGCGCTCATGGTTGGTTGTCTCCTGAACTTCAAAAAAAGGTTGTACCGAAGGATGTTCCGTACCTACCTCGTAGCCGCAGATGCTAGGGAGCGCCGCACGGAAGGTCTTCGACAAAGTTGTGTCTCTTGAAGAAATCTGAGCTCCCTTCAGCAGGATTCGCAAAGCCACAGCAATCGAAAAGACGGACACGGGAGGCACCTGCGAGCATTTGCATGTATTTCGGCTGAAGGGCCGCCGCCGTTGCGGCGCTCACGCATTCGAGGAGTCACATGACAGAGTTTCACTTGAACGGAAAACCTGTTTCCGTTGATGCTTCATCGGACACGCCGGTGCTGTGGGTGCTGCGCGACCACCTCGGCTTGACGGGCACGAAATTCGGCTGCGGCAAGACGCTGTGCCGTGCCTGCACGGTGCACGTCGACGGCGAGGCAACGTTCTCGTGCCTGCTCCCGCTATCCGCGGTGGCGGGGCGCAGAGTTACCACGATCGAAGGCGTCGACGGTCGCGTCGCCAGGGCGGTGCAAGCGGCATGGGACAAGATCCAGGTGCCACAGTGCGGGTACTGCCAATCGGGTCAGGTGATGTCGGCGACCGCGCTCCTCAGCAAGAACCCGACGCCGAGCGACGCCGACATCGACCAGGCGATGCAATTCAACCTCTGTCGCTGCGGCACTTATCAGCGCATCCGGCTTGCGATCCAGGACGCAGCCAAGCAGTTGGGGAGCGGCGCATGAGCGCAAAAAGTGGTGTCTCCAGACGGCAGTTCCTCAAGGCCTCGACGGCGGGGGCAGGTTTCGTCCTTGGCCTGCGGCTGGGCTGGCCGTCGCAAGCCGAAGCGGCAACGGCTGAATTCACCCCGAACGCGTGGATACGCGTCGGCACCGACGGCGGGATCACATTGGTCTGCGCGCGCAACGAGATGGGCCAGGACGTGCACACGTCGCTCGTCATGCTGCTCGCCGAAGAGCTCGAGGTCGATCCGCGCCGGGTGAAAGTGCAGCAGGCGCCGCCCGATCCCGTGTACATCAACACACTGATGGGCGCGCAGGTCACCGGCGGGAGCACGAGCGTCCGCGATGCGTGGGATCCGCTGCGAAGAGCCGGCGCGACGGCACGCTCCATGCTCATCGGCGCCGCGGCGACTCGGTGGAAAGTGCCGCCGGGGGAATGTCGAGCCCAAAACGGGTACGTGCTCCGCGGTGACAAGAAGCTCGCGTACGGCACGATCGCCGCGGCGGCCGCGCGTGAGGCGGTCCCGAGCGATGTCGCGTTGAAGCCGGCCAGCGCCTTCAGCGTCATCGGCAAGCCGCTGCCGCGTCTCGACGGCGCAGACAAGGCGCGCGGGCGGACCGTGTTCGGCATCGATGTGAAGCAGGCGGGCATGGTGTACGCGGCGCTCGCGCAGTGCCCGGTGATCGGCGGAAGAGTCGCTTCCTTCGACGCCGAAGCGGCGCGCAAGCGAGCGGGCGTGCGCAAGATCGTGGACATCGGCGAAGGTGTCGCGGTCATCGCCGACCACTACTGGGTCGCCCGTTCCGCGCTTGCGGATGTGAAAATTCAGTGGGACGAAGGTCCCGCGGCAACGCTCGATACGGCCAGCATCTACGCGCGTCTCGACCAGGCCGGAGACAGGCCGGGTGTGCCGGTGAAGCAGGCGGGCGACGCCGCAGCAATTCTCGCCAAAGCCAAGCCGCTGGAGGCCCGCTACACCTCGCAGATGCTCGCCCACGCAACGCTCGAGCCTCCGAATTGCCTGGCGCGCGTTTCCAGGAGCGGTGTCGACGTGTGGGCAAGCACGCAATTCCCACCCGGCGCACAAGCGGTCGCGGCCGAGGTCGCGGGTGTCAAGCCTGCTCAGGTACGCGTGCACTCCCAGTTCATCGGCGGCGGTTTCGGTCGCCGGCTGGAGGTCGACTTCATCGGCCAGGCGGTCGCAATCGCGAAGGCCATGCCGGATGTGCCGGTGAAGCTGATCTGGACCCGCGAAGACGACGTGACGCACGATTTCTGCAGGCCGCCGAGCCTGCATTTGCTTCGCGGTGTCCTTGACGGCGGCCGCTTGCTGGCGTTGACGCACAAGATGGTTTCACCGTCGATCACATCGCGCTGGGCGCCCGGCGCCGTCAAGGATGGCATCGACGGATTCATGACCGAGGGCGTCGTCGATTTCACCTACGACATCGTACACATGGACTTCCGGACCGTGATCCAGGAAGTCGGCCTCCGCGTGGGCTACTGGCGCTCGGTGAGTAATGCCCTGAATGCATTCGCCATCGAGAGCTTTGTCGACGAACTGGCGCGCGAAGCCGGGCGCAGTCCGCTGGAGTTCCGCCTTGCGATGTTGGGGAAACAGCCGCGGCAACGCGCCGTGCTGGAGCGCGCAGCGCTCGAGTCGGGCTTCAAGGCCGCGCGCGACACGGGTCGTGCCTTCGGCGTCGCGTCGATGAAGTGCTACGACTCGCACATGGCGCTGGTTGCCGAGGTTTCCGGCAGCGCGGAGAGCGTAAAAGTGGAAAGGCTAACCTACGCGGTGGACTGCGGTACCGCGGTCCATCCGGACCAGGTCATCGCGCAGCTCCAGAGCGGCGCCGTCACCGGCCTCATCAACACGCTACGCAGCAAGATCACCGTCAAAGAAGGACGAATCGAGCAGTCGAATTTCGATTCGTTTCCGATCCCGCGCATGCCCGAGGTCCCGCGCATCGAAATCGTGTTGATGCCCAACGGTGACGCGCCGGGAGGCATCGGCGAAGCAGGCGTACCCCTGGTTGCGCCCGCCATTGCCAACGCCGTATTCGCTCTGACCGGCCAGCGCATACGTGGGCTTCCTCTGGAAGACGCGGGTATCAGGTTCAGCTGAAAAGAAGTCTATCTGTTGCTCTCCCGGGTGCCCGCCGGCTCGAGGCCCACCACGCCACCGCGACGTACACTGCGGCAAGCAGCAACAGGTTGGTGAACTGCGGCCTGATCTCCGCCCACGTGGCGCCCATCTGGTTGAGCGCGATGAAGCCCCGTATTCCCGGTGTGCTGGGCAACAGATGGGAGAACCAGACGAGGGGCCGGGCGAGGGATTCGACCGGGAAGGCGAATCCCGACAGGAACAGCATGGGTACGGAGATGCCGCCGATGATCTGCAGGGCGCGCTCGCGCTCGCCCATCCAGCATCCCAGCGCGACGCCGACGCCCGCAACCGCCAGGGCGTACAGAGCACCGAAGACCATCGCCCCGCCGAGATTTCCTGCGCGGGGCAGATCGTGCAGCCAGAACACGAAGCCGATCCAGAACAAGACCGAGGCGTACACCAGCAGCCAGAATCCGCCGAGCATGCCGGCAAAGGCAGAGGGAGACAGACGTCCTTCCGGCGCCAACGCCCAACGTCCGCGTTCGACCCAGCTTCCGATCACAATGCAGATGGCGATGACCAGCAGCTGGTGCACGATCAGGCCCATCGAGGCCGACACCACGTAGCTGTCGTAGCCCTGGACCGTATTGAAGAGGGGCTGCTTGACGAAGGCCGGGCCCTCGTGCGCGAGACGCAGCATCGCCGCCGGCGGCGCCTTCTCGCGCACCAGCCGCGCGGCGAGCGCCGGCGCCGCCGTCTCGGCGACTATCGACGCGGTATTCTCGAGGATCGCGCCGTCGACGACGATATAGCCCCCGTTACCCATGACGGTCACTCCGGTCGGCGTTCCGCGGAGCACGTCCCGATAGAGATTCCTCGGCAGGGCGACGATGCCGCCGATCTCCCCGGCTAACAGGTGCGGGACCGCCTCCTCGACGCTGCGCGTGACTCCGACCACGTCGACACCCTGGGTCGCATCGAGATCGCGCTCAATCCTGCGAGACATGGGACTAGCGTCGTAGTCGGCGACGAGCACCGGAACCCTGGCTACGACCTCGGGCAGGTAGGGGAGGGGATAGAAGAAGCAATACACGATCACGCCAGCGACCGCCGGCATCGCCGGGCCCTTGTCGAGGACGACGGCGCGCAGCGTCCACAGGAATGCCTGCCACGCGCTCATCGCTTGCCCCACTTCTCGGGGGCCCGGCACAGCTTCGCGAGCAGGGGGATGCCGATCGCCAGGGGAACGGCGATGAACACGCCCCAGAGGACGGCGAACGGAGGCACCGACGCGGCGAGAGGGGCCCCGATATTCCACTGCTGCTGCTGGATCTTGTAGAAATAGGCGAAGGGGACGATCGAGCCCCAGACTTTGGCGGCGGTGGTCATCGAGAACAAGGGGTAGGTGAAGCCGGTGAAAGAGACCGCGGTGACGTTGGTAATCGCAACCACCGCTAGCACGACGCGCAAAGTCCCCGTCAGACCGAGGAGCATCGCGGGAATGGCGCAGCAGGCGATGACCAGCGTCACAAAGCCCAGGCTCCACGCGAGCACGCTGCCGTTGGCCGTCCAACCCAGATAGCCCGCCATCCAGGCGATCGAGCCCAGGGCCAGCGCGCAGGAGAACAGGAGCAGCGGCAAGAGCTTTCCCAGGAGGGCCGCCGGCATGCTGCCCTGAGCCGACGCAAGCCAGCCGGTGGCCGAACCGTCGCGGAACTCGCGCCCGATCGCGTAGGTCGCTCCGGCGAGCACAAAGAGGTGGAGCAGGGCCGGCAGAAACGCGCCCGCGAGCGCTCTCTCGAAAGAGAGCTGCGGGCCGTACAACGTGCGCAGCTCGACGCGGACCGCACCGACGCGGCGCTCCGCGCCGGCGAACCCTCCCCCGAGCACCGCGAGCGAGGCCGCGGCCTTGCCGCGGGCGACCGACCCGAGCGCGCCTATCGCGTCGGTCGTAATCGAGGTCGCCGCCGCGTGGAACTGCTCGTTGGTATATAGGACGACCGGCAGCCGGTCACCTCGTTGCGCCCGGCGCTCCCAATCCGCCGGTATATGCAACACCGCGTAGGCCTTGAGCTCGCGCACCAGGGGCCAGGCTTCCTCGAGCGTGACTGGGCGCGCGGCGATCGCCGTCCCGCGCGCCGCCTCGAGCGCGAAGGCAAGCCGCCGCGAGCCTGGCGAATGGTCCTCGTCGACGAGGGCGAGCGGCAGCTTGATGTTGATCCCCTGCGCGAAGATCGCCCAGGTGAGCGCCAGCACCAGCGCCGGGAACCAGCTGATCAGCGCTAGATCCCAGGGATGCCCGCGGAGATAAGCGATCTCGCGTGCGCAGGCGCCGCGGACGCCGGCGATGAACACGTCAGCTCCGGTCGACCAGAACCGACATTCCCGGTCGCAGCCCGGTTACCTTGTCGGCCGGACGCGCACGTACTTCGAAAGTCTTGATGTCATAGCCGCTCGACTGCCGTGTGGCTCGCCAAGTGGCGTACTCGCCCCTGGGGCTGATGTAGTACACCGAGAAAGTGATCGTCCTCCCGCCGAGCGCCGGCACGCGGCCCGTGATCTGCGTCCCGATCTTGATCTGCGCCAGCTCGTTCTCGCGAAGGTTGAAGACGACCCATACGTCGTCCAAGTTGACGAGGGTCATGATCGGGAAGCCCGGCGGCGTGAGCTCCCCTTGATGCAGAACCACCTTGTCGACCTCGGCCGATATCGGCGAGGTCAGGGAGATATCGGCGGCGAGGGCGCCCACTTCCTGGACTGCGGCGCCCGCGCCACGGCTGACCTGGGCCGCCGCGGTGCGCTCTTCCTCGCGAAATCCGTTGAGGGTCAGGTCGTACTGCGCGCGCGCGGCGTTGGCGGCGTCGAGCGCCGAGCGATACGCGGTATCGACCTCGTCGTTGCGCTGCTGCGAGACCAATCCCTCCTTGTAGAGCGCGTTGACGCGCTTGTAGGTCGTCTCGGCGAGGTCGGCGGCCGAGACCGAGCGCTCCCAGTTCGCCTTTGCGGTACGCACGTCTTCCTGGCGGACCCCACTGTCCAGCAGCCGCTGCTTCGCGACCGCGGCGGCGCGCGCGGCCTCGGCCTGCGAGACCTTGGCCTGCACCTCCGGGCTGTCGAGCGTCACCAGCAGCGTGCCCGGGGCGACCTCGTCGCCCTCGCGCACATGAAGGCGCGCGATGCGCCCGAGAATCTTCGGCGAGATGTCGATGTAGCGGCCGTCGACTTGGCCCTGTAGCGGAGCGACGACAGGCTTGTTTGCCAGATAGAGGCCGTAGAAGATGAACACGAGGGCGCCGACGGCGACGAGCACGCCAGCGAGACGTTTTATCAGCGCGATGTGGTTTTCAGTCATGGGCGAAGGCGGACGTTGGCTTGCTGGACGTAATCGGAAAGCGCGCGCGCCTGGCCGCATACCTCCAGCAGCTGGGCGAGCGCGACGACGAACTCGAATGCGGCCCCCGCCCTAGCGGTTTCGGCGCGGGCAAGCGCGTTGCGCGCGTCATTGACGTCGAGGGTCGTGCTCTGTCCCTCGTCGAACCCGCGCTGGCGCAGCCGCAGGTTCTCCTGGGCGAAGCCGAGGGTCGAATCGAGCAGGTTGAACTGCTCGCGGGCCTGCTCGACCTTGAGGTACGCCGACTCGACCGCGGTGCCGATATCGTTGCGCGCCTGGGCTTCGAGGGACTGCATCTGCCGCAGCCCCTCGCGGGCCGCGCTGACCTGGCTGCCTCTGTCTTCACGCGAGAAGAGAGTGAAGTTCACACCGACTCCCGCGGCCCAATCCGGCTCGATCAGCGTCTGGTAGTGCTTGACGAGGGCGTAAGTGCCGAATGCGAAAACCTGCGGCTTCCATCCGGACTGTGCAGCGTCGATACCCTGCTCCGCCTGGCTGCGCTTTGCGGCGAGGGCCGCGAGGATGGGGTTGTCGCGCTCGGCAACGGCGAGCCATTCGCTGAGCGGCTTGACCGGACCGGTGAGCACGAACAGGGGCGTGCTCGGCTCGATGGGCGTGTCGCTGTGCAGGAGCCGCTGCAGTCGGGCCTGGGCGATCTCCCGGTCGCGCTGCGCACGCACCTGCTCGCGAGCCGCCTCGTCGCGCGACACCTGGGCGTTGAGTCGCTCGACCTTGGGGATGAGCCCGTTCTGCTCGAAACGAATCGCGCGGGTCAGTTGATTCTCGGCCCCCGCCAGGATCGAGTTCCGCGTGCGCTCGATATTGGCTGCGAGGTCGAGGCCGAAGTAGGCATGGGCCAACTGCAGATCGAGTTGTTCCTCGGAACGGGTCAGCTCGGCGCGCGCTTCGTCGACGCCAGCGGCGAGCGCCCGCTGCGCTGCGCTGATGCGCCCTCCCGAATAGATCGACCAGGTCGTGTTGACCGACGCGCGCGGGCCCGCGAAGTTTTCCTTGAAATTGATGTCACCGAGGGGAGTGTTCGGAATAGTGCCGGTCTTGATGCCCCAGATCTGCGTGGCATTCAGGAACAAGGTGGGATACCCCAGTGAATCCGCGGCGCGGGCTTCGTGGTCGCGACGGTTGACCATGGCTTCGTCGGCCTTTCGGCTGTCAGAGACCGCCTGGAGGCTGGCGCGGGCATCTTCATACGAGAGGGGCGCAGCGACGACGAACTCGACCGCGGCAACGACAAGGGCGACGCCAAGCCCGCGGCGTAGGAAGCGCATTGTCGAAAACCGCGTCGAAGGTATGCGTGGCTCCATCCGACTACATGAGTGTAAGGACCCAGTGCAGGGGCACCGAGGCGGCGCTGGCTGCCCCCGCGTCGGCTGCGGAGGCGAGCAGAAGGAACCACATCGCGGCGTTGCATGCCGAAACACTCGCCTCGGCGATCGTTCGGGTATTCATAAAGGCTCCAGTGAGCTCGGGCTACTCGAGCGTTCGACGAAGGTTCCGAGCAACGACTTCCCGAAGCGTACTGCTCGAGAAGAGGAGGGTCTTGCACGCGTCTGCGCAGATTTCAGAAGCCTGCGCGGGCGCCGGCGCTCAAATAGTGGTCGATCAGCAATGCCGCAAAGAGGCAAGACAAATAGACGATCGAGTAGCGGAAGGTGCGCCGCGCCAGCCGGTCGCTGTAGTCGAGGTAGAGCTCGAGCGCGTAGAAGAAAAACGCGCAGTCCAGCGTGATGGCCGAAGTCAGATAGATCCAGCTGCTGAGCCCGCTTGCGAAAGGCAGCAGCGAGATCGCAGAGAGAAGGATCGTGTACAGGAGGATGTGCAGGCGCGTGTACCGCTCGCCATGCGTGATCGGCAGCATCGGCACTCCGGCTCGCGCGTAATCGTTCCTGCGGTACAAGGCGAGCGCCCAGAAATGCGGCGGCGTCCAAGCGAAGACGATGAGGAACAGCAGCAGGGCATCGGATGAAATCTCGCCCGTCACGGCGGTCCAGCCGAGAACCGGGGGCATCGCGCCCGATGCGCCCCCGATGACGATGTTCTGCGGCGTGCGCGGCTTCAGGAAGATCGTGTAGACGACGGCGTAGCCGAGAAATGTCGCGGTCGTCAGCCAGGCGGTCAGCAAATTGGTGCCGCTGCCCAGCACGAGCAGCCCCGCGCCACCCGCGACCGCGGCGAACAAGAGCGCCTGCATCGGCGTGACGTCCCCCATCGGCAGAGGGCGGCCGCGCGTGCGCGTCATCCGGGCGTCGAGCTTCTGCTCGACCAGGCAGTTGAGGGCGGCGGCCGAAGTGGCGACGAGCGCGATGCCGGCGGCGCCGAACAGCAGGCTGGCGGCCGGCGGCATCCCTGGAGTCGCGAGAAACATGCCGATCACGGCCGTGAACACAATCAACGCCACGACGCGCGGCTTGCCAAGGCGGAGCAGGCGCCCGATGGCCAGCGGAAATGCTTCGTGCGCGCGGGTAGCCGATTGCATCACCCGACGCAGCCTACGGACCCGCGGTCAGGAGGTCTTCAAAAAAGCTGGAATCGTTCAAGAAGGCTGCAAGCGGATGCAATCGGGATTCAAGAATGTGAAAGACGCGCGCCGGCCGAGCCGCTAGCCTCCGGCGCGCCTCCGATGAAAGCCGAAACGGTACCCATCATCGCTCACGCCATTCAGCTGGCGGTGGCGCCTGTGTTCCTGCTCACGGGAATCGGGGCGCTGCTCGCCGTGATGGCGAGCCGGCTCGCGCGGGTGATCGATCGGGCGCGGGCGCTCAAGCTGGCATGGGTCGCGTCGGACGAGCCGGCTCGAGCGGCCGGCCTCATTGAATTTCGAGTCCTCGCCCGCCGGCGTCATCTCGCGACCTGGGCGATCAATTTCTGCGCGTACGCGGCGCTCCTGGTCTGCGTCGTCATCGTGACCCTGTTCGTCGAGGAGTTCTTCCTCGTCAACTTCAAATGGCTCGCCGGGGGACTGTTCGTCGGCGCGATGTTCGCGCTGATCTGCGGCTTGGTCTCCTTCCTGCGCGAGGTTTACCTCGCGACGAATTCGCTGCACGTCGAGTTGCGCGGCCCAGCGAGGGACAACGAGAGCGCGTCCAGCAATCCGATGCAATCGGTGCTCAGAAGTTTGAAAGACACAGAAACCCGGTTCCCCTAATCTCGGGCTCAGCATGGGGAGTCTGAAATGACCGAGCGCCCGCGAGCGAAGCACCCATCGACAGGAGAAACCAATGAAACCGCTTGTTCGAATTCATGCAGGGTTTGCAATTCTCGGCACCCTGCTCGCACCGGCCGCCATGGCCCAGCAGCCGGCGGCCTTCGCAGCGTGCGGTGCCTGCCATTCGTTGGACGGAAGCAAAGGCCTGGGGCCGAGCCTGAAGGGCGCTTTTGGGCGCAAGGCCGGCACCGCCAGCGGCTTCACGTTCAGCCCCGCGATGCGCAAGGCCGGGATGACTTGGGACGAAAAGTCGCTCGACGCCTTCCTCGCCGATCCGCAGAAGGCGGTCCCCGGAAACACAATGCCTTTCCCCGGCGTTCCGGACGCGAAGCAACGCTCGGAGGTCATTCAGTACATCAAGACCATCAAGTGAATGCCCGTGACCTGCGCGAAGTAGCGTGCTAAGCACTACAGGACACCCACGATGACGAGCGTACGCGGAAAGATCGCCACGGCCGCATTGCTCGCGCTGCCAGCGGCGGCGATGGCTGCTGGCGAGTCGAGGTTCGGCCTGCAAGTGCCGCAGACCCAGGTAGCGCATCAGATCTACGATCTGCACACCGTCGTCCTGTGGATTTGCATCCTCATAGCGGTGATCGTATTCGGGATCATGTTCTACGCGATCGCACGGCACCGCAAGGCTTCCGGCCACGAAGCCAAGCAGTTCGACAGCAACAAGACGGCCCAGATCGTGTGGGCGGCAATTCCTCTCCTGATCGTCGTCGGCATGGCTTTCCCAGCCACCCGGACCGTGATCGAGATGAAAGACACCTCGAGCCCCGACATGACGATCAAGGTGACCGGGTATCAGTGGAAATGGCAGTACGAGTATCTCGGCCAGGACGTTTCGTTCTACAGCGCTCTCGCGACGCCTCGCGATCAGATCGAGAATCAGGCGCCGAAGGGCGAGAACTATCTTCTCGAAGTCGACAACCCCCTGGTGGTTCCGGTGGGCAAGAAAGTGCGCGTCCTGTTCACGGCCAACGACGTGATCCACTCCTGGTGGGTGCCGGCCTTCGGCGTCAAGCAGGACACGATACCGGGGTTCGTGCGCGACTCCTGGTTCAAGGTCGACACGCCCGGCGTGTACCGCGGCCAGTGCACGGAGCTATGCGGCAAGGACCACGGCTTCATGCCCATCGTCGTGCATGTGCTCCCCGAAGGCGAGTTCGGCAGGTGGCTGACCGAGCGTCAATCGAAGAACAAGACGGCGCTCGCGGCCGCGAGCTCGGCCTCAGGCAAGACGTACGCGCTCGAGGAGCTGAAGGCCCAAGGCGAAAAGGTCTATGCGCGCAACTGCGTCGCCTGCCATCAGGCCGGCGGTCAGGGCGTGCCAGGCGCGTTTCCCCCGATCGCCCGCGGACCCGTCACCACGGGACCGATCGCAGCGCATGTCGACATGGTTCTCAACGGCAGCAAGAAAAATCCGGCCATGGCGGCCTGGAAGGGCCAGCTCTCGGACCTAGAGATCGCCGCGGTGATCACCTACGAGCGCAACGCCTTCGGCAACACGCTGGGCGACAAGGTACAGCCCGTGGATATCGCCGTGGCCCGCAAGTAACCCAGGAGCCTGGAGAAACAAATGCAAACGCCGCTCACTCTGGCCAGTCACGGCGAACACCCCGAGGCGCCGACGGGCGTCGGTCGCTGGCTCACCGCGACCAACCACAAGGACATCGGCACGCTTTACCTGTGCTTCAGCTTCGCCATGTTCATCGTCGGCGGCATTCTCGCGCTCACCATCCGGGCGGAGCTGTTCCAGCCCGGCCTGCAGATCGTGCGGCCCGAGCTGTTCAACCAGCTCACGTCGATGCATGGCCTGATCATGGTGTTCGGCGCGTTCATGCCAGCGTTTGTGGGCTTCGCTAACTGGCAGATACCGATGATGATCGGAGCGCCCGACATGGCGTTTCCGCGCCTGAACAATTTCAGCTTCTGGCTGCTGCCGCCCGCCGCGATCCTGCTCGTCGCGTCGTTCTTCGTCCCGGGCGGCGCGACGGCCTCGGGGTGGACGCTGTATCCGCCGCTGTCGGTCCAGATGGGGCCCGGCATGGACATGGCGATCTTCGCCGTCCACCTGCTCGGCGTGTCTTCGATTGTAGGCTCTATCAACATCATTACGACGATCCTCAACATGCGCGCGCCGGGCATGACGCTGATGAAGATGCCGATGTTCGTCTGGACTTGGCTCGTCACCGCCTACATGATCATCTTCGTGATGCCGGTGCTCGCGGGCGCCGTGACCATGCTCCTCACCGACCGCCACTTCGGCACGCACTTCTTCAACGCCGCGGGCGGAGGCGACCCCGTGCTGTTCCAGCACGTGTTCTGGTTCTTCGGCCATCCGGAGGTCTACATCCTGATCCTCCCCGGGTTCGGGATCATCTCCGAGGTCATCCCCACGTTCTCGCGCAAGCCCCTCTTCGGCTATCCCTCGATGGTGGTCGCGACCTCGGCCATCGCCTTCCTGGCGTGCACTGTCTGGGCGCACCACATGTTCACCGTCGGGATGCCGGTAGCGGGACAGCTCTTCTTCATGTACGTGAGCCTGCTCGTAGGAGTGCCCACCGGTGTCAAGGTGTTCAACTGGCTCGCGACGATGTGGGAGGGCTCGCTCACCTTCGAGACGCCGATGCTGTTCGCGGTCGGCTTCCTCTTCGTCTTCGTCGTCGGCGGACTCACCGGCATCATCATGGCCCTCGTGCCGGTCGACATCCAGCTGCAGGACACCTACTACATCATCGCGCATTTCCACTACACCATGGTCGCGGGATCCCTGTTCGCGCTGTTCGCCGGCACGTACTACTGGCTTCCGAAGTGGACCGGTCACATGTACGACGAGACGCTCGGGCGCTGGCACTTCTGGCTGTCCATGATCTTTTTCAACATGACCTTCTTCGTCATGCATTTCCTCGGCCTTGCGGGCATGCCGCGGCGTGTTCCGGATTACCCGTTGCAGTTTGCGGATTTCAACATGATCGCCAGCATCGGCGCGTTCGGCTTCGGCCTCACGCAGCTGCTGCTTCCCATCATCGTCATCAAGTCCATCCGCGGCGGCGAGAAAGCCACAGCTCGTGTATGGGAGGGCGCCAAAGGGCTCGAATGGACCCTCCCGTCCCCGGCTCCGCATCACAGCTTCGAGACACCGCCGGTCGTGCGTTAGGCGATGCGACGCGAGAACGCAACTGGCGCGGTGCCGATGCCGGACAAGGTGAACCGGACACTGTCGCTCAAGCTCTGCGTCGTCGCATTGATCATGTTCGCCTTCGGTTACCTGCTGGTGCCGTTCTACGACCAGATCTGCAAGGCGCTCGGGCTGCGCGACCTCGACCGCCCCGACGATATCGCGGGCACGCAGGTCGACATGGCTCGGACCGTGCGGCTCGAATTCGACGCCAATCTCAGCAAGCTGCCGTGGCGGTTCCGGCCGGAAACTCCGATCGTCGACGTCCATCCCGGTGAGCTGATCAACGTCGTCTACGAGGTCGAAAACACGACCGAACGTCCGATGACCGGGCAGGCGATCCTGAGCTACGGTCCCCCGCTCGCCGCCGCATATCTTCGGAAGATCGAGTGCTTCTGTTTCACGCAGCAGTCGTTCGGCCCGCGCGAGAAGCGGCGCATGCCCGTGGTGTTCGTCGTGGACGCGAAGCTGCCGCGGGAGGTCACCGCGATCACGCTTTCGTATACGTTCTTCGAAGTCGAAGGAAACAAGACATGAGCGCATCCGCCGCCAACTCGTACTTCCTGCCGCCCCCGTCGCGCTGGCCGATCATCGGCGCGTGCTCGCTGCTGCTTACGACCCTGGGCGCCGCGATGTGGGTCAACCGCGGCCCCGCCGGGCCTTACGTCCTCGCGGCCGGAGCCCTGCTGCTCGTCTGGATGCTCTTCGGCTGGTTCGGCAGCGTGATCCGGGAGAGCGAGAAGGGGCTCTACAACAGGCAGGTCGACGTCTCCTATCGCTGGGCCATGGGGTGGTTTATCTTTTCGGAAACCCTGTTTTTCGCCGCGTTCTTCGCCGCGCTGTTCTATCTGAGATGGCATGCGGCGCCGGACCTGTCATCGGGCGACAGCGCCGAGTTGTGGCCGGGGTACCAGGGCGCTTGGCGGACCACTGGGCCGAGCATGGAGGGAACCTTGGTGCCGATGCGCGCCGTGGGCGTCCCCCTGATCAACACGCTGATCCTGCTGACGTCGGCGGCAACGCTGGTCTGGGCGCACTGGGGACTCAAGAAAGGCTCGCGCGGTCAGCTCAAGCTCGGCCTCGCGCTCACGATCGCGCTCGGCATCGTGTTCCTGGGTCTGCAGCTCTCCGAGCACTATCACGCCTACACGGCGCAGGGCCTCAAGCTCGGCAGCGGAACATACGGCGCGACGTTCTTCATGCTGACCGGGTTCCACGGCGTGCACGTCGCCGTCGGGGCGACGATATTGATCGTGATCTTCACCCGCGCCCTGCGGGGAGATTTCACCCCCGACGACCAGTTCGCGTTCCAGGCCGCCTCCTGGTACTGGCAGTTCGTGGACGTCGTGTGGCTATTGCTGTTCGCGTTGGTGTACTGGCTATGAAACGCGCGCCAAAACCACTCGAGGTCCTGGCGATCGCCGGCGCAGCGGCGCTCCTTTGGTGCTCGAGCACCCTGGCCGACGGCGACCCCGCGCGCGGCCGGGCGCGGGCGCAGATGTGCGAGGGCTGTCACGGCATCGGCGACTACCGCACGGCGTATCCCGAGGTGTATCCGGTTCCGAGGATCGACGGCCAACAGGCGGCCTATATCGTCAAGGCCTTGCAGAGCTACAAGGCAGGCGCCCGCAAGCATCCCAGCATGCGCAGCATCGCCGCGACCCTGAGCGAGCAGGACATGGACGACCTCGCGTCGTACTACGCCGGCGCGCGGGGAAAGTGAGGGCAGGCATGAACTCGAAACGCGCAAGTCTCCCCTGGGCCTTTGCAGGTGTTTGTGCCGCGCTCGCGCTCGCCCGCCCTGCGCTGGCGGCCGAAGACGCCGGGAAGAAGAAGGCCGACGCGGTCTGCGCCGCCTGTCACGGCCCCGGAGGCGCCAAGCCCAACACCCCGGATACCCCGCGGCTTGCCGGCCAGCAATATGGATACCTTGTGCAATCGCTGTCCGAGTATCGCAAGGGAACGCGCGCGAATCCCCTGATGGGCGCGATCGCCAAGCCTCTCACGGACATGGAGATCCGGGATCTCGCCGCGTACTTTTCGACGCAGCCGTGGCTCGCACAGCGTTAGCGAAGCGGACCGACACATGGCGATCGATATCAGGGTGATACGCCCGAAAGATTTCCTTCGGACGCAGGCCGACGGAAACCTGGACATGATGGGAAGTCTCGATCTGCTGCGGGAAATTGCCCGCGAGGTAAAGCGCGCGGCCATCAGGCACGTGCTGATCGACACGCGCGGGGCGCGTTCCGATCTGAACACCTCCGATCTATATGTACTGGCTGAGCGGTTTGCCATGGACGCCGACCTGGCTCGCGCGACGGTCGTGCTGCTTGTACCGGAGCAGCGAATAGACAAGGCGCATTTTCTGACGGTGGTCGCAGACAACCGCGGCGCTCACGCAAGGGCGTTCGCAAATTTCGAGAATGCGATCGACTGGCTGATCATGGACCCGGATCCCAACGCGGATGCAGCGGACCCGGGTTGACTCCGGCGGCTGGATGACCAGGCCATGGCGTTGAAGTTCGACTGGAGCGCGGGCTCGATCCTGACCTTGCTTGTCGTGCTCCTCGCGCTGTGGACGCTGCGCGGATTCTTCGTTCCGCTGACTTGGGCCGGAATCATCGCGCTTGCGAGCTGGCCGCTATATCGCCGCTTTGCGGCACGTCTGCCTTCCCGATTCGCATCTAACGGAACCCCTTTGCTGTTCACCGCGCTGGTGACGCTCTTCGTCCTGGGCCCACTCGCGCTCGCGGTCGCCGCTGTCGCAGGTCAAGCCCAGGGCCTGAGTCACAAGATCGTCGTCGCGGACCAGGAGGGGCTCGTGGCGCCGGATTGGCTGATCGATTTTCCACTCGCTGGCGTCTGGCTGGAAGATCGCTGGAGGCTGGTATTGGGCACGCCGGGAGGCGTGTCCCGATGGCTGCAGAGCGAGGGCTCCATCTCGGTGATGGGCTGGGCGGGATCGCTCGGGCAATTGTTCCTGCGTCACGTGCTGATCATCGCATTCACGGTAGTGGCGCTGTTCTTCCTCTACCGAGGCGGAGTCCGCCTCGAGCAACAGGTACTGCGGATCGTGCACGACAAGCTGGGCTCGCGCGGCGACGCCTACTTTCAGCAAATGGTCGTCGCGGTGCGCGCGACGGTCGGGGGCACGCTCGTCGTAGCTGCGCTCGACGGCGTGCTGCTCGGCCTCGCTTACGCCATCGCCGGGGTGCCGTCGCCGGCGGTTTGGGGCGCGGTCACCGGTCTGTTCGCGATGATTCCCTACCTCGCCTACGTGGCTGTCGGTGCCATCACCTTGGTGCTCTCCGCGCAGGGCGCCGGGAGCGCAGCGGTCGCGCTTTGCGGCTTCGGCGTCGCGGTGATCTTTGTGTCGGACAAGTTCATTCGTCCGGCTCTGACCGGAAGGGCGAGTCATCTGGGTTTCTTCTGGGTGCTTCTCGGCGGACTGAGCGGACTTGAAACCTTCGGGCTGCTCGGCATCTTCATCGGTCCGGTGCTCCTGGCGTCGGCGATCGCGCTTTGGCGCGAGTGGTGCAACGCCAAGCGGGCCTAGCAGTCGGGCTTCACTTACTTTCGGGTAGCGAAAATGCTGATCATGGAATCCCTGAAATGCGCGCTTCCAGCCGTTCTGATCGCTTCAAGTGCGTTGGCGCAGGAACCGACTCCAACCGAAGCCGGTGCCCAATCGGCGTCTCCCGTGCACTACGGGCTGCTGCGCTCCCGCGACGTCACGCCATTCGGATTCCTGCGCCTGGACATGCAGCCCGCACACGCGGTATCCGGACCGCCGGGCACCTGGGCGACCGAGCTCGATCTCAGCTACCAGAACACCTGGGCGCTCAGCAACAACGTGAGGGGTTATCTCGAGTCGCGCGGCGGAGGTCGCCAGGGGATCGGGCCGGCGGACGTCCAGGCTATCCTGGCCTTGCCTGGCGAATCGTACCTCGTCGATCTCGAGTACGGGCTGCTCGAGTTCACCTTCCACTATCAGTTAGCCGAGCACTGGGAGGGATACGCCTCGGCATCGGGCGTGTACTACACGGGGGGCTTCCTCGATTCCACCATCGAGTCGTTCCACAACGCGCTCAATATCGAGGGGGCGGGCCGGAAATTCGTGAACCGGAACGAAATCAACATTATCTACAACCTCAAGAGCGCTCAGGTGGTCCAGCCCGACCTGCCTGAAGCCGGCTTGCTGGACCCCGTCCTCGGGCTGCGCTACAGGCTTTATCAGAAGCCCGAGCGCTGGAACCTCATAACCGAGGTCGCGGTCAAGGTGCCGGTCGCGGGCAAGCGGGACTTTCTCTCCACGGGCCACACCGATGTCGGCGCGCAGATCACGCTGCAGGGTTTCGCCGGACGCCACGCTGGCTACGGAAGCCTGTCCGCCGTCTATACCAAGCCCAGCAACATTGCGCCGACGCGCACGGAGGTTGTCCCCACGGCGATCGTCGGCTACGAGTTCAGCTTGACTCAGCACACCAACCTCAACGCGCAGCTTTACGTGAGTCCCAGCGTGTTCAAGCATTCGGACACCGATCTGAACGAATTGCTGGCACGCAAGTACCTGGCGTCGCTAGGACTCCGCTATCACAGTGGCGCGTCGGTGTTCACATTCGCCTTGACCGAGAACATTCAGAATTTCAACAACACCCCGGACATCAGCTTCCAGTTCAGCTGGGCCTACAGCCCGAAGTTCATGCGCTGAGGTGCCCGCGTGCGCACACGATCACAGGAGATCGACATGCCCCAACTTCTGGCCGCCGGACTGGTCGGTTTGGTCCTGGCCTCGCCGGTGCTCGGTGCGAACAACGACGGCGGTCGGATCGCCAAGACGAACTGCGCCAGCTGCCATGGCACGGACGGGAATACACCGGACGCGCACTATCCCAAGCTCGCTGGCCAGGTGAGCGGGTTTCTCGAATTGCAGCTTAAGAACTACCGCTCCGGCGAGCGGCCGCACCCCATCATGGCGGCTATCGCGAAGCCCTTGACCGACCGCGAGATTGCAGCGGTGTCGAGCTACTACGCGACCCTGCCACCGATGCGATACACGGGGCGCGTCGATACCGCGCTTGCTGCCCGCGGCGAGGTCATTTTCAACCAAGGAAAGCCTGGCGCGCCCGCGTGCCGTCTCTGCCACGGAGCGCGCGGCGAGGGGCTGGCCCCGGTCTTTGCTCGAGTGGCGGGGCAGCATCCGGAGTTCGTTGTCGAAGCGCTGCAGCCCTATCGCAAGGCGCCGCGCTTCGGCAATCCGTACGCCTACGTGATGAAGGCCGTCGTCCAGGAACTCAGCGACTCGGACATCGAGGCGGTGGCGGCCTACGTCGCGACGCTGAGCAAGTAGAGGGTCAGGCACACCGCCCGCGCCGGCAGAGCAGCATTCGATTATCGGACGCAAGCCGATGCAAGATTCCTTCCGCGGGGCTTCGTAGACTGGCCCCTCGAGCAAGCTACCTCAACCCATCCCAGGAGAACCCCCCATGACCAGTCCGAAGCTCGAAGTGCTCACAGCGCAGAACTCGCAAGTTCTGTTCATCGATCACCAGCCGCAGATGGCGTTCGGCGTGCAGTCGATCGACCGCCAGACGCTGAAGAACAACGTCGTCGCTCTCGCCAAGGGTGCGAAGCTGTTCAAGATTCCGACCATCATCACCACGTGCGAGACGCAGAGCTTTGCCGGCTTCACCTACCCCGAGCTGCTCGACGTGTTCCCCGACAAGGCGCTCCTCGAGCGCTCGTCGATGAACTCGTGGGACGACAAAAAGGTACGCGACGCGCTCAAGGCCGCCGGGCGCAACAAGGTGATTGTTTCCGGCCTGTGGACCGAGGTGTGCAACGTCACCTTCGCGTTGTCCGCGATGCTCGAGGGCGGCTACGAGGTCTACATGGTCGCCGACGCCTCCGGTGGCACGTCGAAAGATGCTCACGACTACGCGATGCAGCGCATGATTCAGGCTGGCGTCGTGCCGATGACCTGGCAGCCGGTGGTGCTCGAATGGCAGCGCGACTGGGCGCGCAAAGACACGTACGACCCGGTGATGGCCATCGTACGCGAGCATTCCGGCGCCTACGGAATGGGGGTCGATTACGCCTACACCATGGTGCACAAGGCGCCGCAGCGCACGTCGAAGCTGCACGAAGCCCTGGCGCCTGTGCGCGCCGCCGCCTAGTACTACGCACGCGATGGCCGACATGCGCGTCTATCTCCTGTCGCTCGGCGCCGGCCTCCTGGTCGGCATCATCTACAGCCTGCTCAACGTGCGATCGCCAGCGCCGCCCGTTGTGGCGCTGGTCGGCCTGCTCGGCATTCTTGTCGGCGAGCAGATCATCCCGGTGACCAAGCACCTGTTGGCGGGCGCGCACCTGGCAACGGCGTGGCACGAGTCGCAGGTCACGCCGCACATCTTCGGCCAGCTGCCGGGACGTCACGCTCAGGTTGCGCAAGCCAAGGCCGATTCCGAACCGGAGCACGCAAGTTCGGAGAAAGTCTATGCACAAGAAAAATGAGCCCGTTTGCCGGATGGCTATTCGGGGCGGAGCGACTGGAACTCACGCGAGTCGGAAGGAAGGCAACATGACAACGCTTATCCTCAGAAATGGCAGGCTCACCACCCTTGATGAACAGAGGCCCACCGCATCGGCGGTCGCCATAGCAGGGGATCGAATTGCCGCGGTCGGCGACGAGAAAGAGGTCATGAAGCTCGCCTCCTCGAAGACCCAGGTGGTCGATCTCGCCGGGCGGCGCGTGATTCCGGGCCTGCACGACAGTCACACTCACCTCATTCGCGGCGGGCTGAACTACAACATGGAGCTGCGTTGGGACGGCGTGCGTTCGCTCGCGGACGCGATGGCGATGCTCGAGGCGCAGGTCGCCCGCACGCCCGCGCCGCAATGGGTCCGCGTCGTGGGTGGCTTCACGGCGAATCAGTTCCAGGAGCGAAGGCTGCCGACCCTCGACGAGATCAACCGCGTCGCGCCCGACACCCCTGTATTTATTCTGCATCTGTACGACCGGGCTCTCCTCAATCGGGCGGCGCTGCGCGCGGTGGGCTACGGCAGGGACACTCCCGAGCCGCCAGCCGGCCGAATCGAGCGGGACGCTTCGGGAAACCCGACCGGGCTCATCGTGGCTGCTCCGAACGCCTTCATCCTCTACGCCACCCTGGCCAAAGGGCCGAAGCTTGCGCCTGAGGATCAGGTGAATTCCACGCGGCTATTCATGCGCGAGCTGAACCGGCTGGGTATCACGTCGGTCATCGATGCGGGGGGCGGCTTCCAGAACTACCCCGAGGACTATCAGATCATTCAGAAACTCGCCGACAAGGGCGAGCTCACGGTGCGAATCGCCTACAATCTGTTCACGCAAAAGAGCGGCGGCGAGCTGGCCGACTTCACGCGTTGGACCGAATTGCTGCCGCCGCTCTCCGGCGGGGACATGTACCGGCACAACGGCGCGGGCGAGATGCTGGTGTACTCCGCGGCCGACTTCGAGGACTTCCGGCATCCGCGTCCCGACATGCCACCCGGCATGGAGCCGCAACTCGAGGTTGTCGTGCGCCACCTGGTTGAGAAGCGCTGGCCGTTCCGCCTGCATGCGACGTACGACGAGACAATCTCGCGGGCGCTCAACGTGTACGAGAAGGTCAACCGCGAGGTTCCTTTCGGCGGCCTGCGGTTCATCATCGATCACGCAGAGACTATCACCCCGCGCAACATCGACCGCGTCAGGGCGCTGGGCGGCGGCATCGCGATCCAGCATCGCATGGCCTACCAGGGTGAGTATTTTGCGGAGCGCTACGGTGAAGCGGTGCAGCGCACTCCGCCGATCCGGCGCATGCTCGACGCGGGTGTCCCGGTCGGCGCCGGTACGGACGCCACGCGGGTTGCGAGCTACAACCCGTGGATCGCGCTCTACTGGATGGTGACCGGCAAGACGGTCGGCGGGTTCGCCATGTACGGGGCGGACAACCGTCTCGAGCGCGAAGCCGCGCTGCGGCTCTGGACGGTCGGAAGCAGCTGGTTCTCTCACAGCGAGGCGGACAAGGGGCGGATCAAGCAGGGACAGCTCGCCGATCTCGCGGTGCTGTCGAAGGACTATTTGGCAGTTCCCGACGAGGAAATCAGTGACATCACATCGAACCTCACCGTGGTCGGGGGAAACATCGTTCACGCCGACGACGATTTCCGCGACCTCGCTCCGCCGCTTCCCAAAGCCTCGCCGGGCTGGTCACCCGTCAATGCTTACGGGGGCTACCAGCACAGCCGCCTGCCGCAGGTGGTCGAAAGGCGCGCGCATTCGCACTGGAACGGGTTGGAATGCCCATGCTGGGCATTCTAAGATTCCAGATCAGACTCCTGTCTCCGGATGATATCGAGGTGGTGGATATGAACGACATGGCTCAGGATCTGGCAGCGACGAAGATCGTCGATCGAATTCCCAAGCCCGGTATGGACACCCAACTCGAGGCGGCCATAGGGAGTCTGACGAGTGCCGCGTTGCAGTTTCCGGGACATCTTGGAGTCAATGTCATCCGTCCCTCGTTGCCTCAACAACCCGGCTATCGCCTGATCTACCGGTTCGACACCTGTGAGCACCTGCGCGCCTGGGAGGAATCCGATGTGCAGCATGCACTCGTCGACGAAGCCAATCGCTATACGCAGGGAGCGCCCCGGTACGAGCACCTCACCGGCCTCGAGACCTGGTTCACGCTTCCGTCCCAGCCTGGCCTGCAACCTCCGCCCCGGGGAAAGATGACAGCGGTGTCCTGGCTGGGAATCTTTCCGCTGGTCTACCTGTATAGCGAGCTCACCCAATATGCGCTGCCGCACGGTACACCCTCTATCGTACGCGTAGCCGTCATTACAGCGCTGGTCGTCCCGACGATGAGCTACCTGGTGGCGCCGCGGCTGACGCGG
>Ga0209488_10000709_pt1 | contig 28213 bp, 19 predicted proteins | sample Rivendell_Oct201_8_FD_188349 | JGI IMG/M metagenome (GOLD analysis project Ga0209488, IMG submission 188349) | Vadose zone soil microbial communities from the Eel River Critical Zone Observatory, Northern California, USA -... | ecosystem: Environmental > Terrestrial > Soil > Vadose zone >...
TTTTCAGGATCGGGCCACGCCTGCTCCTTCACGAGATCGATCGCCGCCTGATCGAGCTTCCCGAACTCCTCTGCCGTCTTCACGTCCAGGCCGCGACGCGTGATTACGGCCTGGGTGCGGCGCTCCTCGAGCGGCGCATCGTCGAGGAACGCGTACGGCCGGGCGGTGAGCACCTCGGGACACAGCGGCGACGGCTCGGTCGTGTCGCGCGCGATCATCGTGAGCTGGCCCGCTTCCATCGCTTCGAGCACGCGCTTCAATCCCGGGAAATCCATCGCCTCGAGCAGGCAGTCGGCGATCGTCTGATTGACGAGCGGATGATCGGGGATCTCGCGATCGCCAACGAGGTTCTCCGGGCAGGCGAGCTGATCGGGGAACACCGCGGCGACCAGGTCCTCGGCTTCCATCCGCTGCAGCGGCGTCGGCACCTTTCTCCCGCCGCGGAAGCGCAACACCGCAAGCGCACGAGTCGCATTCCAGCGCCAGCGCGTTCCGAAGACCGGCGCGTCGAGCATCGCCTGGACAAGCAGATGTTCTGCGGTTGCGGGTTTCAAATACTGAAATACATCGTCGAGCGGGAAGCTGTGCTGTGGGCCGAGCGAGAGGACGATCGCGTCCTCGGTCGCCGCCGCTTGCAGCTCGAAGTTGAAGCTGCGGCAGAAGCGCTTTCGCAGCGCGAGGCCCCAGGCGCGGTTGATACGGCTCCCGAACGGCGCGTGCAGTACCAGCTGCATCCCGCCCGCCTCGTCGAAAAACCGCTCCAGCACCAGCGTCTTTTGCGTGGGGATCGTGCCGAGAATGACGCGGGTCGCCCCGAGGTATTCGACGATCTGCCGCGCACCGGCATCCGTCAGACCGATCGTCGCCACGAGCCACTGAATTGCGGCGGCGGGATCGTCCAGCCGGTCGGCGATATCCTGGCGCAGCCTGGAGACTTCCTCCGACAGCTCGTTGGTGCGGCCGGGCGCCTCGCCGAGCCAGAAGGGCAGCGTTGGCGGTTGCCCCTTGGCATCGGCCACGCGCACCTGACCCGACTCGACTTTGACGATTTGATACGACGTGTTGCCCAGCTGGAAAATGTCCCCCGGCGTGCTCTCGATCGCGAAGTCCTCGTTGAGCGTGCCGACGAACGTTTCGGTCGGCTCGAGGATCACGCGATAGTCGCCCAGATCCGGAATGGCGCCGCCCGACGTGATCGCCGCGATCCGCGCGCCACGGCGGCCGGTGAGCTTCTTGTTGATGCCGTCGTAGTGGATGTGCGCGCTGCGCCGCCCGCGGCGCGTCGTGAATCCTTCCGCGAGCATCTGCACGACGTCGTCGAACTCCTTCCGGCTCAAATCGCGGTACGGATAGGCTGAACGCACACGCTCGTAGAGCACGTCTTCATGCCACTCTTCGCCGGCCGCGGCCGCGACGATCTGTTGGGCCAGGATGTCGAGCGGTTTGTTCGGAATGATCAGCCGGTCGAGCCGGCCCTCACGCGTGGCTCGCAGCATGGCCGAACATTCGATCAGCTCATCGCGCGACAGCGGGAACAGCCGCCCCTTTGGAATCGCGCCGAGCCGGTGCCCCGCCCTGCCCACACGCTGGAGCAGCGTGGCGATCGACCGGGTCGACCCGACCTGGATGACGAGATCCACACTGCCGATGTCGATTCCCAGCTCGAGCGATGCCGTGGCGACGAGCGCCTGGAGCTCGCCCTTCTTCAGTCGCTCCTCCGCCTCCAGCCGTTTTTCTCGCGACAAGCTGCCGTGATGGCTCGTCACACGATCGGCGCCGAGGCGCTCGGACAGGTGCATGGTCATGCGCTCGCACAAGCGGCGGGTGTTCACAAACACTAGCGTCGTGCGGTGCTGCGCGATCAGCTCGGCGATCCGGGTGTTGAGCTCCTCCCAGACCTCCGCCGACATCACCGCCTCGAGCGGGGACGACGGAATCTCGAGTGCAAGATCGAGGGTGCGGATGTGGCCGGCGTCGACGATCGTCGGCAACGGCTGGCCGGTTCCCACCAGGAATTGGCCGATCTCCTCGATCGGACGCTGGGTGGCCGACAAGCCGATTCGCTGGGGCCGCGTGCCAATGAGCGCGTCGAGACGGGCGAGGGTCAGCGACAGATGGCTGCCCCGCTTGTCGCGGGCCACTGCATGGATCTCGTCCACAATCACCGTCCGCACCGACCGCAGCATCTCGCGGGCGCGCTCGGATGTGAGGATCAGATAGAGCGATTCCGGAGTCGTGACGAGGATGTGCGGAGGATGTTTGAGCATCGCCTGCCGCTCCGACTGCGGCGTGTCGCCCGTGCGGAGCAGCGTCCGCACTTCGACGTCGGGTAGGCCCTGCTCCGCCATCTGAGCGCGGATCTCGGCGAGCGGCTCGGACAGGTTCTTCTGGATGTCGTTCGACAGCGCCTTGAGGGGTGAGACATAGACAACCTGTATCTCGTCGGGCAGCCCGCCGTTCAGACCCTGACGTACCAGCCCGTCGATGGCGGAGAGGAAAGCCGCGAACGTCTTACCGGAGCCGGTCGGCGCCGCGATCAGCACGTCGCCGCCCTCCTGGATGGCAGGCCAGGCACGCTTCTGGGGCTCGGTGGGCTCCGCGAAGCGATTGGCGAACCAGCGTTCGATGACGGGATGGAAGAGGGACAGCGACATAAGGCCCGAAATATAACCGAAAGTCGGCTAGCCGCGAAGCGCCGCAATCCGCTCGATGGTTTCGCCGATCTTGTTGTTGGGCGTTGATGCGCCCGCGGTAATCCCGATCGTCAAGCGGCCGTCGGGGAGCCACCGCGCCTGCCGTTCTTCCGTCGTATGCAAGCCTACAGGGCGATGCCGGATGCTCCCGTCCACATCGATGCACGCCGCATCCTCGATGTGGTAGGTCGTGACCTTTTCATTGCAGATGGCCGCCAGGTGCGTCGTGTTACTCGAATTGTATCCGCCGATCACCACCATCAAATCGAGCGGCTCGGCGATCAGCTTGAGCACCGCATCCTGCCGTTCCTGCGTCGCGGAACAGATCGTGTCGAACGTGCGGAAGTGCTCGACGAGAGCCTCGGCGCCCCAGCGCCGTGCCATGCTCTTCCCTACCTCACCGGCGATGGCGAGCGACTCTCCAGAGAGCATCGTGGTCTGATTGGCCACACCGACGCGCTGGAGGTCGCGATCGGGATCGAAGCCCGGCGTCATCTTGCCTTTGAACTGCTCGAGCAACTCCTCCGTCGTCCCCCGTCCCTCGATATACTCACAAACGACGCGTGCCTCATTCATGTCGCGCACGACGAGGTATTTGCCGCCGGGATATTTGTTGACCTGGCTCGACGTGGCCTTCGTTTCTTCGTGGTAGTTCTTACCATGGATCAAGGCGGTGAAGCCGTCGCGCGCGTACACCTCGACGCGCTTCCAAACATTGAGTACGGACCCGCACGTCGTGTCGACGAGCACACAGCCGATGGCGCGCAGCCGCTCGAAGTCGCGCACTGTGACGCCGAATGCCGGGAGAATCACGACGTCGTTCGCGGTCACGGCGCTGAAGTCGAACTCGGCGTTCCGGCCTTCCGGCCGGTGCAGAAACTCGACGCCCATCGCGGCGAGCTTCTGATTGACGTGCGGATTGTGAATGATTTCGCCGACTAAGAACGTGCGCTTGTCGGGGAACTTGGTGCGCGTTTCGTACGCGTACTCGACCGCGCGGTCCACGCCGTAGCAGAAGCCGAACTCGCGGGCGAGCCGGAAGGTCAGGTCGCCGACCTCGAGCGCGTACCCCGATTCGCGAATGAGGTCGACCACACGGCTGTGGTAATCGGCCGTGAGCGCTCCTTCGATCGCGCCCTTGAGGCCAAAGCCTTTGCGGAAATAGGTCTGTTCCACGGCCCTCAATCTAACCGGACGCCGCGCCCGCCGCGGATCGCGTCCAACACGCGCTGCACCTGCCAGCCATCGCGGAACGTGGCGGGCTCGCCCTGCGGAGATCCGCCTCGAATCACGTGCACCATCTCGCGCAGCAACCGGACGAAGGAACGTGCCCACATGTTGTTGGGCTTCGTTTTTTCCCAAAGGTCGTCCGGCGCCGAGATGTCCTCGAGCGGCCCACCGGCTTTGCCGAGCTCGAGCTTCGTCTCGCCGGTGAGCAGCAGTGTCCCCTCGCTCCCGGTGACCTGAGCGAGATGACCCGGTCCGTGGTGTGCCACGGTACTCAAGGTGATCGTGGCAACGGCGCGGCTCGTCGTCTGCAGCACGCAGCTCGCAAAGTCATCTGCGGTAACCGGACGGACTGCGCCCGTGTCGTCCTTCCGCTCCTTCATGAACGTCTCCGCCAAGCCGCCGACGTATCGGATCTCGCTGCCGCTCCAGAACCGGAATAAATCGATGAGGTGCGACCCGACCGCGCCCAGGATGCCACCGCCGCGCGCCGCGTCGAACCACCAGCTCCAGGGCGCATCGGTCGCTTGCGGGCGACCGTCCCCGCGCAAGTAAGGCTTGAGCGACAGCTCCACGTGGCGCACCTCGCCGACGGCATTGGACCGGATCAGCTCGCGCGCGCGGCGCCGGTTGGGCTCATAGCGCAATTCGTGGTCAATCCAGGCCAGCCTGTCGGGATGCTGTTCGGATGCTGTCACCATCTGCGCGGCCTCAAACGCATCGATAGCCATCGGTTTTTCGCACAGCACGTGCTTCCCGGCTTGGAGTGCCGCGATCGCAAAGCGCGCGTGCGTGTCGGGCGTCGACGACACAATCACGAGATCGACGTCCGCGGAGCGGGCCAGCTCTGTTCCGTCGGTGAAGACGTGCGGCAGTCCGAACTCCCGAGCGACCGCCTCTGCGTTGGCACGGTGGCCGCTCGCGACCGCGGTGGCTTTGGCCCCAGGGACGTGGGCGAGAGCGGGCAGTTGCACGCGGCGGGCGAATCCTGATCCGATAAAGCCGACGCGCACGTCGCCTGTCGTCGTCACGGCTGGAAGGCGCATGGCACCGTGTCGGTCGGCGGCGGGAGCGTCACGTCGGAGAACTGAATGTGGCTCGGGGTCCGAACGGCGTTCTCGATTCCCGCGCCGTCGGCGCGGCCGCTCACCTTTTTTCGGTCGCGACGGATCTCAACCGCGCCGCTGTCGAACGTGAACGCATGTGACACATCGCGAATCAGGTAACGCACCGCAACCACAGCTCCGGGCGCGGTCGTGTCGCCCGGTACGACGACCGGATACGAGGCCGTCACGAGGCTGTCGCGGAAATGCAAACGCATGAGCACGCCGCTCCCCTCGGGGCTCACGGCTTCAAGCAACACCGTTCGCGGATCGGTGCAGCGACGCATTGTGGCCGGAAGCGAGAAACGGATCGTATCTTTCGGTGGAAATACGACGAACGCGTCGAGGCTCGAGGGCTGGTCACGTCCATGGCAAGCCGTCAGAATGATCAGCAGGGCAGGGACCGCTCTTAGCGAGACGATGGTGCGACTCCGAGAGACTTGCGCGCGGCGTCGGGGCTGAGCGTGTGCGGCGCGAGTGCGGCAACCAATCCCTCCGGCAGCGGCGTGGGCTTCAGTTTTCGCCGATCGACGCAGACCAGTACCATCCATCCCGCTGCACCAAGCGCGGACGCGTCGGGCCGTAAGACATCGAAATGCAGCGTCAGAGACTTTGTGCCGACCTTGCCGACGTAGGCGGCGATGCGGAGGCGATCATCCAGTCGGGCCGGCCAGTAAAACTCGCTGTGGACCGCTTTGCGAGGGAGAAAGATGTCGTACTGGTCGAACATCCTCGCGTACGCCAGACCGCAATGCCGAAACATTTCGGTTTCGGCGATCTCGAAGAGACGCACATAGGAACCGTAGAAAATGATGCCGGCGAAGTCTACGTCAGACCAACGGACGTATTCCTCAATAACGAACGGCTGAGGCGCGGAACGCGCGGGGTCGGGGGAGGCCATCCCCCGGGGAAGCTAGGAGCCTAGGGAGAGGCGCGAAAGCCGTCCATCCCGTAGGACTTGAGGCGTCGCCACAGCGTCGTGCGGCTGATGCCGAGCCGCCGCGCCGTTTCCGCGAGCTTGCCGCTCGTGTCTTGCAGCGTGTCCGCGATCGCCTGGCGTTCGCGCTCGGCGAGCGTGAGTGCTCCGGTCGGAGGAAGGATCGCGGCTTCGCCCAGGTTTTGCGTGCCGTTCTTCAGCGGCGCGAACCGGGCGCCGAGACTCTGCAGGCGATTGCGGATATCGCCGTTCTGCCCATCGATCACACGTCGGGCCGACGTGTTGGCGTACAGCACACGGCCCTGCTGGTCGAAGATGACCACACCGTCGTTCACCGAGTCGATGACGGCGCGGACGAGCGGGGAAAAGGTGGCGGGCAGGCTACCCGCAGGACTTACAGGTTTGTCGATCATTGGTTGGTTATCCTCATACAAAACTTGCAGCTCCAAGGTTTCATGCGGACGACGGGGCCTGTTAGATTCGTGTCAAGATGAGACTCGCTCATAGGTCAAAAGGTTGCTGGTTTGTTTCGGGTTGCGCCCTGATTACTGACTCCCACTATTGACCGGCGGGACAACGTGCCTAAGGACTCCGCCTCCACGCGCTTCAACATCCTCGCAGCCGCCGTGCACACCCTGCAGCGCGGAGGCGTCGAAGGTTTTACTCTGGATGCAGTCGCCCGCCGGGCCGGAGTCGTCAAAGGCCTGATCCTCTATCACTACGCATCACGCGCCAGGTTGCTGCGAGCCGCTGCGAGTGAGATCGCCACGTCACGGAGCGCGGCCATCGAGCGCGCGTTGGTCAGTGCGACGGGCACTGGTGCCTTCGACGCCTGCTGGGAGGAGCTGCGCCGCCAAGCCGAAGACGGCACCGCTCGCGCTTGGCTCAGCCTCAGTGCTGCCGGTCTAATTGACCGATCGGCCAGGAACACCGATTTCGAAGACGCCGCTCGAGACGCCGTGATCGATGGCTCGGCAATCGCGCTCGCCACCGGCGTACCACTCGCCGATGCAAAAGACGCGTATGACGCTCTTTGGTTAACGCTGCTCGAGGTAACGCAAAAGTCCTAACGGCGCCGTGGTCGGCGGCCGCCCCGCATCACGCGGCCGCGATGCGCACTTCCCAGACTCCGTAATCCCTTGCGCAGCTCATCGAGCGAGCTGGCCCGCACGGCTTCGTGCTTGCCGCGGGTCACGGTGAATCGCAGGGGCCGGTCGAAGGCCGGCAGGTCGTTGGGATGCAGGCGGCGAGCCTGGCCTTCCTTGAGTCGGAGGCGAACCACGCCCTGACCCTGGTCAACGTCGTAATCGACTGGTACCCGGTCCCCGTACAGGAACACCGATGAGGGCAGGGCATCGAGGCGCTGCCGTTCGCTCTCGGGAATGGCGCTGTCGGGATCGAGGACGATCCGAGTCTGGATGAACTCGTCCCAGCAACGCACCCCCGCGAGCGGCGCCGCAATCTGCGCGGCCACCTGCTCTCGCTCGGCCTGACTCAACCGACCGCCCGAGCGACGCCAGTAATGCCCGAACCGCTCCAATGCCCGCCGCACTTTCCCTTGGTCGGGATGCGGCGTCTCGCCCGCGAGCAGGGCGTCCAGTAACGCCCGCCGAGCGGCATCAGCGAGGTCATCAGGGAACGGACTGGGGAGCGGCTCGACTTCGCGGTCGAGCGTGAACCCAAAGTACTCGACGGTCCGCACGATCATCAGTCCTTCACGCCGGCGCTGCCGCTCGAACACCACGTCCGGCCTGCCGCGACGCGCATAGCGCCGAATGGCGCGATCCGGAATCTGCGTGCCTTCGATACTCGCCCGCGGAACACCGAAACGATCCGCGAAATAGCGAAGCGATCCGGCAATCGCCCCCCAGCTGCCGCACACCGAGCTGCGGCTCACCCGTGCTTCGCGACCGTCCGCAGTCCGTTCGTCGATGACGAGATCAAATGGCATGATCTTGGCCAAAAGGTCAGCAAAAAGCTCCAACGTCTTGCGGTCGCCGTACGCGAGCTTCGCCGGCAAGGCGAGGTCCAGCTGGCGGTAGACCGACGCAGTGCCGAGCGCGATGTCTTCGATCGCCTTGACGAGCACCCCACGTTCCTCGGCCCAGCGCTCGATTTCGTCTTCGCGAAACAGGTGACGCGGCAGGCCATACACTTCTCCTAAATACCCGCACTTGTTGACGGCCTCCGCATACACGTTGTACGCCGTGATATGATCTGAACCAGGGACGATCAAGCCGCCCAGTTGCCGCTCTTCGCGCGTCATGCGATGGAGCGACTCGATGTTCGATGAGACGGCGACGAGCGGAACGAGCGGTGGCTCGGCGTGATAGAGTAGCTCCCCCCACGGCCGCTCGACGGGCATGGCCTCGACGTCGCGCCCGTAAGTCGTTAGCCTGCCGTGCTCTATGAGCCCTCGTTCGCTCAGCAGCTGCACGCTGTCGCGATAGGCGCGACGGTCGAGCGGAACCGGCAGATCGAGCTCTGTCGCGTCGACGCCGATCGCCGCGCAGGTGATCGCTACACGTTCAGCGTCGCCAGCGAGCTGAAACTCGGGAGCGGTCGGCCGGAGATCCTCAAATGCCAGGTCCCGGTCGCTCAGGATGTAGACCTCGCCGTGCGGCACCCGCCCATGCACGCGACCGGCCATCTGAAGGATCTCATTGGCACCGAGGTACGCTCGGGTGAGCACGTTCTTGCCACGCTCGACGACGTTTGTGTAGCGCGCGTCGTAGATCACAACCGTGTCGAGGCCACGGATGTTGAGCGCGGACTGGCCCGCGGCCGTCATGGCAAGGAGAAACGGCCGTTTGACCACACCGTCAAGAAAAGGTCGAATGACCCGAATCGGCTCCCCGCCGTGATAGAAGGCGGTGGCCAAGTTCGGCCAACGGTCGCCGAGCTCCTTCGCGATCTGCTCCACTTCGGCGCGAGTCGGTACGAAAACCGCGACCCCGCGCCGCTCGCGCATTACACGCTTTGTGAAGCGATCGTTCAAGAACTCGAGAGGTTTCTCGGCGAGGACGTTCACCTGAGCGGCCTTGTCGGGATCAAATGCGCGTGTCTCCAAGACCGCCGCGGACGCGAGATAGTCGGAGTAAAAACTCGGATCCACCGTCGCCGAAAGCCAGATAAAGCGACAACGCGCGCGCTTCCCGAGGGCCAGGCAGAGCTCCATCTCTGCGGACGTCTGGTGAATTTCGTCGACGACCAGCGTGTCCTGAGCGGTGATCAGGCCATCCTGGAACCAGCGGCGGGCGATGCCGGTGGTAATGATGACGACGTTCCAGGTCGGCGTCTCGGGAGTCGCTTCCCGCTCGCGATTGACGACTCCGACCTTCAGGGGTGCCTTGAGAATGGTTTCCGCCATGCTGCGGATTGCGAGCGTCTTGCCGGTGCCCGTACCCGCCACGATACCAAATCCCTGACCCGATCCAGCGAGCCGTCGAATATCCTCGCCGTGCTCGCGTTCGAGGAGCGTCTCGAGGTTCAGGCCGAGGGCCAACTCGATCGTCTCGCAAGCTGCCCGGGTCGGAGCGATGACGATGACTCGACCGGTGGGCGGCTCGGCTGCGAGAAAGGCCTTGGGGTCCGGGGGAAGGAAGTGGTCGCGAGAGATGCGCACTGCTGGAATATAGAAAGGCGAGAGGCGCCGTGTTCCGGCGCCTCTCGGTCAGGCGGTCGCTGCTACCATTCCCGGCGGTGATACCTGCGCGGGTGGTGGTAGCGATAGGGCCGAACCACAATCACGCGTGGCGCCTGATACGACGGCCGATAGCGGTAGTAGTACGGATGCGAGTAGCGATGGTAATACGGCCGGCCGATCACGACCTGTCCGGCGAGGTAGGGGTCTCCAAAACTCAGCGAGACGCCAACCGATGTCTGGGCCGTCGCGACGCCGCTGGCGAGACCAAACAAGAGCCCGACGACAATGAGGATACGTTTCATGATGCCTCCTTGGTGCCGCCGCACCATGGAAGAGACATGCCATGCTGGCGAATCCACCTAAGCGACTAATTCACAATTGGTTACGCGCTGTAGGGAAGGGGCGCCGCTGTCCAGCGGTGGTTACAGACTGTCCCTTCTTTTAGTCTCCAAAACTGATACCCAGGTCTCTCGCGGTGGCGACGCTGTCCGAATCGAGCCGCACCCGTCGGGGTGTGGCGAGCGCCTCTGCCAACGGCACGGCAACGATATTCGGCGGCTGGAGTGCCACCATCATGCCGAACTGACCCTCTGCAAGCAGGCGAACCGCGGCCGCGCCGAAGCGCAGCGCCAGCATTCGATCGAAAGTCGTCGGGCCGCCACCCCGTTGTAGATGGCCGAGCACCAAGACCCGAGTCTCTTTCCCCGTCATTTGCTCGATCGAGTGTGCCACCTTTTCGGCGATGCCGCCGAGGCGCTGGTGTGCGGGATCGATGAGCGACACGGTGCCGCCCTTTGGCAGGGCGCCCTCCGCGACGACCACCATGCTGAAATGCCGGCCCTCAGCTTCGCGCCTTCGGATCTTGTCGCAGACCTTGTCGATATCGAAGGGGATCTCGGGAATCAGAATGACGTCGGCCGACCCGGCGATGCCGGAGCTCAGGGCGATGAAGCCCGCGTAGCGGCCCATCACCTCGACGACCATGACGCGCTCATGGCTTTCCGCGGTGGAATGCAGTTTGTCGATCGCGTCGGTCGCCGTGGAGACGGCCGTATCGAACCCGAATGTCGTGATCGTTCCTCCCACGTCGTTATCGATCGTCTTCGGAACGCCGACGACGGGGAGGCCTTTTTCCCAGAGATGCTGCGCGATGCTGAGTGTGCCGTCGCCGCCGATCGCGACGAGGGCGTCAAGACGGTTTGCACGAAATGAGTCGAGCAGCTCCTGGGTGCGGTCGCGTTCCTCCCACGATCCATCGGGCCGCTGGACACGCCATTTGAGAGGATTGCCACGATTCGACGTCCCGAGGATGGTGCCACCGACGTGCGTGATGCCGCGGACTTCGTTCGGGCCGAGCGGCATCAGCTCGCCCTCGCCGAGCAGACCTCCGAACCCGCGTCTGATTCCTATGCATTCCCAGCCGCGATGGACCGCGCTGAGCACGACGGCGCGAATGACGGCATTCAGGCCCGGCGCGTCACCGCCGCCGGTGGAGATCGCAATTCTCACCCCTCGCGAATCAGCCGCACGACCTCGCCCGTCTCGGCGTGGCGCTTGGTGCTTTTCTTGGAGAATACGCGGCGCCCGTCGACGTCCACTTCGAAGACGCCGCCGGAGGATTGGATCAGACGCACTTCAGCATGCGGGAAGGCACTGCGAATCTCGGCCGCCAGACCGGTGGCCCGTGGTTCGTAGTTTCAAATGACGCAGTATTCGATGGTGACCGTCATGTCGTAAACGATAGTCGTGCTTGACACACCGCGCCACGGCGCCAACCTTGCGCGACAGCGTATGCGGCTCCTCTCGCGATTCTCGACTGCGCCCGCGCTCTTCGTCCGCGCTGTGGTTTCGCTCGCCGCAATCGTCAGTTTCGGCGCCGGGCTGATCGCCTACGTCAACGGTCGAGTGCCGGCAGGCGAAAACCTGCCGCTGGCGGGCGCGCTGCTCCTCCTCGTCGCCGCGATCACCCGCCGCTACGGCATCGCGCTTCCCGGCAACGGGTTCTCTTCGTACGTCCTCGGTGTGATGCTGTTGGCGATCCTCGACCGCGGCTGGGCCTTTGCCGCGATCGTGGCGCCTTTTGCGATGCTGGTCGGCGATGTGCTGTTGCGCCGACTGCCGCTTCGCTCGGCGCTGGGGAACGCGGCGCATCTGACGGCGGGATCGACCTTCGTCGGGCTGATGTATGCCCGTCTGAGCGGGGCAACGGGCGCGGCGGCCCTCTCCGCCGACAACGCCTGGGTGGTCGCACTCACGGTCGTGATGCTCCCCATCATCGTAAACGGCACCTTCTATCTGGAGCTCGCCCTCGGACAGACCATCGCCTGGGTCGACGCTCGACTCACGCTGCGCTGGGAATCGATCGTCTACCTCGTGTCTGCAGCCCTGGCGCTCGGCTGGCTGGCGGTGATCCATGCCACCATCCCTATCGAGACGCGTGCGCTGCTGATCGGCGTGCTGGCGCTCGCGACGTGGGGCAGTCTTCGCGTGCTGCGCCTGGGCGTACGCGCCGACGAGCTGCAGCTGATCCAGCGGCTTGCTCAAGTCATCGCGGCCGAGCTGACGTTGAGTCAAAGCTTCCAACGCGTGCAGGAGCTGACGCGCCAGCTGGTGCCGTGGGAACAGATGGGGTTCGCACGCTACGATCCGCGCACCCGAGAAATGGAGCTCGTTGCCGATACGTCGGCGCAGCCAGGCGCCGCGTTCCGATTCGACTCCGACGCCGGTCTCACCGGGGAGGCGCTGCGGCTCCGTCGCCCGGTCGTGGCGCACGGTCTCGCGCGAGACCAAGTGGTACTTCCGGGCACCACCGAAACGCCCGGCTCGGAGATGCTCATTCCGCTCTACCATGCCGGGCAACTCGTCGGTCTTTGGAGCGTGCGGCATTCCGACCCCACGATGTACCGCCCGTCGGACGGCGAGCTCCTGGAATTGCTGGCACCGCAGCTCGCGCTGATGGTGGCGATCGACGGCTCGCTGCGCCCGGTGACCGGCGCGTCGGATCAGACGACGCAGTACGTGCAAACGCTGACCGCCACGGCCGAGGAGATTCACGCGTCGAGCGAAGAGGTCGCCGCAGCGGCGCAGCGCGCGAGCCGCGGTGCTGGCCAGGCGGCGACGCTGGTGAGCACCGCCGCCCGCGAAGCGGGACAGTTGAAAGACAGCGCCGGCGAGCTGGCGAGCGCCGGTGATCGGACGCGCGACGCGGGCTCACAAATGGAGAAGACCGCCGACCGCGTGCGCACCGCGACCCAGACCGCGGTGCGCCAGCTGACCGACCTCGGAACGACGACCGAAGAGAGCGCCGCGGAGGTCGGGCGGCTGCGGGAGGTGGCGACGCAAGTCGAAAAGTTTTCCGAGACGATCGGCTTTGTCGCGAATCAGACGAACCTCCTCGCGCTCAACGCCACCATCGAGGCCGCGCGCGCCGGCATTCATGGCCGCGGGTTTGCCGTGGTCGCCGACGAGGTGCACAAACTTGCCGAAGCGAGCGGGCGGGAGGCGCGGAACGTCGGCAAGGCCGTCCAGGACACCCGGCGCGCACTGGACCGCGCCGCGCAGCTCATCGAGCGCATCCGCGGCGACCTCGGCCAGGTCGTCCAAAGCTCGGCCGCGTGGGTGCAGGACCTCGACCGGATCGCCGAAGCGGCCGCCGAGACGGCCCGCGCCGGGAAACAGGTGGCGGAAATCGGCCGTCACAGTGCGGCGCTGGCGACACGCATCACCGAGTCTCTCGGACAGGCGCACGCCGGCGCGCAGACCTCCAGTCAGGAGGCAGAGGCGGTGGCAGCCGCGGCGTCCGAACAGCTGCGGGCCATCCAGGACCTCGCCAAGGGCGCCACAGAGCTGTCGGCGCTCGCCGAGCAGCTTTCCCAGGCATTGCGCTTCATCAGAGGAGGAAACGGACACCCCTAGAGCACCCGGAGGGGCCCAAACGCTGGTGATCGAGGCTACCGATTATTAGAGTGGAGTGCCGCTAACCTGGGGATAACAATGCGCGCCCGGACGACACTGCTCGTGCTCAGTCTCAGCGCCGTTCCGGCGCTGTGCCTCGGACAGCATACCCATCAGTTCGAAATCGGCGCATTCGCGTCGTTCACGCGCTACGACCGCGCGTTCAGTCTCGACAACCAAATCGGCGGCGGCGGACGGCTGGGCTATTTCTTCAGCCCGGCAATCGGGGTCGAGTTCGAGCTGGGTTACCAACAGCCGTCTCCGAAGGCGGGAAGCGCCAATGCGGCCCTCGCGCTCGGGAGCGGCAGCCTGGTCCTCAACATTGGCGGCGCGAGCAACCTCTTCTATATCCTTGGCGGCTACACTCGACTCCAGTTCGGCGACAATCCCGGCTACAGCTTCACCGACAACGGATTCCACGGTGCGATCGGCGACCGGATGTTTCTGGGCGATCGGGTCGCGGTCCGCGCCGAAGGCCGCGCGATCTACTCCCCCAGCACCGGATTCACGGGCGGCAACTGGGCCGGCCACATCGTCGGCTCGCTCGGGCTTTCGATCTTCACCGGCCCGAGCGCGTTCCGTGACGCCGATCTGGACGGCGTCGCCGATCGAAAGGATGCCTGCGCCGGGACACCCGCCGGCGCCGTCGTCGACGCGCGCGGCTGTCCGAGCGATTCTGACCGCGACAAGGTCTACAACGGGCTCGACGCGTGCCCTAACACGGTCGAGGGCGCCGAAGTCGACGCGCGCGGCTGTCCCAAGGACGCGGACGCCGACGGCGTATACGACGGCATCGACAAATGCCCGGGTACGGCGACCGGCGCGCGCGTCGACGCGAAGGGCTGCCCGACCGATTCCGACAGTGACGGCGTGTCCGACGGTCCCGACCAGTGCCCTAATACGCCGGCCGGCGCCAGGGTCGACACGACCGGCTGTCCGGTCGACAGCGATCATGACGGCGTGCCCGATGGCCTCGACAAATGCCCGAACACTCCGGCTGGCACAGAGGTAGACACGGCAGGCTGCCAGCGCGCGTCGGACGCCGACGGCGACGGCATCGACGACACCAGGGACAAGTGCCCCGGCACGGCGGCAGGGACGCGCGTCGATGCCGCCGGCTGCCCGATTCTGTTCACCGAAGCGAAGACGCCGGTCGTCCTTCGCGGCGTGACGTTCGAGACAGGGCGTTCGGCACTGAAACCGGACTCATACACGATTCTCGACATCGTCGCGGCTTCGCTCATTGCCAACCCTGACATCAAGATTGAAATCGCCGGCCACACCGACGGCACGGGAGCGGCGGCGACCAATACGCGGCTGTCGCAGGCGCGGGCCGATGCGGTGCGCGCCTACCTGGCCAGCAAGGGCGTTGCCCCGCAACGGATGGTCGCCAAGGGGTACGGTCCCTCGCAGCCGGTCGCGCCCAATACGACAGTGTCCGGGCGAGCCCAGAACCGGCGCGTCGAGCTGCGGCAGACCAACTGAGGCGGAGGCACAACGTGAGCAAGCTCGTCCCGATACTTGCGGTCATGGCACTGACGGCCACGCGGCTGGATGCGCAGTACGCCCGCCGCTACGAAGTCGGTGTGTTCGGCGCCTACACGAAATACGACAAGGCGTTTGGGCTCGCCGACAAACCAGGCGGCGGCGTGCGGTTCGCGTACGCGCTCACGCCCATGATCGACCTCGAGATCGAGGCGCTCTTTCAGTCGCCGCAGGACGTGGGCACGGCGCATATCGAGCCGCTGATCGGCAGCGGCAGCCTCGTCATCAACGCGCTGAATGCGAGCCGCATGTCCGTCTACGTGCTCGGCGGCTACTCGCGGCTCGATTTCGGCGGCACCAACCCCTATCGGTTCACCGATGGTGGATTCCACGGGGGCGCCGGGGCGAAGTTCTTCATGAGCTCACGCTTCGCGCTGCGATTCGAGGCGCGCGGGATCTACACGCCCAGCACGACGAGCGCGTTTCCCGGCGGAGCGAAGAACGCAACGCATCTCATGGCGTCCGCAGGGTTCGCGTTCTTTCAGCCGGACAACGCGCCAGCCGGGGACGCCGATCACGACGGCGTCGCCGACAAACGTGACGCCTGCCCCGATACGCCTCGCGGCGCGACCGTCGACAACCGCGGCTGTCCCGCTGACGCCGATAGTGACGGCGTATTGAACGGGATCGACGCGTGTCCCAACACGCCGACGGGCGCGACGGTGGATGCGACCGGCTGCCCGCACGATCAGGACGGCGACAAGGTGTTCGACGGGATCGACCAGTGCCCCGATACACCCGCAGGCGCGACCGTCGATGCCAAGGGTTGCCCTGCTGCCGCGGCCGCCGCTCCGCTTCCTGCGCCCGCGGTCGGCCTGTCCGATTCCGATGGCGACGGAGTGAACGACCTGCTCGACAAGTGCCCCGGGACGCCAACGGGCGCGACCGTCGATACGACGGGCTGTCCGATCGATTCTGATCACGACGGTATCTGGGACGGGCTCGATAAGTGTCCGGACACGCCTGCCGGCGCGACGGTGGATGCGAACGGATGCCCGATGGATTCCGACGGCGACAAGGTCCTCGACGGGATCGATCGCTGCCCCGACACGCCTGCCGGCACACCGGTCGATGCGTTCGGCTGTCCGGCCGATAGTGACAAGGACGGCGTTGGCGATGGGATCGACAAGTGTCCCAATACGCCGCCGGGGATTCAGGTGGACGCCACCGGCTGCCCGATCGCGCACGATACCGATGGCGACGGCGTCATCGATCCGCAGGATCGGTGCCCCAACACTCCGGCCGGATCGAAAGTCGATCAATTCGGCTGCTTGCTGTTGTTTGAAGAACGTCCCGTCGCACCAGCGGCTCCGGGCGCGCCGCCGGCTCGCCCGACGCTGATCTTGCAGGGCGTGAATTTCCAGAGCGGGCGTTCGGTGATCACGACATCGTCGTACGCGGTGCTCGACCAGGTCGCCGCGTCGCTGGTCGCCAATCCCGAGATCCGCATCGAGATCGCGGGCTATACGGACTCGACCGGCCGCAAACTGACCAATCTCCGCCTGTCGATGGCACGTGCCGGAGCGGTGCAAGCGTATCTGGCGCGCAGGGGCGTGAGTCCGATGCGGATGCGAGCGCGAGGGTTCGGAGCGTCGGGATACATCGCGCCGAATGCGACGCTCGAAGGGCGAGCGCAGAATCGGCGCGTGGAGCTGCACAAGATGAACTAACGTCGGACGGTCGGACGGACTGACTGTCAGACTGTGAAACGACCCCGGTCGCGCGTTGCGGCCGGGGTCGGTACTTTTCTGACCCCACGACGAACCGAGAGATCTCCATGCGCAAACTTTCGCTGGCGGCGCTCATTCTTTCCGTGAGTCCGACGGTCCGACTGTCCGCCCAGGCTCGCCCCTGGCAGTCTACGGACTACTATCGGCTGACCGTGGTGAGCAGCCCGGCGCTGTCGCCCGACGCACGGCGCGTTGCATTCGTCGTGACCACGGTCGTCGAAGACAAAGACCGGCGCCACAACGAGATCTGGATGGCGACCACCGACGGCTCGGCACCAGCGTTCCGGTACACGAGCCCGTCGACAGAGGCGACGAACCCGACCTGGTCGCCCGACGCCTCCCTGCTCGCGTTCTCGAGCAAGCGCGAGGGTGCCGATGACGACATCTGGTTTCTGCGGACCGCCGCCCCGGGCGGCGAGGCGTTCCAGATCAAGGGCATCCATGGCATGCCGGTCTTCTCGGCAAACGGGCAATGGCTGGCGTATGCCTGGCGCGGCGACGAGCCGGACAGCCTGAAGAGGGAGCCGTGGCGGACGCGCGTGTCGCCGACCGCGATTACGCGCGGAGCCGATCCCAAACGTTTCGACGGGCGCGTCTACACGTCGATCCCGATCGTCGGCGATGAGCGTGGCTACCTGGCGCCGCGCGAGACCCGCCGCCCCAGCCATCTGTATCTCGTGCCGCTCGCCGGCGGCACACCGCGCCAGCTCACGAGCGGCGATCTGAGTCAGGGCTCACCCGTGTGGTCGCCTGACGGCAAGACGATCGCGTTCGAGCAGGACTCCACCGAAAACCGCGAAGTGCGGGACGAAAACTGGCCGGCGCTGTTTCTGCTCAACGTGGCCGATGGCGCGACGCGCGCGCTTCCGACCGGTTTTCCCCAGAGCAGCTCGCCGTCATGGTCTCCGGACGGGAAGACGATCGCGTTCGTGTGCTCGAAGGGCCGCGGGATGGAGAACGACGTCTGCGTCATTCCGGCCAGCGGAGGCACGGCGCGTAGTCTGACAGGAGGTTGGAGTCTCGACCCCAGCAATCCCACGTGGTCGCCCGACGGCAAATCGATCTACTTCAACGCCGAGATCGACGGCAACGTGCACGCGTTCGCGGTGGCCCTGACGGGTGGCGCGGTGCGTCAGGTCACCACGGGCGAGCGCCAGCTGCGCGGCTTCTCGTTCAGCGCGGACGGCCGTTCAGTCGCCTACACGGCCAGCGACGTCACGCACGGGACGGAGCTATACGTAACACCGCTCGCCCGCGGCACGGAACGCCGGCTCACGACATTCAACGATTCGCTCTTCAAGCAGGTCGCCGTCATTCCCGCCGACACGTTCTGGTTCACGGGGGTCGGAGGCTTGAAGATCGAAGGCTGGTTGATGAAGCCGTACGGATACCAGCCGGGCAAGAGTTATCCGCTCGTGCTGTCGATTCACGGCGGACCGCACTCGAACTACGGCAACGTGCTGTTTCCGGAGTTCCAGATGCTCGCGGCGCAGGGCTACTGGACGTTGTTCACCAACCCGCGCGGATCCAGCGGCTACGGGCAGGCGTTCACGTTCGCGACGCGCGGACGCTGGGGCATGGAAGACTACCAGGATCTCATGCAGGCCGTCGACGTCGCGATCGCGCGCGGCAAAGGCGGGGTCGACACGACACGCATGGCTGTGCTGGGCGGGTCCTACGGCGGATTCATGACGAACTGGGTGGTCGGGCACACGAACCGGTTCCGGGTGGCGCAAACCGACCGCTCCATCTTCAACTGGTATTCGTGGTACGGTTCGTCCGACGCGCAGGGGCTCACGGAATATGAGTTCAACGGCGCGCCATGGGAAAGCGATTCGCTGTATCGCGTGCTGTCGCCGATGACGTACGCGAACAACATGCGCACGCCGATGCTGATCGTGCATTCGGAAGACGACAAGCGCACACCGATCACCGACGGCGAGCAGCTCTTCATGTCGCTGCGCAAACGGGGGATTCCGGCGGAGTTCGTGCGCTATCCGCGATCGTTCCACGGCCTCTCGCGCACCGGGCCGCCGTGGCTGCTCGTCGACCGGCTGGAGCGGATCCGGACCTGGTTCGCGCACTGGATCGGGACGGGCGAAGCCGCGCCGGCGGCCACGACGAGCCAGCATTGATGCTGCGTAGGAGCGTTGTCGTTGTGCTGGCAGGCAGCCTGCTGGCGGTCTCGGCATTCGCCCAAAGGCCTCGTACTCGCCGAACGGCTTCGCCGCCCCCCGCCGCCGTCGTTCCTCGCCGCCCTTCGCCGCCGGTGATTCCCACGCCTCGCTCCGTTCTGGGGTTCGAGCCGGGGGACGATCGCAAGCTGGTCGAATGGCCGGTCCTGGTGCGCTATTTCGACGCACTGGCGAAGGCGAGCGACCGAGTCGACTACCGGGAGCTCGGCAAGACGACGTTGGGCGCGCCGTTTATCGCGCTCGTGATCTCGAGCCCGCAAAACCTCAAACGGCTCGACTACTACCGGCAGGTGAACGCGGGACTCGCTGACCCCCGCGTGTTCCGTACCGGTCGCGCCCCCCGCGAGGCGCTGCAGAACGGCAAGACGATCGTGCTCATCACGTCGAGCATTCACTCGACTGAGGTGGGCGGGCATCTCTCCCCGGTGGCGCTGGCGTACCGGCTCGCGACCGATACCAGCGCGGCGACTCGGGCGATCCTCGACAATGTGATTCTCTGGCTGGTGCCATCACTGAACCCCGATGGCGTCACCATCGTGTCGAAATGGTATAACCGCACGATCGGCACGACCGCGGAGGGGACGTCGCCGCCGGAGCTGTACCACCACTACACCGGCCACGACAACAACCGCGACTGGTATGCGTTCACGCAGGTCGAGACACAGCTGACGGTCGATTCGCTCTACAATGTCTGGCACCCGCAGATCGTGCACGACATCCATCAAATGGATGCGAATGGCGCGCGGCTGTTTCTGCCCCCCTACCTCGATCCCGTCGAGCCCAATGTCGATCCGCTGCTCATCGATGGCGTGAACGCGCTCGGCAGCGCCATGGCGTGGGAGCTCGCCGGTCAGGGCAAGACCGGCATTTCGATCAATTCGACTTACGACGCCTGGACGCCGGCTCGCGCGTACCAGCACTACCACGGCGGCGTGCGCATTCTGTCCGAAACCGCCAGCGCCGATCTCGCGACGCCGATCGAGATCCCGTTCGACCGGCTCCAGGCGCGCGAGCGCGGCTACAATCCGCGCGAGCGGTCGTGGAATTTCACGAATCCCTGGCGCGGCGGCCGCTGGTCGCTGCGCGACATCGTTTCCTATCAGACGGAAGGGGCGTACGCGCTGCTCACGCACGCCGCCCACGACCGCGACCGCTGGCTCGCCAACTTCTTCAACATCGAGACGCGTGCGATCCGCGGCTGGCGGGAATGGCCGTACGCCTACGTGATCCCTGCCCGGCAGGACTCGGTGGCGCTGAGCGCGCTGCTCGGTATCCTGCGGCGGGGCGGCGTCGAGATTCGGACGGCGCTCCAGTCGTTCAGCGTGCAGGGCCAACGTCACGCCGCGGGAACGTACGTCGTCGTGCTGCGACAGCCGTACGCGGCGTTCGCCAAGACGCTCCTGGAAGTGCAGCACTACCCCGACCGGCGATTGTATCCGGGGGGACCGCCGGAGCGCCCCTACGACGTCACCGCTCACACCTTGCCGTTGCTCATGCGCGTGACCGCGATTGCCGCGAACGACTCATTGCGCATCCCGCTGTCGTCGCCGATGACGCCGAGACTCGTCAGTCCCATTGCGCCGCTGGCGGTCGACAGTCCCCGCGTGGGTCTCTATAAGTCGTACGATGCGACGATGGACGAGGGATGGACGCGATGGGTGTTCGACAACTGGAAGGTCCCCTACACGTCGATCGTCGATTCGGTCGTGCGCGCGGGCAAGCTGCACGATCAGTTCGACGTGATCATTCTGCCCGACCAACGCCCGGGGGAAATCCTCGAAGGACTTCCGCCGCGTTATCCCGCCCCGTACGCGGGAGGTATCGGTCCCGACGGCAGCGAGGCGCTGCGGCAGTTCGTCGTGGACGGCGGAACGCTCGTCGCGCTGAATGAAGCGAGCCGATTCGCGATTCAGGCACTGCTGCTGCCGGTGCGCAATGTGCTCGAAGCAGTCAGCGACGAGGACTTCTATGCGCCAGGCTCGATCTTCCGGCTGGAGCTCGACACATCGACCGCCGTCGCGCACGGAATGCCGCGCGAAACGATTGGATGGTTCCAGGGCGGACCCGCGTTCGAGGTACTCGATTCGAACGTGACGCAGATCGTCGGGCGCTGGCCGGAGGATCCCGAGCGCGTGCTGTTGTCCGGCTGGGTTCTCCACCCTGAACGGATCGCGGGAAAGGCCGCGATCCTGGAAGTGCAGCAGGGGAATGGGCGCGTGATCCTGTTCGGGATCCGACCGCAGTATCGCGGTCAGAGCATCGCGACTTACCCATTGCTATTCAACAGCTTACGACCCAAGTAAGGAGCTAATCCTTGCCCGGGTAGGGGCTAGTTTCCTATGTTGGTGGCCCCTATGCAGTTGGCTCGGCAGGTCAGCGCCTTCTTGATGTGGGCCGCGATCGCAAGTCGCGGCCTTTTTGCCCAGCAACTCCCCTCGTCGCCTGAGACGATGCAGTTGCGGGGCGTCGAGCTGCGCTACGTCCTGCCCGATCCGATGTTCGACTCCCAATCCGCTGATCCGATCAAGGCGCTCTACGTCAACGCGTGGGCGTTTGGATCGAACAAGTTGGCGCAGCTCGTGAGGCTGGCAGATTCGACGGAGATCAACGCCTTCGTCGTCGACGTGAAGGACGACACGGGCTGCCTACTCTATCCATCCGAGGTCAAAGTCGCGCAGGAGATCGGCGCGACGAAGTGTGTGCGCACGAAGGATGTGCAATCGCGGCTCGACACACTGCGCGCCCACGACATCTACGCGATCGCACGCATCGTCGTCGCGAAGGATCCGCTGCTCGCCGAGCGGCGGCCGCAGTGGTCGGTGCAAAATCGCGACGGCAGCGGATTGTGGCGTGACCGTATCGGCACTGCGTGGGTAGACGCGTACAACGATTCCGTCTGGATCTACGCCGCCCAGCTCGGGCAGGAAGCAGTGCGCCTCGGCTTCAATGAGGTCCAGTTCGACTACGTGCGCTTCCCAGACGAGCCCAAAGAAGCGATGGCACAGGCGATCTTTGCCGCCCGCAAGCCGGGCGAGACGCAGCGTGAAGGGGTGCAGGCGGGCATCGCCATACTCACCCATCGCATTCAACCGATGGGCGTGCCCGTCACGTTCGACATCTTCGGGTTGACGTCGTCGGCGACGGGCGATCTGGGCATCGGACAGGTGTGGGAAGATTTCGTCAGTGTCGCGGACGTCGTGCTACCGATGGTTTACCCCAGCCACTATTACAAAGGCAGTTACGGACTGGCGTGGCCCAATGGCGAGCCGTATCGCGTCGTCCGCCACGCGCTCACTGAAGCGCTCGAGCGCTCGCGGCCGCTCGCGAAAGCGGCGACGATCCGTCCGTACCTCCAGGCATTCACGCTCGGCCGGCGCAAGCCGCGGTACACGCCGCACGAGATTCGCGAGCAGATTCGTGCGGCCGAAGAGCTGGGCATCGATACCTGGGTGCTCTGGAACCCCCGCAGCGTCTATCAGCGCGATTCCCTGCGCCCATACCGCGAGCAGGCCGCGACAGTTACGATCGGCGTTCAGTAGCACCATATTCACGCCCATGAAAACGTTGTTGCTTCCCCTGGCCTTTGCTGGGATCCTCGGTGCGTGCTCCGATGCCGGTGGGGTCGATCCCGACGCGATTCCCGGCCCTGAGCTCGTCGCGGTCCGTATGGCGCTCGACTCGGCATTCCTGCACGACACGAATCTGGACTCGGCGTTTGTCGGTGATTCTGCGTTGTACGCCGAGATGTCGACCCTCGTATTCCCCTTCCTGGATCGCGCCTCGCGAATCGTGCAGGGGTCGGACACTACCCGAGTCGTGGGGATCGAGTTCGACGTCGATGCAACGCAAGGCGGAACGCGCACGACGATCAGTCTGACCGGAATCCTTGCCTGGAAGGGATACGACGCAACGTCACGTACGGTGGATTCCGTGTTCTTCTTGCTCGGGTCCGGCCGGGCTCCGGTCGACGACTCGCTGTGGTCGCGGTTCACACTCGACACCGCAGGTACGGGTACCGGATTCGTGATCCATCAGGCGACGGATTCGACGGTGGCGAAGTGGATGTCGCGGGCCGGCCATGTGCATACGACGTCGAGTCAATATGGATCGGGTCAGGGTGGTACGCTGCTGAACGTGTCGCGAGGCATGCTGAACGGCGAGTTCACGATCACGGCGAAGTTGGTTCCGGATTCGAGTACAACGGTGACGTCGGCGCTGGATTTCGGCAGTGGCGCGCGCGCCGTGAAGGTGAAGATCCGCGGCACCCTACCCTGAGCGCGCGGTCTCCAGTACCGTGCCCGACTCCCAGACGGTGATGTAGCCCGTGATGGCGGACGCCGCGACCGTATAGGGATTGGCGAGATACAGCTGGCCCGGACCCGAACGGCCCGGAAAGTTCCGGTTGATCGCGCTGATGGTGACTTCCTCGCGCGTCTTCGACACACCCGGCCCCGCATTGATGCAAGCCCCGCACGACGGCTCGAGAAACGTTGCCCCTACCTGGCGGAATACGTCGAGGTAGCCCCGCTCTTCGCAGTAGCGCTTCACGTCCTGTGAGCCGCATTGAATGAAAAATCGCACCCAGGGCGCGACGCGCTCGCCTCGCGCTGCAGCTTCGGCGAGCACGCGGGCATACATGTCCATGTCTTCCTTCTTGCCCGCCGTGCAGGAGCCCGCGTATGCAATGTCGACCTTGATGCGCTGGGCGACGTCGTCGATGTAGAGCCCGTTCCCGGGATCTCCCGGGAAGGCGATCATCGGGCGGATGCTCGACGCGTCGATCTCGATAACCTCGCAATACTCCGCTCCCGGATCGCTCGTGAGCCCGGAACACAGCTGTTCGGCCTCGGCGCGAGACATCTTGCGATAGTCCATCAGGTATTCGACCGTCTTGTCGTCCGGCGCGACGTAGCCCGTGAACCCCCCAACCTCGGCGGTCATGTTGGTCATCGTCGCCCGCTCGTCTACCGACAGCGACTCGACCGCATCGCCGCAGTACTCGACCAGTTTGCCGATGGCCTTGCCGGTTTTGACGTACGGGTGGCGCAGGACCTCCAGCATGAAGTCCTTGGCCGTGACGTTGTCGGGCTTCTTACCTGTGATGACGACCTTCACCGTTTCCGGCACTTGCAGGCGCACATCTTTCGTGATCCAGGAATTGAAAATCGCCGTCGTGCCGACGCCGAACGCGATGCAGCCCACCGCCCCGGCATGCGGGGTGTGCGAATCGGACCCGATGATCACCTGGCCAGGCAGCGCGTGCGACTCGAGAATCTTCGAGTGACAGATCGCCTCGGATCCATGGTGGCCGAGCCGGAGCTCACCGTAGAGCTTGATCCCCTGCGCTGTCGCGAACTCGCGCTGCTTCTTCTCGAGCTGCAGCGCGACGTCGAGCAAGCCTTCCTTGACGCGCTCCGGCGTCATCGCTTCCGGCAGGAACGTCAGATGGTCGCGGAACATGAGAATCGAGCCGGGATCGTTGACCTTCGCGTCCTTGCCAACGAGCTGCTCGAAAAAGATCGCCGCCATGGGTGTGACGTACTCGTGACTGAACCGGATGTCGGTGAGGACGAACCCTTCATCGCCGGGCTTCACGGCGGGGACGCCGATCTTCCCTTTCGCCGGATCGACGACCCAACGGCGCGCCAGGATCTTCTCTCCCAGCGTCATGGGACGCTTTGGCGTCGTGGGCGGATGCAGCACGACGTCGCCCTTGAGCCGCGCCATGTTGTAGTTGAACAATCCACCGTGCTCGATGATGCCGCGCGTGATCTCACCCTCGCCCGCGGTGAACACCGACAGGGGAATGACTTCGCCGCGGCGCACCTTGTCGAGAATCGAGCAATCGGTCGTCGTGAGCACGCCGAGGTTCTGGCAGTTCTCCTTATAGATCCGCTCGATGCTTTCGGCCACGACCAGCTTGACTCCGGCACACATCTCGGCATAGGGCGACTGCTCACGGGAAGAGCCTTTGCCGCGCCGCTTGCCGCTGACCGCCGCGACGAAGCCTCCGCGCTTGACCGAGCCCCGGACAATCGGGAATTCGTCGCGACACTTGAGGCCGAGGTAGGGGAATTCGCCCAGCGTTTCGTCGTAGTAATAGCAGATGTAGGCGGGAGTGATTTCGTCGGTCGAGATATCGTCGCGCAGCTTGATGTCGGGCGTCCAGGCCGGGTCTTCTCCGGCGAGCTGCGCGCGCACGAAGGCCGGATCCTCGGCGAGGTAGAGGATCCGGCCTTGTAGTTGGACGTTTGCGTCACGCATGTGCGAAGTATCTTCCTGGAGACTCATGTTGGCAACCGCGCTGTTCCTCCTGCAAGCGACCTTCCAAAGTCCGCGCCTCGTCGAAAGCTCCGGCGTCGCGGTGAGTCGTGCGTTTCCCGGTGTGTTGTGGACGCACAACGACTCGGGCGACGGACCGTATCTCTACGCGACGGATCTCCGGGGCACGAATCGCGGCGCGCTCCTCGTGCCCGGCGCGCAAGCGATCGACTGGGAAGACATGTCCCTCGGTCCGTGTCCCGTGGCGTTCCCGCTTCGGTCCCGTCCGGCACAGGCAAATGCGGGCGCGTGTATTTACCTGGCGGACACCGGTGACAACCTGGAGTTCCGACCGTTCGTCACGATCTACGCGATTCCGGAGCCGGCGCCGCCGGAAAGTGCGAGCGACACGTTGGGCACCACGCGAGCGCCCGCGGTCCTGCGACTGCGGTATCCGGACGGCTCGCACGACGTCGAGGCGGTCTATGTATCGCCGCGGGACACCGCACTGTATCTCGTCAGTAAGGGCTCCACGCGAGGAAGCGCGATTCGATTGTATCGCGTCGATCGAAGCGCCTGGCGCATACCCGATACGAGCTCGGACATCGTGGCCGCAACGCTGGTTCAAACGCTCGATATCCGCCCGAGCTCCGAGGCGGGGCGACTCGTCACAGCAGGAGCCATTCGCCCCGACGGGCGGGTCGTGGCGCTTCGCACGTATACCGAGATCTACCTCTTCTATCCTGGAGTCGGGGGCCGGTTGCTGCCCGCACGTGAGCGCCCGTGCAACATCTCAGGAATCGAGATCGGCGGCGAAGCGATCGACTTTCTGGACGACTCGACCTTCGTCATGACCAGTGAAGCCGGTCGCAGCCGCCCAGGTACGATCGATACCGTCAAATGTCGTCTCTCATCGGAGAATCCCTAGGCAATGATGAACAGGTGTTGGAATACTGTCACGATGCTGGCATTCGCTGCGACCGCCGCCGCGGCACAGCGGTCAGCGGCGATTCCAGTAGACACGGCCGCAATGGACGCTCATGTGCGGTTCCTGGCGAGCGATCTGCTCGAGGGACGGGCTCCCGCGACGCGAGGAGGCAGGCTCGCGGCCGAGTACATCGCTACGCAGTTCCAAGCGCTGGGACTCGAGCCCGCCGGAGCGAAGGGGACTTATTTCCAGCCCGTCGCCCTCGTCGGGATGACGCCAGACCCCACGTTCTCGTGGGGGAAACCGGCCGGAGCGGTCGACACGCTCGCCTATCGCGAGGCGTTCGTCGCCTGGGGAGAACGGCCAGAGGCAGACATCGCAGTCAGCGGCGAGGTGGTGTTCGTCGGCTACGGAATTCGCGCCCCCGAATGGCAATGGGACGACTACAAGGGCGTTGATCTGCACGGCAAAGTGCTGCTGATGCTGGTCAACGATCCGGGGCTCGTCGATTCAACGGTGTTTCTGGGGAAGATTCTCACCTACTACGGCCGTTGGACCTACAAGCTCGAGGAAGCCGCTCGCCAGGGTGCCGCCGGAGCAATCCTGATTCATACGACCGAGAGCGCGACCTACCCGTGGGAAGTCGTGCGCGGGTCGTGGTCGGTCGAGCAGTTCAAGCTCGACCAACCGCATTCTCCCAGCATTGCGTTCGCCGGTTGGGTAACCGAGGGCAGTGCTCGCGCGGCGATCCAGAAGGCCGGCTTGAATCTCGATTCGCTGACTCGGGCTGCAGCGCGCCGCGACTTCCATCCGGTCGCGACGGGCGTGGTGGCGTCGGTGCGCATACACAGCACGCTGCGTCGTGTGGAGTCGGAGAACGTCGCGGCGCGTCTGCCGGGCCGCGACCCGCGCCTGGCATCGCAGGCGGTGTTGATCACGGCGCATTGGGATCACAAAGGCATCGGCCCGGCTATCCGAGGAGACTCGATCTACAACGGCGCAGAAGACAACGCATCGGGAGTCGCTGCGATCCTGGGTGCCGCGAAGGCGCTTACGCAGCTGCCGCGGACGGCGCGGTCGATTCTGTTCATTGCCACCACCGCTGAAGAGAGCGGCTTGCTCGGCAGCGAAGCGTACGTACAGCAGCCGCTGGTTCCACTCGGGCAGACCGCCGCGGTCCTGAACCTCGACGTGACGAACGTCCGCGGACCGACGCGCGATATCAGCGCACTCGGCATGGATCGCTCGACGCTGGGACCGATTTTTCAGATGGCGGCGCGTGCGGAGTCACTCACGGTCGAGTCGCAACCCGACGTACGTGGTTCGTTTTTCCGGTCCGATCACTTTCCCTTCGCGCGCTCGGGTGTGCCGGCGTTGTCGATCAAGCCGGGCGGCGACTTTGTCGGGCGTCCCAAGGAATGGGGCGTCGAACAGGAGAACACATACAACCAGGACCGTTATCACCAGCCGAGTGATGAGTACAAGCCGTCATTTCGCTTCGACGGCATGGCGCAACAGGTGCGCGTCACGGTACGAGCCGCGCGCGCAATCGCAAACGATCCGGCGTTCCCGCACTGGCTCCCGTCCTCGGAGTTCCAGCGGCCACGACCCTAGGCATGCAGTGACTTGCACGCTATGCGGGTAGTCGTAACTGCTTGGAGGGCAATGGGTTAAGGTTTGGCGATTGCCTATTGGCCGGGGGAGCGATAGTTTGCCCCCGCTTTTTAACCGCAGCACCAGCTGGTACGACCTCCTACCATTGGAGCGGCGGTTGGAGATTCCCTCCACACATACAGTGCCTCTGTCGTGGCTGTACGAGGCCGCAAGTCCCCCCATCCAGTATCGGACGCTGACCGAGGTCGTGCCCGAATCGGCACGCGATCTCGATCGCGTGGGTTCGCTGCGTGAAGCGATCGTGCGTTACAAGGAAGCGCTCGCGATCGTGCGGAAACAGAAGGACACCGGGCTGTGGGGAGGCAATCTCCTTGCGCCTG
>Ga0209488_10000710_pt1 | contig 28206 bp, 26 predicted proteins | sample Rivendell_Oct201_8_FD_188349 | JGI IMG/M metagenome (GOLD analysis project Ga0209488, IMG submission 188349) | Vadose zone soil microbial communities from the Eel River Critical Zone Observatory, Northern California, USA -... | ecosystem: Environmental > Terrestrial > Soil > Vadose zone >...
TTCAATGACACAGGCGTCGCGCACTCTGCGTGGGGCGACGCATGGGAGGATTCATGAAATTTCCCCGCCGCAAATTCCTGCATCTGGCCGCCGGCGCCGCCGCGCTGCCGGCTATGTCGCGGATTGCAAGAGCACAAGCCTATCCGTCGCGGCCGGTGCGCATCATTGTTGGCTTGGCCCCCGGCGGCCAGACCGACATTATCGCCCGCATCATCGCACAAAGATTATCCGAAAGATTGGGAAAGCAGTTCTACATTGAAAATGTGCCGGGCGCAGGCGGTAACGTCGGGGCGGGTCGCGCCGCGCAGGCAGCGCAGGACGGTTACACAATTCTTTTTATCGATGCTGTCGCATTCGCCGCAAATGCGACCCTTTACAACAAACTTCCCTATGATCCGGTGGGAGACTTCGATGCAGTGGCAATCGCAGCGACGACAATGCAGGTGCTCGCAGTCCATCCGTCGGTTCCCGCCCAGACGGTGCAAGAGCTCGTTGTCCTTATCAGAAACAATCCGGGCAAATACAGCTATGGTTCGGCGGGAGTTGGCACGGGTGCGCATCTGACGGGCGAATTGTTCCGGACATCGCTGAAGCTTGACCTGGTGCACGTACCCTTTGGGGGTGGAGGCCCGGCTATCGCGGCGGTGGTTGCCGGCCACACGCCGCTTGCGTTTGGATCGGGCGCAGCCACCATCCCTCAACATCAGGAAGGCAAGCTGCGGGCACTTGCCGTCGGTGGCAGGAACCGACTGAAGGGATTGGCAGCTATTCCGACTTTTCGCGAGGCGGGCTATCCGGACGTGGAATGCGAGGCGATGGTTGGCGTGCTCGTCCCTTCCAAAACCCCAATGGATATCATCCGGTTACTCAATCGGGAAATCGCCGCAGCGGTTGCGCCGCCTGATGTGCAGGAGCGGTTGGCGACCCTTGGTTTTGAGACCGTCACTGCAACTCCGGATGAATTTGCACGTCTCCTGAAGGCCGAGATTGCGAAGTGGGCTGGAGTTCTTCAGACCACAGGCATCAAGATGGATTGATCCAAGATTCCATAGATCCCGATAGGCGAATTCCACATCCGCTAGCGACGTCGGCGGGACGTTTAATTCGACAGACGACTTGAACCTATCAGGCACTTGGTACGACTAGATAACAGGCGGCCATTGATCCCTCCCCCGATCCCCAGCCGCCCAGTTAGGAAAACCCGCTTCCCCCCGGCGGGGTTTTTCTTTCAATCCAACGGAGCTTCTAGACTCTCAACCTCGCCGATGTGACGTAGGGTGGGCATAGCGCCTGGCACAATGTTCGATCAAGTAACGTGCTGTCGTGGCGCCTTGCCCACGCGTCGTTGGCGCAACATACGAGGTGAGTGAGTTTGGCACCTCCGCAAGACGCGTGGGCAAAAGCGCGCTCACGAAAGATCGAGTTTGTATTGAGTTCACGATTTGCGCGCTTTTACCCACCCTACGGTCCGCGTCTTATTCCGTGCAAGAAGTTGGGTACTCGCCGGCTCGTCAATTGCTCTCCAAATTCACCGCGAAGTAGCCGACCGAGCCGGTTTTCGAGGTGTCCCTCCACTGGTGCGGGGTCTTGGCGGGGATCGTGATCACATCGCCTTTGGTCAGATGATGACTCTGCCCGCCCTCGACACCGGTCGCGCGCGTCTGGCCGGGGTCGGTTACCTTCGGGTTGACCATCTTGCCGCCGGTGATGAACTCCGCTTCGCCATCCATGATGACGAACACGTGGTTGGTGTTGTCGTGCATTTCGGCGCCGCGCTGCATGCCGCGGTTGGCGATGACGATCAAGCCTTGATCCTCGAGGATGCGCCCGCCCTTGACGAAGGCGGCCGTAACCTTGTCGTGGTCTATGTAGCGGACACCCGCCGGAAAACGGGGGGGAGAAACGAAGTTCACCGCGTAGTAGCCGATCGAGCCGGTTTTCGACGTGTCCTTCCACTGGTGCGGGGTTTTGGCGGGGATCGTGATCACGTCGCCCTTGGCCAGACGATGACTCATGCCGCCCTCGATGCCGGTCCCGCGCGTCTGGCCGGGCTCGGTTGCCTTCGGGGCGACCAGCTTGCCGCCGGTGATGAACTCCGCTTCGCCGTCCATGATGATGAACACGTGGTTGGTGTCGTCGTGCATCTCGGAGCCGCGCCCCACGACGCGTTGGGCGATGACGATCAGGCCTTGATCCTCGATGATGCGCCCGCCCTTGACGAAGGCGGCCGCAACCTTGTCGTGGTCTATGTAGTGGACGCGCTGCGGAAAGCTGGCGGCTGTTGCCAGGGCGGCAGTCGAGAGTATCGCGGCGAGTGCGACCGGGTATTTCATGAGTGGTGCCTCCTTCGGGTGGACGTAATGCATGGTCAGTGTAGTCCGAAAACGCAGGGATGCAAACGTGGCGCCTTCCTCGATGTAGCTCTCGCAATCCATCATGCCAGTAGACATCATAGGCAGTCGCAAGGACGGGAGGCCCGACGCCGGCGATCGGGCCCGGGCACGATGCAAGCCGTGATCGTGCGAAATGTTTGCGCCTTCGAGGCACGGAAAGCGGCCAACTCGTCGGCAGCATCGAAGCTTTACCGAAAGCAATTCCACTTGGGTTGTGTACGAAAGGGTCGTGACGGCCGGTTTTTTTGGTTCCGATGCGTTGTGTGGTCAGCGCATCGGCGTCGAATCGACGGCGGCCGGCCGAATCCATCGCCAATGCATGGGCCTGGCAACCAGGAGTCACTGAGGAAGCCGGTGTCTCGCTGCGCCGCATGAGTCCAGCTGGCCTACGGCGTGCAATCCAGGATTCCAGTTTCACGGTCGCTATCGAGGGGACTGCGGACCAAATCTGCTCGGTTTGAGCAATTCGGCCATTGCAGTCGTCGCGAACGACAATAGCAGGCTTTATTCGAGCCTGATGTTTGCAGCCCTTATCACCTTGCCCCACGTCTCGATATCACCTTGCCCCACGTCTCGATCTCGAATTTGATTTGCTTGGCGAATTCCTCCGGAGTGTCACCAACCGGCTCGAAGCCGAGCGTCGCCAAGCGCTCCTTCATGTTCGGGTGCGTAACACTGTTGATGATTTCGCGATTGAGTAGCGCGATGATTTCCTTCGGGGTGCCGGCCGGAACAAGAACTCCAACCCACGTGTCTCCTGCTATGTTTGGATAGCCGGATTCCATCATCGTTGGCACGTTAGGCAACGACTCCGAGCGCGCCTTGCTTGTGACGGCGAGCGCACGAATGTTTCCCGCCTTGATCTGCGGCAAGGCGGGCGCAAGCGGATTGAAGGCAATCTGTGTGTGACCGGCGACCACCGAAGCGCTCATCGGACCTCCGCCATTATAGGGTACGGGCACGAGGTCGAGACCGAGCGACAAGCGAAATTGTTCGCCCGTTAGATGTGACGGGGTCCCCACCCCACCATGAGCGTAGCTATATTTGCCGGCACTGGCGCGAATGAGGTCAACGAGATCATTGACGGTCTTTGCCGGCACGGAAGAGTTGACGCTGAAGACGTTAGTTGAGGTCACTGCAAGCGTTACCGGATCGAAGTCCTTATAAGGATCATAAGGAATCTTGGTGTAGAGAGTCGGATTCGTCACATAAGAGCTGTAGGCAATGAGTATGGTATTGCCATCGGGATTGGCCTTCGCTGCCTGGCCGATGCCAGTATTGCCACCGGCACCAGTGATGTTCTCGACGTAGAATTGCTTTCCGAGACGCTCACTGAGCAATTGAGCGATCAGCCGTGCAAATGTGTCAGTAGGGCCGCCGGCTGCAAATGGCACAATCATTCGCACCGGCCGCGAGGGGTAGGTTTGCGCCCTTGCGATGCGCGAAACAGCCGGCAGGGTTATAGCGCCTGCGGCGAGATGCAGAAATTCGCGGCGATCGATTTTCATCAATATCCTCCTCGAAGTAGCGGCAGTCAGACTATTTCCCAGTTGTTTGCTGGCCCCAAATTGGGGAATTTCGCCCTTCCGCCAAACCGCCAAACCGCCAAACTTCCGCCAAACCGCCAAAACCAAACTTACATTAATTCCGTTCCTGCGATAATCTTGCAATACCGAATAACACTTATGCTAAATGTGGATAAATGCTCGACAAGCTATCCGAAATGAAGGCATTTCAGGCAGTCGCCGATGCAGGGGGTTTTACGGCAGCAGCAACCGAGCTTGGCGTGAGCCAAAACATCGTGAGCCGCGCGGTTTTGCGCCTCGAACAGCGGCTTGGTACCTCTCTTCTGCACCGTTCTACTCGTCGCATCAGTCTTACGGACGAGGGCGTCATTTTCCTGCAAGCCTGTCGACGGGTTCTGGAGGAGATTGCAGAAGCAGAGCGATCGGTTACGTCGGATAAGCAACCTGTCGGCACCCTGCGGGTGAGCACCGCCGTGCTCTGGGGACTGGACCCACTGGTTCCCCTTCTTCCTGAGTTCATGGCCCGCTATCCAAATATCAGAGTGCATCTGTCACTCACCGATCAGCACGTCGATCTGATCGAGGAGAAAATCGATGTGGCAATCAGGCTCGGGCGGCTCACGGATTCATCGCCGATTGCCAGAAAGATCGGAGAGATGCACCGCGTCATCGTTGCTTCTCCAGCCTACCTCGCGGAGCAAGGCCAGCCCAAGACCCCTGATGATCTCTTGAATCATAATTGTCTCCTATGGGACGAGGAGCATGATGTCCTGAACCGCTGGCCCTTCGAAGTGGATGGGGTAGTGCGTCACGTCAAGGTGCGTGGCCGCTTCATGTCAAACAACGCGATGGCCCTTTATCAATTTGCAATGATGGGTGCCGGGATTTTTCGAATGGCAGAACATCGCGCGCGCCCATTTATTCGCCGGGGCGAATTGGTGCCGCTCTTGAAGCAGTTTCGCCACGATGAAGCTCTTTCCGCGCATGCCCTTTACGTCAAGACAAATATTGCAAAGCCAAGAATTCGAGCGTTTGTGGATTTTCTTATTGAAAAGTTTGCTTCCGATTCCGATGAAGACATGTCCCGCACCCGTGTCTGACGTTGCGTCTGTTCCTGGCCCAGCGTCCGCACCGCGGCGTCGTAATTCCCGGCTTATCCCGCCATGTTCTGCCGTGCCGCAATCCACTCCTCGTCTTCGTCCGGCACGGGCATGGCCACACGAAGGCCGCCCGCAGCTCGCAGTGGCACTTGCGACGCTACGGTCGATGAAGGGTGCCGTGGTACATGACGGGCTGGCCGAAGTCGCGATGCATGGGCGGCCGCCGCACTGGTCGGGATTATAGGTAATACGCGGATTCCTGGTCTCTGCAGGCATGGACGTCTCGCTCGGCAGCTGAAAAAATAAGCCATCACAGTTCGGGCAGCCGGTCTGCGGCGAATTCGTGGGCTACAATCACCGCGTGCGGCAAATGATGATTGGGCACCAACCGCGCCCTCAGCTCGGCTTACTTTTATTGCCGTTGATCAGGTCGTAGACGTTGCAGGCAATGCCCGTCGCCTCATAGCCGTCCTGGCCCGTCGCCTGTGCGATAGCAAACATCTGGTACGCAAGGCTGACAAACGGCATCGGGACCTCCATCTCGCGTGCCATGTCGAGCCCGAAGCCCACGTCCTTTGGCATCCAGGACTTGCGCGGCTTGTACTTGCGGCTCACTAAAATTTCCGTGATGCGCCGGGTTGCCACCGAATCCTGCTGAGAGTTCTTGATAATGGCCTGGAAGGTGGCCTCGTCGAGACCGCCCTTCCTGAGCCAACTGCAGATTTCGACAAAGCCCAGGTGCTGGACAGCGGCCAACATCGCCATGGCGTTCTTGACGAGCTTGGCATTGCCGAGTTCGCCGACGTGAAGAATCGATTTTCCCATCGCCTTGAATATCGGCTGATGCTCGTCGAACAAGGCCTTGGAGCCGGAAAGCCAGAGCGCCAGTTCACCAGCCGCCGCGACCTCCTCGACACCGCCGGCGGAAGCATCGACGACAGTCCACCCCTTTTTGTTGAGCTCACCGCTGACGCCGACGATGGTCTCCTTATCGATGCTGCTGAAATCGATCCACACCTTCGTGCCGGTGGTCGCCTCGGCGAGCCCACCCTTGCCGAGGCCGACGGCCCTGACTGCATCGTTGTTCGGCAGCATCGAAAGCACGAGCTCGCCCGATTCGGCTACGGCTTTGGGCGAGTCCTTGAACTGTGCGCCTTGGCTCTCCAGTCCCCTGGCTTGCTCGCGATTGAGATCGTGCACGACCAGGCGATAGCCCGCCTTGATCAGGTTGGCCGCCATGCCGCTGCCCATCCCGCCGGTGCCGATGAAACCCAAAGTCTTCATGCCTCACACTCCCTCAATCATTGCCCTAACAAGCCCAAGCGGCCAACCGTAGTGACGACGAAACGATGATGACGTAGGATGGCGGCGCTCAATTGCATGAGCACCTTCGCCCAGGACGGAGCATCAAGTGGGTGGAGGCACGTCCTGTGGCGACCAAGCCGGTCAGTGAGCAATGCATGAGGAGCGCAACGATGTCCACATTCGCTTTGAGAGAGGCGTGTCTCGCGGGCGGGCTGGCTGGCCTCATCTGTGTCGGGACGAGCGGCGAGGTGACGGCGCAACGGATCACCTCCGTCCCCGATTTCTCGTCCAATCAAGTCGGATGGGTGGCGGTCGGCGACCTGACGCCGGTTCCCGGCAAGCCGTCGCCGATCAGGCAGGACCCGGCCCATCGCTACGTGCCGAACAACGTGGGTGGGCAGCCGACCTACCGTATGGGCGATCTGAGCAATCCCAATCTCAAGCCGTGGGTCAAGGAGTGGATGAAAAAGGACAATGACGAAGTCCTCGCAGGAAAGATCGGCTACACGGCGCGCTCAAGCTGCGCAGCGGCCGGCGTTCCGGGCTTTCTGACCTATCCGGTGCGGCCGGTTTACTTCATCCAGACTCCGAAGCAGGTCGCGATGATCTACTCCGGCGACGCGCAGGTGCGGCGGATCTATCTCAATGTGCCGCACTCGGAGAACCCGAAGTCGACGTGGTATGGCGAATCGGTCGGCCATTACGAAGGCGACATGCTTGTCGTCGATACCATCGGCATGAACGACAAGACGTTCTTGGACAATTATCGCACCCCGCATACCACCAAGCTGCATGTAGTCGAGCGCTGGAAAATGGTCGAGGAGGGCAAGACACTGCAAGTAACGATCACCGTGGAGGACCCTGACGCGTTCAATGAGCCTTGGTGGGGGGTCCGCCGCTATCGGCGGGTGCAGGAGAAGATGGGCGAGGAGATTTGCGCCGAGAATAACCAGCATCTGTTCGACTACCAAATCCCCATCGCCAGCAAGCCTGATTTCTGAACGGGGTAGCATGCTCTGACCGTGATCAGAATGATGAACCGTCTGGTTCGCGCCGAGGCCGGTTAGGAAGCGCAACTCAGGCGACGGCTCTTTTCACTTAAAGTCCCGCGGCTGAAAGCGTATGTCTTTGAGTCCGGTTATTGTTATACTGCGGTCAAGAAATGCTCGCTGCGAGTTTATCCGGTTTTGACCCGAAACTGACCTTACGCGTCGACGCAGTCCCTTGGACAAGTCGCGCGATTAAGCGGGAACATACCTCAACCTCATCACGTCCTCGCCAATGCGATCGCCGGCCACGAGGCGGAGCGGCGGCCGGGGTCCGGCGAAGAATGGCTTGCCGCGGCCAAGCACGACGGGGTGGAGGTAGATTTGGTACTCATCAATGAGACCAAGGTCGGTCAGGCTTCGTGCCAAGTCTGGTCCGGCAACTTCAATCTCCCCAACGTGCTGAGCCTTCAACCCACTCATCACCGCAGCGAGGTCATCATCGACAAGAGTGGCGTTGGAACCGACTGACTTCAACGAGCGCGACACGACCCACTTCGGCTTGCTCCGCCAGGCCGCTGCGAAGTCGCGTTCCTCCGGGTCCCACTCAGGATGGTCTTCGTCCCAATAGCGCATCACCTCGTACATGCGGCGACCGTAGACACTGCCAGTCAAGCCACGCACTTGCTCGATGAAGTGGCGAAAGAGTGTGGGGCTAGGCCTAAATCCAAGGAAGTCGACGTAGCCGTCCAAGGACTGGTTCATTCCAAAAACGAGCTTGGCCATTCTAGAAAATCTCCACACCAGGTTCTTCAGAATAGCTTGAGTTGGCGATGCGCGGAAGTGACCTCGGCCCCAAGCCGCGGGCCGGCGTTATCGGCGTGGCCAGCACCAGATGTCCCCTTTTAGCCCAAGGCTTCCGAGCCCGCATGGTCCAGATCACGGACGGTATCGACCCGAGCTGCGGCCAGTCGAAGGCAAGCCTTGATGTCATCGACCTCGAGGTCGGGAAAGTCTGTCAATATCTGTGCCTCGGTCACGCCGTTGGCCAGCATCTCCAGGATATCGCTGGCACGAATGCGCATGCCCCGAATGCACGGGCGGCCGCCGCACTGGTCGGGATTATAGGTGATGCGGGGATCTTTGGTGTCGGCAGGCATCTCGCTCGGCGGGGTGAACAGAAAATACCCTATCATGGATCCGGCCGGGCGGCACCTCGCCTTGCAATGGCAGTTGGCGGATGGAAACGCCTATTCCGACAAGCCGACGGGTTTGCTGAACTCCGAAGTTGCCCCTGCGGCGGAGGTGACCGTCGCGGTGAAGGATGCCGGCAATACTTGAAGCGTGGGCTCCAGCATCAACGTGAACCGGGCCTGTCCGTTTGGATCGGATGTCGTCACGACCTCGCCCAGAAATGTTTCGCCTTCCGTGCCGCCCGATTGTCGGTTCCCGAAAACTTCCACTGCAAATCGCGACGATGGGCTGCCTTGCACGTGGCCTTGCACCGTGACATGGGTTCCGGTCCTGCGCACGTTGTCGAGAACCGGCGGGGTCAATCCATCATTGGGTGGTCCATCGCAATTCGGCGCGCCATCCGGACAAATTTTCACGCGCCTCGCCGGATCGAGCGGCACGCCGAAGGCGCGATTGCCTACGTAGCCCATGTGCGCGTTGCCGGGCGAGCCGAATACGATGCCGCCCTTGCGGATGTTCGGATCGCAACTGCCGCCCATCCAGCATCTCTCGATCGGTTGACCATTGCCGTAGATGGCATTGCGGGTGATGCGCGCCCGCGTCGGGACCGGCGTTGGACGCATCGCAATGCCCACCGCATTGCCAAAGATGAAGTTGCCCTCGATGACATTGCCAACGCCGGTCATGCTCAACGCGAAGGCGTTGTCGGTGAATGTGTTGAAGCCGATGTAATTGCGGTTGCCGGAATTCACCTGGATGCCGTCGGAATATCCTTCGAAGCGGTTGCTCACCATGACGTTGTCGTGACCTTGCAGGACTTCGATGCCCTGCGACGGCTCCGGGTTGGCGGGCGTCGAGCGGAACAGGTTGTTCGCCACCAGATTGAACGCGGCGCCGCGCGTGAGTTCCAGGCCGTCGCCGTTGTCGATGAATTCATTTCGCATGACCTGGTTGTTCAGCGTCGTCGTGAGCGTGGAATTCCCATTGCCATCGTCGCCGGTGAGCATCACCCCGGCGCCGCCGCGATTGCCGGCGATACGGTTGTCATGGATGACGTTGTGGCTGGCGCGGTGGATGAGCACGCCGATGCAGAAGTTGCGAATTTCGAGCCCGCTGATGTCGACGCCTCGGGTTTCGACCAGCGCCAAGCCGGGATGGGTGGTTGTGCGCACGTTGGCGCCGAATTGTCCGGGAATCGCACCGGGGCATGTTTGCGTGCCCTTGTTTTCGACGTAGGCCGACCCGTCGAGCACGATGAAGTCACCGGTTTTCTTCCAGGCGGCGCCCTCGATCTGAACCGGTCCCTTGACCGGCGGCAGCGGCGACGCCGGCTTGATGACATAGGGCGGCGTGCCGTTCGCGACGATCTCGATGCGCCAACGCCCCGGCGCCAAGTTGCTCTGCTCGATGGCCCAGCGCAGCGAACCCGCATTGCCGTCGTCGGCGTAGCGGGTGACGCGGAGAACTTCGGGGGTTGCAGGCGTGGCGTTCTGTGCGCCGGCGTGCATCGTCAAAGTCAGAAACAGAACGACCGCAATGGTTCCGTGTTTAGTCATTTTGTCCATCGGGTTCGCTCATTGATACTGATATTGGCTTCTGTACCGGCTATTTCTCAAAAGGACCCAAGCCGGAAGTCGAACTGTGAGAAAATCGCAACACGACGTGAACGCCCCATTTCATACAGCCCAGAATGCTGAAATCACTCCGCCTTGATGTTCGCCGACTTAATGATCGGCCACCATCTGTCGATCTCGGCCTTCTGCAGGGCGCCGAGCGTCTCTGGCGTCTGTTGGGCAGACGGGAAAACTTCCTGGCCGAGCTCATCGAGGCGCTGGCGCACGGCGGGCTCGGCCAAGGCCGCAACGATGGACGCATTGAGTTTCGCGACGATCTCCTTGGACGTGCCCTTGGGCGCCCACAGAGCGTGCCAGTATGACAGGTAGAAGCCCGGCAGCCCGGCCTCGTCGGTGGTCGGAACATTGGGTGCGTGCCTCATGCGGCTCTTCGCTGCGATCGCGTAGGGTTTCACGCGGCCGGCACGAAATTGTGCCAGACCTTGATCCGGCGTTGTGAAAGTCCAATCGAACTCGCCTGCAAGCAGCGCCTGCATCGTCGGATTAGCACCGCGATACGGAACGAACACCCAGCGCGTGCCGAGGATGGACTGAAGGAGAACCCCGCCGACATGGGCGGGGCTGCCGGCGCCGGATGTTCCTTGGGTGCCTTTGTCGCCGTTGGACTTGATCCAGGCGACGAGTTCCTTGAGGTCATTGACCGGCAGGCTGCTCTTGCCCGCGATGAAATAGGGACTGACCGAGATAAGCGCGACCGGCTCGAAATCCTTGAGCGTGTCGTAGGTTAGCGAATAGACCGCGCCGTTAACGACATGCGTTCCCCAATGTCCGAGGCTGAGCGTGTAACCGTCAGGAGCCGAACGAGCGACACGGCCGTGTGCGATGCTGCCGGCAGCGGCGCCATTATTTTCGATAACGATAGTCTGGCCGAGCACGTTGCGCATGCGCTCCGTAACGATGCGTCCGATTGTATCCGTCGGCCCACCCGCTGCCGCACCCACCACGATTGTAATCGGCCGGGACGGATAGGCCTGTGCCTTCGCGATGCGAGAAACGATCGGCAGCGTCGCGGCACCCGTGGCCAGATGTATGAATTTGCGGCGGGCAAGCTTCGTCATGTTGATCTCCGAAACGACCTGATGCAGTTTCCATCGGTAGATTATGGAATATTCGGCAGTCACTCCGGCTTGATGCCGGCAAACTTGATCACTGTGGTCCACTTTTCAATATCGTTTGAGATAATCTTGCCGAAGGCGGCAGGCGCGCCTCCAAGCACCGTGCCGCCCAACTCAGCAATCCGGGCAACGATTTTTGGATCGGCAAGGCCAGCCGACATTTCCTTGTTGAGCTTGTCAATAATCTCTGCGGGTGTGCCCTTGGGCGCGCCGAGCCCCAGCCAACCGACACCTTCATAACCCCTCAGGAAGTCTCCCACTGTTGGGATGTTTGGCAATACGTCCAAACGGGTCGCGGTCGTTACTGCCAATGGCCGCAGCGTGCCAGCCTTGATGTGTTCGATCGACTCCGGCAGCGGGCTGAAAATTACCTGCACCTGGCCACCGAGCAGGTCCGTCGTTGCGGGAGCCCCGCCTCGATAGGGGACGTGAGTCAGATTCACCCCGGCCATCATCTTGAATAATTCTCCAAATATGTGTTGCGGCGTCCCATTGCCGGCGGACGCCATATTGATCCTGCCGGGGTTTGCCTTTGCATAGGCAATGAACTCGGGAACTGTCGCGGCCGGAACCGACGGGTGCACGACCATCGCGTAGGACGTCCGCATCGCACCAATAACCGGCGCGATGTCTCGGACGAAATTGAAATTGAGGTTTGGATAGAGCGCGGCATTCAGCCCATTTGGGGTGGCGATTTGAAGAAGTGTATAGCCGTCAGGCGACGCTTTCACGACGCTCTCAGTTCCAATGTTACCACCGGCACCCGCGCGATTTTCGATGATGAATTGCTGGCCCAGCCGTTCCGATAGCCACTGGCCGGTCAGGCGTGCCAAAATGTCGGTAGCCCCGCCCGCCGGAAACCCGACGACGATGCGCACCGGCCGCGATGGATAGGTCTGCGCCATTGCGATCCGCGACACGGTCGGCAGCGCTGCAACGCCCGTTGCGAGATGCAGGAATTGTCTTCGGTGGGGTCGTTTCAAATTCATCATGATGTGCTCCAAGCGTGCCATCATCGCGTCGCGCGCCGATGACTTCAATTCAGAATGAGAAAGACGATGCTCAATGCCCGCCGACGGCATGCAGGCTGCGCTCATTATGATCGGGATTTCGGCACCGTCCCGAAGGCAACTCTGGTAAGATGCTACATCGAGTTCGCCAGGTTGCGGAAGGGCCTCGACGGAGTATTGTTGCAGTGCATTCGTCGGAATTGCGGCAGAATTGCCCTGCAATACAACATAGGGGTCCGCTTTCTGGGGTGCTTGCAGTTGAGCAATTCTCGTACAGTGCCTTCTCCAAATTGACCCATTGAGACATCAAGTTAGGTGAAGGCTCCTGTCAAGTTATTTCCCACATCGGTGGCGCAGCAGTTTGCAATGCATCCGCCAAGAATGAAAGTTTTCAAATTATCGCTGCCGAATGCCATATTGGTCGTCGCGAACAATCGCAAACCGAGGACGATACATGAACAAACTCAAAGCCCGCCTGAAGTCGGGAAAAGCCTGCGTCAATGCCTGGTTAGCAATCCCCTCGGGTTTTTCGGCCGAAGTTATGGCCCAGTGCGGTTGGGACAGCGTGACTGTGGATTTGCAGCACGGTGTGCAGGATTATCTGTCTATGGTGCAGTGTTTTCAGGCGATGAGCGCCCATCCGGTAACGCCGTTGGTGCGCGTGCCTTGGAACGAGCCCGGCATCATCGGCAAGGTCTTGGACGGGGGTGCCTTGGGCGTGATTTGTCCGATGGTGAACACCTCGGCAGAGGCAAAGGCGCTGGTAAGTGCCTGCCTTTATCCACCAGCCGGCAAGCGCAGTAACGGCCCTATCCGCGCCGCCGCTTACGGCGAAGCGGGCGCATATCAATCGAGCGCCAACGAGCAGGTGCTGATCGTACCCATGATCGAGACGCAGGAGGCGGCCGACAATATTGACGCAATCCTGGACATACCCGGTATCAGTGGCATTTATATCGGTCCGAGCGACCTCGGTCTCTCGCTTGGTTGGAGGCCAACGTTGGATCGTGAGGAACCCGAAATCTTTCCGATCTATGAGAAGCTGGTTCAGGCGACCGGCAAGCGCGGACAGTTCGCCGGAATACATAACGCCACCGGCATCTATGCGGCACGCATGATCGCGATGGGATTCCGTCTCGTCACGATCGCGAACGATAGCGGATTGATGGCGCGCGCAGCACGAGAACAGATTGCAATCACCCGCAAGAATGCGGGGGACGTCGCAACCTGATTATACAATTGAGCATTACCTCAGTCGGGCAACCGGGCATCAGAGCCACTCGATTGATGATAAAAATCGGTAGAGCGCTCGTTAAGCTGGCTGTCTTTAGAGCCGTCGAGGCTTGATGAACTCAAGCGTCTAGATTAGCCACCAATCAATAGTTCAGTGCATTCAATGTGGCCTCGATTCATTCCGGCTTGATGCCCGCGGCCTTGATGATTGGCCACCACTTCTCGATCTCCGCTTTTTGCAAAGCGCCGAGTGCCTCTGGCGTTTGCTGCTCTCGCGCTGGAATGACATACCCCATTTCGATGAGGCGGGAGCGAACCGTGGCATCAGCCATTGTTTCGACAACGGCAGCGTTGAGCATGGCGACGATGTTCTTGGGCGTGCCTTTCGGCGCCCAGAGGCCATGCCAGACCGACATGTGGAAGTCCGGGGCTCCCTGTTCGTCAGCGGTCGGAATGTCCGGTGCCTGCGGCAGCCGATTCTTGGACAGCACGGCATAGACTTTGATTTTGTTTTCTCGCAAATGCGGAAGCAGGATCGAAGGCTGATTTATCAACAGGTCGATATGTCCGGCCAACAAATCCTGCAGCGCCGGACCACCGCCCCGGTAGTGCACGAATTGAACCGAAGTGCCGGCAAGATTTTGCAGAGAAACTCCCATGACGTGAGAGGGACTTCCGATGCCGGGCGTTGCGACAGATGCACTATGCGTCCTTAGCCAGTCCATCAATTCTGGGAGAGAGTTCGCCGGTAATGCTCGCTTGCCGGCAATCAGCAGAGGAGTGGAGGGCAGCATGGCCACAGGCTCAAAGTCCTTCAAGAGATCGTATTGAAGTCGAAAAAACGCACCATTGAGGACATGCGTGCCAAGGTATCCGACGCTGAGCGTATGGCCGTCCGGCGTTGCCCGCACGACCCTCCCGACGCCAACCGTTCCACCGGCGCCGCCCACGTTCTCGATCACGAGTGGTTGACCCAGGGATTGGCGCATTCGCTCGGCCATGACGCGCACAAGGACATCGAGCGGACCGCCAGCGGGGGCCGGCACGATGCCCGTAACCGGCCGCGACGGAAAATTCTGCGCCATCGCCACGCCAGAAGAAGCCGCGAGCCCATATAGCGCGAAGATCATAAAAAGTGGTCTGCGTACTCGCATGGTCGTGCCCCTCGACTGCGTCACACTTGCAACTCAATTGAAAGTTTATACCGCCACGGTTATAGCAGAATTCCCTATCTGGCTTTACCTACATAGGACTGGCCCTATGGTCCGGAAGATCAATTGGGACAATCAGTTCGGTCGGCGTCTCAAGCTGCGCGACCTGCACGTGTTTTTTACCGTTGTGCAGGCAGGCAGCATGGCGAGGGCGGCGGCGCAGCTTGGCGTGTCCCAGCCCACTGTGTCGGAGACGATTGCAGACCTCGAAGATAGTTACGGTGTGCGGCTGCTCGATCGAAGCTCGCGCGGTGTCGAACCCACCATATACGGGATGGCCTTGCACCGACGATGTGTCGCAGCGTTCGACGAATTGAAACAAAGCGCCAGAGATATCGAATTTCTCGCCAACCCTGAGGTTGGCGAGTTACGTATCGGGTGCCAAGAGTCACTCCTGGCGGCAATATTGCCCCCGATCATAAGGCGATTTTCAAAGCGCTATCCTGGCGTAACCCTGCATGTTGAAGACGTGCCCTCTCCTGCGGTGCAATTGGCAGCGCTGCGCAATCGCAAATACGACTTCGTCCTGGCACGAATTGTGCGGCCGCTGAACGAGGAAGAGGACGTCAACGTAGAAGTCCTTTTCAACGACCAGCTTGTCATTGCGGCTGACGCGCATAGCCCGTGGGCACGCCGCCGCAAGATCGATTTGGTCGACCTCGCCGGTGAATCGTGGATGCTCCCGCCTCCGGATTCCTGGGTCTACCCACGATTGAAGGAAGCATTTGAAGAGCGCGGCCTCAAGATGCCAAAGGCCACTCTTCTGACAGCCTCCGTGCCGCTGCGCAACCATCTGCTGGCCGACAGCAACTACATCTCGGCCTTCGCAAGTTCGGTGCTGCAACTAAATGCCGCGCGATATGATCTCAAACCGTTGCCGGTCAAGCTACCGCACCGCCCATGGCCCGCGGTCGTGGTGACGCCCCGGAACCGGACCTTAAATCCATTGGTCGAACGATTCATAGAGTGCGCACGCGCAGAGGTAAAAGCCTTTGGCATATAGCCGGGTAGCGATGAGTTTAGCTGAGCTTTGATCCGACGGCCTATTCCGCCATCGACGGGTCCAACACCCGGACGATGCGTTCGTTTTTCGGTATATGCTGATTTCCGGTTCTGGCCAAGTGTCGGAGTTGCCCCGTGAGGATGACATGGACCAATCAGATATGGACCAAGCAGTTCAAGACTTCGCGATCACTCTTCTCTCATCGCACACTGGCGCCGAAGTCCGCGGCGTCGATCTCCGAAGGCCCATCGATAAAGCAACCAGGGCGCACCTGAACCGCGTTTTTGTTGATCGCTCGGTGCTGGTGATCCGCGATCAGAACCTGAGCGCGCCCGAATTCTTGCAGGCGATGGCGCTGTTTGGGGACATATTTCCGCAGCACAATCCGCGTTTCCAGGTGCCGGAATGCCCAATGGTTCACTATATCTCCAACCAGGACAGGTTCGCGGACGGCACGGTTTATATACCGGGGGAGGGATACCATACCGACCACTCCAACGACGCCAAGCCGCCCAAAGCGACGGCGCTGCACGCGGTGAAACTGCCTGATATGAGAGCGGCGGCGACACGCAATTCATCAATATGGCCGAGGCGTATGCGGCTCTGCCGGAGAAAACCAAAAGGCGGCTCGATGGCCTCAAGGCTCGCCACGTCTACCAAAGCAAGCATAGCGAGCGGAAGCTCATGGGCCTGCCGGAGGGGAAGCGCAAGGCCATCGCTACGTCCGTCATTCACCCGCTCGTGCGGACCCATCCCGAAAGCAGGCGTAAGGCACTTTACATCAACCCGATCCGCATCGAGGAAATCGTTGGGATGCAGGACAAGGACGCATTGCCTTTACTCGACGAACTGCTGACACATTCCACACAGCTTAGGTTCGAATATCGGCACAAATGGAAATCCGGCGACGTGGTGATCTGGGACAATCGCTGCTTGATGCACAAGGCAAACGGCGATTACCCGGTTGATCAAGTCCGCTATCTCTATCGTCTCATGCTCAAGGATGTAGAATGATCTACAGGGCGCTTTTCGTGCTTCCGGACGCCAGCCGCCGTGTGCGCTTTCGTGTCTCTGTTGAAGTGTAAACGGGCCAGCCGTGAAACTCGAACAGTGACGTTACCTAAGACCATTTGTCAGTTATTTGACTGAGCCGCCGATGCTGTCGCGGCGAAAGACACATTGCCACCAACGCCGAGGCGGTCCTGCACGCGCTACGCAGCCGCATCGTCCCTCTCACCGGGAGAGCCACCGAGCGCAGAACGCATTGAGCGGTGATAGTGAATCATCGCCGGCTCATTACGGCCATACACAGTATGCATCTGCGCGCCCGAGGTCAGACCGATCTGTATGCTGCGCACGGCCGGGAAGTCCTCGCCCGTGACGACATCAAGGACAAGCTGCATGTTCTTGTCCCAATGGTTGCGCTCGTCGGGTGTGGTCGAGGCACATGGGACATAAAGCGCCAACTCCATGACGGCACGGTCTACGCGATCGTCACGCGGAAATATGCGGGAAAGTTCCACGTGATCACCCTGAACCATCAAGATGGTGTTGGGGAACAGCGAGTAGATTATGGTCGTGTTCCACATCAAACTCCATGACTCCTCCGGCTCGGTCTTGAGCCGCTCAAGCTTCTTGCGTGGGAAGGTAAGGCGGTGATTGAGGCCGAACGCTTCGAAGTCAGCAATATTGCCGTACAGGATCGATTTCAGAGATTCCTTATGCAAATAGCCGATGTGATAGCCCTCATGGAAGGTGTCGACGAGGAGCTTCCAGTTCATGGCCTCCGGAATTACCCGCCGGTCATGGAACGCCCACGTATCGAACCCGAATGAAGCAAGCTCGGCACCAAGCCCTCCGAGCCACGGATCGATGTCGAACTCGAACGAAGCATCGGACGATGGCGTCGGAATAACCCACACCAAGCCGTGCTTTTCGCACAAAGGCAGCTCCGTAAGCGAGGATCGCTGAGGACGTATCCCGGGAAAGCTGCGCTCGTCGGGAATGCCCGTCACCCGACCGGACAAGTCGTAGGTCCAGGCATGATAGGGGCAGGAGAAGACGCGCGCCTCACCGCAGCCCTGGGCAACTTTCGCCCCGCGATGACGGCACACATTAAGGAACGCCCGCAGCTTGTTGTCGCGCCCGCGCACGATGAGGATGGGGACGCCCGCATAGTCATCGGTGCGGTAGCTGCCGGGCACGGCCCAAGTCGAGGCAAAGCCCATCAGAATCGGGTATTCCCGGAACAGGATCTGCTGTTCGCGCGAAAAATGTTTCGGATCCGTGTAAACCGAGACCTCGTTGCACCAGGGTGCATCAGCCAAGCAGGTCGTACGACTTTCGACATGGTGCAGCAGCCGTTTCAATAGCCCAATCTGTTCCTGCCGGTTCATCACTTGCTCCATTTGGTTTTCGCCGGCCGGCCGGCGGCGGCGCGGCCGACAAATTGTCGGGTATCTCCTGGCCGTCTCACCGGAGGCGAAACAGCGGCCGGGGTCGCTTTACACGTCTTTCATGGATTTGATACGCTTGCGTATCGGTGTGATACGGTCTCGTATCGCAACATGGCGGGCTAGTCAATACGGCACCGTATCAAAAAAAGGTGCCGTATCAGAAAGGGAAAATTGAAGTGAGTGAAGGCAAGAATGACGACGGACACGAGATGTGGATCGAAGCCGGGCTGAAGGCGATCGTCAAAAGCGGCATCGACGGCATGCGGGTCGAGATCGTGGCCAAAGCCCTCGGCGTAACAAAGGGCGGGTTCTATCGGCGATTCAAGGATCGACGGGCCCTGCTCGACGCCATGTTGGAATCATGGCGCGTCGGCCGGATCGCGCTGATCGAAAAGCATGGCGACCTCGGTAGTGAGAATGCCCGTGACCGGCTGAAGTCGTTGATCAAATTCTACTCGGAGCGGGTCAATCCCGAGGGCATGGCGATCGAGCTTGCGATCCGGCAATGGGCGCGCTCCGATGCCGCGGCTGCCGCAGTGGTCGCTGCAGTTGATGAAGCGAGACTAAAAGTTGCGGCACAGCTCTATCGAAAGCAGGGGCTTGGTGCCGAGGACGCACAAGCTTGGGCGTTTCTCTTGTATTCATTCATTTTCGGGCAGAGCATGCTTTCTCTCGAACTGACGCCTCGCAAGCGCGTGAGCCTGATCGCTGCCTGCGCTGAAACGCTGGTTCGGATGTAAGGTGCCCAATTCCAAGGAGTGCGCCGTCGGAGTAGGCCCCGCATGCCCGCAGCGCTTCGCCAAGGAAATTGGTAGGTCAAGGTTCTTGACCCGCGGAATGCCCTGCATACATGAATGGTCGGTTCGTCTAAATCGCGGCTTGGCTGATCATGCGTAGGGCTGAAAATGACAGTCATCGCGATGACAAGGGAGATCGGGAGCCGTGGAACCGAAATCGCGGCCGCATTGGCTGATCGATTACACCTCAAGATTATTCATTCCGAAATTGTCGCAAATAATGTTGCGAGCCGTCTTGGCATCGAGGAGCGCGCGCTCCTTCGTCATGTCGAAGGCACGGCATCAATGATTGAGCGATGGCTGATCGACAGAAAAAGGTTGCGGCGCTATACGGCAGAGGAAATTCTTCAACTTGTTCAGCAAGGAAATGTGCTGATCCGTGGCTGGGGAGCGGCAACCCTGCTGCGGGATTTTCCGCAGGTTATCAGTGTTAGAGTGTGTGCGCCACAAGCGCTGCGCGTTCAAGTCCTGATGGAGCGAACGGGGGTGTGCGACGCCGAGGCGATGGGCGAGGAAATCGAGAAATATGATGCAGCGCACACACGCACGTTGCGCGCCTATTTCAATATCGAGCAAGAGGATGCGCTCCTCTACCACATTACATTGAATTCCGAACGGTTGCCGGTCGATGCTTGTGTCGCCGCCATTTGTCAGCTCGCCGAGCACCCGAAGTTCCAGGCAGAATCGGCGACAGCACAATCCATCTTCACCGACAAATTATTGCAGGCAAAGATCAACTCGGCGCTTGCCGAGCATATCAGTCTTACTGACGCGCCCAGCGGCATCACGGTGTCCGTGGTCGATGGCAAAGTGACCCTTGCGGGCATCGCCGGGAATGGGGCCGTGCGCAACAAAGCGGAAAAAGTTGCCGGGATGATTGCTGGCGCCGGTGCGATCGAAAATCGCATCATCAACATGCCTAGCCGATGAGTTGCGTGACCCGAGGCGGACCGTGAGGTCGTGCTGACCAGCCGCGCTCGAACCGGTTCCCAACCTCGAAATGTGCTACGTTCATCGGGGCAGAGCGCGCCAAGGTTTGGGGGGATCGCAATGGACGGCGGCAATTCATCAGCCAGATAGGCGGCGCGGCGGCTTGCCCGCTTGTGGCACGCGCACGCAGAGAGGAACCTGAGCCATGACGAGCAGTGTAAGAAAGTCGAACCGGCCGCTCGCTTCGAGAAGGGTGAGCGCATGGGGCGCGGCCGCTCTGATGGCGACTCTGTCCGGCGCGATATCATGGCAACCCGCCGCTGCTCAGATCAGGAACGAACCGACATTGACGCTCTCGGCGTTTGGAAATTTCTACGTGGGTGGCTCCTATGACAAAGCACACGCCGCCCGCCACCATATCGGCCAGATGTACGTGCAATACCTCATTCCCGCAGAGCGCAAGCACCCATTTCCCATTGTTCTTGTCCATGGTGGTGATCAAACCGGCGCCGGTTTCCTCTCTACTCCCGACGGTCGTCCGGGATGGGCGCAATACTTCGTTCGCCTGGGATATGGCGTTTACGTCGTAGATCAAGTTGCGCGCGGGCGATCGGCCTTGGTCCCTGATGTCTATGGGGCGACAAGCGGGCAACCCCTCGACTACGTCATGCAGAAATTCACTTCGCAGGAACGCTACAAGCTCTGGCCGCAGGCGTCGCTGCATACACAGTGGCCCGGCAAGGGTGAACCGGGCGATCCGGTCTTTGACCAGTATACATCTTCCGAATTTCAGGGAATGGAGAACCGCGTTTTACAGACGCAGATGAACGTCGATGCGCTTGCGGCTTTGCTCGACAGGATTGGAGCTTCGATAATTCTCGTGCATTCACAATCCGGCGCGTATGCTTGGCCGCTGACGCAGGCCCGGCCGGCCTTGGTCAAAGCCATCGTTGCGGCGGAGCCTGCCGGTCCGCCGGTTCACGATGTCGTCGTTCACAGTGCCCAAAGGTTCGATGTCGGCTGGGACAAGGCCACTAAACAAACAGAAGACGACTATTATCGCGATAACCCCGGTGTGAAGCCTTACGGCTTGACCAGCATTCCGCTCACCTATGAGCCAGCAGTGACTCCGCAGTCGCCGCTGTCGTTCGTGCAGCAGGAAATGCCTGAACGCCGCGATCTCGCGCGGTGTTGGCGACAAAAGGAACCCGCCCGTAAACTCGTCGCTCTCGGAGAGCGGCCAATCATGGTCCTGGAGGCCGAGGCGTCGTTCTACGCGGGCTACAATCATTGCAATGTCGCGTATCTTCAACAGGCAGGCGTAGGTGTGACCTTCATCAAGCTTGCCGACCTTGGCATCCACGGTAACGGTCACATGATGATGTTGGAAAAGAACAGCGACCAGGTGGCGCAGGTCATCGCCAACTGGCTCGATAAGGCCGTGGAGGGCGCTCAGGCGCGTTAGCGAAGCGTGCATTGAGGCAGGCGGCAGCGAGTGGGGCGCAATTGCTTTATTGCGCCACTCGCCGCTCATCGCAGGTAAACCGCCTTTGTCGATAGCGCAATAAAGCGATTGCGCACTTATTCCAGCAAGCCTCGCTAGTCGTAAAACTGAGGCGCCATCTTCCGCTTAATTCCGGTGGTGTAATCGTGCTGGATCCACAACTCCGCTCGATTCTGTTTTACGAACGCTTCGATCTTCTCGCGGCTCTTCGCGGTCTGCTCCCTGTCGGTGTCGAAGTTTGGAACTTTCTTGTACGTGATCTCTTCCGGATAGTGATAGAGATCGCCCGATAACAGCAGGTTCCCGGTGTTGGTCAGCTTGAGATACAGGGCCTGGTGCCCGGGCGTATGACCCGGCGAGGTCTTGATGACCACTGTGCCATCGCCAAACACATCATGATCCTCGTTATTGAGCACAATCGTTTTGCTCTTGGCGAGTCCCTCGAAAAATATCGGGTCCGGTACGCGGCTGTCGGCCGCGCGGGGTGCGAGGATCGGGTCCCGGTCGCCCTTCTGCACGATCCAAGTGGAACCGGCGAACAAGCTGGCGTTGGCGACGTGATCGCCATGGTAGTGGGAAAGCGCCATATAGGTGATGTTGGCCGGGGCGTAGCCGATGGCGGCGAGTTGCGGGAGCAGCGGCCGATTGACCGTGTAGTTCCTCAGCTTCTGGGGCAAGACGCCATCCTTAAACGCGCTGTCGGGAATTTCGCCGGTATCCCACATCAGGGTTCCGCGCGGATGCGCGATCAGGAAGCAGGGCGTGACCATTCTCGTGTCGGCCACTTCGCTCACCTTCAAGCCATAGTTGTCGACGTTGGGCGGCGTAATGATGCCACAGTCGAGAACGTAGAGACGCGGCGACTGCGGGGGCTGAGGCTGTTGGGCGTTGGCTGGCGTGAAACCGAAGGCCGCGGACACCGCCGCCGCCAGAATGGCGGGAACGATACGAATTGACATGGAATCCTCCCGAACAAACCCGTTTCATTAATTGGGCGCCGCGCTGTTGCCAGCCGGAACGGTAACCCGCTGGCTTTTGCGTTCCCGGCGGTTCACAATCTAAACTATGCGCTACCTCCTGTCAGCCGACATTGCTGCTCGTCAGGCCAGCGTTTCAGCCCATGACCGGCCCCTACGCAACCGGGCACCAGTGCCGTAGAGACATCAGCTAGCGGCGCATCGCTGTAGATGTCGCGTATCTTGCGCAGGCAGGCCGGAGCTGTTCTCAGAAATCCGGCTGGTCCGCCCGCGGGACTGCAGCGTCTTTTTCGGGGAACCACTTGATGTTTTCCGCACAAACCGATTCCGCCCAGCGGCCGAGGCCGCGCCCATAAGTCATGGTCGCGGTCCACGGCGTCGTGAAGGCGCCTGCATCCTCGACCGTGAATTGGAGCTGCAGGTACTTGCCCCTGTAGTTTGGCTGTGGCTGGGCCCGCCAATTCTCTTTTGCGTCCCGCTCCCATCCGTCCTTTGCGGCTTCGTATTCAATGAGCCGATATCGTTCGACCACGTGCAGCGCCTGCGTGTGCGGCGTGCCATACCAGTCCACCGCCGCATAGGGTCCGACCTTGATCCCCAACGTGTCTATGACCAGCGTGTCGCCTTCGTAATGACCCACGGAATCGCCATACCAGGTCGGCGTCACCTTGGCAGGATGAGACTCGTTCAAGCGCACGTGACGAACTTGATGATCGTAGTTATAAAGGATGACGATCTTGTCGGGCTGCTGCAGGATCTGGATGGCACCACTCGTAAAAACAAACGGCACCCCTGCGGGCCAACACTGGTTACGCGGGCTCGGAAAGCCCACACCGGCTAACGACATTTCGCCGAACTTCTTTACGACATCCGCCGCCCAAGGCTGCAAGATCGGATTGGTGTAATCGCCGACGAGTTCAAGGAGGTTGCTCACGCCGTCGGCCGACGGTGGCTCCCCGGCCCCTGACCACTCGATGGCAAGATCTCCAAGCAGCTGTGCGATGGTGCGCCGCGACCGGTTGACCAGTGAGGTGGGACCCGAGGCCAGCGGCTCGAAGCCGGGGATGGAGCCGTGCACCCACATTCCGGAAAAATCCGGGACGGATGCGGCGATTTCCTTGCCGTTACCCGCCGACCCAACCGTGGGCACCGCCGCTTGCCCGAAGGCGGGTGCCGCCGCCGCTGCCGTCAACATCATGACTAAAAGAAAATCCCGCCGCTGCCTATTCATGTTCTCCTCCCTTTTGCGCAGTCTTGCCGCCGGAAGCTCTCGCAGAAGCTCTTTGCGGCTTAGGCTCGCTCCTTGGCCTCATAATATTCGGCAGAGAATTTAATGGACCAGCGTCCGAAGAATCCGCGGATTTTTTCGCTCAATTTTTCCACTTTCTGCGGGTCGGCGCCGTCATAATGGGCTTCATAGCTTTTGACGATCGGGCCGATGAGCGGGAGCCTGGACAAGCCGTGGATCAGCCCGATCATCAAGGCGCGTGAGACCGTGCCGATCCACCCCGCCACGGCGGTGCAGACGGCGAAGAACCGAGAAGCTGTTTTGCCAAGGCCGATACGAAAGGCCGAGCGCGCCAGGGCGTCGCGCATCTCCGCGATGGCGCGTTCCATCTGGCGGTAGCGATGGCCGGTCTTGCGCATGAAATAGTGTGTGGCGAGATAAAGATAGAATCGAAAACTCGCCTGCACGATTGCGTGCTTTTTCGCCTGCGGCCAAGCGGCCGGGTAGACGGGAAGGACCAAAAGCTTGCTTTTGGCGATGATCGTCGCCAGGGGATGCAGAAGCTGCATCCAGGGTGGCAAGGAAGTTGCGTAGGCGACAAGTCCGACGTGCAAGGCAGTCGCAATGCCAAAGGAAATCGGAAGCCAGAGAACCGCACCCGCGATGACCAAAAGCGCACCCCTTGGAGTGAGGGTTCGGCATGTTCTGAAAACCCACGCCATTCCGCCTTCGAATGCGTGATGTACGGCTTCTTCGAAAACCTTGTAGCTGATCTTGCGCCGCAACAGCGCCCAATGCCGGCTCACGGACTCGCGCCAGGCATCGCGCTTGGCCGTTCCAACCGGCAACCATTTCACCACGCCTTTGAGCAGTGCGGCAAGGCCGTCCCCGACGATGCGCGCGGTGAACAAGGGAAATCTTGCCACCTGCAGCAAGATGGGGAACGCGTAGTCAAGGATATGGATCAGAATTGAAAGCGCGAACTTGAGGAGCGACTTCGTGGCGAGTGCGATCGCAACCAGCGGCAGGATGATCACGTCGGCGATGCCGGCGCCGAATGGGTCGTCTGGAGCGGTGGAAGTGTCACTGTGCATGGGAGCGGAATTCCGTAATCACATTGGCCGGAATATTCGTCAGTTCGCCATGGACATGCATCAGTCGTAGGCCTCGATCTCGGTCATGTCTGTTACATTGATCCGTTGCAGCAAGTTTCGAAAGATGCCATCGACCTCGGACTGTGTGGCTACGCACTCGGCATCCACCCGCAGCAATGCCGAGAAGCCTTTGTCGCGAAGACCAATGAACATACCATATTCTCCCATCTGCGGGTACTGGTGGACCTGCACCCTGACGCCCTCTCGCGGACGGCTGTTAAGGTAATCTCCGTACAGCGCGCTCTCACGCGGCTCCCAGCTCCACGGACCGGCCTCGTTGAAAACGGCAAGAATGGTTTCGATCGAACAGTCGCAGACGAAGTCGTATGCCCAGTAGGCCTTGAGCATGCCGGCGGCCCTCCGCATCGTGTAACGCGCCTCATTCCAACAGACCGCTGTCTCCGGCCCGCTTGTCCCTGTCTCGTCCGAAGATATAGGCGAAAGCCTCTCGGCGATAGCGCATTCGCAGCTTTGGATGGTCTGCAAGCTGGTCTGACGCAGCATCGAACAAGTATCACGGAATAAGCCAAGGCCACCCTTCGGGCGGCCTTTTGCCATTTTGCACGCGGGGACGGACCTTGAATGGCCTGCGATCATAAGGAAAGAAGGGAACCTCGCTAGTGATGGATACCGTAAAGTTCGCGCAGGGCCTTCTGCTTGTTGTTGAAACCTTCATCCTTCATCAGCGATATTTTCAACAATTTCTCGCTGCTTCGTGCAACTGGCGTGTCTTCGAAGGCCAAGCGCCAAGCTAGATGCTCCCTGTCGTCTGCATGACTATCGTGCAACAGTTCTGGATGACGCAACACAGGTTCCAGGTTGCTCACCAAGGTTCGGGAAAAGAGTAACCCCTGCAGCGCCCGCAATCCATCGATTGGAGCGAGGTCGCTGATCGGTGTATCGGATACATTAAGCCACCGAAGCTGTGTTCCCGCCAAGGGAGACAAATCTGTTACCTGTGTGTGCCCGAGAGAAAGCGACGTAATCGCACTATGAGGGTTCCAGCCGCTGAGTTCGGCCACCGCCGTCTTGTCGGCGCGGAGCCGGCAAAGATCAGGCAACCAGGAGAGTTTGGAAATATGCGTAACCTTCGTTTCCGAAACGTCGATATCTCTCAATAGCAACTTGTCAAGGAGCGGGCCGATATCAGATATACGTGTTTTCGACAGGCCAACAGTCTTGAGACGGGCGCAATTTGCAAGCGGAGTTAGATCGCTCACATCGGAGTCGATTGCATAAAGCTGCTCCAAGGCCGTATATCTGGACAGGGCAGAGAAATGCGCATCGTTGCAGCCGGATATCGACAAGAACTCTAAAGTGGCAAGAATCGGAAGCTGTCCTTTGACTCGTCCGCCATGGAGACTCAGCGACAGGATTTCACTCCATGAAGCGACGGGGGTGAGGTCCACGGTCGTGCCCGCGCAGCGAATCAAGGACAGATATTTAGCAGCCGCTCCCGGCCAGAGGTCTTGTCCCCGATAGTTCCACAGGTCCACTCTTTCGAGGTTGCGTAATTCTGCAAGAGGCGAGAGGTCGTGGACAGACTCGACGTTGAGTTGAAGCTTTGCCAACGAGCCGCAATGGCGGAGGGCGGAAATATCTGGGGGAGTTGCCTTGTAGGCTACGAGTTCCTGGAGTGCGGGCAGTTCGGCAAGGACGGAGATATCAGAGATTTTTTCGCCAATTACCAGATACTCGATGTCGGGCCGTTGGGACAGAGTAGAAATATCCGTGATCGCTGTCTCAGAAAAGTTGAAATGTTTGCGTGTTGTTTTTGAGATATTCCGTGGAATTTGCGCCAACGCTCGCAAGCCGCCACCCCAGAATTCTTCATCCGCGTCGATCCGTCGTTCGCATTCCGCCAGGGCGGCGGCCGCATTTTTGTCCCAGGCTGGATCGGGCTTTTCGTTTTCTCCACGAGGGACGGTTGGCCGAGCTGCCATTGGTTCTGCTGTGTGCGATGGCTCTCCGGACCGTCGCAGCATGCTCGTGAACGGACGCATATGCTTTGCACCGCCAGGTGTCCTAGGATATGTAACCAAACATCAGAATGTTAGTAAGCGATAAATGACAAAGATTATAAGAATAACACTCTAAACCAGTTAACCATAGAGCGACTTCACCGGTCGTCGACCACTTGATATGCCGAATTTATTAAGCGCAAGAACGCTAAGTCCGCACCGGAGCCGATGAGCGCGGTACCATGTTGTGGAATCATTAAGCAATGCTGACACCCCTTTCGAATGACGAAGAATTGCGATCTTGTGAGCGCAAAGTCGTTAGTCTGATTGAGAACTCCGATCTCCTGAGAGCCGAATCTCTCGTCCAGGAGGCAATCCGACAATCCGCAACAAATCAGCTCAAAATCGTGAGCGAAATACCAGTCGATACCCTTCGGATCGAGGGATGGCGGGAAATATGCGCCGACCTGCTTGAGGCAAACAAGTGGCTGGAACAACGCACAGGTCATCGGGCGTCGCGGGCGATCCTGTCGCTGGTCAACCGGGATCTCGTCGAGAAGCTTGAAGTAGAGCGAAAGTTCTATGCCGCGTTTACGCGTGATGAGAATGCGGCGCCAAGCCTGGAAATGAAACGCCCTGTCTTTGTCACGGGGCTGGAAGCACTTATGGCCGTTCAGAGGATGTCTTGGCCTCGGCATCCCGCCGAGGTCCAGTTCAAGATCGACCAGTTGCTGTGCGGTCTCCTGCTGGTGATCAAGGTCCATCAAGCCATTGATCATTATCTTCTGGCCCATGGACTGCCCGCGCGACTTGGCGTGGTCGTCGAGATGGATCACGTTTCCTGGTCCATGGAAGCGGGAGTGCATGATTTTGGGCCGCAAGCCCGGCGCTTGATTGGTCCACTGGACGTGACGCTACAACCGCATGACAAGGTTTCGGAGATCCTTACCGAACGTCAGGCGGAACGCAGCGCGAATTTCCAGTTTGAAATCAACAAGGCGATTGCCGAGCTGCGCGAGCTGTACCGGTTGGTCCGAATGTTTCCGTTCTACCGATACAAGGCCCGCAATAAGCTCGCTGATCAGCTGACCAGTCAGTTGAAGGGGTGGTGCCAGAGTCAGGCTCTGCCTGATGTGGGCGTCGATTGGCGCATGAGAAAGCCGAATTTCGAGCGCCTGCTTCGACAGATCGTGCAAGCGCGCAGGGTTCCTTCGGTCGATGGAGCGCTCGACGTGCTTCACGTCAACCAACTTCATGAAACGTGGCTGCGCGTAGCCCGCGAAATGGATTTCGACCTCGGAAGCAGGCCAATGTCACTCTTTGAACTCAACCTGGCGTGGGCGCTGAAAATTGGGGGCCCAATCGTGCAGGATCGCTGGGAGCATGCGAAGCCCTATCAGGCGGCGTGACGGCGCACCGAAGGGTAGGGCGCAATCGCTTTATTGCGCCGCTCGTCGGCCGAGACCCGCAAGGCCGATGTTGGCCAATG
>Ga0209488_10000712_pt1 | contig 28194 bp, 14 predicted proteins | sample Rivendell_Oct201_8_FD_188349 | JGI IMG/M metagenome (GOLD analysis project Ga0209488, IMG submission 188349) | Vadose zone soil microbial communities from the Eel River Critical Zone Observatory, Northern California, USA -... | ecosystem: Environmental > Terrestrial > Soil > Vadose zone >...
TCGCTGGTGGCATCGCCGTCATGGTCGACCACGCGTTTGCGCCACGCACGGCGGAAAACCGGGTCGGGACCGCGGGAGAGAATGATCGAATCTTTAATCGGGATAATGCTCTGGTAGTAGTAGCGGTTCAGGGCCCACGCCTGGAGCTGTCCGCGGCTGAGGCGGCCTTCGTGCATCATGAGATGGAAGGGATGCTTATGGTGATAACGCTCTTCGCCTACGGCGCGCAGTTGAGCTTGCAGTTGCTCCAGCGAGAGCAGGCTCGCCGGCTCCGCCGCATTCGAAGGCAGGTTTCCGGCTTCTACAGGTCGTACTGCCATCCATCCTCCGCGATCTGCCAACCCAATTCGCGAACCTGACGAAGCTCGGGACCTGCCTCATCCAGCATGGGGTTGGTGTTGTTGATGTGCAGATAGATTTTACGTGGGCGACGGAGTCTCGCCAACCGGCTCAGGCTTCCCTCGGGGGACGAGACGGGGATGTGGCCCATCCGGCGTGCAGTTTGCCCTGTCTCTCCGCTGCCCTGTATGCGGATGAGTTCGTCGTCGCTCCAGAACGTGCCGTCGAAAAGAAGCAGATCCGCGGATTCGAATTCCTCGAGCAGCGCGTCGTCGACTTTCGGCACGTCGGGCATGTAGGCCAGTCGCTTGCCCGACGGAGAATCGATCAGCAATCCCAATGAGGCTTCCCCGGCGATGAGTTCGGATTGCCTCTTCGGAGTGACGTAGGGCGGATAGCGTGTCCCCAGCGACACGGCGCGACACCGCAGGGCGGAATTCTCTCCGCCCGGATTGCACAGCAGAAATGACGTATCCGGCCTGAAGTCAACCCAGGTTGCTTGATCGGTGATGCGATGAAGCATGCCGAACATGGAATTTTCTTCGCGGAGAATCCGGCGAATGGAAGCGGTGGCATGAATGCGTAGGGGTTGCAGTTCGCGCAGCAGCAGCAGCCCGAGAACATGGTCAACGTCGGCGTTAGCGAGTACGACGCCCGCGATGGGCGATTGGCGGCTGCCATTGTTTACGCTGTCACGCGGGTGAAGATCAGGGGTGGCTTCAATTTGCGCGTGCAGGTCTGGGGAAGCTCCCAGCAGAAACCACGAATGCCCGTCCTGACTGATGGCAACCTGGGTCTGAGTGCGGGCCTTGCCGTGGAATGTGCCCGCTCGCAACGCACTGCAGTTGGAACAAGCGCAATTCCACTGGGGAAATCCGCCGCCCGCAGCCGAGCCCAGGATTTTCACACGCATGTTATGCGAGTGTACAACGTGGAATGATAAAAACTTGCAATGTTTAGCGGCCGCGAGTGCAGGAATTGCGAAATGCTTTGCAGAGAATACTGAATTGCCTGGCGGGGGATGATTTTGGCTTGCACTCGGGGGCATTTCTCGGCATACTGCAAATGACCCGTTCTGGACGGGTTTCAGCCCTCCTCCGCCCTCCCCGTCGAGAAATCCACTTCCGCTCAGGCAATCATCAAAGGCAGTGCCTGAAGGATCGTTGTTTGCCGTGGGAGTGACTCAGCCCAATCGTGACCTTATCCTACTGAGGAATAATCTTGGAGCAGTGAGAGCTGCGAGCTGCTATCCGTTGCCTACGGCTGCCGCGCAGAGCGGCGGGTCCACATCCCACAATCGGGTATCTGCGGATAGGTTTTCGACTCCTACTTCGCCCTCCATCTCGGTCCCGCGCTTGCCCAGCCATACGACGCGAAACTGAGCCTTCGTCCCTTCGTATTGAAGGTCAACCACATCGCCGGGTTTCAGTTGTGCGGCGACGCCTTGCAGGCTCGCGCCGCGGCCGCTGATGGTGCGCAAACTCGCGGGCTGGGCGAAGGGACGAGAATGAGCGTCCATTCCCCAGATGCGTACGGGCAGATCCACGAAAACGCGCTGCTGCTGGCGGCGGTCCATGGGGTGATACTAGGCTTGGCGGGGGAAGAAACAAGGTAACAGCCGTCACTGTACTGGAGTTCCGAAAGTTCGAGCTGTCCGGAGATCGATCACGGAGCGGGGCGAGACTGCCCGTTTGGGCGATTGCCCATCAGCACCGGATATAGCTTAGTCCATGTCGCCCAGTGAACATGCACCGGGGCCTCGCGGATCGCCACAAGATCCGCACGCAGCTGCCGGAGTTGCCGCGCTGGACGCGCCTTTTGCGGAGACCGCGAAGACCGAGAGTTGCGGATCAAGCTTGGTGGCGTGGCACTTCGGGCACTCAGCTTTCTCCTTGCCGTAGACGAGAGCCTCGAACTGATGATGACACTTCTGACAGACGTACTCAAAGATAGGCATATTCAACTCCTACGGCGTGGTCCAAGATCTATTAGAAGCCAGCGCTCGATTAGAATCAATATGTGGGCAATTCGCAAACTCCTTTATCTTTGGGCGAGGCCTTGAAGCCGGAGGCGGTACGGCCGAAGGCTCGCGAACCAGAAGAGAGTCGCGTTCCTTTCCTGCCGCATCGCTGGTTGCGCGGCGGGCACGTGCAGACGCTCGCCAGCTTTCTTATGCCGCGACGCATCCAGTTGCCAGTGGCCGAGGAACGGTTGATTGAGGTCGAGTCGGGAATCAACGTCCGCTGCTGGTGTCATTGGCAGAGTGCGCGGCAATCGGCTCTGACATTGATTGTGGTGCACGGGCTTGAGGGATCAACCGAGTCGCAATACATGCTAGGTGTGGCCCGGAACGGGTTGGCGGCGGGCATGAACGTCGTACTTATGAATCAGCGGAATTGCGGCGGGATGGACCACTGCGCGCCCACTCTCTATAACTCGAGCCGGTCCGAAGATGTCGCCGCGGTGGCGCGGCACGTTGTGGAGCACGATAGCGTTTCCCGCTTTGCCTTGGTCGGATTTTCCATGGGTGGAAACCTGGTGCTGAAACTCGCAGGCGAGTGGGGAAGGAACGGGCCTGCGCAATTCCGCGGCTTGGCGGCGGTGTGTGCGGCGATGGACCTGGCAGAATCGGCGGACGCGTTGCACGAAGCCAGCAACCGGATTTACGAATACTACTTTCTGATGCAGTTGTTCCAGCGCTTCCGCCACAAGGCAAAGTTGTTTCCCGGAAGCTTCGATGTGTCCCGCCTGCGCGGGATTTCGAGCTTGCGCGCATTTGATGACCGGATCACCGCGTACTATTGCGGATTTACGGGCGCGGACGATTACTACGCCCGGGCGGCAGCGTCGAACGTTGTGGACGGAATTGCCGTGCCCGCGCTGATCATCCATGCGGCCAATGATCCCTTCATTCGGATACGGCCCGAGACGCGGCAGCACATTCTGGCTAACCCGAACATTACTTATATTGAGACCCAGGACGGCGGCCATTGCGCCTTCCTCGGGGACCGCAATGGCGACGAGGGAGATGATGGTCGTTGGGCGGAGCGCGAAGTGGTGGAGTTTGTGAAGAGATTCCAATGAAGGTTCGTCTTAGCCGGCGCTAGCTGAACGAATCCGGAGCCAGTCCGGGAGATTGGAGCCTCCAGTGCGGGCGATCGCGAGCAGCAACATCGCAACGAAAATGATTAACAATCCCAGGGACGCAGTTCGAATGTCCACCGCGCGCTTGGGCAGGATGGAAACGCGGCCGTAGACGAATTCGATGTGCACCCAGTACACCAGCAGGGACGCCTGTCCTAACTGAATCAGCGGACTGAATCCCCATTGTCCCGCGCCCCAGCGGCACCAGGCATAACCTGCGGACAGGATGACCATCAGCATGCCGAGGCGAATGAGAAAGAAGTTCGGGCTGGTGTGCCAGTAATCATAGACGGCATACAGTTGACGCGGCTGCCTGTCCATGCAGCGCGCGAGTTCTACCAGCAGAATGCCGACCGCTCCAAGCGCAAGGAACGTTTGTGCTTCACGATTGCGTGCCCACGATCTCTGCAGAAGAAATCCCACTGACAGGCCGGCAAAAGCGAAACCGGTCCAGGGGAAAACAGGGAAGAGCCACGGTTGCGGCGTGCCGAAGGTATGAACTCCGTTGATGTACGATTCGATCGGCCAAGGAAGCCCGCGCACTCGCCAGGTGGTCCACAACGGAGGCGTAAGCAACGAAATAAGTAAAGCAGTTCCAGCCGCGGCGAGCGCCAGAGCAGTTCTGGTCTGCGGCCCACGTTTGATCGCAAGGACCAGCCAGCAGACGATTCCCATCAACATCATGGAGAGGCCGATGGTGGTTAGTATGTCCACACGAAACAGGTCGCTCCACGGTGCCCACCCCCAGGCAATGAGGAATTCTTGCAGCCGGAAGAGCAGGCCGAAGACAAAAATCTCAGCCCCACGGCGGATGGTAGCGCGAGCAATCTGGGACGGCGAGAGATTTTTCTGCCGGAGTTTGTCTGTGACCAAAGCAAATGAGATTCCCGCCAGAAAAAGAAATAGCGGCGCCGGGAAGGTCCCTCCTAATTGCGAATACATCAAGAACTTCCCCTGGCGCGCAGTACCACCAAGCCAGGAGTCATAACAGTGAGTCTGGAACATCAGGACGCAGGCCAGCCCACGCATCCAGTCGATGTAGGCGAGGCGCGGTTTGCTGGAATTGGCAGGCAGCATGCTTGCTTCAAGAAATGGAATCGGCAGTATACGGCAGAGGTCACAAAAAGCTTGTTTAGACGCAACCCCGTCATCGGCAGGCCAGCATCTAAGAGTGGTGACTCTGGGCGGACTCAAACGCGCTCTGGCGAATACTTACCACGACCTGGCTAGCCATCACACTTTGCAGGTTGCAGCTGCACTGTCGTACTACTTTATCCTCTCCGTTTTTCCCGCACTGATTGTGCTTTCCACGCTGCTGGGGTCCATTCCACTGCCTGATCTTTTTGGGCCTGTTCTGGTCACCATGGCGCGCCTTTTGCCGCAGGACACAATGCGAATTGTCTATTCGGTCTTGGCCGACGTGCTCGGCGGGCACCGCCGGGCGTGGCTGTCTTTCGGAACGTTAGGAACACTCTGGGTGGCGTCTGCCGCATTTGATGCGACCATTGAAGCGCTTAATATTGCCTACGACGTGGAGGAGTGCCGCCCGTTCTGGAAAACTCGGCTTCTCGCTGTCGCTCTTGCGGGTATTTCGGGAGGACTGCTGCTGAGCGCGCTGGCGGTGATGATGGTTGGCCCCCGCTTCGGACAGTGGCTGGCGAGCAGAATCGACCTTTCCGAATTGTTCGTCTTGCTCTGGCCCGCGCTGCACTGGATTATTGCGATCAGCTCTACCGTGCTTGCGGTAGAAGCGGTGTACTTTCTGGGCCCCAACGTGAAGCAGCGGTTTCTGGCGACGCTTCCGGGTGCGATCCTGACTGTGACTTGCTGGATCGGACTCTCGTCCCTGCTGGGAGTCTATTTCCGTCATTTCGCAAACTACAGCCGGACATACGGAACACTAGGTGGATTCATCGCGCTCATGACCTGGTTTTATTGGACGTCATTCGCGCTGCTGGTGGGGGCTGAACTTAACGCAGAATTGGCCAAAGAAAGTAGGAAGGGACAGCTGCCTCCGAAAGAGCTACCGGTGGCCCCTATGCCTCTGGACCGGGCTGCTTAGGTGGCACGCGTGCCCTCAGCGGCTGAAGCCGAATTGAGTTGTAGTATTTACGGCGCGGCCGAAGCCGCGCCCTTTCAAAACAAATTCAATACGACAATCCAATGTTCCAACAGTCATGCCTCAGAAGTTGGTGTGAAATCTTCCGTCTACGGAGACTCCCCCGACCTGGTCGCGGGCTACGCTGACTGACCAGCGCTTGGTGAGCTTGTAATCGCCCTGCACCATCTCGCTTCCAGGCTGCGACACGTCAGTTGAAAATGTGAAAAGGAAATTCTTGGTCACCCGCTGCTGGATGGCGACACGCGCCGAAGGATTCGTGTTGTTGCCACCGATCAGGGGATCAATCTGCAAGCTGGAGATCCCGGCGAGTTTCTGTACGCTGCTGCTGAACTGGCTGGCAGCCTGCGACGCGATCATGGAATCGGTGCTCTGGCTGGATGCAGCCGACTCCTGTGTGGTCTTGCCACGAGCGATCAGGTTGATAATGTCAGCGGTTGCCAGCGGGGGATCGGAAACGTACGAAGTTGTGAGTTTGTCGAATGGCCCGCGCAAGTTCAAGGTCAGGTTGTATTGCTCGACGATGGTCGACACGGAGACGTTCAGGACTGGAGTGGTTTGGTTCGGGTCGGCAAAAGTGATAACGCCACGCTCCAACTGATAGCGCACGTTGCGGTAGAAGAGTTCTCCCGCGGTCAAGTCGGTTCTTCCCGTGATCACGGGGTTCCCGGCTGTCCCGCCCACTCGCAAATCTACGCGGCCTTCCAGGCTTACCTGGGAGCTCGTCGCACTTAGATTTTCTTGCGATTGCACGCCAATGGCGAGTTGTACTGTATCCGCGAATCCGGGTTGGGCGGGCGTTGCGGCGTTGCCGCTGAAGTCGTCACCGAACGTAGCCAAATCGAATTCCGGAGTGAAGGAAAGGCTGTCGATCAGCACCCGGCCGGTTAGCGTCGACGCGGCGGTCGTCCCGCTAAAAGCGAGGTTACTATCAAGCAGTGTCCTTATGCCATCCGGATAGCGAAGGCGAACCGATGAGCCTTGGAGGGCGATATCGAATTGCAAGTTGGGGCGATAAGTGACTGAACCTCCTACCGAAACCTGCCCGCCTCCGACTTGTCCAGTCAACGTCGAGAGCTGCACCCGGTCCTTGGTAATGTCCAGCGTTCCGTTTAGTTTCTCCACGCCAAGAGGAGCGGTCGCAGTCGACATCGCGACATTTTGCAGATGCACTTGCCCTTGAACGTCCGGATTCTGGGCTGTTCCGGAGGCGTGAATATCAAGGGCAAGGATTCCGGAGCTCTGCAGGTCAGGCGCAACGATGCGAAGGACGCGCAAGTCTACGGAACCTTGCGCGATCAAGTTCGGGGCAGTCCCGCCCGCAAGCGGCAAATTACCTTGGAATTTAAGCGATGTGCCCGTGCCGCGAATCTCGGAGGGCTGCAGCGTAACGACCGAGTGAGAGTAATCCGCTCGGATGGGACCTGCCGCCTCGATCTGCAGCGACTGATAGCTGGCGTTAAGTGTCGGGATGGTCAGGTGAGCTTCGAGTTGCGACTTATTCTTAAGCGGGCCCTTCAGTGACGCATGAAATTCGGACTGGCCGTGGAAGCCTTCGGGGACGCTGGTCACGTATGTCGCCAGCAACACATCGAGCGGGACCGCGGTGGTATCGATGGAAGCGTCGGTGTAGTAGTCGCCAGTCAGATTCATTTGGCCACGAGCCCGGACGGAAGCTTCAGCTACTTGAGTGTCCAGAGTCAGATTTGCACGTTGATTAGCGACGCGGACTTCGGCCTTCAGCCCTGAGATAGACTTCTGGCGCAGTTCAAGCTTAGGCAAAGCGAGAGTCGCGGTAAGTTGCGGATTATCCAGCGTGCCCTCCCCGCTCGCGGAAGCGGTCAGTGTTCCGTCCATCGGCAGATTCTTTGCCTGCAGCGTATGCAACTTTTGCAGCACGATCGAAGGGGCATCGAGACGGACAATGTAAGCCTTCGTCTTCGGAGTGTACGTAAGACTGGCGTCCGCGGATCCTGCGGGCATGGCAACATTGAGGGTCGTGGCGATGGAACCTTTGTCGGTATGGAATTTTACGGCCAGGTTCTGAAGAGGCTCGTCGTATGCACGCGCGTTTGCGATCTGCGCCGAACCGGATCCCGAGGGATTAAGTTGGGAGCCGCTCAACGAAATATTTGCTGACAGGTCGCCGCTGACGGGATATTGCACATTCGCCAGCCGTTGCAAATCAGCGATCGGCATCTGCTGGACAGATAGGTTGGCCTTGATGGGGTTCGCGGGCAGGTAAGCCCAGTTCTGCAATCCGACCGTCGCGCTGAAAGAAGCTGCGCCGCGTTTTGCGCTTACGAGAGATCCCTTCGAGATTACGACCTGAGAAGGATCCAGCTGCAAGGTGACGTCGGCTTTCTTCCAATCGCTGCCTTGCACGTGCAGATCCTGCGTGTTCAGTTGTGCGGCGATGTGAGGCCGCTGCATCGAGCCTTGCACCGCCACATTCATGACCGCTGAGCCGGAGACGTTGGGCGCGGCCGACGAACTGGAGCGGAATGCGGAAGCGAGTGCAACCAGTTGGTGGAGGTCGCTGGCAGTGGCCTGAATCTTCAGGTCTGAATGATTGCTGACTTGCCCCTCCGCGGTCACAGTGGCCGAAGGAATGTGAACAGTAGTCTGGCGGAGTGTTATGACATTTCGCGGGCCGTCGTAGGTCACATGAATCGCGCCGTCGACCGGGACCTTGGTCGCGCCACGATTGGCCTTGTTGCTCGCAGCGGCGCGCAGGCTTAAGTCCGAGCGGGCGATCATGTTGCTTGGAGAACCTTTCCACGAAGCCGCGGCCGTACCGTTGAGAGTTCCAGAGAGAGCGACACTTTTGAGGTCCGGCCGGCGAATGGCCTGCTGCGCCGCCTGCAGCGAGATACTGCGCAGTGATGCTCGAAGCTGCGAGACGGGCGTCGTATCGAGATGTTGAACGTCAACATCGGCATTGATCTGGCCGCCGAGGGAGTCAACTTGTATCTCGTGTGCCCGCAAAGATCCATTAGCAAGCTGATACCGTCCTTGCAGTCTGCGGACCTCGAGGCGTCCGCTGGCAGATGCGGCCGAAAGACCGTTGCTGCCAATTTGACCATCGATCGCGACGCTTCGAAGCAGAGGCTGACCGTTTAAGTTCTGATAATGAATTCTGCCTGCCAGAGAAACATCTCCGGCAGGAGTGACTGTAGGCGACATTGCCGCGAAGTCCTGGGTGTGAATCCGAATATCGTAATCGCCAGCGACAGTGGGATTGCTGTAGTTGGTCACATCCCCGCGAAGAGAAATAGCGGACGATCCAACCTTCATGACGGCAGACTCGAGTGAAAACAGAGACGGATTGGCGCTGAACTTGGCGGTGAAGTTGTGAGGCAAAGGCGCGTACTGGGCGTAACGCAGGTGGCCGTTGTCGTAGGAAATCGAGCCACTGTAGCGGGTTGCCAAGAAATCAAAACGTATGTCGGTGCCTAGATTGTAGAGATCAGCCTCAACCGGAGTTTTCTTGTCGTTGTAGTTGATCTCTCCGCGAGTAAGCAGCAAATGCCTCACAGCCAAGTCGAAAACGCTGGTGTGGCTGCTGGTTTGGCTCGGCGGAGCTTGAGGAACATTGTTTTTGCCATCTCGATTTACCTGGAGATGCACGACAGGATGCTCGATCACAAGTTCGCTGAGGCTGATCTGCCGTCGCAATGCCGACTGGATCTTGAGGCCGACCGTCAGCTTGTCGACCTGCAGAAGTGGCGGTTGATCCGGCCTTTCAGTGCCGCGGACAACAACATCGTAGAGGTGGGCAGTAAGTGTCGAGAGGTTGAAGTCAAGCCCGCGAATCTGGGTTCGTCCGCCGGTAGCTTCGTCGGCCCCCTGCACGATCTTGCGAAGAGCATACTGCTGAAAGCCGCTGCTTTTCAGATAGAGATATCCTCCGACCGCTCCCACAAGAACAAGCAGGAGCAATCCTGCGATCGTCCATCCAATTGCTCTCCGCCACTTCATAGCTTCTCCTAAAACGCCTGGCCTATCGTGATGTAGTACTGCGTGGGTTTGATCCCTGGCAGTGGATTCAGGTTGTGGCCAAGATCGATACGAATCGGCCCGATCGGCGTCGAGTAACGCAGGCCAATTCCGACCGTGTTGGTGTAATTGCTGACCAGGCTGCGAAAGTTGATCGCGCTGTAGACGTTACCGCCGTCGTAGAAGACAACTCCGCCGAGAGCCTTCATGATTCCGAGTGGGAAGCGCACTTCGGAGTTGAGAATCAACAATTGCCGCCCACCTATGGGGACGGTCACGTTTACGCAGCCGGTCTGGGATTTCAGAACATTGCAGAAGGGCACCAATCGCTGCGGGCCAGCCTCGTTGATCGGAAATCCGCGTAACGACGTTCCCCCACCAGAAAAATAGAGTTGGCTGGTAGGAACAAAACTTCCGGCGAAAGGTTTTGCGAAACCTAAACGGATGCTGTTGGCAAACACAATCGAATGCATCGGCTTGTAGTAAGCGTACTGCCCGAAAAGTTTGGAGAAATTTGCGCTTGAGCCGATGACGACTGGCGTTATCCCGAGATTGAGGGTTCCGAAGACGCCGCGGTGTGCATCCAGCGGTTTGTCGCGCGTGTCGCGGATCAGACTTCCGGAGAATGTAGACAGGTGAATGTTCCGGTCGTGCTGCAGCACAAGTTCTGGAACCAGCAGGTGCGAGAGGGCAGTCTTGTTGAAGTCGTAACGTATCTGCAAGCGCGTGTTGTTCTTCCGGCTGATCAGCCGTTCGACCTGGAAAGACACATCTCCAAGGCGGGCCGCGAAGAGCGGATTTTCGGTGGTGCGTTCCACCGAGAGACTGGTAAGCGAACTCCAGTCAGAACCGATGAAATGTGGTTGCAAGTAGGTAGTGAGGGCGCGCTGATCAAGACGCGAGAAGAGCAGCGAGGCACTCGCGGTCTCCCCGAGTCCTCGTATATTTCGGCGGTTAAACTGTATGGAGCCGCGCGGGCTGGCGAATGTAGACTGGCTGGGAGCAATCTGATTCTTCCCCAGCCCAATGGTGGGTAGTCCGGGAACCGCTACGGTGCCGGACGGAATATGCCCGCCACGATGCGAAACCTCAAAACCGATTCCGTACGTGATCTCGTTGCGCTTGGCCTCATGGACTTTTATTAATGCTGACTCTTCGGTCTGATCCGTAATCGGCTTCCTGGGCCCTACGCTGGACCAGTCAAAGATGTTCAAGTCGTAAAGACGGGTTTCTGCCTCCAGCAGTCCGCCCCTGCTCATGGGAGATTCGGGAGGGACCTTCGCCGTCTTTTTAATGAGAGAGAGTCGGGTTTGTTTCTGCCCGAGAAGGAGGACGTCGCCGACACGAACCAACTGGTGCTCGGTAATGGCGTAGGTGACGTCCACACGGTGAGGATCTTCGGGATGACGACTCACGGTCGTTTTGACTTCGGCATTCAGGTATCCACGATTGAGATAGGTCGCGGAGATGCGATTGCGATCTTCAGAAAGCCGACGGCTGGCAAAAGGGGCCCCAGAGCGGAGTTCGAAACCTTTGGGAGCGGTGAGCTCATCGTACGGGATGTTGTCGTTTCCCGTGACCTGAACATTGTCGACCAGTGTTTGGGGGCCTTCTTCGATTAGAAATGCGACATCAATCTTGGGTTCGTGATCTGTAACCTGCGGGGTTACCTTGACGTTCTCATATCCCCGATCGCGGTAAAGAGCCTGCACATTGGCCGCGCTCTGTTTCACCAGCTTCTGGCTGATCGCGCCGTGTGACCAGATGTGCGATCGTTTCACCACGACTTGGGCGAGCAGATCGTCCTCCGATATCTGGTGGTTTCCCTGAAATGAAATGCGGTCGACTTTGTGTTTTTTTCCGCGGTCGATTTCATACACCAGCAAGATCTGGTCGGGTTGGCGCTGGAAATTGGTTTTTACATTAACGTCAAAGTAGCCTTTTTTCTGAAAATACTCGACCAGGTTCTGCTGACCTTCATTGACCAGATCGCTATCGATGGTTCCTTCGGAATAGATTGGAATCAGTTTTTTCAGCTGCCTGCCGGATACAAAAGGGAACAGGGAAAGGCGTGCCCCCGTGGTGCGAACGATCACGACCGGCCCGACCTCGATCTTGAATGACACGTCCACGCGATTCGTCTCGGCGTGGTATTGCGGAGGATTCTGCTGCACACTGCTGGCCAGATGGCGTTGTTGCGACAGCATCCTCTTAATCAAGACGGTGGCAGCGCGCATGCGTTCGGGAGTGTAAGGCTTCCCCGATTTCAGGAGTCCTCCAGAGAAGCGCGCGCGCAACGAGCGGACAGCGTGGAGCAAGCGGGAGCTTTCAGGGCTGTCGGGCCCCTGCATGTCGACAGTCCCAATGCGCGCCTGCTTCCCTAGTTCGACGATGAAAGAGACGTTGACCAACTGGTGGGCATCATCGATCTCGGACTTGGTCTGAATTTTTGCCTGGAAGTATCCATTTTTCTGGAGGAAGTTCTGCAGGTTGGTTTCGGCGACCGGAATTCGCGCCCAATCGTAGGGATCCTCATCTGGCAGATTCACTATCTGCAGAAGCCGTGTATAAGAAAACGCCTTAACCACACCCGGAAAAGCGACAATTCCAAGGTAGTAAGCTGGCTCGAGCAGAAAATTCAACCGCAGGCCGGAAGGCTCTGGCAACACGTTAACCGTAACCTTGGGGAAGCCACCTTTCTGTTGAAGGGCTGCGATGCTTGATTCTACGTTTGCCTGCGAATAGGGCTGGCCTTCCTTCTGTGTGAGGAAAGCACGAAGGGGTTCCACATCGCGGTGGGGGTTGGCGATGAGGTCGACCGCGACCACGGTTTGTCCTTCGTACACGGCCTGGGGCCCTATCGTCGACAGTTGAGCCCAAGCCGTGGCTGCGAACAACAGAAGGAACAGTCCTGACGAACGCATAAACAACACGATGGATCCGATTTCCCGAAGTATCGACCTGTCGGCGTTCTCGCCAGGCAAGGCACGAAAAGATTCCAACCACCAGTCATAATTGGAACGGCTGATGTGTGATGCCTGGGAGTGCCGGGGAGTTGTCGTTCTGCCCGACCCCAGAAGGAGCGAATTTTTAGGTGGAGGAGTCCAGCAAAGCCACAGGGAAATTGCGGAAAAGCCCATCGACGCGCAGAGGGTGTTCGCCGGATTGTTCCTGCGAAACTACCTTCTCTCGGGTAATAACATTGGTCCAGGAGGATGGAGAGCCTGACGGCAATTTGATCTGGGTACCATGCCAGTCCGGCGCAGTTTGGCCTTTCGCCGAGGATTCTGAAATCTGGGACAGCCATCTTGGCACGACCACCAGCACTTCTCTCCCGTTGTGGCGGCGAAGGAATGAGACGACATGTTGCGAGCGATCGCCGGTTGACTGCAACGGCAGGAACTCGCCCTCTTGAAACAGCGTGGCGTTTTCGCGCCGATAGCAAACCGCGGTCTGCATCAGATAGACCTTGATGCGTGCATCGTGCCAATGATCGACCAGTTCGCGAACTAGTTTCTCGCGGTCGCGGGAGCGCATGCGATCGATATCGTCGAGCATCGTCATGCGACGGGAAAAATCGACAGGGCCACGATTGTCAGGGTCCACAAGCCGCAAGTCCCAGAGTTCCGAGCCTTGATAAAAGTCAGCAGCGCCCGGCGAGGCAATCTTCAGGAGTACCTGGGACAGGCTGTTGACCATGCCGAAGTAGGCAATTTTCTGCTGGAACGGCCGGAAGTCACGCAAGAAGTCTTCTGCGTCAGGAGAAAGAACTTTCGCAACAAATTCCTGCAGGGCATCTTCGTGTTTTTGATTCGGACGCGTCCAGCGTGTATGCACCATGGCTTCCCGCGTGGCCTTGACCAAATAGTCCTGCAATCGTTTGACGAGCGTTTCACAAACATCTTGCTCGAGCGGCCAGACACCCAGCAGCGTCTGATAGAGGAAATATTCTTCGTTGCGGTCGGGAGTCGGGCGGCCGTCAACCTCCTGCTTATGCCGCGCATTTTGCTTCGCCCACAACTCCAAACGGCTCTGCCACTCGTCCGCAATCTCTGAGAGGACATTGATGCGGGCCCGCACGCCTTCACTGCGCTTGGTGTCGTGCGTCGTGGTTGCATTGAGACTGTATGGCCAATCCCGCTGACGAGTCTCGATAAACGACAAGAATTCTTCGCGTGAACTCGCTTTCGTTGGCTCCGGATCTCCACCTACCTCATTGAGTGAAACCAGAGGATGGTAGACGTAGAGGGCGGTGTCCTCCATCCCCTTGGCGACAATGGGTCCGGTAACCTGCTGCCAGCGCATCACAAAGCCCAGGCGAGCTTCACGCTGATCGGGGAGCACATGCGGCAGATTTTGCAGCAGCAGTACTTCCCGAACAAAATCAACACAAGCAGGATTCAGATGGGGCACCCGGCTGCGGGCTTTGTCGAGGGCCTCACCGATGTATTTGATGGCGTGCTGAGGCAACTCCATATTGCGGATATAGGTGCGGTACACGGAAAGACTCGCCGTGACCTCGACTAATGTGTCAAACAACTGGCCGCGAGAAAGTTCTCGCGCGTAGCGATCCTGGGCGGCGAGTTCAGCCAATTGCCTGCCCAGCGAGCGCATCTCGACGCCCAACAGCGTGCTCATCACCAGCTTCTTTTTTTGATAGAGCACGTCCGAGAAATCCTGACGCCGCCCGATGAATGCTGAGTATATCTGCTCAAGCTGCGCGACTCCCTCCGGATTTACGAACGGTCCATTCGCTTGATTCAGGTAGTCGTAGCCGGTGGTCCCGCTCACCGGCCAATCATTGGGGAGCGATTCGCCGCGGGCAAGAATTTTCTCCACCAGCACATAAGCCTTTTGCGGCGGTGCTGCAGAATCCTTCGGACTCAGGCGTTCCTGCAGTCTGGTCAGGTAAGCATAAGGATCGCGAAGTCCGTCGATGTGGTCGATGCGAAGCCCGGTAAACGGCCCCGTGGAAATCAGGCGGAACAGATGACCATGCGTGGCTTCGAAGACGACGGGATCTTCGACACGGACGCCCACCAGATCTGCAATCGTAAAAAAGCGGCGATAGTTGATGCTCTCGTTGACATTCTGCCAGTAGGCGAGCTTGTAGTACTGCTCGTTGAGCAACCGCTGCAAGTCCCCAACGCTGGCGGGATCGTTTTCGTTCCCGTTGAAAGCACGGAGGTTTTCCTCGACGAAGTCCGCAATCTCCTTGTTGCTGCGAACCAAAGCCGATAGCCGGTCCCGCGCTGCCCCGAAGCGCAACCGCCGATCGGCGGCGGTGTCGCCGGCGCGTCGATCGGCATTCGACAGATTCGAGAACGTGGCAAGAATGCCGGAATATTCCTGATAAGCCGGAGAATCTTCTCCAAGCTTCCTTTTCAATCGGTCGATACGGTAGCTCAGAATTCCGTAATAACTGTGAGCAGCGATTGGGAAGAAGGAATCGTAATACTGTACGAAAAGTTTGCCATCCTGGAATGTGAGTTTGAGTTCGCCACTGTCGAGCGCCTCCCCGAACGGCCGGCCGAGAACTGGCAGGAGAATTTTTCCGTCGAGACTGCGCGCAACCGGGTGCCACTCAATGTCGAAGAATGCGGCATATGCGGATGTTGGGCCATTTTCCAGCACATCCATCCACCACGCGTTCTCCATGCTGGCGGCCATGTGGTTCGGTACGATGTCCAGCACCAGACCCATGCCTCGTTTCTGCAACTCGTTCTGAAGAGTCTGGAATTCTTCTTCCGATCCGAGCTCGGGGTTAATTCGGGTGGGATCGGTGACGTCATAGCCATGCCCACTGCCTTTTCGACTGCCGAGAACCGGAGAGACGTAAATATCGGAGATCCCGAGTTTATTCAGATAATCGAGAATCCTGCACGCATCGGCGAAACGGAAATCCTTGTTGAACTGAAGCCGATAGGTGGCGCTGGGCGTGCGTGTGGGCGGCATGGTTAAGGCTGGAGTTCGAGCTGGGGCGTGCGGATTTGCAATTGTGCGGCAATATGAACCAGATTCTCAAAGTATTGCCGTGCCGCTGGATCGCTGGTTTCGGCGTCCCATCCGTCGCCTTCGAATACTTTGACGAGCGCGGGATAGCAAATGTTTTGTGCTTCCCACAAGACTACGCTGAAGGGCAGCGACGGGATCAAATCCAGCGTTTTTCGTAATCGCTCTGTGAGAGCGGGATCGCCAGGGTTCGTGGAAAAGTCCGTAGCCTCCTTCTCTATACGTCGGCGCATGGCATATTCCAGCGTGGTGTTGTCAAGTGGCACATTGCCGGCCGCTGCTTCTTTCAGAAGGCCGTGAACACTGTCCGCATCAAGGTCGGAGCGTTCAAAGGACTGCTGCAGTTGATAGTTGAGCGCAATTTCGGCGGCTGACATTAACGCTTTGGGAACGGGGATTGATAATCCGTTCAGAAAGCGGATCAGGGGTGCCTGGCTCTCAAAAAATGTGCGATAGACGACTGCCGCTGAAGTCAGCGAGTCCGTCAGAATTGTGTTTACAATCTTTCTCTGCTCATCCCGGAAAAGCAGTCGCAGGGAGAAGGTGTTTTTATCGAAGGCTTGATCCAGAAGCCGGATTGCTTCGGCCGTATCTGCCTCCGAGAAGGCTGCCAGCAGCTTCTCATGGAACTCGCCGTTTGTCGAAGCGCTTTTCGGCCTCACGCCCGCAGTAATATTGTGGTCCCCCAGATGGAGGACGGCAAAATTCAACTCAGCGGACTCCTGCGTGATCTCGGAACGGAGCCGTGCGGAGCCGGACGCCAGACGCATTTTTCCTTCGGCTTCCAGGGAATAATTTTCACGCTCCACGTCGTAACAGTAAATTCGCGTCTTGTCGCCGTAGTTCTCGAAGAGTGAGCTGATTGCGTAGTGTCCTGCAACCCGCTCGATGTCGACGAACGCGGGCTTGACGCACTTTTGGTAAATTTGCGCGCCGTCGCCGTGCTCGGAAAGATTGCTCTTGGCTTGCTCGAGGTGCTGCAAAAATTCGGGTTCCAGATTCTCGTTGCAGCACTGCTGGGCGAGCTGTAGTGCCCGGCCTGCGTACTGAATCACCTGCACGGTCTCAACACCTGAGAGTTCATCGAAGAACCAGCCGCAGCTGGTATACATCAGCATCGCGTGGCGCTGCATTTCGAGAAGCCTCAGGGCGCGCACCTGCTCCTCTTCGTTGAGCGGACGGAGGGAATGATCCGCAAAGAATGAGGCGCGCGATTGCTCCGAACGGTCGAGGATGACGCGAATATAATCGTTCCGCGCCTCCCACGCATCTTTCAGAAGTTCACCAAGTCTTTTCTCGAATATGGGGACAAGCCGGTCGCGTACCCAGTCCAGGGCGGCGCGCAGAGGCCCGCGCCACTCCTGGTTCCAAGGGTGGCCGCCGGAATTGCAGCCACAGTTAGAGCGCCAACGTTCGACTCCGTGAACACAGCTCCACGAGCTCTTTTCTATAATCTCCGCCGCGTACTCCGCGGGATGTCCCTCCAGGAATTCGCCATAGTTCGTGAGCCGTGCGCGTTTATCTTCCTCGATGTGATGCAGGGCAGAGCTCAGCGCCATTTCACCGTAGTGGTGATGATGCCCATAGCTTTCTCCGTCGGTAGCGATGTGGACAAGTTGTGCTCCCTCGCGCTTATCGGAAAATCCGCTGAGCAATCTGTCAGCGAACCGCCTTCCATCGTTCAGCAAGCCTTCGAAAGCGACGCCCTGAGAGATAGGACCGTCGTAGAAAAATAAATTGATTTTCTTTTTTGAAGGTAACTCGGCGACATAGGCGCGGCTGGGATCGACGCGGCTTCCACTCACGTCCTGCCATTTTGCATCGTCACCAGCTCCAGTCTTTACAGGACGAACTTGCTTGGCTTGACGCGGCGCCAGGATGGTGAACTTGATGCCATTCTCGGCCAGCACCTCAAGAGTCTCGATGTCGACCGCTGTCTCTGGCAACCACATGCCTTCAGGCTTGCGTCCGAAACGAGATTCAAAGTCGCGGATTCCCCATTTCACCTGCGTGACCTTATCCCGGCGATTCGCCAGCGGCAGGATCATGTGGTTGTAGCCTTGCGCAATCGCTGAGCCGTGACCGGAAAATCGAGTCTGACTCGTTCGATCCGCTTCGAGAATCGCCTCGTAGACTCTTGGTGCCTCTGATTGTAGCCAGGAAAGAAGTGTGGGACCGAAGTTGAAACTGATCTGCGAGTAATTATTCATCAGCTTCAGAATGCGATTCTCAGTATCAAGAACCCGCGAAACCGCATTGGGGGCGTAACACTCCGCCGTGATGCGTTGGTTCCAATCGTGATAAGGATAGGCCGAGTCTTGTAACTCGATGGCCTCCAGCGAGGGATTCTCTCGCGGGGGCTGATAGAAGTGCCCATGAATACAGACGTATTTCAAAGTGGCTCCGAAACGGATGAAATGCCTTCGAATAAGACAAAAGATTGTGGATGCATCTTGAGGGCAAATGGTTTCGAAAATCTGACTTCATCGGGTAAACTCTCGCCCGGTCCGCGCCATGATCGGTCAGCGGAGTAGAGGTTCGCTCTCCACAAGCCTCGCAGATCGAGCAATTCTGGATTCGCGATTGAGTTGGTGGAGCTAAAGTTGAAAATCATCGCGAGGCGTACTTTGGGATCTGCGCGGAAAAGGAGCAGCAGGGAATCTCCCACCTCCCGAACAGTCCAATCACCAGGGGCTCCGAGATCGTGCTTCTTCCGGAAGCGGATCAATTTCTTGTAGAAGCGCAGTAAAGTGTCATGTGGTTCCTGTCTCTTCAGCGAGTGTTGTAACTCAGACCGGCGAAACGTAGTTTCATCCTGCGGATCCGGGACCAAACCGTCCCAGCCAAAAGCCTTGAACTCGGCGCGTCGTCCGCGGCGTACCGCTTCCACCAGATCGGCGTCGAGATGACTGGTGAAGTATTGGAAGGGCGCAGTCTCTCCATATTCCTCGCCCATAAACAGCATTGGGACGAACGGTGACAGCAACGTGACTCCAGCCGCGAGCTTCAAGGCCTCAACATCCACGAGCGCGCTCAACCTCTCGCCGGCGGCGCGATTGCCGACCTGATCATGATTCTGGTTACAGACCACAAAATGGGAAGATGAAATACCGCGCGGAGAGTTGCCATGTTTCCGCCGGCGATAGTGGGAGTACTTCCCGCTATAGCACCAGCCGTCTCTCAGGGTTTGCGCGAGGTGGGATACGCGACCGAAATCCTGGTAATAACCGACTTTCTCCTTAGTCAGCAACGCGTGCAAGGAGTGATGGAAGTCATCGCTCCACTGCGAATCAATATCGTATCCACCATGCTCGCGGGGCGCGATGATGCGCGAATCATTCAGGTCGCTCTCGGCGATCAAGTGAATCTGCCGGCCCAGGCGAAGCGACAACTCTGCCACAGATGATTTGAGCTCCGCCAGAAAATGGAGGGCACTGAGGTCAAAAATTCCGTGGACGGCATCGAGTCGCAACGCGTCGAAGTGATAGTGTTCGAGCCAGTAAAGCGCGTTTTCGATAAAGTAGCGGCGCACCTCATCGCTGCCCGCACCGTCATAGTTAATGGCTTCTCCCCAGGGAGTGCGGTAGCGATCGGTGAAGTACGGACCGTAGGCGCCGAGATAGTTGCCCTCGGGTCCGAGATGGTTGTAGACCACATCCAAAGCCACTGCCAGTCCCCGGGCATGGGCCGCGTCAACAAGCCGCTGCAATCCATTAGGACCGCCGTAGGTATTCTGCGCCGCGAATGGGAAGACGCCATCGTAGCCCCAATTGCGCGCGCCCGGGAATTGGGCGATGGGCATGAGTTCGATAGTCGTGATCCCCAGTGAAGCTAGATCGTCCAGATGATCGATTGGCGCTTCAAAAGTTCCTTCCGGCGTGTAGGTTCCCACGTGAAGCTCGTAGAAGATGCTGCGCTCCAGTGTAAGTCCGGTCCAGCCGCTGTCGGTCCATTCGAAGGTGCTGGGGTCTACCAGTTGCGAGGGGCCGTGAACACCTTCCGGCTGGAATCGCGAGGCAGGGTCGGGTAGCTCCCGCGGACCGTCGAGGCGATACAGGTATCGTGCCGCCTCGTCCGCGTCAATCACGGCGGAGAAATAGCCCCGATCCTGTCCACCCGTTTCGACCCGGGCCATTTCTACATTTTGTTTGGTCGGCCCAAGCAGATGAATACAGGCACGACGTGTGTGCGGGGCCCAAAGCAGAAATTCCCACTCGCCGCTAGGCAGCCGGTTGGCTCCGAGCGGTCCCTCTGCGATGCGAACGGAAGTGGGCGTCGTCATTGTGGGATGGTGTTGTGAACTTTAGCCGGAGGGTACGGATGGAATTACTAGCCCACCTTGCGAGGCGAAAGAGTCACACTTCCCAGCGTAGCGCTCTCACTGTTTATAAAGGCCGCCGAGCACAGGAACAATACAGGGAAGTACGGACGAAAATCACGAAACAAAATCATTGAAACCGGAAGCCGGGCTTGAGTTCGCATCGGTATACGCGCGTCTGATCTGGATTCACGCGGGCGTTGCAGGCGGCCCAGCTCAAGAATAGAGAGGGGCCGATGGGGAAGATAATGCTTTGGCCGTTGATGTCGGCCTCGATGTTGACGCCTTCCGCCGAGGACGGCAAGGTGAAATTGAGCGCTTCACCAAAAATTACCGGATAGGACTGGTGAACCACCTGGCTCGACATGGGATGAAAAACTTCCGCCTCGACCAGGAAGGTCGCGGTGTCAGCCCAGTTGCGGGCTGTCACCATAATGGTCTGCCCTCCCTGCGAAAAATGGTCCGCCTCGATCTTGGTGAACGGGCACGGTCCAGCGATGCAGGAAACCCGAGCATTGCGAAACTCGTTACCGGTTCCGGCGTCGAGCGATGTCCCACCCAGTGCAGCCTTCCACTTGCCGTCGGGAGAGCAGGGGTGCTGGCCTTTGCAGGGTACGTTACCGTTGTTTGCAATCTGAAAAGTTTGCACCGCGCTTCCAATATTCACTTCGGACATGCTCTTGATGGAATACCGGAGGCGAACGTTGCCCACTTTGGTTTCTGCTTTGGTGGTTGGAGCCTGCGCGGAAAGGGGCGCCATTCGGGCGATGTAAAGCATATCGCCGACGAAGGTACTGAGGTCCAGTTGCTTGTATCCGGAGCGGCGAAAGTGCAATGCGAGGGGGTGGCCGCGCCTGATATCTCGCGGTAGAGTAAGACGGAAGAACCCGGAAGCATCGGATCTGGCCGTACCGGTGGAGAATCCGTCCTCGGCGGACACCTCGACATCGGCGATGGGGCGCTCCTTGCGCGCGTCGGCGTCCTCCACCATCACTGCTCCCTGCACCGAAATGGGCCTTCGAAGATGCCAACGCCCCAGCAGAAGCACGGCTGCCGTCAGTAAAGTGGCGCCAATGCAGACGATCCCTATCTCGATTTTGTGCGCACGTGTCATGCCTGTATTAGTTTTACATCTTATGACAAAATCTGAAGGCCTTGGCTTGTCTGTAATATTAGCCTGCACTATTCACATCCAGATCTTCACTAGTACATCACTAAAGTTTTGCCGCCTCTTCCAACTCCGAGTTCTTTTAGGATAAGTTTGAGTTAAAGAAAACGAATGGACGATGCCCTCGCCAACCATGCTTCTCGCCGCGACTTCATGCGGCGTATTCTTGCCGCCGGCCTCTGCGTTCCTGCCTCTGGAATGATGGCGGCTCTGGCGCAATCACAGCCGCCGCAACTTTCGCCCCCGCCCGAGCTGCCGGCATTCTCGCTGACTCCAGAAGATGACCAGTTTTTGAACGATCTGGAGAGCGCAAATTTTCTGTTTTTCTGGGAGCAAGCCAGCCCGAAGACAGGCATGGTGAAGGACCGCTGCAATGTCCACACCAATGATCAGGAAACGGTAGCGAGCATCGCTGCTACCGGTTTTGGCTTGACGGCCCTCTGCATAGGAGAGCAGCGCGGCTTCATTTCCAAGGCAGCAGCCCTCGAACGCGTTTTCACCGCCCTGCGTTTTTTGTGGAAAAAAGTACCCCATCATCGCGGGTTTTTTTATCACTTTGCCAACATCAATACGGGAGAGCGAGTCTGGGATTCCGAAATTTCTTCGGTCGATACCGCTATTTTGCTTTGCGGAATTCTGACCTGCCGCCAGCATTTTAGGCATGCCGACGTTGCGCAGTTGGCCGACCTGATTTTCAGCCGCGTGGATTGGACCTGGCTCTCCGAAGACACGTCGCTTCTGCCTCACGGTTGGACGCCTGAAATTGGATTCCTGCCCAGCCGGTGGGACTATTACAGCGAACTGATGATGATGTATCTGCTGGGGTTAGGCTCGTCCGCGCATCCGCTCAGGGAAGAAACCTGGAATGCGTGGAAGCGGCTGACCTTCGAGTACGACGGGCTGCGCTACATCGGCGCCTTCGCGCCTTTATTTGTGCACCAGTATTCCCAGGCCTGGTTCGATTTTCGCGGCAAGCGAGACAAGTACGCGGATTATTTCCAGAATTCGATCGTCGCCTCCGAAGTCCACCGCCGTTTTTGCCTGGAGTTAGGCAGTCAGTTTTCCGATTACAGCGACGACCTTTGGGGCATCACGGCGTCCGATTCGGATAAGGGCTATGTGATTTGGGGCGGACCGCCTGCCTTTGGTCCCATCGACGGGACCGTTGTTCCCAGCGCCAGCAGCGGGTCTCTGCCATTTCTACCCCAGGCAACCATCCGAGTCTTAAAGACTATTCGCGGTCGCTACGGCTCAGCATGGTCCAAGTACGGCTTTGTCAATGCGTTCAATCCGCTCAAGAATTGGTACGACCCTGACGTAGTTGGAATTGATACCGGAATTACGATGCTCATGGCTGAAAACCTGCGCACCGGCTTCGTTTGGGAGACGTTTATGAAGACGGCCGAAGCTCAGCGCGGCATGCAGCGCGCCGGCTTCAAGAAATATTAGCTGGAGACCAGTCTGCCCCGTTTCGCGTGATCGTCGTCACCTTTTCATCACCAACCCTACAGGATTTTCCTTCATCCAAGATTAGCTCTTGGCGTCTGCGCTGTGGAGATTTCGTGGTCACAAGAGAAGAGTGAGACGGAAGCATTCTGGGCGAGCATATTTTCGTTGCTTGGTCTAAACTGATAAGTATCACGGCCGCTCGTCAATGCGGTGGCTTAACCCGCTCCTGGCTCGGAAGCGAGAGATTCTTAAGGACCCAATGATGGCCGTTCCGCAAAACTTCGCCAAGGCTTGGCGGGAGCGGCTCTCCGCTCTGCGCAATGTCCCGGCGGTTTTGCATATCGTATGGGAATCCGGACGGACGGTTGTTACCCTTGGCCTGCTTTTCCGCGTGGTCGCCTCTGTTGTTCCTCTCGGGTTGCTGTGGATCACCAAGCTCATCATCGATGGCATCGTCCATGCTGTAACCACGCATCAGCCCGTCCCAACCCAGCTTTGGTGGCTGGTGGCGGCGGAATTCGCCCTGGCTGTGTTCAACAGCATTCTGAGCCGCATCATCGACTATCTGGACGCTTTGCTGGCTGACAAATACACACGACACGTGAGTGTGCGGGTGATGCAGCACGCCGCCGAACTCGATCTGCTTGCTTATGAGGATCCGGTTTTCTACGACCGTCTGGAACGAGCGCGAGTGCAGGCTACGGACCGGCTGGGCATGATCCAATCCATCGGACGGCTGGTTCAGCAAGTCATCACAACCATCTCACTGTCTGTTTCGATCATGCTGTTTTCTCCCTGGCTGCTGTTGCTCCTGGTTGCCGGGGTGGTTCCCGCATTCCTCGGAGAAAGTCATTTTGCGTTTCTGGGGTACGCCAAGAACTTTCGCCAGACCCCCATTCGTCGTCAGCTCGACTACCTGCGCGTTCTGGGCGGTAGCAAGGAAGCTGCCAAGGAGCTCAAACTTTTCGGGCTTAGGGAGTTTCTAGTGGGCCGCTTTACCCGGCTCTCCGATCAGATATACCGCGAAGACGTCTCGCTGGCACGTCGGCGTTTGGTTGCGGGATCGTTCCTGTCAGTGATCGGAACGGCCGGATATTACGGCGCTTACGTCTTCGTGATCTGGCGCACCGTGGCAGGAAGACTCACCATCGGTAGCCTCACGTTTTTGTCCGGCGCCATTCTGCAGGCGAGTTCAAATATTCAGCAGATTTTTTCCACACTTTCCGGGATCGCCGATCAGGCCTTGTTCCTTACCGACCTGATTGCCTTCTTCGAAATGCAACCGCAGATTCGGTCCAAGCCCAACGCGCTTCCAGCGCCGCGTCCCATCCGGCACGGATTCGAATTCCGTAACGTTTCATTTTCTTATCCCGGCAGCCCACGCCTGATTCTGGACGGATTGAATTTTCATCTTCGACCGGGGGAGCGGGTGGCGCTGATTGGAGAGAACGGCCAGGGCAAAACTACGATCGTGAAGCTCATGACCCGCTTATACGATCCCGTCGATGGCCAGATCCTACTGGACGGTATCGACCTGCGCGAATACCAACTGGAAGATCTGTACCGCGAAATCGGCGTCATCTTCCAGGACTTCATGCGCTATGAGATGACGGCGCGGGAGAACATCGCAGTCGGCCGTATCGAGGAAGCGAACAACCTTCCGCTGCTTCACACGGCGGCGAAAAAGAGCATGGCCGACGAGGTGATCGGCAGGCTGCCGAGGGAATACGACCAGATGCTCGGACGCCGGTTCGACGGAGGCGTCGATCTTTCCGGCGGCGAATGGCAGAAAGTAGCGTTGGCCCGAGCCTACCTGCGGGATGCGCAAGTGCTCATTCTGGATGAGCCCACGGCGGCGCTGGACGCTCGTAGCGAGTACGAAGTGTTTCAGCGCTTCGCCGAACTTACTATGGGCAAGATGGCTCTGTTTATTTCGCATCGCTTTTCCACTGTGCGGATGGCCGACCGGATTGTGGTGTTGGAGAACGGCAATATCGCCGAGGACGGCAACCACGATGAGTTGACCCATCTCGGTGGCCGCTACGCAGAAATGTTTGAATTGCAAGCCGCAAGTTACCGTTAGAGGTCGCTGGATTAATGCCGCAGAATACTCATATCGAAAGCGTTCTTGCAGCAGAAGAGGACTACGAGCGCGAGGTCAGTGGCGACTCGTCAACCCTGCAGGCTCTACGTCTCGCGGGCGCTCAGTTCTCTTCGCAGATGGGGTGGTTGCCGGGGACGGCCTCGTCACGCACCTTTTCCGAGCGGGTTCGCCGGTTGCGGTCTACGCTTAAACCGGTATTCGCCGGCGTGGAAGGAAAGTTCAGGGCGCCGCATATTTCGGACGATCTGCAGTGGCTTCGCGACAACGTCTCGCTGATTTACGCGCAAATGGTAAGCCTTCCGGCCGAGGTCAAGCCGCTTCGCGAGGTGCCCCACGTCCGCAGCCAGAACGGTGAGATAGTTCCCCGTGCCCTGGCTCTTCCCGAGGTCTTTCTCGAATCCGCGGGATATCATTTTAGCGATCAGGCCTTCGCCGCGTTCTGTCAGGGATTTCAGGAAAAAAATCCTCTGGACTTGCGCGAACTGTGGGCCTTAGTGCCGGGTCTCAAACTGGCTCTGCTGGAACAGATCGCCACGCGTGGCCGGCGAGCGCTGCAAGATCCGGCCAGCGAATCGCATGGCGTGGGAGCCTGTATCCGCAGCCTGCGCGATGTTACCCAGACTCCGTGGAAAGAGGTCCTGGAACCGCTCATCCTTTTTGATCACATACTGCGCGAGGATCCAGCTGGCGCTTACGCGACCATGGATTTCGAGAGCCGCAATCTCTATCGCGACAAACTGGCGCGGATCGCCAGAAGCTCCGACTTTTCAGAAATAGAGGTCGCCCGCGAGGCGTTGGCGTTAGCCCGACAGGCTGGAGCCAGGGTTTACCGGGATCCCCGCATCGCAGCGCGCGAGACACATATTGGGTACTACCTTATCGGAGACGGGAGGGCGCTGCTCTGCCAGAAAGTTGGGTGTAAGCAGAATTTTTTCCAGCACCTGCGTGGCGTGCTGCGCCGGCATCCCGATGAATTCTTCCTGCCCGGGATTGCAGTTTTTACGTTTGCCATTATTACGGGCATCCTGCTGTGGCTGACGCCCCCGTACACTGCCCCTACGCTGGTTCTGCTTTCGATGCTGATTCTGGTGCTGCCGAGCTCGCAGAGCGCGGTGCAGCTGATGAGTTACCTGGTCAGCGCGATTTTCCGCGCGGAGATTCTTCCCAAGCTGGATTTCTCCGAGGAAATTCCGGAGGACTTCCTCACTCTCGTCGCCGTGCCGACACTCTTGCTGAATGAGAAGCAAGTGCGTGGTCTGATCGAAGATCTGGAAGTGCGATTTCTGGGCAACCACGACCGCAACATTCATTTCGCATTGGTCTCCGACCTGCCTGACTCCGACCGGCCCGCGTCTGAGGAAAGCCCCCTCATCGATCTGTGCGCCAGCCTGATCCGAGAACTGAATGAGAAATATGGCGGGCAGGGTCAGGGTTCATTCTTCTTGCTACATCGCCACCGGGTTTACAACCCGCGCGAGAAGGGATGGATGGGCTGGGAGCGCAAGCGCGGGAAGCTCATGGATCTGAATCGGCTTCTCCGCGGACATTACGACAGCTTCCCCATCAAGGTCGGCGATCTGTCCGTTCTTCCGCGGGTTCAGTTTGTGCTTACGCTCGATTCCGATACCGAGCTTCCGCGCGGAGCCGCGCATCGCATGATCGGAACGCTGGCTCATCCGCTCAACCGCGCGATTGTCGATCCGGAAAAGAACATCGTGGTCGCCGGTTACGGCATCTTGCAGCCGCGCGTGGGAGTGAGTGTGCAGAGTACGGCCCGCTCGCGGCTGGCGGCCATTTACGCGGGCGAGACGGGCTTTGACATTTACACCCGCGCTGTCTCTGACGCCTATCAGGACCTGTACGGAGAAGGCAGCTTTACCGGCAAAGGAATTTACGAGGTGGATACGATCCATCGTGTTCTCGACCGGCGCTTCCCGCGCAACGCGCTTCTCAGCCACGATCTGATTGAGGGAGCCTACGCACGCTCAGGCCTGGCCAGCGATATCGAGGTGATCGAAGACTACCCCTCTCACTACAGCGCTTATAACCGTCGCAAGCACCGCTGGCTTCGGGGCGACTGGCAGATTGTGCAATGGCTGACCGCGGCCGTGCCTGATGAATCCGGCGCTCGGGTGTCTAATCCGATATCGCTGGTGTCCCGGTGGAAGATCCTCGACAATCTCCGCCGCAGCCTGGTAGAGCCCGCAACTTTCATTCTGCTTCTGTTTGGATGGCTGATACCCACCGGGCGGCCCATTCGCTGGACTCTCGCCGCCATCCTCATACTTTTCATCCCGGTGTGGTTCCAGCTCATATTCGGCCTGGTGAAAGCCATCGTCGAGAAGCGATTGTCGGTCGCACAAGAAGCCGTCACGAATTTCTACGCTGGGAATTTCACAGTCCTGCTGACGATTGTTTTCCTCGCTCACCAGATGCTGCTGTCACTCGATGCCGTGATCCGCGCATTGGTGCGCCGGATGGTTACGCGCGAACGGCTTCTGGAGTGGGAAACTGCAGCCGAAGCTGAGGAGGGCGCTCGCCGCACTCCGGTCGACAGATATCTCAACTGGATGCCCGTTCTGGCGCTCGGTGTTGGAGTGCTGGTTTGGCTGATTCGGCCCCGTTCGCTGGCTGCCGCCGTTCCGATTTTATGTTTGTGGGCGTCCAGCAAGCTGGTTTCAATCTGGCTCAATGAATCTCCCACGCCGCTGGGCAAGGAATTCCCGGACAAGGAAGTTCAGTTCCTGCGCAGCTCCGCGCTACACACCTGGCGATATTTTTCCGAGTTCAGCACCGAGGAGCACCACTGGCTGATTCCCGACAATGTGCAGGAAGAGCCTGCTGCCGTGGCCGCGCGCTTCTCCCCCACCAACGTGGGATTGTTACTGAACTCCCGCCAGATTGCTTGCGAGCTCGGATACCTTGCCCTTCCTGAGCTCGCCGAACTCACGAAACGCACGCTCGATACGCTGTCGGGTATTCCGAAACATCGTGGACATCTTTTGAATTGGTACGACACCCGCACGCTGGAACCGCTTTCTCCTTGGTTTGTTTCGTCGGTGGATAGCGGTAACTTGCTGGCTTCGCTTTGGACCCTGCAGCAGGGATGCCTCGATCGCTTACGGCAGCCTCTACTCCAGCCATCATTGGCCGAGGGACTTCTCGATTACCTGCGAGCCTTGGCCGAGATGCGGGCCTTCCCGCGCAAAGAGCTGGCGCGGTGTGAATCCGACTTCCGCGGGGACGACTGGCTGCCCTCGCTGCTCGCCTTGCCCGAATCCACTTTCCACCAGACGCAGCCTCCGGCAAAGTCGAAGCACCTGGCCGATGTGGAGTGGTTCCGCGGCGAAGCATTGCAGCGTCTGAAGAGCCTCCAGACTGTCGTGCGGTCCTATGCTCCGTGGTGGCTGCCCGAGTTCGCGTCGTTGCGGGAAAGTCCCGCTTTCGGCGCCAAAATGGCGGAGCATATCTCGCCCCAGCTTCTGCCGGCATTTGTCGACGCGCTGAAAGAACAGCTCAGCCTGTCGCTCCCCCACGCCGGC
>Ga0209488_10000713_pt1 | contig 28188 bp, 22 predicted proteins | sample Rivendell_Oct201_8_FD_188349 | JGI IMG/M metagenome (GOLD analysis project Ga0209488, IMG submission 188349) | Vadose zone soil microbial communities from the Eel River Critical Zone Observatory, Northern California, USA -... | ecosystem: Environmental > Terrestrial > Soil > Vadose zone >...
GCCTGCCACGGCTTTTCGCATCGCTTGGTCTATGAACAGTCTCCGGAAGAGTTCTACCAGGAGACGCTCCGCGCGAAGAACCTGCTGCAAGACATCACCGGGTCCGCAGTGCTCGGATATCGCGCGGCGAGCTATTCCATCGTGCGAGAGTCCCTTTGGGCTCTGGACATCTTGGTGGAACTCGGATTCGTCTACGACTCGAGCATTTTTCCCGTGCACCATGATCGCTACGGCATTCCAGACGCTGAACGGGCTCCGCATCGAATGTCCACGCCGGCTGGAAAATCCATCGTCGAGTGGCCTTTGGCGACGGCTAGGATTCTTGGATTCCGGCTACCCGTGGCAGGAGGCGGGTACTTCAGGCTGCTGCCCTATTGGTTGTCGCGTTGGGGATTGGCGTCCATCAACCGACGCGAACTGCGACCATTCGTCTTCTATCTGCACCCGTGGGAAATCGATCCAGAGCAGCCACGCGTGTCTGCGAGCTGGTTATCGCGGTTTCGTCATTATACGAACCTCGGAAAATGTGAAGAGCGGCTGCGGCGTTTGCTCGGGGAGTTTCAGTTCGGTACGGCGAGAGCTGCGCTTGTGCGGGCCGGTCTGCTTCCCGGAGATGAGGGCACTGGCGCGCCAAATTCCTCCTGACCGGGTCTCGGTACGCGGGACTACCTTATAATGAGCCTTTTACCTTATGGATCAAGATGATCTTCACCGAGACAAAGCTCAAGGGCGCCTTCACGATCGACATCGAGCGCCGTGAAGACAGCCGCGGCTTTTTTGCACGCGCGTTCTGCCAGCGAGAGTTCCAGGATCGCGGACTAAAGCCGGTCATCGCGCAGGCCAACATTGCCTTCAACAGGACAAAGGGCACCTTGCGCGGGATGCATTTTCAGTATCCTCCGGCCGCCGAGACCAAACTCGTGCGGTGCACTCGCGGTTCGATTCTCGACATAATCGTCGATTTGCGCCCGGAGAGTCCAACTTACATGGGCCACGTTGCCGTCGAGCTTAGCGCGGACAATTACCGGTCCCTCTATGTACCGGAGCGGTTTGCACACGGGTACCAAGTGCTTGAAGATCGGACAGAAACGAGCTATCAGGTGGGAGAGTTCTATACGCCTGGCGCAGAGGGCGGCTTGCTTTACAGCGACCCCCGGCTTGGGCTGGTTTGGCCCCTTCCTGTCGGCGAAGTATCACCCAAGGATGCGGAGTGGCAGTCGCTCGGGAAGATCGAACCCGAATTGAAGCGCAAGATGAGTGCGCGCGGAAGCAAGGTATGATACTTGCTCATATTCATGCTCTTAACTGCGTGCGTGGTACGCAATCCGACCGGAGGACACCATGATTCTTGTCGACAATGCTTTGAAAGCCAGAGAGCAACAGGGAAAGCCGATTCGCGTGGGCATGGTCGGCGCCGGGTTCATGGGGCAAGGGCTCACGAACCAGATCACTCACAGCGTTCCGGGCATGCGCATGGCTGCTGTCTACAATCGGCGCCCCGAGCGAGCTCAGCACGTCTATCGCTACTCCGGGCTCGACAATATCGTCATGGCGGGGTCGCAGGCCCAGCTCGACCAAGCCATTCGCCAAGGCCAGCCCGCCGTGGCCGAGGACCCCTTCATGATGTGCCGCTCGAGCGAGATCGATGTGATCGTCGATGTCACGGGCTCGGTCGAGTTCGGTGCCCACGTAATTCTCGAGGCTTTCAAACACGGCAAACCGATCGTACTGATGAATGCCGAGGTCGATGCCACGATCGGCCCGATTCTCCAGGTGTATGCGCGCAAGTACAAAGTCATCCTTTCCGCTTGCGAAGGCGATGAACCGGGCCTGCAGATGAACTTGGTCCGATGGGTGAAGGGTCTGGGTCTCATCCCGCGCGTTATCGGAAACGTCAAGGGCCTGCAAGACCCCTATCGCAACCCGACCACCCAGCAGGGCTGGGCTGAGCGATGGGGGCAGAACGCGGCGATGGTTACGTCCTTTGCAGACGGGTCCAAGATCAGCTTCGAGCAATCGATCGTCGCCAACGCTACCGGATTCAAGGTCAGATCCCGCGGGATGTCGCGCGGGCTGAAGTACGACGGCTCCATCATGGACATTCACAAGCTGTACGATCTTGAGGAGATTCGGGCTCTGGGTGGGATCGTCGACTACACCGTAGGTCCCGCTGGCGTCAAGATATTTTGCTTGGCCGAACACCCGGATCCAAAACAGCGCCACTATCTAAATCTCTACAAGATGGGAGAGGGTCCGCTCTATCCGTTCTGGGTTCCCTACCATCTCGTGCATTTCGAGGCGCCGAACGCCATCGCGAGAGTCGTGCTCTTCGGAGACAACATCGCACCGCCCCTGGAAGGCCCCGTGGTGGAGGTTTGTGCAGTCGCCAAGCGCGATCTCGCCGCTGGCGAGGTGCTCGACGAATACGGAATGTATACGACCTACGGCGAAGCGGTGAACACCGAAGAGATGAGCACGATGCGCTATCTCCCGGAGGGGCTGGTGGAGGGTTGCAAGATGAAGCGCGCTGTCGCCAAGGATCAGGTGCTCACGTACGACGCCGTAGAGTTGCCCGCCGGCAGACTCGCCGACCGGTTGCGGGCCGAGCAGTACGTGCATTTCGGCGGCGCGACCTGGCTTGAGGAGCACCTTCGGCTCACGCAAGGGGCGGCGAGCACCCGGAAAGCGGCTTTCGCTTGAGACTCCTTTCCGCGCGCGACTAAAACCGGACGCTTCGACAAGCCCGTTTTCAGGGGTACCGACCGATCCCGGTCGGATTCCGTGCTGCATGCGCCCGACGCAGGCAAACTGCGTGCATGAATATCAGAATGGCGAGCGAACGAAATGAAGATACTGATTACAGGTAACACCGGATATATCGGCCCCTCGGTACTGCAGCGCCTTCGCCAGTCTCATCCCCAGGCAACGCTGATCGGTCTGGACAAGGGCTACTTCGCCCACTGTCTCACCAATGCGGACATCCTTCCCGAATGCCGTGCCGACGTTCAGTATTTCGCCGACGTACGTACGCTCCGCCCCGAGATACTGCAGGGCGTCGACGCCATCGTGCACCTTGCCGCCATATCCAACGACCCGATGGGTAAGACTTTCGAGGACGTCACCTACGACATCAACTTCCGCGCCAGCGTCGAACTCGCGAGACAGGCCAAGGCCATGGGCGCAAGGTGCTTCGTCTTTGCGTCCAGCTGCAGCGTGTACGGCGTGGCGGACGACACCCCCAGGAAAGAAAACTCGCCGCTGAACCCGCTCACCGCCTACGCCAAATCGAAGATCCGCACAGAAACCGGGCTCGAAGCGCTGGCGGACAAGAACTTCACGGTCACATGCTTGAGGTTCGCCACCGCCTGCGGGATGAGCGATCGATTGCGGCTCGACCTGGTCGTTAATGACTTTGTCGCATGTGCGGTCAGCTCCAAGAAGATTACGATCCTGAGCGACGGGACGCCATGGCGACCGCTGATTCACATCAGGGACATGGCGAGGGCATTCGACTGGGCCATCACCAGGGATGCGTCGCTGGGGGCGTTCCTGGCCGTCAACGTGGGCAGTGACGTGTGGAACTATCAGGTGAAGGACCTCGCGGAAGCCGTTGCTAAGGTCGTTCCGGGCGTAAGCATATCAATCAACAAAGACGCACCGCAGGACAGCCGGTCCTACCGCGTGGATTTTGGGCTGTACAAGAAGTTGGCGCCTGACCACCAGCCCCAGGTCGACCTGCTCACCACCATCCGCGAGTTGAAGACGGGTCTTGAGTCAATGGGATTCAACGATCCCAATTTCAGAGGCTCCAAGTACATGCGCCTGGAGGTGCTCAAGGGATTGCGAGCAAAGGGGCTGCTGGACGGTAATCTAGAGTGGACCAGAGCGTGACGCCAGCCAAATCAATGAAGAGAATTCCCGGCAGCAATGTGCGCGAGGACTTGCGATACCTGGGCTCAAAACGTCAGTCTCGTCAGGGCAGATCCATATGAAAGTCGTGTTGTTCTGTGGCGGCTTGGGAACAAGGCTGGGAGAGCTCACTGAAAACATTCCCAAGCCGCTGGTAAAAATCGGATACCGACCCATCCTGTGGCACGTAATGAAGTATTACGCCCATTTCGGGCACAAGGATTTCATCCTGTGTCTCGGGTACAGGGCCGACACGATCAAGGATTATTTTCTCAACTACAAGGAGTACCTTTCCAACGACTTTACGATGAGCAATGGCGGAAAGGACATACAGCTGATGCAGAGCGACATCGCCGACTGGAAAATCACCTTCGTCGATACCGGTCTGAGAGCGAATATCGGCCAACGCCTGAAGGCAGTCGAAAAATATCTCGACGGAGAGGAAATTTTCCTGGCCAACTATTCGGACGGGCTCACCAATTGTCCACTGCCCGATATGATTGACAGCGTTGTCAAGGCCGGGAAGATTGCTTGCTTCCTATGCGCGAAACCTTCTCAAAGCTTCCATGTTGTAAAGCTTGAAACGGACAATTCTGTAAAAAACATCCAGAGCGTGCAGAAATCCGACATTCGGATCAATGCCGGCTTTTTCGTATTCAGAAAAGAGATCTTCAACTACATAAAGCCCGGCGAGGAATTGGTCGTGGAACCGTTTCAGAGATTGATCGAAGCGAAACAGATTATCGGCTACCGGTCAGACCAATTCTGGTGCATGGATACGTTCAAGGAGCACCAGGAACTGACCGATATGTACAATCTCGGCAATGCGCCCTGGGAGGTGTGGAAAACGGGCGCGAGCGACGGTGGTCGAGAATAAAAGGCGAGAGGGATGTTGACCTTAGATTTCGCAAGGCGCCGCGATTCGGTTTTCAGGATCTTGTGTCTCGGGGCGCACAGCGATGATATAGAAATCGGCTGCGGTGGCACGATCCTCAGATGGCTGGACGAATACCCGTCCTCGGAGATATGCTGGATTGTGATGGGGGCGTCCGGCGAGAGAAGAGCAGAGGCTGTTCAGAGTGCCAATCTCTTTCTGGCGAACGCGCGACGAAAAGAGATCGTCGTCAAGGAATTCAGAGATGGCTATTTTCCATACAATGGGGCCGAAATAAAAGATTTCTTCGAGGACCTCAAAGGAAAATACGTCCCGGACGTCATCCTGACTCACCACCGTGAGGACCTGCATCAGGACCATCGGTTGGTATCGGAGTTGACCTGGAACACGTTCCGGAGCCACCTGATTCTGGAATATGAGATCGCCAAGTACGACGGCGATTTGGGCGCGCCAAATTTCTTCGTTCACTTGACTGAATCCGTTGCTCAAAGAAAAATCCGGACCATTTTGGAGTGCTTTCAGAGCCAAAAGAAGAAGAGCTGGTTCACCGAGGATGCGTTTTCTTCGGTTCTGAGACTGCGCGGCATCGAGTCCAATGCTCCCAACAAGTATGCCGAAGGGTTCTACTGCCGGAAGATTGTTTGCTGAAGCCGATGCGCGCGCGAATGGGCCATTCGAGAAGGTCCCACCGTTGGGGGGCGGCGTGGAGCACGGAATGATCCGGGAACTATGGACTTATCGGGAACTCGCGTACTTTCTCGCTTGGCGCGACATCAAGGTGCGGTACAAGCAGACCGTGTTGGGCGTGCTCTGGGCCGTCATTCAGCCCTTTTTTACCATGGTCGTCTTTGTGCTCCTGTTCGGTCAGTTGGCAAAAATTCCGACTGACGGGATTCCCGGACCGATATTTTACTTTAGCGCCCTGGTCCCCTGGACATACTTCTCGGGCACCGTGAGCAATGCGGGGATGAGCCTCGTGGCCAACAGCGGCCTTTTGACCAAGATCTACTTCCCGCGCATCATCCTTCCGGCCTCCGTGGCGCTCAGCAATCTCGTGGATTTCCTCATCGGATCGGTCCTGTTCATTGGATTCATGGCCTACTACGGGATCCCTCTTGGCTGGAATCTCCTTCTTTGGCCCGCCCTCGTCATTCTGCTGGTTCTGCTGTCGCTCAGTCTCGGGCTGTTCCTCGCGGCGCTCAACGTCAAGTACCGGGATTTCAGGTATGCCATTCCCTTCGCTATCCAGCTGTTGCTGTTTGCCACGCCCATAATCTACCCTGCAAGCATGATTCCGGAAAGATTCCGATGGCTGGTGGCCCTCAATCCGTTGAGCGGTCTCGTAGAAGCATTCCGTTACTCAATCGTGCCGAGCCGCGCGATCGATTGGGGGCTCCTGTGGTTCTCGATCGCTTTCACCGTGGTGCTCTTCTTTGCCGGCGTCGCATACTTCAAGAGTGCCGAAAAGGCCTTTGCCGATATCGTCTGAGAAGGAATGACTGATTTGACGCATAGCATCGAGATCCAAAATCTTTCCAAACGCTACCGGATTGGAAGGCTCCAGCAAGGCCGCACATTCCGCGAAGACATTGTTGAATTCGTTAAGCGCCCCTGGGGGCGCCGTAATGACGAAGAGGATTCGATCTGGGCATTGAGGAATGTGTCGTTCGACGTCGGCGAGGGCGAGGTCGTGGGCATCATCGGGAAGAACGGGGCGGGAAAAAGCACCCTGCTCAAGATCTTGTCGAAGATCACGTACCCGACCGAAGGGAATATCAAGGTGAACGGACGCGTCGCCTCCCTGCTGGAGGTGGGAACCGGCTTTCACGAGGAACTGACGGGCAGGGAGAATATCTATCTCAACGGATCGATTCTTGGAATGCGGAAGCGACAGGTCGACGAACGGTTCGACGCCATTGTCGCCTTTTCCGGAGTTGAGCAGTTTATCGACACGCAGATAAAGCGCTATTCCTCCGGAATGCGTTTGAGGCTGGGGTTTGCCGTTGCAGCGCACCTCGAACCGGACGTACTGATTGTCGATGAGGTTCTCGCCGTGGGAGACGCAGGGTTTCAGAAGAAGTGTCTCGATGCCATGGAAGGCTTGCGGAGCGGTGGGCGAACCGTGCTCTTCGTATCTCACAATCTTGCGGCGGTCGAGAATCTCTGTTCCCGCGGAATCTGGCTCGACGGCGGAAAAGTCTGCAAGGATGGAGGAGCCAGGGAAGTCATCCTTGCCTACATGGCCAGCTTCGCAGGCAGCCCGACCGCAGAATCCACTTTGGTGGATTCGGAGAACCGGCTGGGCAGCGGCGAGATCCGGTACACGCGAGTTGAGTACCTTGGCCCTGACCGCACGCCGTGCGCTCTGACGAGGAGCGGGGACAAGCTGGTAATCCGTTTCCACTATCACGCCGAGAAGACGATCCGCTACCCGAGCTTTGGTTTCCGAATCTTCACCAACATGGGGACGCTCATAACGGAGAGCGGCAACGTCATTCATGGGGTCGACGTTCCTCGCGTGGAACCCGGGGACGGATATATCGAAGTTGAAATCGAGTCGCTCAACTTGCTCCCGGCGCAGTATTACCTTTCTCTATGGATCACCGAACCGGGAGGTAAGCCGATTTATGACGGGGACGTACGTGTCGTGTTGGAGGTGGAACCAGCGAATATCTACGCGTCCGGGCGGACCCCGACCAGCCGGCACGGGATCGCCTATTTCCCGCAGCGTTGGAGCGTTCCGTAGAAATGTTGTCATGCTCGAGCGCAGCTCTCTCGCTTTTACCGCGGTCGTGCGGTCGCGATTCTGCGCGCGTGGAGTGCCGGCGAGATGAGCAACAAAACGGCAATTCTGTTTGGAAAGGGAATCTGTGAACGCGAGTAATGCCAAGTCATGCGCAAACGATCGCTTGGATCTTCGTGCAGGGGACTGGGTACAGGTGCGGAGCGCGGACGAAATCCTTGCAACCCTCGATGACCTGGGTAGTCTGGAAGCTCTTCCCTTCATGCCGGAGATGCTCCAATACTGCGGCCGGAGATTTCGAGTGTTCAAATCGGCACACAAGACCTGCGACACCATTGCGACATATAGCAACCGGCGCATGAACAACGCGGTCCACCTCGAGGGACTCCGCTGCGACGGCACGGCGCACGACGGATGTCAGGCGGCATGTCTGCTGTTCTGGAAGGAAGCGTGGCTGAAGCGGGTGCACGGTCCGGAGTCGACGGGGGGCCGTACCGAGCGGCCATCGACAAGGCGCGATGGGCTGTCGGGCAAAGCATCGCATTGCGACCTCGAGACATTGACTCGTGCGGTGCGAGTGAAGGCTGGCACTCCGGAAGCTCCCGAGGAATTGCACCGTTGCCAAGCGACCGAATTGGTCCGCGCGACCACAGCCCTGAAGTGGTCGGATCCCCGCCAGTACATGAGGGATCTCCTTTCGCGCAACGTGGGGCTGTGGGATTTTCTCCGCTATGGGGCGCTGGCGGCCTTGCGCAACCTGCATTGGCGCGTGGGTCGGTATTTTGAAATCCGTGGGTCTGCAGGACCCAAGACCCCCACCGCGAATTTGAATTTGCGACCCGGGGAGCAGATCCAGGTGCGCTCGAAGAAGGAGATATTGGCCACCCTCAACGACGAAGCAAAAAATCGCGGCTTGTCGTTCGACGTGGAGATGGCGCCGTATTGCGGGCGAACGTTTCGAGTCCTTTCCCGAGTCGAGAAAATCATCAACGACAAGAACGGCAAAATGATCCGCTTGCCCAATGCATGCATTATTCTCGATGGGGTTACCTGCAGCGGGTGTCTCAGCAGGCGCCGCATGTTTTGCCCCAGAGCCATCTACCCGTATTGGCGCGAGATCTGGCTGAAACGGGTAGCGTAGGCCGCAGAGCGCGGAAATACGACAGGTAACCGCCCGGAGAATCGATGAATTCAAAGCAGGAACCCCTGGTCAGCGTGGTGACCCCCGTCTACAACGGGGAGAGCTATCTGCGCGAGTGCATCGAGAGCGTTCTCACCCAGACCTACACCCGCTGGGAATACGTAATCGTCAACAACTGCAGTACCGACCGGTCGTTTGAAATTGCGCAGGAGTATGCGGGCAGGGATCCCCGGATCCGGGTCCATAACAACGAGAATTTCGTCCGCGTGATCAACAACCACAACATCGCGTTCCGGCAGATCTCACCGGCGAGCAAGTACTGCAAAGTGGTGCCCGCGGACGACTGGCTCTTTCCCGATTGCCTGGAAAAGATGGTCCGTCTGGCGGAGGAACACCCCAGTGTGGTAGTCGTACAAGCCTATCGTCTCCAGGGGAAGAAAGTGGCCGGAGATGGTCTGCCTTACCCCAGCACCGTCGTGCCCGGACGAGATGTGTGCCGCATCTGGCTCCTGAAAGGAGCGCCCTCCATCCTCGGAGCGCCCAGCACTCTGATGTACCGGTCGGATATCGTGCGGAGTCGCCACTCGTTCTACAACGAGTCCAATCTGCACAGCGACACGGAAGTATGTCTCGAGTTCCTGGAACACCACGACTACGGCTTCATCCACCAGGTTCTCACGTTCCAGCGGATGCGGGACGGCTCGATGACTTCCTATTCGCAGAACTTCCAGACGTATCTGCCGCGGCGGCTGTATGACCTGGTCACGTACGGTCCGAAGCATCTCAGCGAGAAGGAGCTGGAGGAGGCAATCCGCGAACACCTGCGGGAGTACTACCGTTACCTGGGGTGGCAGGTATTCAAGGGGCGCGACCGAGAGTTCTGGAGTCTGCATCGGGGGAAGCTCGCCTCGCTGAGCCGCCCCCTGAGCAGGGTCAGGCTCGCTGCCCATGCGTTCTCTTATTTGCTGGATAACGCTCTCAATCCGAAGAGGACGATGGAGAAAGTGGCCCAGCGGCTCCGTCGCAAATCAGGGCGCCCGACCTTGGAATAGAGATTGAGTGTCGCGCTACGCCTCTTGTCACATCCTAGCGGCTCCGCACTTGACCGGGCATGCCTGGGGACTGCATCATGCGCGTGCAAAGCTCGTAGCGCACCGTTCCCATCACCTCAATAATGCGAAGCAAGGCACGTCATGGATGTTGAGCTTGTCGTCCAAGACGACATATCGAGTAACCGCAGTGCTTCTTCTGCTTCCAGGCCGGCCCTCTATATATCAATCATACTTGGCGCCCTTCTTGCAGCCTGTGCTTACAAGGTTCGGACCGACGGCATCTTCGCCTGCCAAGCCACCGGATATACGTCCGATCGGTACTTGTCCTATTGCCACAATTCGGGTTATGGCGACTACGAACACGGAGCCTTCTGGTTAGACCTGGAGCCCTCCATACAGAATTTCGCGGCGAGCGCGGAGGTGCTGTTCCTTGGGAGCAGCCGCATGCAACTCGCACTCTCCACCCGTGCGACAGCCGATTGGTTCTCGTCGACGTCCGCGCGATATTACTTGATGGGTTTCGGGTACAACGAAAACGCCTTTTTTGCCCGCGAACTTCTGCTCAAGTTCAAGCCCAAAGCCAAAGTCTACGTAGTCAATATCGAACGGTTCTTTGATCGATCCGAGACCGTTCCTGCCGCTACGGTCATGCGGGATCCGGCAGCGAGGGGGCGGTACGTATTGAAGCGCCTCTGGCAATTTGTCCATAGACCGATTTGCCAGACACTCACGATGATTTGCGGGGACCAGTATGTCATCTTCCGCTCGCGCGAAACAGGGGCCTTCAGCGTGTGGGGACTAAGCCAGTTCAAGAGCGCCGCGGTTTCCTACGATCAATCCCTGGACCAAGCCGCAGTGCAGAATGAGGCAGCGATTGGAAGAGAGTTTCTGTCTAACCTGCCCGTCAAACGGGAATGCATAATACTGACGATGGTTCCTTATGTCCAAACAAAAGTCACTGCTGTAAATGCCCTCGCAGACGCTCTCGGAATGAACTTGGTGAGGCCCGATGTGGACGACCTTCAAACATTCGACGGATCTCACTTGGATCGCCCGAGTGCGGAAAGGTGGTCTAAGGCCTTCCTTCAGGCAGCCGCCCCTCAGATCCGGAAGTGTCTGGTCGATTCAAGGGAATAGCGCCCCGTAACCCAGCCGTTCGTCCCACCTTTCGAATCGTATGGCAACCCCGGCGCAAGGTGACACCCTGCAACGCCCGATGATGATGGGCTGGCTGCCTCCGCTTCCTGATTTCCGCGGGCATCTGCGTGCCGCTCTGGCGGTTCCGCCTTCGGCCGAGCGTCTCGAAAAACTCGCATTCCTCGCCCAGCATCGACTCGGCTTCCTGGAAACGATTCAACTCGATCGTGCGCTCGGAGACCGCACGCCAGAGCCAGCTTCGGGCTTTTCGGTGATCCGGCTCGCCATCCTCGCTTCGTCCACGGTCGATCAACTTCTTCCCGCGATCCGGGTGGCCGGGTTGCGCCGACGCCTGGTGATCGACATACATACCGGAACATACGGACAACACCGACAGGATTTGCTCGATTCCACCTCTCCCCTTCACCAATTCGGCCCGCAGATTGTCCTGTTCTCGATCACCGCGCGTGAGGCGATCGCCGGCGTGCCGCTCGCGGCGACCGCGGGCGAAGCGGACGAGGCGATTGCCCGCTCGGTCGATGAGCTGCGCCTTCTATGGGGAAAAGCACGCGAAACTCTCAAAGCTACCGTCATTCAGCAGACTTTTCTCGATGTGACTGATCCGCTGTTCGGCGGCTACGACCGCCTCGTTGCCGCTGCGCCTTCGCGGCTGGTTGCGCGCCTGAACGATCTGGTGTCACAGGCTGCGGCATCGGATGGTGTATTGCTCCTGGACATTGCGCGCGCCAGCGAGCGCGACGGGATCGAAGCGTGGTTCGATAGCGGGCGCTGGATGCAGGCCAAGATGGAAGTTGCGCCACAGGCGGCGCCTTTGTACGGCGACTTGGTCGCCCGCATCGTGGCCGCCCAGCGCGGCCTGTCGAAGAAATGCCTTGTCCTCGACCTCGACAATACTTTGTGGGCGGGTGTGATCGGTGATGACGGGCTCGAGGGCATCGTGCTTGGAGAGGGGAGCGCGGCCGGTGAAGCGCACCTCGCTCTGCAGCGCTATGCCCTGCAGCTGAAGGCGCGCGGGGTCATTCTCGCCGTATGCTCCAAGAACGACCCGACAGTCGCCGAAGCCGTATTCCGCGATCATCCGGAGATGCTCCTCCAGCGGGCGGACATCGCTGCATTCGTCGCGAACTGGGGAGACAAGGCCGCAAACCTCAAGACCATTGCGGCGCGATTGAACATAGGTCTCGACAGCCTCGTTTTTGTGGACGATAACCCGGTGGAACGGGCGCGTGTCCGCGAAAGCCTTCCCATGGTGGCGGTTCCGGAACTTCCCGAAGATGCGGCGTACTACGTGCGCTGTCTCGCGAACGCGGGCTACTTCGAAGCCGTAAGCTTCACGCCCGATGATCAGCAGCGCGCCGGGCAGTATGCCGCCAATACCGAGCGCGAAGCCTTGCTTGGAGCGTCGGAAAGCATGGACGACTTTCTGCGTGGCTTGCGCATGTCCGTCGTGTTCGGCCCCGTCAAGACGGTCGATCTTTCTCGCGTTACTCAGTTGATCAACAAAACCAACCAGTTCAATCCAACGACGCGGCGATGCACCGCCGAAGAGATGGAGGCGATCGCCCAGGCGCCGGAGATGATCTCCCTGCAATTCCGGCTTCTCGACAGATTCGGCGACAATGGCCTCATCAGCGTGTTGATTCTTCGTCCGGACCTGGAGCAGGAGGACGTGCTGCAGATTGATACCTGGGTCATGAGTTGTCGCGTTTTCGGCCGCGAACTCGAGTTTGAGACCATGAACATCGCAGTCGAGACTGCCCGGCGTCGCGGCGTGCGCGCTTTTCGCGCCAACTACGTTCCGACGAAGAAGAACGGTGTCATCAGCGATTTATATCCGCGTCTCGGTTTCACCCGTGCAAATATGCAGACGCCGGCGGACGGCACGATACAATGGCACTTGAGCTTGACCGAATACGTTGGCAGAAAAACCCACATTGATCGGTCAGCAGGGTCTTGAACGGGTCCGAACGACATGGCTGAGGGGGTAACAAGTGACGAAAGAGAAACCCAAGAAGCAACCGAACGCGCTTAGGAAATAGAATGGGCGACCAGGAAATCCTGGATGTGCTCACGCGCGTTCTACGCGATCTCCTGATGGACGACTCGATCGTGCTCAAGATGGATACCCGACGAGAGGACGTTCCTAACTGGGATTCGTTGATTTATATAAATTTCATTGTCGCTGCCGAGATCGAACTCGGCGTCAAATTCAAGGTGGCTGACGTGGAATCGTTCGCGAACGTGGGGGAGATCGTCACCAGGATCAGGGCGATGCTGCAATAGTATGGCCAGCGCCACGCTCGCGTCGAAAACGTTCGACGGTGACGACCAAGTGTTCTTCGCCCGCCTGTCTGGCGACTTCAATCCGATGCACATGGACCCGCTGGCTGCGCGAAGAACGCAAGCCGGGGCAGTGGTCGTGCACGGGATACATGCCGTACTCTGGTCCGTCGACCGGCTCGTTGAGTCAGGTTTAGTAGAAGGCGGAATTGCGGGGCTGAAAGTTCAGTTCGCGAAGTTCATTCCTGTCGGCCGCACGGTGCATCTGAAGCTCGTGCGCCGCGACGGTAAATCGATTAGAGCGGAGCTCGCGTCGGACGGGCTTACGACGACCATTCTGGCCCTCAGTCTCGGGACGCCGAAGAAATCCAGCGGGAGCGCGCCGCCGCCAGACGCACCGAAAATTGAGTTTACCGACCAGCCCGCCATCCTTGTCCGCCTAGAGGAAACGGCGGGCTTGTCTGGTTGGATGGATATCGCCGGTCCGGCCCGGTGGGTCGAAACCCGGTTCCCTCACGCTGCCGCCGCGATTGGCTCTGGGCGCATTGCCGCGATAGCCCTCTTGTCCAGGCTTGTGGGCATGACCTGCCCCGGTTTACACTCGATTTTTGCCGCCTTTGCAATTGATCTGATAGAAACCCCGCGCCACCGGGACGGTCTCTGGTTCAGCGTCAGCGGGACGGATGAACGGTTCCGAATGGTTCGAATGATTGTTTCCGGCGCGGGCGTAAGCGGTTCGGTACAAGCTTTCCTGCGGTGGCCCCCGGTCGTGCAAGCTTCATTGAGCGACATATCGAAGCTTGTTGCTCCGACCGAGTTTGCTGGCAGCACCGCACTCATCATCGGTGGGTCGCGGGGATTGGGTGCGCTGACCGCGAAAGTAATTGCAGCAGGTGGGGGCAAGGTCATCGTAACCTACGCGACCGGTCTGAAAGAGGCGATACAGCTCGCCGAGGAGATCCGTGCTCATATTCCGCAAGGTGTGTGCGATGTCATTCCGTACGATGCTCGCCAAGACGCCGCGAAACAACTCAAGACACTAACTGCAGACGTAAGTCATTTGTACTACTTTGCCACTACTCCCATCGTCAGGCAGAAGGAAGGATTGTTCGTTTCGAGCTTGTTTGACGAGTTCATCCAGGTATACGTGGAGGGTTTTTACGAGTGCTGTCGTTTCCTCGGCGGACGCGGGTCGCGCCCTCTGACCGCGTTCTACCCATCCTCCGTGTTCGTCGAGAACAACCCGCTATCGATGGCCGAATACAGTATGGCCAAGATGGCGGGTGAAATTCTGTGTGACAATATGAACCGCTCTGCTGGCCGGGTTCACGTGATAGTAGGTCGGCTGCCGCGTCTCAAGACAGACCAGACGGCGACCGTACCTCCTGTGGAAAGCGGTGAGCCTCTGGAAGTCATGCTGCCGGTAATCCGCAAGGTGCAGTCCTCGCGATCCGGCTCGTGAGACTTTAATGCTGTTTAATTCCTACGAGTTTATTTTCGCCTTCCTGCCGGTGACCATTGCCGGGTTCTACTTGCTCGGCCCGGTGTCTCGCAGGTGGGCGCTGCACTGGCTGATCCTTGCGTCATTCTTCTTCTATGCATGGTGGAGACCCCTCAATGTATTGCTCATCGCACCGTCCATTCTGATCAACTTCGTGCTGGCGCGGACCCTACAGCGGCTGGTTCGGAACGAGAAGCGGCGCCGTGCCTCCCTGGCGGTTCTTGTGTTGGGCCTTGCATTCAACGTCGCGTTTCTCGGCTATTTCAAATACACCTACTTCCTCGGAACGGCGATAAATGATGTGTTCGGCTCGAACCTGATCTTGACCCGCATCATTCTGCCGCTGGGCATATCGTTCATCACGTTCCAGAAAATCGCGTTTCTGATCGACGTCCATTCGCGGCGTATCGAGTCCTTCACGCTCCAGGACTATTGCCTGTTCGTGCTGTTTTTCCCCCAACTCATCGCCGGTCCGATCGTCCACTATCGCGAGATGATGCCGCAGTTCCACGGCGCGCCTTGCCGTTTTGACAAGGAGAACTTCGCCGTCGGTCTTACGTTGTTAATGTTCGGTCTGTTCAAGAAGGCGGTAATCGCCGATGGTATTGCGCCATCCGTTACGTCGATCTACGATCATGCCGCTGGAGGAGGCGGGGTCTCTCTCCTGTTCGCGTGGATCGCGGCGATCGGGTTCACGCTTCAGCTCTATTTCGACTTTTCGGGCTATACCGACATGGCGCTCGGGGCGGCTCGGTTGTTCGGAATTCGGCTGCCCCCGAATTTCAACTCACCGCTCCGGGCATCGAGCATCATCGACTTCTGGCTGCGCTGGCACATGACGTTGACGCGTTTTCTGACAGCTTACATTTACAATCCCCTGGTACTCGCGTTGACGCGGCGCCGTCTGCTAAAGGGCCTTCCCGGGTTCGGCGGACGCAACACGACGGTCGGGGCCTTTGCCCTGCTGCTGATGTTTCCCACGCTGCTGACGATGTTCATTTCCGGGCTCTGGCACGGCGCGGGCTATCTTTTTGTCCTCTGGGGCTTGCTTCACGGCGTTTATCTCACGATCAATCACGCCTGGCGCCTGGTCGCACCGAAGCTGTGGCCGGATAGAGCTGGCTATGCGCGAATCATGAAGCCGATAGGTCTCGTACTCACGCTGGTGGCGGTGTTCGCCTCGATGGTCTTTTTCCGCTCTCCGACCATGAGTGCGGCCGTCGACCTGGTGAAGGGAATGATCGGCCTGAACGGCGTGTCGCTGCCGCTCGCCGTTTATGAGCGCCTTGGACCGCTGGCTGGCTGGCTGCGGAGCATGGGCGTGGTTCAGCAACCGTGGGGCGGTCAGGATTTCATGACTATGACGATAGCGATCCCGATTCTCATGCTTGTCGTCCTAGCCTGCCCGAACACCCTTCAAATCCTGGCTCGATACGAGCCGGCCATCGGAGTGAAACCGCGACCGGCCGATACGGTCGTCGGAAGGATGGTTGAATGGAATCCATCGGTTGCCTGGGCGACCGGAATTTCAGTGATCGCGGCGATCGGGATTCTGTCTTTGGGCGGCCCGAGCGAATTCTTGTACTGGCAATTCTAGGCTTGGCTGTAGTTGTCTCGCCAGTCGCCACCATCGACCTGCGTGTTACCTGGCAGGCGGCAGCGAAAACGCGAACAGTGAGTTCCCGGCCATCAAGGCGATGAACTCGGTCCGACCGATCGCGTACGCCACGGGCGGGGCATTCACGCGCCCTCCTACCCGGATTCGCCACAACGTCCGGCCGGTATCGGAATCAAATGCGAGGAACTCGTCGTGATAACCTGCGAAGATCACGCCGCCGGCGGTTGAGAGTACACCCCCGATGATATGAGTGATGTCGGGTCCATGATCCAACTGCGTTACCCAGCGGACATTTCCCGTTCCGGCTTCAATCGCCTTGATGCTCGCTGTAGCCGACTCGTCTGCCGCGAACACTGTGGTACTGCCCAGAAACGGCCCCTTGCCCTTCTCGACGCCGGCTTTTCCCGCAAAGTAGATCGACGCTGCGTCGAGCGAGGGTACGAACATCAACCTGCGATCCGCGTCGTAGGACGGTGGCCACCAGTTGGTTGCGCCACCCGTTGCGGGCCACACGAGATTGCCACTGCGGCTCGGGCTCGCCTCCGGGCGCGGGATGGGAGCGCCGTCGGGTGTGAAACCCGCGGCCCACGTTTGCTTGGCGAACGGCTTCGCAAATAGAAATTTGCCCGTTTTTCGGTCGAGCGCGTAGAAGAACCCGTTGCGATTGGCCCAGAGAAGCGCACGCCGGGGCTGTCCTTGCCATGGGATTTCCGCGAGCACCGGTTGCTGCACCGAGTCCCAGTCGTGTTCGTCTGCCGGGGTGAACTGGTAGTGCCAGCGCAGCTCCCCGGAGCCTGCGTCCAGCGCTACCACGCTGTTCGAAAAGAGGTTGGCTCCTGCACGCTCTTTTCTCAGGTAGGGGGGCGCCGGGTTGCCGACGCCCCAGAACAGGAGATTCAGCTCCGCGTCATAAGCCCCGGTCGTCCAGGTCGGCGCTCCGCCCGTCTTCCAGGAGTCGCCCGCCCATGTGTCATGACCGAGCTCTCCGGGACCCGGCACGGTACTGAACTTCCACAACAGGCGTCCATCGCTCGCAGAATACGCCGCGATAAACCCTCGAATACCGAACTCTCCGCCGGAGACCCCCACGATGACGCGGTCGCTCAAAGCGAGCGGCGCCCCGGTCATCGAATAGCCATCGTGAAAATCCGCAACCGTCGTCTCCCATTTTTTACGCCCGGTTGAGGTATTGATGGCGACAAGATGCGCATCCAATGTCGCCACGAACACCGATTCATTCAGTATTGCGACTCCCCGATTCACGGAACCGCAGCACACGGGGAGCCCGGAAGGCACGGGTCGCCTGAATTGCCATACTTTCCTGCCCGTGGTTGCATCGAGTGCGACCACCCCCTCGGGCGACTCGGTGACGAACACCAGATTTGAAGCGACGATTGGAGAGGCTTCCAAGTACTCCTGGGCAGATTCGAGTTGCGCGACCCACGCCACTCTCAGGCCTCCTACGTTCCGCTTCGAGATGCCGGTGAGGGAGCTGTGGCGGTGTCCGGCATAGTTCCCGGCGAAGGTCAGCCATTCACTCGGACGCCGGCTCGACGCCAGAATGCTCGCTGCGTCAACACTGATCCGCCCGGGCGGCGCGGAAGCTGCGCTGGCACCCAAGGTCTCACGCCCAAGCTGTTTCAGATATGCATGGGTTTCCCAGATCTGGCCGTCCGCCAGAGGCTGCGCGTCCATCGGGGTACCCGGGCGCCCCCATTTCACGGCGGAGAAGAAGATCCAGTCCGCTTTGCTTCCAATCGAGGACACCAAGTCCGGACCCATCTGGCCCCGGCCGTTGGCTCCGTGGCAAGACGCGCACAGCCTGCCGAATAGCGGGGCGCCCCTCTCAACGGACTCCTTGTCCAAAAGAGTATTTTGAATGGCCGAGAAGACATTTGGATTGTCTGCAAGATTGCCGAGATAAACCGGGCTACGGGGCGCCAACCACTTCAGAAATTCTACGAGCGGAATTTCTGGAAACTTACCCAGGAGCTTTTCCCGGACTACACGCGCTCTCCAGGCGAACGCGTCGGACGCCGTGATGGCGAGCGCCGCCAAAATCCCCAAAACGGCGACGCAGGCCAAGCCGATCAATGCCAGACGACGCACGGCGTGCATACGCTATTCTTAGGATACACTCGATTTTCCCTCGAATACCTCTTCGTTTGGGTGCGCAGGAGATGTTCGATGGTAAGGCAATCGTTCTTACGTACAGCTGACTAAGGTGGGTCCGCGCGAGCTCTGCTCAGAACAACAATCAGCGGGGAGCGTTCAATATCGCAAGCAACTCCGCTTCCAGTAGTGGCATCAAACTATCGGCAAACTTTCCGGTGAGGTGGTTATTGTCCCGGTAAACGACCGCGCCCCGCAGCACTGCCCAGCAGACGCCCTTCTGACAGAGTCCGTCGGTCAAATCGATAAAGTGGACGTTTGGCAGACCGCGCGCTCCGGCTTTCTCGGATTCGAACACAGCAGCGCTCATCGCCGTGATTTCGTCCGCCTCACAAGAACCGCCGGGATACCAGGAGTGACGGACGGATCTGGCAAGGCAAGTCGGAACATCGTAGGTGAAATACGGGGTGTCACGCATGACCACCACCCGAAGACCTCTCGCGGTCAGAGCTTCCAAGGTCCGCCTCGTCCCGTCTCGCAATTCATCCAGGGAAAATCGGGTCTCGAGCTTGGGCCCAAGCGCGAGATAGTTGGTGGCATTCCCCATAAACACGATTGACGGACGCAGCGCAGCGATTCGCCTTATGGCTTCTGCGCGCCAACTGGCGCAAATTGCCACAGCCCCGCCGCTTAACCCGGGGGGAACAATGTCGATTGCGGGGCACGCGGACTTTACCATGGTCGTCAACTCCCACCCGTGAGACTCGACTATCCGCTGCAGAGGATTGAACCACTGGACGGCGTGGGAATCGCCAAACAGGACGATATGGGTCCTGGAGGACGCATCGCCGAAGATGCACGTCTTGGCCTCCGGCGACTGTCCGAGACTTACACATTGTTGTCTAGGCATCCTGGCGATGTCGTCGATCGCCGCAGTGATCGTCTTCATCTCGGGCTCATTGGCCAGCCGGACCGCGAACCACATGGCCAGGAAAGCGGCGCCCAACGAACACAATGTCACCGTCGCCGCGAGATACAAGGACAATGCAGGACGTTTCAGCAGAGAGGGGTGGAATCGAATCGGATCTTCGACGAAATGGTAGCTGACTGCGGCAACCGCTAAGGACGCGGCGGCGGCGGCGGTCTTGCCAGCAATGGAGATATTCGGGAGAAGGGCCGCTGAAAGCACCAGGAAGGGCCAATGCCAGAGGTACCAGGAGTACGAGAGCCTTCCCAGCACCTGGAACGGACCGGAGTGAAGCACAACGCCAACTCCACGACGAGGATGTTCAGCCCCCACGATCAAGGTAACCGTGGTTCCCAATACGGGGACCAGCGCGATCCAGCCGGGGAAATTGGCGTCGCCGGGGATGAAGTGTGCAGAACCCAGAATTGCGAGGATGCCGAGCCAGCCCATAGCCACCCACCAACCGAAAGGCCACCTCAGAGCGCCGCGGGGAAGCAGAACAGCCAGCCCGCCGATACCGAACTCCCAAGCTCTCGCCGGCAACTGATAGAACGCAAAAGTGCCTTCGTTGGCCGTAAACCAAACGCCGACGCCCAATGAGATTATCGTCAATCCGGTCAGCACCGTGACGAGAGCTTTCATCGACCGCAATGACCGCAAACCCAGAAAGATCAGCAACGGCCAGAACAGATAGAACTGCTCTTCTACGGCTAGGGTCCACGTGTGCAGCATTGGGTTTGATTTCACATTCTGACCAAAGTAATCCGCGGAATTGATGGCGAAGAAAATATTGCTGACGTAGAGAGCCGTCGCCCGGGCGGCGCGCCCGGCGTTGGACAATTCCTCCGGAGCCAGGACGACCGCGCCGATCAGAAGGGTAACCACCAGCGTCAGCGCGGATGCCGGCAGCAGGCGACGAACCCGGCGGGCATAGAAGTGCAACAGACTAAGTCGGGACGTCTTCTGAATTTCAGCTACCAGAAGCCCGGTTATGAGATAGCCGGACAGGACAAAGAAGACATCCACTCCAACGAACCCTCCCGAAAATCCGGGAATGCCGCAATGGAATAGGACCACAACTAGAACCGCGATTCCGCGCAGTCCTTCGATGTCCGGCCGGAAGGACAACGATCGGTCGCTCTGTCTCATTCGATCAACAGGGGTGGGCCGCTCATCACGCAAGGGTTCGCAAGGGTGCACTTGAAAATTCAACAAAGTCGGACCGCAGGGATGGTAAGCGCGGTCCCCGACACACTCCGGCCTTGCCTACCTCCCTCAAACCGATGCTCCGCGTTTCCGTCACTAGGTCATGGCGTGTGCAGCGTCGAAAACATAGCGTTTCGTGCGCCCGCCGTTTCTTGACTTGGTATCGACGAGTCCGTAAAGTGCGCTGCAGAATCGTCGTAGCGATCTGCGAGTCGCCACTATACCCGTTTCAATCCTGGCGCGAATTACATTGGTGGGCGTTGTGCAATGAACAGGACGAAAATCCGTGTCTGATACACCTTGTCTTAAGGTGTAAGAAACGATCAACTTGATAGCGCTAGCTGAGAGACATTGGCTATACACCAAATCAAATATGCAGGTGATTCTGATCGGGAACTATGGGACGGGTATGTCCGGAAGCGTCCGGATGCCAGCCTCTTCCATATGTTCGGCTGGCGGGACGTAATACACAGGACCTACGGCCACGCCACCTACTATCTCATGCTCACGGCGCGTGACGGAGGAGTGGATACCACCCTACGGGGAACTGAGGGAGGAACACACTCTGCGGAGGGTATTCTAGGTGTACTTCCGGTAGTTCACTTGAAACACGCACTCTTCGGCAATTGTCTGGTTTCCTTGCCGTTCTTGGATGGCGGAGGCGTCCTTGCGGATTGCAGGAAGGCAGAAGAAAGTCTGCTGACTGAAGTTATCGCGCTCGGTCGGAAAACTGGTGCAAGCAGAATAGAATTGCGTCAAGAGCGGCTGCTCGCATCTTGCAATGACATAAGCGCCTTTTGCAGCGAGAGTTCACGAAAACTACTGCAGTTCGTCACGAAATCCAATAAGGTTCGGATGCTTCTGAACCTTCCTGACTCCTCCGAAATGCTTATGAAGTCCTTCAAGTCAAAGCTGAGAAGCCAAATTACAAAGGCCTTGAAGGAAGGATTGACCTCCAGGACAGGCGGGATGGAACTGTTGGAGGATTTCTACACGGTTTTTTTGGTCAATATGCGTGATTTGGGGTCTCCGGTTCACTCGATGAAATTGATGCGGCATGTCCTTAGCGAATTTTTGGAGTGCTCCAAGATCGTTGTGATTTACAAGGCCGATGAGCCTGTGGCCGCCGCGTTGTTGGTCGGATTTGAGAAAGTGTTGCGAAATCCCTGGGCATCCTCCCTTCGCAAATATGCATCCCTGAATCCGAACATGCTCCTCTATCTGCGTGTGCTCGAATATGCCTGCGACAATGGCTACCAAGTCTTCGACTTCGGGCGCTCCTCTGCAGGTGAAGGAACTTATAAGTTCAAGGAACAATGGGGCGCCGCACCCGCGCCGCTCTATTGGCATTACATCTTTCTCGACGGTAAGTTGCCGAAGCTGGAAAGCTCAGGGAAAGAGAGATTTGAGAAAGCCATACGTTATTGGCAGAAGCTCCCGCTGGTTGTCACGAGGGTAATTGGACCCAGCATTAGAAAACACATCAGCTTGTGAGCTGCCGCAGCATATACAGCGCAATGCGTAGATGCGAATAGGAAGAACTCTGCCGCCGGCAGCGACTCCGATCGGTGCCAGGGAAATTGTATCGGGAGTTTGCGGGATTTTTCGCGGCCAGAAGGAGTTCGATCGTTTCCGGTCGGAGCTGAAGGAGCACTTTGGAGTCAAACACTGCTTTCTTGTCTCTTCGGGAAAGGCTGCATTTACCCTGATCCTGCTGGCCCTTAAAGAATTGTTTCCCGATAGGGATGAAGTCCTCATCCCCGCATTCACTTGTTATTCGGTTCCCTCATCCGTTGTTCGCGCGGGGCTGCGGATACGGTTATGCGACCTGCGTTCGGAGAGCCTTGATTTTGATTTCGCCCAATTGTCCACCGTGCTTTCCGAAGGATCGCCCCCGCAGGCGGATGCTCGTTCGGTGGGTGGTGCAGGCAAACCATCGTCCGAAACCCGTGACGCCGCCGACCGCTCCGGAGCCTCAATCAAGCGGATTCTGGCCGTTGTTCCAACCCATCTGTTCGGTTATCCAGCCGATGTGGCAAGACTGCGGAAATTGAGCCGGGACCCAAGAGTCACCATCGTGGAGGATGCAGCTCAGGCCATGGGCGAAACAAGAGAAGAAAGGAAAGTTGGAACCCTTGGCGATGTCAGCTTCTTCAGTCTTGGCCGGGGGAAGGCCTTTTCAGTCGTGGAAGGGGGAGTCATCCTCACCAACCGGGAGGACATTGCTGAAGGTCTGGATCGCTTCGTAGGCCGCCTTCCCCGCTACGGGGTGCTGCCCCTGCTGAACCTGATCTTCAAAGCGGTGGCACTAATGTTGCTTATCCATCCTAGGGTCTTTTGGGTGCCGCGCAGCCTGCCGTTCCTCAAACTTGGGGAGACGCCTTTTGAGACGCATTTTCCCATCCTGAGGATGTCTTCGTTTCAGGCAGGGTTGGCGAGAAATTGGCGGGGAAGACTCGAGAAACTGCGGGATGTTCGAAAGAAGAGCGTGAATCGGTGGATTTCTATCCTTGAAGGGAGCGGAACTCACGGATCAAAGTTTCTCAGAAAGCGATCGCTCGGCGTTCTGCGTTTTCCCCTAAGAGTCAGCGACAAGAAGAAAAGGGAATCCCTGCTGCGTGAAAGTGCCCGGATGGGGTTGGGTATCATGCCTGTCTACCCCACGTCGATTGACGCCATTCCGGAGTTGAAAGGAAAGATCGACGCTAGAGCGTTTCCCGTTGCCGAGAGCTGTGCCAGGGAACTCGTCACATTACCCACGCATGGATATCTTACTGAGAATGATGTGACGGAACTTAGCAGACTTATCGCACGCGTATATGAAGACGCTTCAAAATCCACGTCATTTGTAGAATAACGATGAAGAGAGTTTTTAATATCTGCGGAGCGCGGCCAAACTTCATGAAAATCGCCCCGCTCGTGCATGCCATGCAACGAAACTCCGAGCTCCGCAGTACGATCGTGCATACCGGTCAGCATTACAGTCCGACCTTGTCGGACGTTTTTTTTGAGGAGTTGAAGATACCGCGCCCCGAAATCTCGCTCGAGGTTGGTTCGCTCCCTCGCGTGGAGCAGATTGCGCTCATTGAGGAACGCTTCACCCCAGTCGTGGAGCGGGAAGCGCCAAACCTCATACTCGTGGTTGGTGACGTCAATTCCACCGTGGCTTGCGCGCGGGTGGCCCGGCGCTTTGGAATCCCCGTCGCTCATGTAGAGGCAGGGTTGAGAAGCTTCGATCTCGGCATGCCAGAGGAGCACAACCGTATCGAGACGGACAGACTTTCCGATATCCTTTATGTCACCGAGGAGTCCGGGATGGCGAACCTCCGTAATGAGCGCGTTCGGGGGAAGGCGATGCTGGTCGGAAACGTTATGATCGATACGCTGGTCGCTAACCTCGATCGGGCGAGAAGTTCAGACGTACGTGCGCGCCTTGGTCTTGAGGGCGAGAAGTACGCGGTAGCGACATTCCACCGTCCGAGCAACGTGGACTCAAAAGAGTCGGCCGCGAAAGTGGTTGACGCTCTTCGCCTGGTGGCACGGTTTTTTCCGGTGATCCTTCCCATTCATCCCCGGACAAAAGAGTCGTTCGACAGGCTCGGATTCCTGGACGTGCTCGCTGCGACACCCGATCTTCAACTGGTTGAGCCGATGGGTTACTTTGATTTTATCGGCCTCGTCGAACAGTGCAAGGTAGTGGTCACAGATTCCGGAGGAATTCAGGAGGAAACGACCTATCTTGGCATTCCGTGCCTCACGATGCGGGAGAACAGCGAACGGCCGTCGACGATTTCGCTCGGAACGAATCTTCTCATTGGCTCGGATCTTGAACGGCTAAGATCGGAACTTGAAAGCATATCCGCAGGAAACTTCAAGAAGGGTTCTGTGCCGCCCCTCTGGGATGGAAAGACAGCGGAACGAATCGTGGCCGATATCGAGGCGTTTCTTTCATGATGCCAAAGAATCATCACGATTCGCTCATTGAAGGAGACAGCGAGCCCCGCTTTCGCCGCTATCATGGTATGCGACCCGAGACGAAAGGGTTTCTCCCGCTCGATTCTGTAAACCTTGAGGAAAATTGAAAGCAATGAGTGCCGTCAAGCGGTTGCTGCTGAGCTCCCTTTTGCTGCCCGGATTTCCGGCATCATTAAAGTATGTCCAGCGCCGGTGTGCAACCGTATTCATGCTCCATCGCTTTCAGGACGCGGAGCGCGGTATTGCAGGCTGCGATGTATCGCATTTGCGCCGAGCGTTGGCCTATTTGGTCAAGAACAATTATGAGTTTGTAAGCCTGACCGACCTTTTCGACCGTCTTGCAGGCAAAGGGCCGCAACCGAGTGGGGCGGTGGCGTTCACGATCGACGACGGGTACATTGACCAGGCAACGATCGCCGCCCCAGTCTTCGCGGAGTTTGACTGCCCTGTCACGACGTTCGTGAGCACGGGATTCCTGGACGGCAAGCTCTGGTTCTGGTGGGACCAGATAGAGCACGTATTTGAGCACGCCACCCGCCGGTCGGTTCAGGTGCGAATGGGTGATAGGTTGCTTGATTATCGATGGGAGAACGAAGATCAGCGCATTCGAGCGCAAGCGGAGTTCACGGCAAAGTGCAAGCTCGTTCCCGATGCGGAGAAATTGGCGGCAATAGCACAATTGGCACAGAAGGCTGAAGTTGAAATCCCAAGCACCCCCGTTCCTCACTACGCGCCCATGTCCTGGGAGCACGTTCGGACGTGCGAGAAGATGGGAATGAGCTTTGGCCCCCATACCGTGACGCATCCGGTGCTCAGTCGTACCACGCGCGAAGCGGCAGACTACGAGATCACCGAATCGTGGGCCCGATTGTGCGCGGAAGCGCGAAGTCCGGTCCCTGTATTTTGTTACCCCAACGGCGGGTGGGACGACTTCGGAAGCCGCGAAATAGCCGTACTGCTCCGGTTGGGATTTCTGGGCGCAGTCGTTGGCGAGCCGGGCTATGCGGACACCCTGACATTTCAGGGCGCGCAAGACGGTCGATTCAGGGTGCAGCGATTCAGCTTTCCCGATGACATGCCTCACGTGATTCAGTACGTGAGCGGAGTGGAACGATTCAAGCAGATGTTGCGGAGAAGTACATGAGTCCGCTTTCGAGCTTGATAGACGTTATCGCACGTCTTCGCGACAGGATTCAGCGAATCAGGGTCAATCGCCGCTGGGCAAAGCTATGTGAAAACGGAATGCATCTTGGCGCCGATGTTTGGTTGCCCGATTCTACGTGGATAGATCCGGACTACTGCTTCCTGATTTCAATCGGAGACCATTGCGGCTTTGGCGATGGATGTCTCATCCTCGCGCATGACGCCCAAATGGATGAATTCATCGACGCCGCGCGCATCGGCCGCGTGGTTATTCATTCATCCTGCCATATCGGTTCTCGAACCGTTGTCCTGCCCGGCGTGGAAATCGGGCCCCGCACCATCGTCGGCGCCAATTCGGTGGTGAGCAGGTCGTTGCCGCCCGATACGGTCTGTGCGGGCGCTCCGGCTCGCGTCGTTTGCTCGCTTGAAGACTACCTCGCAAAGCACCGGACGAGACTCGGGACGCACCCGACTTTCCGTTACACGAAAAACGCCCTGACGGCTCAGGAGAGATCGCAAATAGTCGAGGCCTTGCGAAGCCGAGACGGTTACATGGTCGGCGGGCGTTCTGCCGAGCTTCGTGGGGAAGGCGGAACGCCGAGAACGCCCTTGGGGGCGCGACCCCGATAGGGTGACCAGTACCCTCGCGGTCGTCGCTCAGTCAGGGTCGCATCGTTACCAACGTCAACCCGCCGACGCCGGATTGTCTGGACCAGGACAGGGCCTGACGCATGCGAAATCCGGATAAGAATGCCAAAGCGCCGAATTCGGGCGACCCACTGCTGCCTTTTCCGTTTTTTCAGGCACCAGCTTCGGGTGCCCCATTGTTGCGCCGTCTGCTGTTGATTAGCTTCCACTTTCCACCAGGCGAAGCTGCGGGCGCGTTGCGCTGGCAAAAGCTCTCGTATTTTGCGGGGGAGCGAGGGTGGGCCCTGGATGTAATCTCGCTGCATCCCTCGGGGCTGGGGAAAATTGACAACACGCGGTTGGCAGAGCTTCCCCCGGGAACGCGCGTTTATGGAGTTCCGATGCCCAAGCTGCTCTTGGAACGCATCGAAGGGCGGCTCTGGGGATGGTACCGCAGGTTCCGTCCTGGCAAGTCGGCGATCGCCGATGTTCCCGGGCCTGGGGCGCAAACGCGCGCAGCTGGGCATCGGGGAGTCATGGCGCCCGCAGCCTTCCGCGACCGCCTTTTTCGCCGACTCAAGCAGGTTGTGGGGATCATGCGTCGCGGCTACTTTGCGTGGATGGACTACTACACCCACGGGGCTTGGGCAGACGACGTGACCAGGCTTGGGCTTCGGCTGTTGGCGTCCGACAAATATGAAGTAATCGTAACGTGCGGCCCCCCGCACATGGCCCACGAGGCGGGACGCCGCCTGGCAGAGCGCACCGGACTGCCTTTGGTCGTGGACCTGCGAGACCCGTGGCGCCTGGTGCAACGTCTTGCGGATGTTTTCGACAGTGCGCTCTGGTACAGGCTGGCGGGATTTTACGAGCGCCGCGTTGTCGCGAAAGCGTCTCTCATCGTGATGAACACGACGCGGGCACAGAACGCGATGCGGGCTATTTATCCCAAGAGACGGGCTCAAATAATTTCAGTCATGAATGGGTACGACGAGGAAGCCTGGCGGTTCGCTCAAGAAAAGCGAAAGTTCACGGTCGCCTACGCCGGAGTGGTTTATCTCGATCGCGATCCGACGCTGCTTCTTAGGGCGATGGCGCGGGTTGTCAGCTCCCTGGAGCTGACGCCAAGCGACATCGGAATCGAATTCATGGGTCACGTCGAGAGTTTTCAAAACCTCTCTTTGCGCAGCCTTGCCGATGCAGAAGGAATTGGAGACTACGTCCGGGTTCTAGGTCCCGGACCGAGGGACGCCGCGCTGGAGTTTCTGTCTCATGCGTCGGTCCTGGTGAGCCTTCCGCAAGACAGCGATATGGCGATACCATCAAAAATCTTTGAGTACATGCAGTTCAATGCATGGATATTGGCGATCGCGCAGCGCGGCAGCGCCACGGAGCTTCTTCTCCGTGATAGCGAAGCGAACGTCGTGGCGCCTGATGATTTGGAGGGTATGACCGAAGCGCTGATGTCAAGATTTCGGCAACACCAGCACGGAGCCAGACCCGTCCGCCTCTCGGATAGCATGTCGTTCGCTAGCAGACGCGCGCAGGCGGCGCTACTCTTTGACGCGCTTGATGAAGTGATCCGCTCGGCGCGATCCAGCGGAGTTGTATCTGGTACGGAAGTTGCCTGAACGGGACGAAGGACTTCTGATGACCTGGTACGGAACGAAGCTGATATGTGTCGAAGCAAGACCGATTCGAACCAGGGTGTGTGAGTGATCGGAATCGCAGCCACCTTCTGGGTGTCGCTGCTCGCCATATCGTATGCCTACGTCGGGTACCCCGCCATTCTCTGGCTGGTGTCGCGATTCGGATGGCTTAGTGAAAGGAGCGGCACAGGACAAGGCACGCATCTGCCGTC